>Ga0070706_100001015_pt1 | contig 30442 bp, 26 predicted proteins | sample KBSK5501metaG_FD_65476 | JGI IMG/M metagenome (GOLD analysis project Ga0070706, IMG submission 65476) | Corn, switchgrass and miscanthus rhizosphere microbial communities from Kellogg Biological Station, Michigan, USA - KBS K5-50-1 metaG | ecosystem: Host-associated > Plants > Roots >... | reverse complement strand
GCGCTTGCGCTCGCTCGGCATCACCGTGGACCATACGAGTCTACCCGGCTGCGACAGGATTTTCAAGGAGACAGGAGGATCAGCTATGATTCCAGCGGACGTTTATAATACCATCACAGGCCCGACAGCCAGCGAAGTTTGCCATCTGACACTCCCCACGGCTGAAGCCTGGGGGTTCTCAGGCTACGCATGTGGCAACCCACTACGTTCGCGCCTGAAGGCGGTGTCCCCGCCTACCGCAAGGGATGCCGTACGACTCCAAAGAGGCGGCAATTATAGTACCTTGCACGTGCGTCTTCTCCCACAACAAGGAGAAAACGGAAGGCGCTCTCCCCTCGACTGAAGTCGGGGGCCTGCGCGCCAAAAGAAAAGGTCAGCCTAGCGTCTGGCCGGGCTGGATCTGCGCAACCTCGATATCGCGCAAGCCAAGCGCGTCCAGCTGCTCGCGGAGCTTGCCAGGCGTTCCGGTCAGAACGGGGAACGTGCCATGGTGCGCTGGAACGACTAGCGGCGCGCCCACCAGCCGCGCCGCGTGCGCCGCCTCGAAGGGGCCCATCGTGAAGTGGTCGCCGATCGGCAGGATGGCGATGTCGGGATGGTACAACTCGCCGATCAGCCGCATGTCGCCGAAGATGTTCGTGTCGCCAGCGGCGTAGATGATGGGGCCATGCTCGAAGCGCAGCACATAGCCGACCGCCTCGCCGCCGTAGATGATCTGCTCGCCGTCGGTGACGCCGCAGCTATGATCGGCGTGCGTCATCGTCACACGCACGCAACCAAGGTCAACCGTCCCGCCCTTGTTGATCGCCAGAGCGTTCTGGACGCCCTTGCGATCCAGCCACTGACCAATCTCGAAGATGCAGACGATCTGCTCCGGCTGCGACTCGCGCGCGATGGTCAGGGCGTCGCCGATGTGATCGAAGTGCCCGTGCGTGATCAACAGCGCGTCCAGCTTGCCAGGGCGCTTCAGATCCTCCGGACAGGCGGGATTGCCATGCGTCCAGCAATCGAGCAGCAGCGTCTTCCCCGACGGGCCGCGCAGTCTGAATGTCCCATGTCCAAGCCAGGTGATCTGTACGCCTTTGAGATCCACGCGCCTTTCTCCTCCCTGAGCTATTGCAAGTTTGGTCTGTACAAACGCTATCGTATCACCTCACCTGATACGCTCATCTGATACGCTCATCTGATACGCTCATCTGATACGCTCGCTACCACGCTACAATGCTCCACGACAGTTGTATGGCCGAGAGGAGTAATGAGGTGACGCAAGATGGGCGTATTCGCCTGGTGGTGACGGACATTGACGGCACGCTGCTCGATCCTGCCGGTCGCCTCTCTGAAGAGGCGCTGGCGATGCTCCGGCGTGTCTCGACAGGCGGCGCGACGATCTGCCTGGCCACCTCACGCCGGTGGATCGGCGCGCATCCGGTGGCGGAGGAGCTTGGCCTGAGCTGTCCGCTCATCCTCTACGACGGCGCCATCACCCGGCAATACCCCTCCGGCGCGACGCTCGCCAGCCATCCCCTCGAGCGCGACGCGGCGCACGAGGCCGCAGTGGCGCTCGCGGCGCATGGGCTACGCCCGATCGCGCAATACACTGGGCCGGCCGGTGAGAGCATGCGCACGATTCCCGCCGATCCAGGGACCGACTATGCCGCGCGCTTCGTGGAGCGCTTTCAACAGCAGTTGCAGATTGTCCCGCTGGACGCCCTGACTCAGGGCCATGACACGTTACTGCGCGTGGTCGCCTTCGCGCCGCACGACCTCCTGCGCGAGATCGCCAACTCGTTCAACGATCCACGCCTCGGGACGCAGTTCCTCGAGATGGGCGGCTACGCGATGGCGGAAATGACTTGCTTTGCTCCAGGGGCGTCGAAAGGGGCGGCGCTCCTCGCGCTGGCCGAGCGTCTGGCGATCCCGGTCGCGGAAACCTTCGCCATCGGCGATGGGCTCAACGACACCTCGATGTTAAAAGCCGCCGGAGTGACCGTCGCAATGGCAGGCGCGCCACCCAGCGTCCTTGCGGCGGCGCAGTTCGTCACGTCATCAAACGACGAGGAAGGGTTCGCGCGCGCGCTGGCTGTCCATGTCTTGCCGCACATAGTACAATGATGAGCGAGGGAGAAGTGTTCTCCTTTTGGCCTGTGTCATGTTGAGGTGTGGCGGAGGGGCGGGCATGGACCAGGAGCCTGAGACCAAGAATGACGCCAGTCGGCGTGAGCGACCGGTCATCACGTATCTACGCCGCTATGGCTGGCTCGCGCTGGCGCTCACGTTGGTCCTGACCATCGCGCTGCCGCTGGCGAGATCGTTACAAGCGGCGCCGACACTCGCTCCGCCGACCGCCTCGTGCGCGACCCTGGCCGCGCTCGACCCCACCGCGACGAATGGAGCGGCCTGGGGCAAGACGATCCTCAAGGGTTTCGGCGCGCCCGATGGCTGGTTTGGCGTTGAAGTCTGCTCCAATGGCGCCAGCGCGATCAATGTCAGTTGCGATCAGTCGCCAGCCAGCTGGAGCGCATCCGGTTGCGCGCCGGGACAGCCCAGTCGCGATGGCTACGGCTGGACGTTCCAGTGCCCTGAACTCATCAAGCGTTTCGGCGCGTGGGCCTTTGGCGACAATCCTGATGACTGGGGTGGTCGCTTCGGCGGTGACGCGCCCGATCTTTGGCTCGCAGGCAACCATCCCGCCAGCTACGTGATGTATCCGAATGGCTCCAGGCAGGCGCCGGTCCCGGGAGATATCCTGGTCTGGGGCTTCCTGGACAGCGCCGGACAGCCCATGCCCTCCGGCCCGTATGGCAATCACAGCGGCCACATCGCCGTCGTCGCGGCGGTGCGCAACGGGATCGTCGTCACCGCCGAGCAGAATGTGAGTTGGGGCGGGCAGGATCATCCTTTGGACACCCTCGCGCTCACGGCGACGCCGACCGGCTGGATCCTCAGCGGCTCGACCACGCCGACGACGACGCTGCCCACTTACCGCTGGCAGCGGACCATGGGCCTCTCGCGCGCCACATATGGCTGGCTACACTCGACGAAGAACACTGGCAAATTCCAGAAGACTGGCGCCGCCCCCGCCACCCCGCCGCCGCCTCCCCCATCTTTAAGCAGCGCGGCGGTCGTCACCGCTGGCGGCACGCTGGTTGATCTGGCGTGGACCCAGATTCCATCCAGTCCCGACGCCATCTTCCTCTCGACTCCGGTGGCCGCGACACGCGGGCTGGGCGCGCCACCGGGCGCGACATTGCGCGCTGATCTCGCGCCAGCGACGCTGGTAGGAGCCGATAGCCGCGCGATGTTTGCCCTCGACAGCGATGGACGCGTTTGGGAAGCGCGTAGCGCGAGCGCGTATATGGGCGTCGTCTGGAGCAGGCTGGACGCGCCATCTGGCGTCCATCTCATCGGCGCGCCCTCCGCGGTCCCCTTCGCCAATGGCGCGCTGGTCTCCGCGCTCGGCGATGATGGCGCCGTCTGGTGGCGAGCTGGGACGCCGGGGAACTTTACCCCCTGGTCCTCGCTTGGACGTCCCGATAATACGAGTCTGACAGGCACGGCGATCACTCTTGCCGTTCCGGGCACAACACAGTTGCTCGCCGTCGCATTCGGCGCGGATGGGCGGCTCTATGAGGCGCAATGGCGCGACTATGGCGGCGCAGGCGATGAGTCCGCGCGTACGCGCGGTTGGACGGCATGGACAACCGTGAAGGCCGCTACGGATGGGAAGAATCAAAAAGCTGTTCGCTTCACCGACGCCACCGCCCTCGTCGCGACTGTCGAGCCAGGAGGCGCTCCACCGAATGCGACGACCACCCTGGCGCCAATGATTGATCTCTTCGCGCTCGACGGTGATGGCCAGATGACGTGGCTGCGCGGCCAGGGCGACGCCGCCGCATGGCGCGCGCGCGCGCTGGACAGTCCCGGTGGCGTCCAGACGTTGCTCAGCGCGAAGGCGCTCGATGGCTTCCTCGGCGCGACGACGCTCAGCCGCATCGAGCACCTCTATATCGCCACCGATCAGGGCGTGAGTATGGCCTCGCTGACGATCCCGGCCAGCGATCCCAGCGCGCTTCCGACCGTCACATGGACGCAACTCGCTCAGCAGAAGAAGTCAATAGGCGCATTCCGGAACGGGAGCGCGCTCCCGATCGGGAGCGCGCTCCAGATCGGGCCAGGGGTCAGCGCGCTACTCGTTGCAAGCGGCGACCACGCGCTCGCCGCCGCGACGCCAGACGCCATCAGTATCCTTTCCGGCGGAGCTTCTAGCGACGCAACCACTGCGAGCGCGCCACCGCCAACATGGTTCGACGCGGGCGGAGCCTCCTCGGGCAAGCCATTTTCTGATAGTCTGACCAAAACGACCCTTGACTCACGCTGGCAAATCGCGCCTTCCAGCGCACAGGCGCAGGCGACGACGAGCGGTGTGCGGCTCTCTTCACAGCCTGATGGAACGCCCGCCACGCTCACGCAGGCGGCGATGCTCGATGGCGCCGATCTGAGTGTCAAAGTAAGCGGCCTTGGAGACGGGGCGCGCGCCGGCCTGACCCTGCGTTTCGACGATGGCGACTGGCTGGCGCTGACAACCGACCGCGCGGGGAATGTCCAGTTCTGCCCCAGTGTCAACCAGAAACTAGGGGCGTGCCAGTCTATGCGTCTGACGCCTGGCGCGGATGGGGCGCTCTGGTTCGATCTGACACGAACTGGCGCGGTCTTCCTGGCCAGCGTCAGCGCGGACGGCGCACAATGGACCCAGATCGGGTCCTGGACGGTGTCCACGACAACGCCAACTGCTCAATCACTCACGCCGAGCGGCGCCACGTCAGACGTCTGGTTCCCATTTACGAGCGCCGGACTGCTCGTCACTGGCGCGCCGGATGTGGCGCACGCGCCGACCTTCACGAGCCTGAAGGTGGAGGCGACACGCGCAGACGTTCCCGCCGAGTGAAGACTCCTGATTGTCGAAAATATGCGCACGCCACCTGATTCTCCTGCGCCGGGGTCTGGCGACGATCCCGATGAGGTCTTCGACCTCGTGGATCTGAACGACCGCGTGATTGGTCGTGTGCGCCGGGGCGACGCGCATCGCGATCCGAGTCTCATTCATCGCAGCGTGCAGACGCTTGTCTTCACCAGCGATGGGCGTATCCTGCTTCAGCGGCGCGCGGCGACCAAGGATCTCTTTCCAGGCTATCTCTGCGCATCGGCCTCGGGGCATGTCATTGTGGGAGATGACTATGCGCAAACCGCGCGCCGCGAGTTGAGCGAGGAACTGGGCGTTGACCCCGCGATCAGTTATGTGAGTAAGGCTCTCGCGCAGAGCCAGATGGAGACGGAGATCACCGCGCTCTTCATCGCGCGCTGCGATGGCCCGTTCACCTTCTCGCCGATCGAGACGGCGGGTGGTGTGTATGTTTCCCTCGCCGACGCGCTGGCGCTGCGAGCTGATACCGCGGCGGGCATCACCCCCGCGCTGCATGTCGCGCTGGATGAGATCGAGCGCATGCATGGTGATGGGCGACTGCGCGCGGCGCTGGACGCGCTTTGACCGCGTGGGCGCCCATGGGTTATAGTGCAGGAGAGGAACTGTCGGACACAATCACACGCAGCCGGGCCGGTATTGCCGCTGCGCACGGAATAGAGGAGCCAATAGGTGGAATCTGAAGTTGAGAAAGCCAACATCGTCGGCGAGACGGCGATTGATGTCGCCGAGGTCTACGCCGCGATGCGCGAGGTCTATGACCCTGAGATTCCGGTCAACATCGTCGATCTTGGTCTGATTTATGACCTGACCATCTCCCGCGGCGTGGTGGATGTGACGATGACACTGACCGCCATTGGCTGCCCCGTCGCCGGCGAGGTCATGGCCGATGTGGAGAGCCGCGTCACCTCTGTGCCGAACGTCGAGAAGTGCAACGTCACGCTGACCTTCGATCCGCCCTGGACGACCGATCGCATGACGGAAGACGCCAGGTGGGAGCTGGGAATCTCCTAGCGCCCTCCTGCGGGCGGCTCGCCTAGCGCACAGGCACATCGAAGTCGGCGCGGACAGCCGCCGCGCCCGGCGGCGCGAGTTCTACGCGCACGCGCCACTCCCCCGCCATGGCGAATGTGACCAATGCTCCATATGTCCCATCAGCGCTCAGCGCCAGCGGCGTCTCGACAGTCGCCATCTCCATCGCCGGCATCGTCATCGTCAATCGCGCCGCCAACCCCTTCGCCGGGTGGCCGTCCACGTCCTCGACGCGCGCCGTCACCATGACGGATTGGCCGATGCGCGTGGGCGCTGGTGTGATGGTCAGCGCGACCCGGTAGAGACCAGCCTGCTGGGTCTGGCCATTGGTAAAGGTCGTACGCGGCGCGAACTGGCCGAGCGCGTCGGCAAGCCATCCCAGCGCCAGCACGCCGATGATCACCGCAATCACCAGAATAGCGATACGCCTGCCAAAACGCCGCGGACGTACTGTGGGCGCGCTGGCCACCTGTTCGCGTGTCACCATAAGCGCTACTCCTCAGCGCGCGTCCCTGCATGTCCGCCATATGGCGACGAGGGCGTTGGGGCGCTGCCATCCGGGGAAGAGGACGAGGCGGGGACATAGACCCACACCTTGCCCTGCTCCACGCGCGTCTGGAGCCATGGTAATGGCCGGTAGACCACCGAGGAGGATGGGGCGGACGCGCCGTCCTCGGTGAAGCGACCACCATGGCAGGGACAGTCATAGGTGCGCGCGCTCGCGTTCCAGTCCAGGAAGCACCCCATGTGGGTACACACACCAGAGAGCGCGGTATATCCGTCTGGCTCGCGCCGGAGGAAACCAACGAGAGAATTGGCGGTGAAGCGTACAACCTGGCCCACCGCGAGCGCAGTCTCCGACGCCACCGGCAGCCAGGCGCCCTGTCCTTCTGGCACCATAGCTGGCCACGGCTGCGGCGCGTCGGCCAGGCGCTCGACGCCGACGCCCACGGCGAGTCCCGCTGCGGCAGCCGCCGCGCCCAATCCACTCACCAGCGCGGCGCGTCGCGAGACGCCGCGCCGCGCGCCTGGCCGACGCGCCTCCCCCGCCCCCACCGTGGGAGCGACGCCGGGATCGAGCAAACGCTGGCGCAGACGTGTGACGAACGCTGGATCAGGCTCGCCGACTCCAGGCGCTGCGGCGCGCAGGGTCGCGGCCATCACCTGCAGGCGGGCCACATCTTCTGCGAGCCGTGCGGGATCAGGCCGCCGCTCCGCGCGCATGCGTTCGATCCGCTCGTCCAGCGTGTTCGCCGCGCGCATCTCATCCAGACTCGGCGGGCGCGCCTCGTCCCCGGCGCCGGTGGCGTCGCTGAACTCTGCTGGCCTCTTCGCTTGCGATTCGTCATCCGGGTGCGTCATTGTTGCTCCACCGGCGCCGTACGGCCGTGCGGTCCGATTGCGTCACTGGAATCGTCGGGATCAAGCGCGCTGGCCTTCTTGAGCGCGCGGAACTGAATCACCTTGACATTCGCCTCGCTGATACCCAGCGCCGCCGCCGTCTCCTTGATCGAGTAGTTCAGCAGGAAGCGATGAGTCAGAACATCACGATAGCGCACAGGCAGACGCGCCAGGATGCGCTCCACACGCCGATCAGCTTTGCCTCCGTTGACGCTTGGCCCGGCGTTAGCCTGAAAGTCCATCCCGGCGTCCAGCAGATCGTCGAGCGAGTTGGCGCGCAATTGGTAGACCGCGCGCCAGTGATCGGCGATGGTGGTGCGCGCCACCTGGAAGAGCCATCCCTGCGCGCTCAGCGCGTCGCGGCTCGCGTCCAAACCGCGCGCAGCCTTCACGAACACCTGCGATGTCAAATCCTCCGCCTCTTCGCGATTGCCGACCTTGCTGTAGACGAAGCGGTAGATCGAGCGCATGTGCCGCTCATAGATGGTCTCGAGTGTAGGGGCGTCCAGCAGCGTCTCAGCTTGCGCTGGAAGGGCGTCATCCACCCACATCCTCCGAACCGGCGCCAATGGACCTCGCTTTCACCCGGTAGACGCTTGCCCCCACAATGTGGTGTACGGGCGAGCGTTACAGGGTGTGAGCCCAGTGGTACTGATGAGAACTCTCACAGACACGGTCTCAAGGAGCATATCACAGCGCTCGACGTAATGTCCGCTGCCAGACAGAGCGCTGGGTCGCCTTCGCAGCGTACAATGGATACGCGGTCGCCAGGCTGCGCGCGTTATCTTCTCCGCCAGAAGACCCGCCCTTCAGGGCTGGGGATGCATGGCGCAGCTTGCTCGCCGTGTGGTAGACTGCCCCTATACCGCAGGGCCTGCGGAAATCTACGCCTGTGGAGCGGTGGTGACAATCAAGCCACCAATGCTCGTGTAAGCCGGTCACAGCGTCCTTTTGGCATGTCTGGTCCGCCGTGAGCAGCCCAGGAATCGCCCGGCTTTTGCCGTGGGGAGGGTCAATGACGGCGATATCGCGGTCGTTGGTAATCATCGCGATCGTCCGCGCGGCGGGCGGCTGTTTCTTCGCGGCGTCGTAGACGGCCAGCCCAAGCTCCGTCGTCTGGCCCAGCCCGCGCGTCGCAAACCCCTGATAGTTGTGTGGCGGGCCGCCTTTCATCGGGCGGAAGGTCTGCGTCATCAGGTTGGGCAGGACGCCCATCAGCCACGTAGCGAGACGGTTCGTGGCGGTGGCGCCCGTGTCGCCAAGTGGTACGTTGGCGACGATACCGATAGACGGCGCGATGACGACTGCCTTCTCCACATCACCGCGAGCCTGCGCGATCCATACGGTCACGACACCGCCACCGGAGAGTCCCAGCACGGTGACGCGCTCGCCGAGGCCGCGGGCGATATCCACGATCTCGTCGCCGAATGCGCGCAACTCTTCCGCCGTCAAATGCTCCATCGCCACGCCAGACTGGTCGGCGAAGCCGTTCCAGGGAATGCGCGGTACCAGCACATTGTAGCCACGCTCGAAGAAGAGCGGCGCGAGTTCGACGAACTGGCGTGGGCAGTTGGTGATGTCATGTACGAGGACGATGGCCTGCTCGGTTCGCTCATCGTGCGTCAGCAGCGTCGAGCGGCAGACGGGATTGACTTCTGGTCCGTCCTGCGCCTGCATCACAGCGAACCGGGTGAGCGCCTCGTCATAGTCGCGCGCCGGATTGGGCGTCGTCGAGAGCAATGCCCCGCGGTTTCCATGAGTGACTGTCGCCTGCATCCACTCCTCCGTCCCTGTCACGCAGGTGTCGTAACCATCCGACCGCGCCGAACGACCGTACAGAGAATACCGCATTCGCAGCCCGTCGCGCCTGCTCAAAATTAACCCACGGCAGGAACCCGTTGGTTAGACGTTGGCCTTATTTGCGCGCGGCGGCGACCTTGAAGGAGAGGCGCGCGGTGAACGGGGTGTCCATCGTTCCGGCGTAGGTGGACTCCGCCCAGGCGCGTAGGCGGCGGATCGACTCGTCGAAGAGGTCGTCAGGGATGTTCCAGGTCTGTGACCAGGTGCGGCTCTCCACATAGTCGAGTACCTCGCGGGGGACGGAAATGTGGTCCCAGGTGGCGAGAACCGACTCGGTCACGCTCAGCCCGCGGCGGCGCAGTTCCGCGCTAATCTCCGCGAACGTGCGCGCGCCAACCCGTTGCGGGTTCGCCCCAAGCTCGCGCGCGATCTGCGCCCAGCGATCCTGGATGTCATGGTTCATCGCGGCGGGAGCGGCGATATCCTGCCCCAGCAAGAGCGCCGCGCCGGGACGCAGCACACGCAGCGCCTCATCCAGCGCCACGCGCCACTCGGGCACGAGGTGCAACACATGCACGGCGATCACAGCGTCGAACGTAGCGTCGGCGAAGGGCAGCGCGGTCATATCGACGATCTGCGTTGTCAGGCGTCCGCGCGCGCCAGAGGTCGCGCTCAACGCCGCAAGCTTCGCCTGCAACTGATCGAGCATGCGCTGCGCGATGTCGATCCCCGTCACGTTCACGCCTCTGGCCAGCAATGGCAGGGCGATGCGCCCGGTGCCGACGCCGATCTCGAGGACGTCCGCGCCGGGTTGGAGGTTGCCAACGCGGATCAGGCCAGCCGCGATCTCCGCAGCCGCCTCAGGCGGATAACCGCGCGTGGCGTCGTAGCGGTCAGCCACACGGTCGAATGAGAGGGACTCTGGCATCGAATGATGTCTCCTTCGGGCGCGTCAGGTCGCGGGATCGGCGTCGGGAGTTGGTAGCAGGGTGAGGCGGACTTGCGACGGAGTATAGCCGCGCGCACGATACAGGCGTAGCGCGGCGTCATTCTCCGGTGAGGTAACCAGCGTGACGGCGGGGAGGCGCAACTCGCGCAGGAAGTGGCGTTCGGCGGCGTCGAGCAAGAGATTGGCGACGCCCAGGCGGCGATAGTCGGGATGGACCAGCAACTCCTGGATATAGCCGACGAGCCGCTCGCCCTCCGGTTCGACCTGGATCGTCGCCAGCAGCAGACCCACCAGTTGCGCCTCAGCGCCCGCGACAGCGACCCAGAGCGCGCCCTGCCCCGCGCCGATCAGCGCCAGGCTGACGCGCCCGCGCGCGGTGGCTGGAGAAATCAGCGCGACCGCCGCCTCGCGATCCGCGACGTTGGCTTCGCGCACGCCGATGGCGCTCTGAGGTCTCGCCACCGTCGCTCTCCCTCGTCCCGCGTCATCCGTCGGGCGCCCGCGCGCCGTTCATGCGCAGTATACGCCGTGAAGGGAAGCAGCGGAGAGTCGCGTCTGCGGAGAGGGTAATGACTGAACATCATCTTTGTTGCGCTTTAGGTGGGTTGCGGGTAGACTGGTAGGCACGGTGAAGCCTGTGGCCACCTGACGAGCGAAAACCAAGCCCGCCGCAGGCTAGCAGTCTGAACCGAGCGATCAAGGGCAAGCACGCTGGCCGGGAGTTCCACGGACAGCCACAACGCCTGTGGAGGGGAGAGCGCTGGCTACGACCGTGTGGTCGGAGTGAAACTGTCCTCGGTGAAGCCGGAACCAAACACGCTTTATCCTTCCGGATAGAGCGGTAAGTTTTGGAGAACGGGTAGGAGAGATTAGCGTCGCAGCGCCCCTGTCGAGGTTACGGCGCGAGCGAGCCTTGGGGGTGAGCCGCGCAAAGACGCCACGCGTAGTTGGCCGGGTAGCCACGAGGGCCGGCTGGATGTGGCGCATATCGTGCAGCCGCTGAGATGTAAATGCCCAATACAGGAACTTAGCGGTTATATTTTGCTGTCAAAATGTGCGGCCGAGGGGCTGATCCCAGGGCTGTGGCGCGGCCACCTCCAGGATGATGTCCTCGCGGTCGCGCGCATACAGGTACAGGTGCGCGAAGAACTCTTCCTCCGGCAGCGGATACGCCGGGTTGATGCACAGGTACTCGAAGTACCACGGCGAGCGCACGCCCGGCGCGCAGATCACCTCGATGCGCCGCCCCACGCGCAGTCGGTATGTCAGCCCCGCGATGCGCTTCGAGGGCACGTCCAGATAGCCCTGGCGCTGCAGCGTCGCCCACAACTCCTCGCCCAGCGTCGACCGCGCCACCTCACGCGCACGAACACGCGCCTCGGCGTAGTCCGCGCGGGTGAAGCCAGGGCCAGCCGAGCGTTTGGGCAGATGATCCCAGGAGCGCAGCCATGGGCGCTCCAGCGTCGGATCGCTGATGGGCTGGGGCGTCGGGCCGAGGCCAGCCGACCCCAGCAGACGCCGCCAGCCGCTCGCGATCCTAGCCCCCAGCGATTGGAGCAACGACTTGATACTCCTCGACGTTGGGGTCAAAGGGCGCGCGATCCAGGACGTGCTTGCCGTCCACCTTCTTCGAGATCATCGCGCCATGCTCACGCGCCTCACGAATGATGCGCTCGGCCTCGGCGATCTGTGCGCGCGCCTCCTCGGTGTCGGTGGTCTCCCACTCGACAACCTGATGCCCGCGCCGGTTCGCCACGATAATGCGTCCCATCGGTTCCTCCTGTCCGCGCAGGGGCGAGGAAAAGCGCCGCACGCGGGACGTTTGCTCCTGCCCGACGCGCACTCGCCTCAGAAACACAGTACGCGTGCGCGCCGAATCATGTCAAGGGCTGCGAGGAGCGGACGCAACCAAAGCGCTTTGACACTCTACCCGGATACATCCGGGAGATGCTCGGAGAACGCTTGTGGCAACCCACTACGTTAGCCCCGAAGGGCCTGCCCGGCCCGACTGGACGTTGCATCCATCACGAGGCGGCGTTTCAGCACAGGCTCTCGCTCAAGCGGATGGCGCCCATTCCAACTGCGCTCTTGCTCTTACCCAAGCGAGCGGCTTAGCTTGGAACCCCGCGAGACAAGATTGGATTGGCAAGGTGCAGATGTCCTACTAATCGAGTCTCGCACAGAGGCGAGAAGCCGGCAAGGGGATGGCCATTCATCTCCCGCTTAAAAGCAGGGGCTTTCTGGCCCTTTTCTGTAAATGTTACGCGCTCAGCGCTGTCCTAACTGTGCCCGCGCCTCGCGCCCGGTGTATATCCCGGTGTATGTCCCGATGCCTCGCGCGGGTCACCCTCTCCCACGCTCGATCTGGAACAGGAGCTGCACGATGCGATCCGATCACAGACGCGCCGCCCGGCCGGTCTTGTCCATTTTCCTTGCCAGCCTCGTCTTGCCGCTCGCGCTGCTCAGCGCCTGTGGAGGAACCGCCGCCTCGGCTCCAACCGCGACCCCACAGGCGACCGCCACCGAGACGCCGCAGCCCGGTACCTTCTACTTCACCTCTGAGGATGGCGTGACGCTCAACGGCAAGATGGTGGGCACAGGCACGACAGCGGTCATCTTCTCCGCGATGGACGCCGACCCCAAGGAGGAGTGGACTGATGTCGCGCCGCTGTTCGCCGCGCGTGGGTACATGACCCTCGCCTACGACTACCGTGGCTTAGGTCAGTCGCAAGGCCACTATATCCACGACCAGATTGATCGCGACCTGCGCGCCGCGATTAAGGCCGCTCAGGCGAAGGGCGCGACGAAGATCGTGCTCATGGGCTCGAGCATCGGCGGGCTGGTCACTGCGAAGGTAGCGGCGACGGCGCAGCCGACCGCGACCGTCGTCCTCTCGGCGCCGCTCTCCTATGGGGGAATCGGGGTCAGCGCCGATGAGCTACGCGCGATTCCTGGCGCCAAGTTCTTTGCCGCCGCTGAGGGTGATCACCCCTATCCCAGCACCGTCCAGAGCATGCACGGTACCGTGACGGACCCAAAGGAAGTCCATATCTACCCTGGTACCTCCCACGGCACCAATCTCTTCGGCGACAAGAGCAATTTCACCGCGCAGCTTTTCGCCTTCCTCGACAAGTACGCGCCGGCGAAGTAACCACCGCGTCAGGCGTCCTGCTCGATGCTTGGCTCGACGCCACGCATGCTCAACTGGACACGAGCGCGCGCCGTGTCCACCGCCAGCACACGCACCGTCACGACCTGTCCCACCGCGACGACCGTGTGCGGGTCGCGCACGAAGCGCTCGGCCATCTCCGAGATGTGGACCAACCCATCCTGCTTGACGCCGATATCGACGAAGGCGCCGAAGTCGACGACGTTACGCACCGTCCCATGCAGGATCATGCCTGGCTTCAAGTCTTCCAGCTTCAGCACATCCTGGCGCAGAATCGGTCGTGGCAGCGCGTCGCGCGGGTCCAGCCCCGGCTTCTCCAGATTGTCGAGGATGTCCGCCAGCGTCGGCGCGCCGATCTCAAGCTCTTGCGCCAGCGTGGCGAGCGCCGCCTGCGTCCCGCCGGTCTGTGTGCGCCACGCGCGCACGCGCTCGGGGATCTTCTCGCCTGCGCCGGGCAGTCGCGTCAGCAACGCGCGCGCAGCGCTATAGCTCTCCGGGTGGATGAAGGTGTTGTCCAGCGGCTCCTTGCCCTCCGCGATCTTGAGGAAGCCCGCCGCCTGCTCGAAGGTCGCCGGACCCAGCCCCGCCACCTTCTTGAGCTGCGCGCGAGTCGTGAAAGGACCGTTTGCGGCGCGGTGCGCCACGATATGCTCGGCCACTCGTGGGGTGACGCCGGAGACATAGCGCAGGAGTTGCGCCGAGGCGACGTTGACATCCACCCCGGCGAAGTTCACGCACGAGATCACCACGCGGTCGAGCGCGGTCGCCAGCGCCTTCTGATCCACGTCGTGCTGGTACATGCCCACGCCGATAGCCTTGGGGTCGATCTTCACCAGCTCGGCGAGTGGGTCCTGCAGCCGCCGCCCGATCGAGATCGCGCCGCGCTGCGTCACGTCCAGATCGGGAAACTCGTGACGCGCCGCCTCCGAGGCCGAGTAGACCGAGGCGCCCGCCTCGCTCACCATCACATAGCCCAGTGTACCCTTCGCCGCGCCGGCCCGCTCTACCTCGGCGATGACCTCGGCGGCCAGTTTCTCCGTCTCGCGTGACGCCGTGCCGTTGCCAATAGCGATGACTGTCCCGCCGTGCGCCGCGAGTAGCGCCTTCAGCTTCGCCTTCGCCTCATCCCACTTGTTCTGCGGCGCATGCGGATAGATCGTGGCGAAATCGACTGGCGCGCCGCGCTCGTCCACCATCACCACCTTGCAGCCGGTACGGAATCCTGGGTCAATGGCCAGCACACGCGCGCCACGAAGCGGCGGCTGGAGCAATAGGTTGCGCAGGTTGGTGGCGAAGGTGGCGATGGCGTGCTCTTCCGCGCGCTCCGTCAGGTCGGCGCGGACCTCGCGCTCCAGCGCCGGGGCGAGCAGCCGCTTGTAGCCGTCGGCGACCGCCGCGCGCAATTCACCGGCGAAGGGCGAGCGTGGATCGGGCTGGTACGTCGCAGAGATGACCGGCCCGACACGCTCGAAGGGCGTCTCCACTCCCAGGCGCAGCACATCCTCGCGTTCGGCGCGGTCGAGCGCGAGCGTGCGGTGCGGCGCCATGCGTGGGACAGGCTCGGCGAAGTCGTAGTAGAGGCGGTAGACGCCGCGCGGGTCCTTCTCCGCCGCCTGCTCTGGCGCGACGGCCAGCTTCGCGCTCACGACGCCTTCGCGCAGGAAGAGCGCCCGCGCCGCGCCACGCACCGTCGCGTCCTCCATGATCGTCTCGGCGCAGATGTCGCGCGCTCCATCCAGCGCCGCCTCCGCCGACTCAACGCCCGCGTCGGGATTGACGAAGGGCGCGGCGGCGATTCTGAGCGCCTCGGCGAGCGGACCCGGCAGGCGCGCCTGGCCGAGGATCAGGTCGGCGAGCGGCTGCAATCCACGCTCGCGGGCGACACTGGCGCGCGTCTTGCGCTTGGGTCGATAGGGCAGGTAGAGGTCGTCCACCTGTTGGACTGTCGCGCTCGCCAGCACCGACGCCGCGAGGTCGCCGGTCAGCCTGCCCTGCGCGGCGATCAGGCGCAGCACGTCGCGCTTGCGTTCGTGGAGCGCGCGCAACGCCCCTGCGCGGTCGGCGACGGTCTGTATCTGTACCTCATCCAGCGCGCCAGTCATCTCCTTGCGATAGCGCGCGATGAAGGGAACCGTCGAACCGGCGTCGAGCAGTTCAAGCGTGCGCGTGGCCTGCCCCGGCCTGACGTCAAGCTCGGCGGCGATGGTACGCGCGAGGGTCTCGGCGTCGAGCGTCTCGGCGATGGCGACCTGATCAAGGGTGATAACGTCTGACATCTCTATCCTGGCTCCTGCGGCCGCGAGGTATCGGGCAATATATGATGTAGCCAGGGCGGCATTGACTGGCGGTCTGAGAAACCTCTCCCCCGACCCCTTCCCTCGCAGGGAAGTGGTGGCTCGCAGCAACACTGGTCGCCCCTGGTCTGCCTGCACAGCGTATACCATCGCGCCGTCCGTCAGGATAGCATACAGTATCGAAGACTAATGCCAATTAGACAGCAGGCTTCGTGTGTACGAGGAGCCGTACGGGGCAAACTGCTGTGCCCGCTATCCCCTGCCCGAAGGAGTTGGGGACTACTTTGCGTATGATGTTGTATGCCCCATTCACATCCGCGTTGATCCGCCGACCACTCGCTGACCTGAAGAGACCCCGTTTGACCCGCCTGCCACTGAAAGTAAGCGGTCGCTGACGCGACGCGTCGTAGATAGGCAGCGGATCCGCATCGAGGAAGCTCGCCTTGCTGGTGTAGCTCTCCTCGGTCACGATCACTTGGATACTCACCAACTCCGCTTTGTAGGTCAGCATCTCGATGAAACGCGCGTGAGGTATGCTGACAAAATTCTGATTGCCGCGGCGGCCTAGGTTCGCCTCCTGCTTCCAGAGCGGATCCCTCCAATCACCAGCGTGCCGATGCCTTCAGCAACCAACAGGTCAATAATGCGTCGGCTGGCGGTGTGCAGATAGTGATCGATTTGCCGCGTGCGATGGGCGGTCAGTCGTTCCATTTGCGCCGTCGTGCCAGGGCGCCCCAACCGGCTTTGCAACTCGGCCCTGCGCTTGTTGTAGAACTGGTTGCTGGACTTGACCGGGTGACCGTTGACAATGCGGGGCGCGAAGCCCGGTTTGTCTGAAGCTATCGTGGCCAAGGTCTGAAGCTATCGTGGCCAAGTTATTAACACCAAGATCTACCCCAGCATGCAGGGCAGGGTTGACGGGAGCTGGGACCGGCGCGCGCTCGTAGACGACTTCAACGACGTAGTGCCCCTTGCGAGGCACAATGCGGAGCTGTCTGACGGCAGTTTGCCTAGTGGGAATAGTGGTCCCCAACTGTGATGGGATGACTTGTCCTTTACCAAGTCCAGGCGCGCTGAGCGCCTGGATATCGTAGATCAGAATGTTGCGCCCATGCTGCTTGTCCTTGTAGCCCGGCAACTTGGGCCGTCCCAGGAACTTCGCCGGGTCTGCCTGCCAGGCTGCACGCGCGGCGAAGAAGGTGCGCCAGTTCTTATCCAGTTGGCGCAGCACATCATTGCTGACCTTACGTGGCAGCCCGCAATACGCTTCATGGTCTTTGATGCGATGAAAGACCTCTGTTAAGGAGAGATAAGCGCCTTCGTGGATGTAGGCTTGGCGCACGAGGTAGTTGGCAGCGTTGTAGAGGTTCTAGGAGGCGAAGGCAGCCTGATCGATCGCGACATAGCGCGGATCTGTTTTGCGGATGACGTGCTGCTCAACTAGTTGCATGCCTCACCTCCGAGCTCATCGTCACTCGCCGAACTTGGAGGCGAGTGTGTGCTCGGTAGCGCGCCGGGCCCGGCGCTTGCCCATGGAGGCCCGCGTGAATGAGTAGACTGTCACCACCAGCTCGCTGCCAGTGCAACGCAGTACGATGGCCGATATCTTATCGTTCGGCATACTGACTGGGCTTCATGGTCCCAGCATAACGCATCTGCGCGCGCTTGTCAGGATTTGACATCATCTCATTGCAAACTATTCCTACACGCTGCGAAGAACTGGAACCAGCGGCCCATGGCGATAGGCCACAAGGGCGCATGCGGCTTGCGAGGCGGAGAGGCGTGTGTTATACTGCGCGGCGGAAGAGTGTCCGAGTGGTTGAAGGAGCCGCTCTCGAAAAGCGGTAAGCTCGCAAGGGCTTCGTGGGTTCGAATCCCACCTCTTCCGCCAGTGAGCAGAGGAAAGCGGCCACAAGCTGACGAAGCCGGAGCGGCAAGCGCGGGCGACGCGCTCGCTGACCTGGCTTTTGTGATTTATACTGGCTTTGGTTCTCGTAACGTGTTCTGGAGGAGTCCCATAGAGGCCTAGTGGGCGCGCCTGGAAAGCGCGTGTGCGAACAGCACCGTGGGTTCGAATCCCACCTCCTCCGCCCTCGTCCTGTGTCAAGACAGCGGCTGAGCCAATTGCGGTTCAGCCGCTCTTTTGTAGCAGGTCAGGCGGACTTGCGCAGTAGGTGTATCGTAGATGCACGGCGGCCGAGGAGCGCAGCGAAAACCTGTAAGCCGGGAACGTGGATCAGCATGACAGCCTGTAATCGCGCAGTCTCATCGCGAGGAGGTGACCCATGAAGGACACCACGCTCAGCAAACTCGGCGGAACTTGCTCTATTCTCACCGGCGTCTCCATTGTCGTGGGCGCGGTCGTGTATGTGCTGTTGCCCCCCGAACAACAAGACGCCTGCGGCTGTCCAGCGAAATTCTTGACCACGACAGCGCACGACTCCACGCTCTTCGTGGTGACGTACGCAATACTCGCCCTATACTCAGTCTTCGCTATCGGAGCGGTGCTGGCCATCTCCGAGACTGTGCGCGCCGCCAACGAGGGCTGGGTGCGCTGGACCAGCACGCTGGCCATCATTGGGTTTGCGGTGAACCTCATCAATGGCGTCCAGCGCCTGGCGCTGGACCCTGCCAAGGCGACGGCCTATGTGCAAGGTGACGCAGCCGTCAAAGCGGCGTTAACGGTGCCAGGGGCGGTGCAGAGTCTCGATCCACAAGACTGGCTCAGATTCGGTGCGGTCGGCGTCTGGGTCCTGGTTGTCAGTCTGTTGGCGCTGCGCGGCGGCGCGTGGCCCCAGCCATTAGCCTGGCTGGGGATCGGCGTCGCCCTCGTGTACTGGGTGTTTGTGGTCGGACAAGTGGTGCAGAGCCAAACGCTGATTCTCGTCGGAGTCGGTGGAGCCATTATAGCGCCGATTTGGTACATTTGGCTGGGGCTACGACTACGCCAAGCCGGGTGAAGATCCGCGTCGTTCACGGAGCGGTGGTGCAGGCGCGCGGGCGCGATCGGCGACTGACCGCTATGGCAGCCGCCCTGCAGCGGTAGCCGGTCAGCCCAGGGCTGGATAGAGAGGTCGACCGGAGAAGACGGTCTGCAACGCGGCGAGCAGCGGCTGGCCCTGCTTGCGCAGCGTGGCGAAATAGCTGCGGAGGCGAGCGAACGCGTCCGCGCCAGGATCGCTGCGAAAGCAGCCCGACACCTTTTGCTGCATCTTGAGCGTGCGCAGGTCGCGTTCGGCTTGGTTGTTGTCGAAGGGAATGGCGAGGTCATCGAGGAAGGCCAACACCTCGTCCTGCCGCACCCACAGGCGTTCCAGCAGGTTCTGCGCTGGTGACTGCTTGACGCGTCCGCGCTGGCGGGGGCGCCGCTCGGGCGGCGGATTGGCCGCATGCCCGGCGGCGAGCACGGCCTGGTAGCGCGTGACGAACGCCGCGCGCGTGGGGAGGGGCAGCTGGCTGAGGCCGTCCGCCCGCGCCTGCTCGGTCACGGTCTTCATCTCCAGGAGCAGCGTCTTCATCTGGGTGGCCCAGGCCTGCTCGTACTGCTCCTCGAGGAAGGTCAATTCACGAAGGTGATAGATGTTGCACAGCGCGTGGCGAGCAGTAGCGTAGTGTCCGTAGGTCGTCCAGCCGTCATGCACGCTCACCCCCCGGTAGCCGGGCAGGATGCCCATGGCGTCGGTCGCCTCGCGGCCGCGCTTGGCGTGCACCGCGTAGCGGGTGAGGCGACGCGTGCTGGCCACGTGCACCCACGCCAGCTTCCCCGCGCGCCGCACGCCCGTCTCGTCACTGTGCAGCACCGGCGCCTGGCGCAATGCGGCGGTGAGCTCCTCCTCGACTGGCGCCAGCGTCGCCGACGCTTGCTGGATCCAGCGCACCAGCGTGCCCCGTCCCAGTCGCACGCCGACGACGTCGGCGAGGAGGCGCTGCACGCGTCCCAGCGGCAGCAGCTGCTCTTCCACCAGATAGACCGCCAGGGCACGCACCTGCGGTCCGTACTGTGCGCGGCTGGGCGCCTCGGCCGGGAACGCGCCCACGCTCACGGCCTGGCACGACGGACAGCGCACGTGCAGCGCCTGATATTCCCTCACGCGCAGTCGCACCGCCGGCAGGTCGTACACCTGCCGGCGCTCCCGCAGGAGCGCGGGCTCCTCGGCGAGCGACGTCTGGCACTGCGCACAGATCGCTGGGCGCTGCTCCACGATCTCATCGGGCGCCGCCACCAGATGCAGCGTCTCCCCGCGATGGCCTAACTGCCCTCCCGGCTTCTTCCCACTCTTCTTCCGCAGACTCTTCGTCCGGCGCTTCAGTCCATCACTCGAGGGCGGCTTGGAGCTCGTGTGGCTGTCCTTGGCCAGTCGCGCTTCCAGCTCGCGGATGTAGACGCCCAACTGCTCAATCTGCTCGCGCTGCTGGGCGACGAGGGCTTCCAGCTCCGCAATCCGTTCCTCTGCCGTCATGGAACTATGCTATACCCACTCCGCAAGTCCGCCTGACCAGTTACGCTCTTTTTTCATATCAGTCGCGCTCTCCCATTTCTTCCCCTCTCGACGACACCAAACTTTCGTTCTTCCACTTGCCCCTTGACAACAACACTCGGTATAGGTATTGTATATACATACCGCATATGCATATGCAGAGAGGATAGGCGTGGATGTCCCTGAAGCTCGGTATCCTTGGTCTTTTAGCCGAGGAACCGCTGCACGGTTACGAGGTGAAGTCGCGCTTCGAGGCGATGGTAGGTCACACGTGGGAGGTGAATATCGGCCAGATCTACAGCACGCTGCAACGGCTGGAGCGCGACGAGCTCGTCGAACCGGCAGGTGACCGGGGCGACCGCGGCAAGCTCGCGTACAAGCTGACACCACTGGGCCGGCAGGCGTTGGATCGCTGGCTCTCCGAGCCAGAGGCCGAGCCGCAGCAACTGCACGATGACCTGTTCGTCAAGCTCATGCTCATTCGCCGCCTTGCCAATGGCAACCTCGTGGGATTGATCGACCGGCAGCGGCGCGTCTATCTACAGCGTATCCGCGATCTGTCTGAACTGGAGCGGCGCGCCCGCGCCGAGAAGCGACCCGATCTGCTCCTGCTCATCAAGGGCGCAGTCATCCACGCCGAGGCCGATATCAAGTGGCTGGACGCGTGCCTGGAGGAGTTGGCGAGTCTGGAGCCGTATACCCCGACCTCTGAAGAGGAGAAGCGCACGTGAACGATGAGAACGAATTGATCTCGCTCACCGACATCACCAAGGTCTACCGTAGCGCGGGTCAGACGGCGCTCGCCGGCGTCACACTCGCTATCCCCGCCGGTCAGTTCGCCGCCGTGATGGGGCCATCTGGTAGCGGCAAATCCACCTTGCTCAACATGATCGCCGGCCTCGACCGCCCGACGCGCGGCGAGGTCCAGGTGGATGGCGTGAGCGTCAACCGGCTTGGCGAGGCGGCGCTGGCGCGCTACCGTCGCGCGAAGCTCGGCTTCGTGTTCCAGTTCTTCAACTTGCTGGACCGGCTGACTGTCCTCGACAACGTCCTGCTTCCGGCGCAGTTGGCCGGCGTCAAGCCACGGGTCGCGCAGGAGCGCGCGCATGCTCTGCTGGATCAGCTTGGCATAACAGAGAAGGCAAAGGCGTATCCGGGCCGGCTCTCTGGCGGCGAGCGCCAGCGCGTCGCCATCGCGCGAGCGTTGATCAACCGACCCGCTGTGCTCCTGGCGGATGAGCCGACCGGCGCGCTGGATAGCCGCAGCGGCGAGATGGTCATGGACATGCTCGCGCAGATCCATCAAAGTGGCCAGACGGTGTTGCTGGTGACGCACGACACACGGCTGGCCGCCTCCTACGCCTCGCGCGTCCTCACCATGCGCGATGGGCGCATCGTGGACGACGCGCAACTCGCGCCGCCAGCGAGCCAGGCGGCCTCGACGCTGCTGCGCGTTCATACTGAGGAGGCGATCTAATGCGCGCCATTGTCACGAAGATCGCTGGCGACCTGCGCCGGCGGCGGCTCCAGGTCTTCGTCGTCGCCCTGATCGTCGCGCTCGCCTCGGGCGTGGGAACGCTCGCGATCGCGCTCATGAGGGAGTCGGCCGCGCCCTACGCCACCGCCTTCGAGCAGTATCAGGGGGCGCACCTCATGGTGGTCTTTGACGGCACGAAAACCACACCCGACCAGCTCGCCACGACCGCGCAATTGCCAGAAGTGACGGCTAGCGCCGGGCCCTGGCGAACGGCGCAACTGCCCGCTGTGTACGGGGCGCAGAAGTCGACCATCCAGGTCATCGCCCGTCCCGATCCCGGCGGGTCGGTCAATCGCCTCCTCATTGTCGCGGGTCGCTGGGCCGCACAGTTGGGCGAGATCGCGCTGACGCACTCCTATGCGCAGTCTATTGGCGCCAGGGTGGGAGACCATCTTACCGTGCTGAGCGGCGCCAATCGGCGGGACCTGGTCATCGTTGGTGAGATCGCCGACATCGACGAGGCGTCCGCGGACAACTTCAGCCCACAGTACGCCTGGGTCCAGCCTGCGGAGTTCTCCACGCTGGCGCCGGCTGGCCAGCCATCCTCCATGATGATGCTCTACCGGTTCCAGCACGCCGCCACCGACACCGACATGCAGCGCCGTGTCGAAGAGATCTCGGCGGTCTTGCCGCCTGGCGCGGTGACCGCGTCGCTCTCGCACCTGTTGATCCAGCGAATCTTCGGGTTGACGACCACACTCACACTCACCTTCCTGCTGGCGTTCGCCGTCTTCGCGCTGGGAGCGGCGGCGCTGATTGTCGCCAATGTGGTCAGCGGCGCGGTGCTGACGAGTCAGCGCGACATTGGGGTCATCAAGGCGCTCGGCTTCACTCCTGGACAGGTGGTCGTCAGCTTCGTCGGTCTGATGCTGATCCCTGCGCTGATCGGCTGCGCCATCGGCGCGCCACTCGGCGTCCTGGGCAGCCTGCCGCTGCTCAGGTCGAGCGCCGAGGCCCTGGGACTACCCGTCGACTTGGCCTTCGATCCACTGGCCCCACTGCTCGCGATCCTCGGTAGCCTGCTGATTGTGGCCGTCGCGGCGGCTGTGCCTGCGTTGCGCGCTGGTCTCCTCCGCCCGGTTGACGCTATCACCCAGAGCGCCACGCCAGACCAACGACGCCGCAGCTGGATTGGCGCGCTCGCGCAGGCAGTTCGTTTGCCCCGTCCAGCGTCACTGGGAGCGAGCGACGCCTTCGCCCGGCCGGTGCGTGGGCTCCTAACTACAGTGGCGGTGATCATCGGCGTCGCCACACTGGTCTTCGCGCTGGGCCTGAGCGCGACCTTCCAGGAGATCGAAAATACCCCTGGCCTGACCTTCGCAGCCGACGTCAACATCACCCGATTTGGCGACTATCCCGACAGCCAGCTTACCGCGACGCTGGCGGCGCAGCCCGAGACCAAACGCGCCATCGCCTACGACTTTTTATGGCTCAACGCGCCCGGACTGAGTAGTCCGGTCAGCACGCTGGCCTTGCGTGGCGACTCCGCGGCGCTGGAGTATCCGATCCTGGCAGGGCGCTGGCTCCAGGGTCCCGGCGAGATCGTCGGTGGGCCAGCGTTCCTCAAGGAAGCGGGTCTCGCGGTCGGCGATACTTTCACGACGATGATCAACGGACGGCAGGTACAACTGCATGTGGTGGGTGAGTATTTCAGTTTCAATAACTTCGGCCGGGCCGCCGCCATGGACTGGTCTACCTACCTTGAGGCCAACCCAGCGGCGCAACCACATGGTTATCTGATCGACCTCCAGGCGGGAGCGAACGCCGGCGCCTATGCCCAGCGCGTCGCGGCGAGCGCGCCGGACTTTCTGAACGTGACGACGAGCGCGATGAACGGCGCCACGCCCGTCTTCGCCATCCTGGATGTGGTGCTGGCGGCGCTGGTGGCGATTCTGGCCGCGATTGCGATAGCTGGCGTCTTCAACACGCTGCTGCTCACGTCCTATGAGCGCGTGCGCGACACCGCGACACTGAAGGCGCTGGGGATGACGCCGAGGCAGGTCATCGGTATGGTGGCGGCCTCAGCCTGCGTGCTGGGCATCGTCGGCGGCGTTGTGGGTGTGCCGGTGGGGATCTGGCTGCACGACGCGCTGCTGAACGTCATGAGCACAGTCGTCGGCGAAGCGGTACCAAGCCAGATCACGCAGGGGACATACCACCCAATGGTCCTGCCGCTCCTGGCGCTGGCCGGCGTCGTCGTGGCGGTGATCGGCGCGGCGCTGCCCGCCTGGCTTACCTCGCGCCAGCCAGTGGCCGAGACGCTGCGCGCCGAGTAGCCGCGAGACGCAGTGAAAAGAGGGCGGTCAAATGATCGCCCTCTCCCTCTCTGGCGCAAGCGCTAGTGCCCGGCCGCCTCTTTCTCCTTCTTGTGCTCGTCGATAATCTGCTGCTGGATATTCGGCGGGGCCTCCTCGTAGCCGGACAGTTCCATGGTGAAGGTTCCACGCCCCTGCGTGATCGAGCGCAGATCGGTCGCGTAGCGCAGCATCTCGGCCATCGGGACCTGCGCCGTGATGCGTTGCGTCCCGCCGGGGCCTGGCTCCATGCCGAGAATGCGCGCGCGCTTGGTGTTCAGGTCGGAGTTGATGTCGCCCATGTTGCTCTCAGGGGCCGTGATCGTCACGTTCATGATCGGCTCCAGGATCGTCGGACCGGCGAGCGCGACCGCCTCCTTCATCCCCAGCCGCGCCGCGACCTCGAACGCCTGCGTGGATGAGTCCACGTCGTGGTACTTGCCGTCTACCAGCGCCACGCGCACGTGCACCATCGGGTAGCCCGCGATGAATCCTTCCTTGAGTGACTCCGCGACGCCCTTCTCGACGCCCGGCACATACTCCCTCGGCACGACGCCGCCGACGATCTTGTTCTGGAAGACGTAGCGCTCGTCGCTATCCACCAGCGGCTCGACCTCCAGCCAGACATCGCCGAACTGCCCGTGGCCGCCGGACTGCTTCTTGTGGCGGCCCTCGGCGCGCGCCTTCTTGCGGATCGTCTCGCGGTACGGCACGCGGCGATCCTTGCGAATGACCTCGACGCCGAAGCGGCGCTGCATGCGCTCGGTGGCGATGGCGATGTGCGACTCGCCCATCCCGGCGATCAGCGTCTCCGCGCTCTCGGGATCGCGTGAGACGTGCAGTGAGGGATCTTCCTCGGCGACGCGGGTCAGCGCCACGCCCATCTTGTCGAGGTCGCTCTGCGTCTTGGGGTGGACGGCGCAGGTGAAGGCGGGGGCAGGGAAGTGAATCGGCTCTAGCGGCTCCGTATCCTTCGCGCCGAGCGTGTCGCCGGTGTGGGTCTTGCTCAGGCGCGGCGCCGCGGCGATGTCGCCCGCGTCTGCCTCGGTGGCTGGCTCCTGGAGCTTGCCGCGTGGCGTCAGCAGCTGGCCCAGCCGCTCGTCCGTCGCCGTCTTGACGTTGAAGAGGTGCATATCGGACTTCACGGCGCCGCTATAGACGCGGAAGTAGGAGAAGGTGCCCTTCTGCGGGTCGACGATGGTCTTGAAGACGAAGGCGACCGGCGCGCCATCGCTCGTCGTTGCGGGACGCTCCGCCGGACTAGGCGCGTACTCGGCGACGGCGTCCAACAGTTGATGCACGCCGATGTTCTTGCTGGCTGATCCGGCGAGCGCAGGAATCACGATCCCCGCCGCGACGCCTGCCCTGATGGCGCGACGCAGCTCCGTCTCGCTGATCTCCTCGCCCTCCAGGTACTTGTTCATCAGTTCGTCGTCGCTCTCGACGGCGCTCTCGATCAGTTGCTCGCGGTAGCGCGCGACCGCCTCGGTCATCGCGGTGGGAATCTCGGTCTCGGTGGCCTTCTCGCCCGCGTAGCTGTACGCCTTGCCGGAGACGAGATCGACCACGCCATTGAAGCTGGCCTGCTCGCCGATAGGAACCGTCAGCGGGGCGACGCTGGAGCCAAAGTGGCTGCGTAATGATTCGAGCGCGCGGTCGTAGCTGGTATTTTCGCGGTCGAGCTTGTTGATGAAAGCGAGGCGCGGCAGGCCATACTCGTCGGCGTCGCGCCAGGTCAGCTCCGTGCCGACCTCGACGCCCTTCTCCGCCGAGACCACCACCAGCGCCGCATCCGCCACACGCAGGCCCGACATCACCTCGCCGACGAAGTCCGCATAGCCAGGAGTGTCGAGAAAGTTGATCTTGTTCCCCTGCCACTCTACGGGCAGCACGGTGAGATTGATCGACATGTGGCGCTTGATCTCGTCGGCGTCCGAGTCGGAGATCGAGCTGCCGTCATCCACGCGTCCGATGCGTGTGACGGCGCCGGAGTCGTAGAGCGCGGCATCGAGCAACGAGGTTTTGCCCGAGCCGCCATGTCCGACCACGGCGACATTTCTGATCTGCTCCGCACGATAGACTTTCATAGCCAGGCGTTCCTTTCACTCTACCCTCCGTCAGCCTCGGCGGAGAGGCGAGAACAGCCAGGTGGAGTCCGTTCTCCACCGTACAGCCCTACAGCGAACGCAGACGGCCCGGCCAGCGGGGAGACGCTTGACCGGCGACGCGGGAAACAGGACATACGATGACTCGTTTAGCGAGCCAAGGCGGGTTGGGCGTCGAGTCCGGGAGTGAGGTGCGCGCCGGGCAGTGGGAAGCGATGCGCCAGGGCGATCACACGCTCGCGGATCGCGCCGAGCGCCGCTTCATCCTCACGTGCACTCACCGCCTCAGTGAAGAACGACGCGATCTGGCGCATCTCCTCTACTCCGAAGCCGCGGCTCGTCACTGCTGGTGTGCCCAGGCGGATGCCGCTCGTGCGCACCGGCGGCTCCGGGTCAAACGGTATCGCGTTCTTGTTGGCGTTGATGTGAACCGCCTCCAGCGCGGTTTCGGCGTCGCGCCCGTTGACGCCCAGCGGACGCACGTCCACGAGCATCAGGTGGTTGTCGGTTCCACCAGAGACGAGGCGCAGCCCCTGAGCTTGGAGCGCGTCGGCGAGCGCTTGGGCGTTGTCGATGACACGCTGCTGGTACTGGCGGAACTCCGGGGCGAGCGCCTCCTTGAAGGCGACAGCCTTGGCAGCGATGATGTGCATCAGCGGGCCGCCCTGCGTGCCCGGGAAGACGCCCTTGTCGATCTTCGCGCCCAACTCCTCCGTGCAGAGGATAATCGCGCCGCGTGGGCCGCGCAACGTCTTGTGCGTCGTCGTGGTGACGACATGGCAATGTGGGACCGGGTCGGGATAGAGTCCGGCGGCGACGAGGCCAGCCACATGCGCAATGTCAGCCATGAGGTAGGCGCCAACGCTATCGGCGATCTGGCGGAAGCGCGCGAAGTCGAGTTTGCGCGGATAGGCGGAGAAACCGGCGACAATCAGCTTGGGCTTGTGCTCCTGCGCCAGCCGCTCCAGCGCGTCGTAGTCGATGGTCTCGGTCTCCGGACTGACACCGTAGGGGATGAAGTTGTAGAGCTTGCCAGAGAAGTTGACCTTGGAGCCGTGGGTGAGGTGGCCGCCCTGGTCGAGCGCCATGCCCAGCACGATGTCGCCGGGCTGGAGCAGCGCCAAATAGGCGGCGGCGTTGGCCTGCGCGCCGGCGTGTGGCTGGACGTTGGCGTGCTCGGCGCCGAAGATCTCCTTGGCGCGGGCGATGGCGAGCCGCTCGACCTCATCCACGACCTCGCAGCCGCCGTAGTAGCGTTTGCCAGGCAGCCCCTCGGCGTACTTGTTGGTCATGACGTTGGCCATGGCCTCCTGGACCGCCGGGCTGACGTAGTTCTCGGAGGCGATCAGCTCGATGCCGTCGAACTGGCGGCGCTCCTCGCGGCGGATGAGGTCGGCGATCTCGGGGTCGGCGGCTTCGAGATCGGGCATGGGTAGAAAGCTCTCCATAAGCGCTCCGATCATGCAATGAGGTATGGCGCGTCGGGAGAGGGGTTGTCTGTAACGTGCGACACGCGACGCGCCGGTGTGCTGAGTAGTATAGCATCATCCCGCGCCCCTATTGTCATAAGCTCGATACCTCAGGCGAGACGACGCAGAAAGGTTGTATTATCTCTCGTACAGTGTTCCGCACAGGGTAGCGCTACAGTCGCCAAAGCGGCATGTCGTGAAATGAGATGGCGATGCCTCCTGGACCAGCGACATTTTACGCAGTCATCCGCGATCACGGAGAGAACTGGAACGACGCGCTTCCCATGCGCCAGCAGGAGCAATGGGACGAGCATGCGCGCTTCATGGAAGCGCTGGTGGATGACAGCTTTGTCGTCCTGGGCGGAATGATTGGCGGGGAACAGAGGACACTGCTGATCATCAGAGCAGAGAACGAGGCGGATATCAGAAGCCGGCTAGCGGATGATCCCTGGACACATCTCGGCTTGTTACGCATCACACGGATCGACCGCTGGGAGATTCTGCTTGGCGCGATCCCAAACTAGACAAGCCTGCGCGTCAGTGTGTGGACGTGGGAGGCGTCAAATCGTCCTCAATGCCTGACGGAAATAGGGCTATAGTCCGCCGCACGCCACGCCGGTGCAGCGGCAGTGGTAGGGCAGGCCTCGGCTTCAGCCCGCAGTCCCTCTTTCCGGTTTCTCAAGCACATGCGAGAATCGCTCCCTGTACGGCTCGATAAGGACCTGCTCCTCGGACCAGGCATCCGTACAGTGGGCGGGGACACCGCCTTCAGGCGCGAACGTAGTGGGTTACCACATGCGTAGCCTGAGAACCCGCAGGGCCTCGGCCCCAACGGAGTGTCAGGGAATGACTCTACACTACGACACGTCCGCTGCCATGCTGGCGTCACAGCTCCTCTTGCCGTCTGGTGTATCATGCAGGCGACGAGCGCCACGTCAGTTGGGCGTAGAGAACTCGCGGGCGCGACGGCTGACAGCCTGGACCAGCGTCATGTCGCCGCTTATGACGGGTTGTAGGACGTCACCAGGTGTTCGCCGATGCTTCCGGCCCCTTCTCGATGACCTCGCCTTGGAGCAGGATCTGGACCTCATCGCTGACGATCAACCTGCCATCGAGCATCATGCTGAACGACATCCCAAAGTCCTTGTGGTTGATCTTGCCCTCGCCGCAATGGGCGACGCGATAGCCCGTCACCGGGCCGTTGAACGCGCCAAGTCGCACCATGTTCAGCGTGACCAGGTGGGTAGCGCCCTTGATGGTCGGGTCGCTGGTGATCGTGTAGCAGTCCCCGTCAAGGTTTTCAATCCTCGTACTCTCCCCCACAGGCTGAAAGCCACGAATCTCTAGGCCGGTGCGGCGCATAGCGGGAGCCTATGCGGGCCGGGCGCCTATTTCTGATTGGCCGTTGACTACGCGACTTGCCGGTCCGCTCCGACATGGCTATCATGTAGCCTGGTAAGTCGGCATGATATTCACCGCTCTCCTACACTTGGAAGGAGCAGCCCCATGCGGCGTGAAGGACCCACCGTGCCGAACCTGGGCCGAAATGAGCCAGATGCTTCCGCGGATTCCAATGCGCGCGGCGAGATGCCCACCTGGCCGGTAGAAACTGAGCGCCGCCGGCGTGTGCGTGAAGCCCAGCGGGCCCACAGCGGCGGCGTGAGCGCAGTAGCGTTCGGCCTCAGTCTCGGCGCTAATGTCGTGCTGCTCGTCGGAGTGCTTGGCCTGCTCGCGCTTATCCAGGCCGGCGTCTTCGCGTCGGGCGGCGTTCTGGGGCGCTCCACGGCTGGTCAGGCGCTCAGCGCGACAACCGCCACGTCCAGTCCCTCATCCAGTCCTAGCCCGAATGCGGTGTGGCTTCAGCTCGCGCCGAGCAGCGTGCAGTTGGGCTGTGCAAGCGGCCAACGCACGCAATTCGTGACACTACAGAACAATGGACCTACGAAAGTGCGGTGGCAAGCGACATTCTCTCTCCCCACGCAGAAGGCGGGTGTGGCGGTCTCGCCGCAGCAAGGTGAACTCGCCGCCGGGGGCAGCATAGCGATCCAGCTGCAAAATACCTCACGCTCCAGTGGTCAGCAAGGCGTCATCACCTTCGCGCCTACGACGCCAGATGCCGGCTCCCCTGCCAGTCTCGCCTATACGACCGTGGGCTGCCACTGAGGGCATCCGCCAATACGCCCACAAGCCTGGACGCCTGCCTCCTGCGCTGGCTTTCATACGAGCGGCCCGCACAGGTGGCGCCACTTTCCGCCCACAGCCCAGGATACCCCGGGCTTTCAGACTACATGACAGCTGGCTCGGTTCCCAGATGCGTCACGTGCGTTCGGCGAACCTTGGCCATACAAGTCATCACCCTTTGCTTGATTGAGGATGTGTTCTGCGCTCTTCGTGGCCAACCTGGGGTGTCAACGCGTCATGTGTGGTGACGAAGGGCCATTCCTCGTCGCTGACATCCGAGGATGAGCGAGTAGGCACAGCGCAGTCTGCCTCCCAGCAACCTCAAGACGCTAACGGCCGTTAGCGCGGAGGTCTTTGCTGTTGTCCCTTCCTAACCGTTGGAAGGTATTACGGGGGAGGATCAGGCGCCTGGGCGCAAACCTCAACCCGATCTCAACACAGCCGCCCCTATCGCGAGCATACGTGTGCTAGCATACGCTCTAGCGCTGAACAGCGCGCATGCTCGACGTCTCCCTTCGTCGCCTCTGGCTGTCGAGCGCGTGGGAGCGGCGAGAGAGAGACGAACGAGGCTATGAGCACGATTCGATGGGGCATTCTTGGTACCGGCGGGGTGGCGGCGGGTTTCGCGAGTGACCTGCGCCTCGTTCCCGGCGCCGATCTGCTGGCCGTCGGCGCGCGCAGCCCCGAGCGCGCCGCCGCCTTTGCCAGCGCACATGGGGCGTCGCGATCTTATGGAACATACGATGCGCTCGTCG
>Ga0070706_100001012_pt1 | contig 30500 bp, 23 predicted proteins | sample KBSK5501metaG_FD_65476 | JGI IMG/M metagenome (GOLD analysis project Ga0070706, IMG submission 65476) | Corn, switchgrass and miscanthus rhizosphere microbial communities from Kellogg Biological Station, Michigan, USA - KBS K5-50-1 metaG | ecosystem: Host-associated > Plants > Roots >... | reverse complement strand
GCGGCGGTTGCAATCGCGACGGCCCGCCGCGCACGCGCTCGCAGCTTGTCGTTCGAGGCCTGGACATCGACCATCAGGTTTCCGAACGTCTTGCCGAGCCTGACCATCGCGATCGTCGAGATCGTGTTCAGGACGAGCTTCTGCGCTGTCCCGGCCTTCATGCGGGTCGAGCCGACGATGACTTCCGGCCCGACCTCGACCTCGATCGCGCGGGCCGCGTGCCGCGCGAGCTCGGAGCCGCGGACGCACGCGAGCCCGATCGTCAGCGCGCCCGCTCGGGCGGCGGCGTCGAGCGCCGCAAGGGTGTAGGGCGTGCGGCCGCTCGCACTGACACCGAGGACGACGTCTCTCTGATCGACTGAATATGCGGAGAGGTCGCGCGCACCGGCTCCTGCGTCGTCTTCGGCCACTTCGTCCTCCGTCGTCACCGCGACGATCCGGTCGGTCGAGAACGTCGGACCGCACTCCGCGGCGTCCGCCGCAGCCGCCCGTCCGGACGATCCCGCACCGACGTAGACGAGCCTCCCGCCGGCCTCGAGCCGCTCGACAATTGCCTCGATCGCGTCGGCTATCGACGCTGTGCTGTCGCGGACGGCAGCGGCAACCGTCCGGTCCTCGTCGTTGATGAGCTGGACGAGCTCCGCCGTCGGGCGCAGGTCGAGGTCGCGGAGATCGACGCGGTGTCTTTCGGTTGCAGCGTCTTCTCGTCCGGTCAGCGCTCTGGTGACCGCTTCCCAAACGAGGGGCGCGTCCGATGTCGCGAGGTGCGTCATGTGCCCGCACGCTTCGTAGCCCCAGGTCCACACATCGTCGACTCCTGCGGCGTGCGTCGCAGCGATCGCCGTCTCCAGGTCGGGGATGTCGTCGCCTGTCAGCCCGAAGCTCGGCAGCCACATCTGCGCGGTCACGTCGTGCCGGGCCGAGGTGTCCGCGAGCAATCGGGCGAAGCGTCCGACGAACGAGTGCGCCGGTTCGTCGAAGTTCTTCCAGTACGGATCGGTCGCGAGCACGGAGAGACCCGGAAGCGAGGCGACCGAGTCCCAGTCGCTGACGCCGTGCGGACCGTCCGTCAGCGGCAGCAGGCAGATGGTGTTCTTGCCGCCTGACGAGGCGACGTGCGCCGTGACCTCGCCGAGGAAATCGACGATGGATCTTTCACGAAACTGTTGCACTTCCGGGGTCAGACCCTGAGTCAGGTCCAGTCCCGACAGCTCGGCACAGATCTGGCACACGCAGGCCCACCGGTCGCGGTCGTCGACTCCGACATGCTCGGGGACCGTCCAGTGCGGCTCGTCCCAGAAGACGTAGTCCGTTCCGGCCTCGACCGCCGCGTCCGCCCACTCCTTGCAGAAGGCACGATAGGCAGGGTTGTTGAGACACCCGGTCGCCACGCGGCGCCCGTCGTCCAGCACCTGGCACGCCTCCGGATGGAAGGTCACCCAGCGGCTCTCGGCCTCGCCTCCGAACGTTCTCCCGACGCCCCACGGACACATCTGCACCTCGAGGCCGAGCTCGTGCGACGCGGCGACGATCTCGGCCATCGTGCCGCGGTAGTAGGCGAGATCGTTCTCCGAGAACGTGTGCAGCACCGCCGTGTAGCCGCGCGCAGCGATGTCCTCGAGATCGCGGCGGGCGTGACGGGGGATGCGGACGCCGAAGTACGAGACGCCCGCGCGCCTCATGGAGTCGGTTCCGCGACGGCGCTCGTCAGGAGCGGCGCTGCCGCAACCGGGCGGTCGCGCCGCTGCGAGAGCTCGGCGACCAGCCGGTAACGGTCACCTCGATAGAGCGAACGGACGAACTCGACCGTGTCTCCGGATGCCGTGCGGGACGTCCGCTCGAAGAGAAAGGCCGGCGAATGAAGGGGAACACCCAAGAGCTCGGACTCCTCCTCGCTCGTGACGGTCGGCTCGATCGACTGCATCCCGCTCGCGATCACGATCCCGTACTCCTTCTCGAGCAGCTCGTAGAAGGATGCATTCTCGAGCAGATCGCGGGAGAGGCCCGGGACCCTGTCGGCGGGTACGTGCAGCGTCTCGAGGGCCATCGGCTCACCGTCCGCTAGACGCAGGCGCCGGATGAGGACGACGCGCGAGTCCGGTGAGACGTTCAACGCACGGCCGACCGCAGCGCCGGCATGGGTCTCGCGCAGCTCGATCGTTCGGCTCCCGGCCGTCATGCCGCGACGGCGCATGTCCTCGCTGAAGGACGTCAGGGTCAGCTGCTGGGCGATCTTCGGCTCGCTGACGAAGGTCCCGCTGCCGTGCCGGCGCTCGAGGTAGCCGTCGCGGACGAGGTCGTCGAGCGCTGCTCGCAGTGTCAACCGCGAGATCCCGAGCTCCCCGCTGAGCCGCCGCTCCGAGGGGATCGCCTCGCCGACCTGGAGCTGGTCGATCAGCTCGAGGACTCGCTGTCTGGTCAAGACCTGTTTGCTCACAGCGCTCCTATGGAAGCACAGGTGTTGCGGCGTGGTCAAGACCACTCATCTGCAATCAGCGGAGAATTCACCCCCTTGACACCAAGATTGGTCTGTGCCAATCTCTCGGCCGTGGTTGGTGGTCTAAACCAATTGGGGAAGCCAGGAAGGCTCCCCCTGCTCCGGGAGGCGACATGAAAGCTCGATTCCTCGTGGCGGCGGTCCTCGCCGCGATACTCGCCGTTGCGGCTACGACCGCAAGCGGCGGAACCAAGAAGGGGCAGGCCGACAAGATCGTAGTCTGGCTCCAGGATGATGCAAAGAATGGGTGGCCGGAGGCAGTTGCCGCGGCCACGAGCGCTTTTCAGGCCAAGCATCCGGGCGCCGAGGTCGACGTCCAGTACCAGCAATGGCCAACGCACTTGACGAAGTTCGACGCAGCCCTTGCGGGTGGCAACGCTCCGGACGTCATCGAGATGGGGAACACGGAGACGACGAAGTACATGGCTGCGGGGGCGTTTGCCGCCCTGCAGGCGAAGAGTTTCCCCAATGCGAAGACGTGGCTCGGAGCCTTGAAGGGCTCGTGCTCGTTCAACGGCAAGCTGTATTGCGCTCCGTATTACGCGGGTGCGCGAGCCGTGATCTATCGAAAGGACTACTACCGTCAGGCCGGGGTGAAGGGCACTCCGAAGACGCTTGCTCAGTTCGTCTCGGATGGAAAGAAGCTGATGAAGAAGTTCGGCAAGGACCGTAACTTCTCTGCGGTCTACTTTGCCGGTAAGAACTGGTACGCGTCCATGCAGTTCGTGTACGACTACGGCGGCCAGATCGCCGTGCTCAAGAACGGGAAATGGAAGGGCACGCTGAACTCGCCGCAGGCGATCAAGGCCTTCACCGTGCTGAAGGGGGTCGTGCGGTCGCTCTCTCGCGCACCGCTGACCGTCGATGAGTCTCATCCGTATCCGAGCATCCCCTTTGCCCAAGGCAAGGTCGCCTCGTTTGTCGGGAACGGTTGGGAATGGCCGTACACGCTCGACGCGAAGGTCGGTAATCCCGCCCTCGCACCGGTGATGGGTGCCTACCCGATGCCGAGTCACATCAAGGGCCGGTACATGCCGACGTTCCTTGGCGGATCGGACCTCGCAGTCCCGGTCACGACCAAGAACAAGGGTCTCGCCGTCGATTGGATCGCGGCGTTCACGAGCTCGGCGCAGATGAAGACAATCGCGGACGCCGGCAACATCCCCAACTCGACGAAGCTCGCGAGCTATACCCTTGGCAATCCCAAGGTGGAGCCGTTCGCCAAAGCTGCGAAGTTCAGCTGGTTCGTACCGACGGCCACCCACTGGGTCGACGTAGAGAATGCGAACATCCTGCAGGACATGTGCTCGCAGATCTTCTCCGGTAGCAAGACGGTGAAGGCTGCAACCACGAGCGCAAGCAACGCGATCACGAGGATCTTGAACGGCGGTTAGTGAGTCGGCCGGCGCCCGAAGGAGCGACCACGGTGGCTGTCGCCGAGAGCGAATTCGATCTCGCCTCTCGGCGGCGGCGCCGCTGGTCACGCCACCATCTTGGCCAGGCCGCCCTGCCGTACGGTCTGCTCGCTCCAACGGCAGTAGTCATCGGCGCCGTCCTCGGCTATCCGCTCTACTTGATCGCAAGGCTGTCCTTTGAGAAGTACGGGCTGTTCGAGCTGATCCGGCACAAAGGCACGTGGATCGGGCTCGAGAACTACACGCGAATCCTTCACGACTCTCAGTTCTGGCGCGTGCTCCTTCGGACGGTCGTGTTCACGGCAGTGAACGTCTCCCTGACGATGGTGCTCGGGACCGCGATCGCGCTTCTCCTCACGAAAGTGAGTCGGTTCGTCCGCTATCTCCTGACCGCGGCGCTCGTCTTCGTCTGGGCGACGCCGGTCGTGGTTGCGGTGGACGTCTGGAGGTGGCTCGTCGACTCGCAGTTCGGTCTTGTGAACTGGGTCCTAACGGAGCTTCACGTCGGCAACTTCGTGCACCACGACTGGTTCGTCAACCCATGGAGCGGCTTCGCCGTGATCACTGCTCTGGTTGTCTGGGGCGCAATTCCCTTCGTGGCGATCACCATCTTCGCAGGACTTTCGCAGGTCCCGGGAGAGCTCATCGAGGCGGCGAAAATCGACGGTGCTCGGTCTTGGAACGTCTTCCGCGAAGTCACGCTGCCTCTGTTGAAGCCGATCTTCGTGATCCTGATCAGCCTGTCGATCATCTGGGACTTCCAGGTCTTCAATCAGATCTGGATCATGCTCGACCAGCGGCCTTCGCCTGACTACTACTTGATGAGTGTGTACTCGTTTGTCGAGTCCTTTCGCCTGAGCGAGTATGGGCTGGGCTCGGCAATCGCAGTTGTGATGGTCCTGATCATGTTCGCCGTCACGTTCGTCTATGTCAGGCAGATGGTGAAGGCGGGCGAGGTTCATTGAGCTCGGTCACGCCGATTGCACCGACCCCTGTGGCTCCCGCGGTTCCGCGAACGGCCGGCCAGAGCCGTCGGCTGGGCTCGGTCGGCTGGAACCTCCTCGGGGTTCTCGTTTTCGTGGTCATGATCTTTCCCGTCTACTGGATGGTCTCAACGGCTTTCAAGACCGGACAGGACATCTTCAGCTACACACCCAAGTGGTTCCCGCTCCACGCGACGTTGGCGAACTTCGGCGATGCGATTCATCGGCAGTACTTCTGGCAGAACGTTCGGAACAGCCTCGTCGTGGTCGGCGTCGTCGTGACGCTCTCCCTCACGCTCGCCTTCCTTGCCGCCCTTGCGCTGGCGAAATTCCGGTTCTACGGGCGCAAGGCCTTCATCGTCCTGATCATCGCCGTGCAGATGGTGCCGTTGAACGCGCTCATCATTCCCCTGTACATCGCATTGAGTCGCGCCCACGAAGTGAACAAGCTGAGCGGTGTCATCATCACGTACATGACCTTCGTCCTTCCGTTCACCGTCTGGACGCTGCGAGGATTCATCCTCGGCGTCCCCCGCGAGCTCGAGGAGGCGGCGATGGTCGACGGCACCACTCGCTTCGGTGCATTCGTCCGCATCCTGCTTCCGCTCATTGGCCCTGGTTTGGTCGCCACCTCGATCTTTGCGTTCATCCAGGCGTGGAACGAGTACATCATCGCGTACGTGCTGCTCAGCAGTCCCGAAAAGCAGACGCTCACCGTGTGGCTCGCATCGTTTACAACGAATCGCGGGACGTCGTGGGGGCCACTGATGGCCGGGGCCACCTTGACGGCGCTGCCCGTCGTCGTCTTCTTCTTGCTCGTGCAGCGGCGCATTGCCTTCGGCCTCACCGCGGGAGCCGTACGTGGCTGACATTCAATTCGTCCACATCGGCAAGGTCTACGACGGCGACGTAACCGCGGTGCGCGACCTGAATCTCGACGTCGCCGAGGGCGAGTTCATGGTGCTCGTCGGGCCGTCGGGGTGCGGAAAGACTACGGCGCTGCGCATGATCGCCGGGCTCGAGGAGATCAGCTCGGGGGAGATCCACATCGGCGGCAAGGTTGTCAACGATCTCGCGCCGCGCGACCGTGACATCGCGATGGTCTTCCAGAACTACGCGCTCTACCCGCACAAGAGCGTCTACGAGAACCTCGCCTTCGGATTGCGAATGCGCAAGGTGCCGAAGGCCGAGCAGAAGCGACGCGTCGAGGAGATCGCACGCATCCTCGGGCTCGGAGAGATGCTGCAGCGCCGCCCTGCGCAACTCTCGGGCGGCCAGCGCCAACGCGTCGCGATGGGGCGCGCGATCGTGCGCGAGCCGAAGGCCTTTCTCATGGACGAGCCGCTCTCGAATCTCGACGCCAAGCTGCGCGTTCAGATGCGTGCCGAGATTGCGCGCATCCAGCAGGCGCTCAAGGTGACGACTGTTTACGTCACTCACGACCAGGTCGAGGCGATGACGATGGGTCATAGGGTCGCGGTGATGCGCGACGGCGAGCTGCAGCAGGTCGACACGCCGCAGCGCCTCTACGACGCTCCCGCGAATCTGTTCGTCGCGAGCTTCGTCGGCTCTCCACCGATGAATCTCTTCGAGGCGGCCGTCGAGCGCGACAACGGCAGGCTCGTGTGTCGCATCGGCCAGACGGAGCTCGAGCTCCCTGCCGACCTCGCCGCAGAACGGCCGTCGCTTCCGAACTACGCGGGCCGCCGTGTTGCGGTTGGCATTCGGCCCGAAGATGTGCGGGAGGCCTCGGGTTGGGACGGGGTCCGTCTGCGCGGTCAGATCCTGCTCGTCGAGTCTCTCGGCTCGGAACAGCTCGTCCACATCGAGATCGCGGCGGCTCCGCTCGAGCGCTCCGATCTCATCGACACCGCCGCCCAGCCCCCAGGCCCCTCCCTGGGTGTGGAGGACCACGAGCGCGCGGTGACTCTCCTCGGCCGCTTCGACCGGCACCTCCTCCTCGCGCCGGGCGAAGCGGTCGAGGTGGCGATCGATCCGCGGCTCCTGCACTTCTTCGACCTGGAGACGGGCGTCGCGATTCCGCTGGTCGAGCTTCCGGTCGCCGCCGAGGTCGCGAGATAGTCATGCGCCTAGGTGTCGGGGCAGCGCTCGTCGAGGGCAGGCTCGTTCCCGGCGATGTCGAGATCGTCGACGGTCAGGTCGCGGGCGTGGGGCTGGGCTCGCCGAACGGGAACGGGATCGCCGCCCCGGGTTTCGTCGACTTGCAGGTCAATGGGTTCGCGGGCGTCGATTTCTTCTCGGCCGACTCCGAGGGGTACCGCAGGGCGGGCAAGGCCTTGCTCGAGTGCGGCGTGACCGCGTATCAGCCGACGTTCATCACCTCACCGGAAGACGAGCTGACGGCGGCGTTGCACGAGGTTCCGCAAAACGGCTCCGCTCCGCGCATCATCGGCGCGCATCTCGAAGGTCCGTTCATCGCGCCCGAGCGCCTCGGAACGCACCCGGCGGAGTCGAGACGCGACCCCGACCGCGACCTGCTCGAACGTCTGCTCGCTGCGGGACCGGTGAGTCATGTCACGCTCGCGCCGGAGCTGAACGGTGCGCACGAGCTCATGGAGCTGCTGAGGCGGCGCGGTGTGACTGTTTCCTGCGGCCATTCGAATGCGACCGCCGCCGAAGCGCATGCGGCGTTCGCGCGCGGAGCGAAGACAGTGACGCACATCTTCAACGCGATGCGACCCGTCGCAGCGCGCGAGCCCGGCCTCGCCGGCGCCGCTTTGTTCTCACCCGATGTCGTTGTGCAGGTGATCCTCGACGGCGTGCATCTGGCGGACGACACTGCGCGGCTGGTCTGGCAGGCCGCCTCGGGACGTGTTGCGCTCGTGACCGACTCGATTGCGGCAGCGGGCGCCGGGGACGGCACCTACACGCTGGCCGGCGTCGATGTCGGCGTGGAGAACGGCGTCGCGCGGCGGGCGGACAGCGTTCTGGCCGGGAGTACGGTGCCCATGATCGAAGCGGTACGAAATCTGGTCGCGCTCGGAGCGCCCGTCGACGCTGCCCTCAGCGCAGCGAGCGAGGTTCCGGCGCGTATCGCCGGTCGTCCGGACCTCGCAACGCTGAAGCCTGGGGCGAGGGCCGATCTGGTCGTGCTCGACGACGAGCTCGAGATCGTGCGGGTGCTCGTCGACGGGGAGGACGCCGTCGCCTGAGCGCCCAGAGCGTCTAAGGTCGGGAACGGCCACAGCGCAACCCAACGACGAGGAGGAGTCATGGCCATGAAGTCGGACTTCACCGAGCAGGAATGGGAATCACTTCAGAAAGGCGTGCTCGGCGCCGGACTGCTCGTGTCGCTGAGCGATCGGAGCTTCTTCGACACGTTCAAGGAGGCGGGCGCGCTGGCGAAGCACGTCGCGGCGGCGAAGCAGAGCAGCACGAGCGAGCTCGTCCGTGAGCTGGCCGACGTACGAGGTACCGGCTTCGGCCTCACCTCGTCGCCGGACAAGGTCGAGCACGAGACGCTCGAGGCGCTGCAGTCGGCGAAGGCCACGCTCGAGGCGAAGGCGCCGGACGAGCTGGGCCCCTACCGGCAGTTCGTCGTCGACGTCGCCCAATCGGTCGCCGATGCGGCCGGCGGCGGTGAGAGCGCGGAGAGCGGTGCGATCGAGAAGGTCAGGTCCGCAATCGGGTAGCGACGATCGACCGGACTTGCACGGACGATCGGGTGGGGCGCCAGACGGACTTCGCCTATAAAAAGAGGTCAGGCCGAGCAACTACGGCGGGGAAGCGTCAGGGGGAGGTGCTCCTGTTCGTTCGACCCCTGCGGTGCCGTGTGCGCTCGGCCCTTCTCGGCTTAGGCCGCCGGTGCCAATATTCGGGCCCCGCGTGTGCGAACATATGTTCGTGTTGGGGGCAGCGACGATCCTTCACGCCGACCTCGACGCGTTCTACGCGTCCGTCGAGCAGCGGGACGATCCCCGCCTCCGCGGCCGCCCGGTGATCGTCGGCGCGGGAGTCGTGCTGGCCGCGAGCTACGAGGCCAAAGCCTTCGGGGTTCGCACCGCGATGGGTGGCAGGCAGGCCCGGCAGCTGTGTCCCAGCGCGGTCGTCGTCCCGCCGCGGATGTCGGCCTACGCCGAGGCGAGCAAGGCGGCCTTTCGCGTCTTCGAGGACAACTCGCCGCTCGTCGAAGGGTTATCGATCGACGAGGCGTTCCTCGACGTTCGCGGGCTCGAACGGATCTCGGGAACGCCAACCGAGATCGCCGCGCGGCTGCGACGGGACATTCGCGAATGCGTCGGCCTGCAGATCACCGTGGGTGTCGCGCGGACGAAGTTCCTCGCAAAGGTGGCAAGCGGTGTCGCCAAGCCTGACGGCCTGCTCGTCGTGCCTCCCGACCGCGAGCTGAGCTTCCTCCACCCGCTGCCCGTCGAACGTCTCTGGGGCGTGGGGCCGGCGACTGCGAGGAAGCTTCACGAGCGGCGAATCTCGACGGTCGGCGAGGTGGCCCGGCTGCCCGAGCCCATGCTGGTGGCGATTCTCGGCCGGGCGGCGGGCCGGCACCTGCATGCGCTCGCCCACAACCGTGATCCGCGGCCGGTGGTCGTGGGTCGCCGCCGCCGGTCGATTGGTTCGCAGTGCGCGCTCGGTCGACGTTCCCGGCGGACGCCGGAGGCCGTCGACGCGGTCCTCGTCTCGCTCGTCGACCGTGTCACTCGCCGCCTGCGCACTGCGGGGCGTGTCGGCCGCACCGTCGTGCTCCGATTGCGCTTCGGCGATTTCTCTCGAGCGACGCGGTCGCACACGTTGCCGTTGCCGACTGCGCACACGCAGACGGTACTGCTCACCGCGCGGTGGTTGCTTTCGTGTGCGACGCCGGAGATCGAACGCCGAGGTCTGACGCTCGTCGGGGTCGCCGTCGCGAATCTCGACGACGACAGTGCTCTTCAGCTCGTACTTCCTCTCGATCGCTTCAGCGGGACCGCCCTCGACGTCGCTCTCGACGAGGTGCGCCGGCGGTTTGGTTCGACCGCCGTCATGCGCGCCGTGCTACTCGGCCGCGAGCAGGGGTTCACCGTGCCGCTGCTCCCGGATTGACTCGACGTGGCAGCATCATCTCGGTGAAGACGCTCGAGATCGACACGCCGTTCGGCGCCGCGAAGGCGCACCTCGACCGCGGAGATGAACCGCAGGTGGCGCTCGTCCTCGGTCACGGCGCCGGTGGCGGGGTGCAGGCGAAAGACCTGGCCGAGGTAGCTCGCGTCGCACACTCGCTGGGAATCACCGTCGCCCTCGTCGAGCAGCCCTACCGGGTTGCGGGTAGGCGTTCTCCCGCACCTGCGCATCAGCTGGATGCAGCGTGGACGGCAGTGATCGCCTACCTCGTCGCAGCTGAGCTGCGCGGCTTGCGGCTCGTCGTCGGCGGGCGATCCTCGGGTGCGCGCGTCGCCTGCCGCACCGCGGAGGCCACGGGCGCGATCGGAGTGATCTGCCTCGCGTTCCCGCTGCAGCCGCCGCGCCGTTCCGGCGGCAAACCGGCACAGAGCCGTCTCCCCGAGCTCGAGGCCGTGACGGTCCCCACGCTCGTCGTGCAAGGGACGCGCGACCCGTTCGGCATGCCGCCGGCGACGAAGCGGCGCACGGTGGTCCAGGTGGCTGGCGATCACGGCTTGCGCACCGATCTCGGTGCAGTGGGTGACGCCGTACGAACCTGGCTCGCTCGGGTCGGGCTCGAATCGCAAGTTACGCCTGGGTCATAAGCGAATTCGGTATCGGCGCTCGACGACGCGAACACCGGCACCGAGTTGGATCCGCACGACCGCGGTGACGAGACCGCGTGTCCGGCCGCCGTAGCGCAGCGTGAGAACGGCACGGGCACCCGGGCGAAGCGGACGTCGGACAACAGGGCTCAGGCGCGCGAATTGGTGGCCATGCCGGATCAGCGAAGCAGTGACGCCGCTGAGGAGTTGGACGGTCACGTTGCCGTGGTTCGCGACCGGAACGACGATGATCCGCGCGTTGCGCTGCCGATGGACGCGAAGACCGCCGAGTGTGAGGCGGCGCACGATGCGCCCGGGCACGATCATCCTGATCCGCACTCCGAGGCGCACCTGCACATTGACGCGCCCACCGCGCACCGGGCGTGTCGTCAACTGGACGAGGACCTGATGGTCGCCCGGTTCCGCGCGTCGCGGCGACCTGACGCGGAGCGTCAAGATCGCGCCCTCGCCCGACCGGAGCAAGACGTGAGCGGGCACGACCCGGAGCCACGTCCTCGCGGCCGCTTGGCCGTCGAGCGTTCGCCGCGAAACGTCGACCACGACCCTCTCGGCACCGTCGTTCCGCAGCTTGATCGTTCTCGAGCCCGGCACCGCGACCGCGAGCCGTGCCGGTGAGACTGCAAGTACAACGCGAGGCCGGGCGGCGGCCGCCCCCGCCGCGGAAGGGGCGGCCGCCTGCAGAAGCACTGTGCAGACCGCGAGTGCGAGGGCCGGTCTCACCGAGCGACCGCGGTGAACGTCACCGTTGCCGCGTAGTGGCCCGTCGCGACGAGCGGCAGCGCTGACGAGAAGCCGACGTTGGTGGCCCAAACGTCTCCACCCGCTGCGCTCGGCGCAGCCTTCGTGCCGACGGACAGCCCCGCCGCCGGACTGATCGGAATCGGAACCAGAGCGCCGCCGGTCAATGCGCCTCCGAGCACTCCGCCGGCCGGTGCGGTCGCGGAGAGCGCGAGCGGAAGGTCTGTCGGAGCAAACGCAGTCCGAGCGACGACGAGCGAGTAGCCGGCCGCGTTGTTGCTCGACACGGTGACCCGCTCGGGAAGCGGCGCCGGGCGATCGCCGAACGTGAACGTGCCGAAGCTGAGGGCGGGGCGGTCGAGCGACACAGAGAGGACGGAAGCCACATCGAGGGCGACGCTCACCGTGCCTGTCGGCCCGGGCGAAGACGATCCGCCGCACGAGCTCACCGGCGAGGCGGAGTTCCGGGGCGCGGGTGTTCCCGCCGTGAAGTCCGTCATGTTGTCACCAGTGTCGGTGCAACCTTCGTTCGCGCGAAGCGCGGCCGTGGTGTTGGAAAGCCCCGCCGCGGAACCCGCACCCTCGAAGTCGCTCGCGCTGCCGTAGCCGACGAGATCCTCCACGAGTGGGTCGGCTGAGCAACTCCCTGCCGAAGCGCCGCACGTGAGTGCGGTAGCACCGCGGACGAGCGCGATCTTCCCGCTGGTGCCGCCGAGGTTGCTCGTGCCGGTCGCATCGGCGGGTGGGAGGGGAGCGCCGACGTCTGCGTTCGATGCGAGCTGGACCAGGTAGTAGCGACCGGGCCCGATCGTCCCGGAAAGCGCGGTCGGCTGCCAGGTGGTTCCCGCGGCGGTGGCGTACTGCACCGTCCAGCCCGAGAGGTCGACGACGGCGGATCCTGCGTTGAAGAGCTCGACGTAGTCGTTTCGGAAGGTGGCTCCCGAGTTTCCCCCGCCGCCGTAGACCTGGCTCACCACGACGTTCGACGCGCTGGCGCCGGCGGCAGTGGGGAAGAGGAGCAGTGCGGCGAGGAGTGCGAGCAGCAGGGCTCTTGACATGTGTACTCCGATCGTTGAGGACGGGATAGCTCTCCGTCATAGATCGGAGCGGAGGTGAGCGAAAGGGTCGGTGAACGTTCCGGCGCGATCTCTGTGCGCCTTGGTTACATGCTTCAGCGAACCGCCGCGCCCGCTACGCGCGGATGACGCGACGAACTGCGACGAGTCGCGCCCCGTACGACGAGCGTCCCAGCTTGACGACTTGGACGCGCGTGCCGGAGTGCGGTGCGTGCACCATGCGCCCCCGGCCGATGTAGATGCCGACGTGTCCGAGTCCCGAGAAGAAGAGCAAGTCGCCGGGCTTCATCCTGGATGGTGCGACGCGCCTGCTCTGGTCGTAGAGCGCGTACGAGCTGTGCGGCAGTTCAATTCCCAGGCGACCGTACGTCCAGTAGACCAGCCCGGAGCAATCGAAGCCGGCGGGTGAGGAGCCTCCCCACCGATAGGGCACGCCGACCTCTCTGACGGCGATGGCGGCCGCGCGCTCGCCGACGGTCGGTTCCGGGACGCCGGGGACTGGACCATGGCGCGTCGGCGTCTGCCCGGCCGCGGCTGCCTCGCCGGCGCACGCACAGGCGAAGACGATCGCGGCAAGAGCGAACAGCGGCAGGGGGCTGCGGGGTGAGGTCGGCACGGCGGAGGGAGAACGACGGGCCGCAAATCGGATGTGCGCAGCCCTGGGCCTGTTCTTAAGCGTCGGATCCTAGTGAGAAAACGAGCGGTGTCTACCCCTTTTTGCGCTCGTGGCATCAGCCACAGGCGATGACGCGCCTGCGTCGATCTGGTTTCCGGCAGGTGGCGATGTGGTGAAAGCAGGATGAACATTCGCTGCGCGACGCGTACGCTCGGTGACCCGCATGGCCAGTGCGTCCCAACTCGCCCCGATTCCGCTCTTCGAGTCGTTGAGCAGCTCAGACCTGGACGAGCTGGCGTCGTGGTTCGACGTTCAGATCACCGGTGAGGACGTACGCCTCATCGGCGAGGGCTCCAGTGGCTACTCGTTCTTCATCCTCACACAGGGCAGTGCGGCCGTGACTACGAACGAAGGGGTTCACGCCGATCTCGGGCCGGGCGACTTCTTCGGCGAGATCGCGATCCTCGGGGACGGGCGCCGCACCGCAACGGTGACGACGACGTCACCTTCGCAACTCCTCGTCATGTTCGGCACCGAGTTTCGGCGGCTGCAGCAGGCGCACCCTGACATCGCCGAACGAATCGAGGACGCCATGCGGCAGCGCGTTTCGGTCCGCGCCTGAACGCAAATCGCGAGGATTAGCGGGAGCGACGGGGGTCGATCCCTGCCTTTACACACCGCGGGATCGAGACACGGGCCTAAACCGGCGCGCGTGCCTCTCGCGGCCCTAGTCGGAGGACTGCGTAGAGCCTCCACTCGTCCGGGACGCCCTTGAGGGTGTGCGAGCCTCGCTCGTCGAACTCGATCCCCGAGCCAGCGACGAGATCGCGAACGATCGACGAGACCAGGACCTCATCGGGCTGGGCCGACGCGGCGATTCGTGCGCCGAGGTGCAACGTCATGCCGCCGAGCTTGTCGCCGACCTGTTCGCACTCGCCCGTGTGCACCCCGGCGCGAACGTTCAGGCCGAGTGCGCGCGCGTCTTCGACGATCGCCGATGCGCACGCGACCGCTCGGGCCGGTCCGTCGAACGAAGCGAGGAAACCGTCGCCGGCGTTGTCGATCTCGCGCCCGCGAAACCTGTCGAGCTGACGGCGGACGGCCGCATGGTGCCGCTCGAGAAGCTCGGCCCAGCCGCGGTCGCCGATCGTCGCCGCTTTGTCGGTGGATGCGACCAGGTCGGTGAAGAGAACGGTCGCAAGGGTCCGCTCGGAGACATCGTCGATCTCCGCAGATTCGACGAGGCGCCGTGTTTCCTGCAGCGCGATCTCGTATGCCTCCTCGTCTACCCAGTGGTAGATGCTGCGCACGCTTGGAAGCTCGACGAGGCGCGCTCCCGGGATGCGGCGCGCAAAGTATTCGCCGGGGCCGCGGGCCGACTCGCTCGACAGGATCACGGTCGGAACGCGCACGGTAGGCAATACATCGGTGACGTCCGAGTCCATCGTCATTCGGAAAAGGCCAGAGCCGAGCCGGGGCTCAAACCGCGGCGCATATGCGCGTGGAACCACACTCGGAAGTCGGGATCGTCGCGCTGCCGCGGCGACCATTCGGCAAGGCACGCGTCGAGGAACTCCGTACGCCCCCAACCGTCGCGGATTTCACCGAGCCGGCGGCGCCACTGCTCCTCCGTGAGCGCCCAGGGGTAGTCGTTGCTGCGCCGTCCCTTTGCAGTCGGATCGAAGAGGACGAGCCCGAGCACGCGATCCGGATAGGTCGCGGCGAAGAGCGCCGCGAGTCGAGCTCCTTCCTGAGCGGTCCAGAGCACCGCGCGATCTGAGCCGAGGTCGTCCATCACGGCGCGCACGTCGTCCATGCGGGTCTCGAGCGTCGGCACCTCGCGCACGCGGTCGGACAAACCCGTGCCGCGCTTGTCGAGCATGATCACTCGGGCGAAGTCGGTCAGATCCTCGATGAAGCGCACGAGCAGCGGCTGCTCCCAGGCGGAGAGCAAGTCGCCCGCGAACCCCCGAACGAAGAGAAGGTCGACCGGTCCCGTGCCTACGGCTTGATAAGCGATCGCCACATCACCACTCCGTGCATACCGCACATCCGGGACGTCCACGACGCCCAGTTTCGCTGATGTGGCATGGTGTTTAAAGAGCGGGAGTGACGGGGGTCGATCGGGAGGTTTAAACACCGCGGCATCGAGATCCGGCTCTAGCTTCCTCGCGGCCGGACGCTAGATCGTCTCGAACGACGGAGCTAGCATCTGATGACATGAGCCACATAGCCGCTGAGCCGCTCGAGGCGGGGCGCGACGCGCTTCGGCGGTATGCCTGGCGAGAGGGCTACGAGCTCCTCGAGAGCGCTGACGCCGTCGCGCCCCTCTCGCCCGAAGACCTCGAAGGATTCGCTGCCGCGGCGTGGTGGACCGGCCGCCTCGAGGCGTGTATCTCCGCGCGCGAGCGGGCGTTTGCCGGTTACATGGCTGCCGGCGCCGGTGGCCGCGCCGCCATCGTCGCGATGGCGCTCGCAAAGGATTACTACGCCAAGCGGTCCTCTTCGATCGGAACAGCATGGATGAGGCGGGCAGAACGTCTCTTGGCTGACGAGCCCGAGTGCGTCGAGCGGGGTTATCTCGAGCGCCTCCTAAGTGTCATCGCGTTCGAGGGTCGCGGGGACTTCGAGTCCGCGCTCGCGCACGGTCGGCGCGCCCTGGAGATCGGCAGCCAATTCGGCGACCGCGAGCTCCAAGCGCTCGCGCTCCACGATCAGGGCCGGGCGCTCGTCGCCAAAGGAGAGGTGGCTGAGGGAATGGCGATGATCGATGAGGCGACGGTCGCGGCCGTCTCTGGCGAGTTGAGCCCATACCACACCGGCGTCATCTACTGCAACACGATCACGGCGTGCAAAGAGCTCGCCGACTATCGCCGCGCAGGCGACTGGACCGAGGCTGCGAAGCGCTGGTGTGAGCGCCAGGCGATCGCCGGCTTCCCGGGCATGTGCCGGGTCTACCGCGCGTCGATCATGCGCGTCCGTGGTGCATGGTCGGAAGCGGAGATCGAGGCACGGCGCGCGTGCGATGAGCTCGTCGAGTTCAACCTGAGTTATGCGGCCGAAGCGTTCTACGAGCTGGGTGAGATCAGGTTGCGCAGGGGCGATCTCGTAGCAGCCGAGCAGGCATTCAAGCAGGCACACGAACTCGGGCGCGACCCCCAACCCGGGCTCGCGCTCCTTCGCCTCGCCGAGGGAAAGACAGACGGAGCGTGCGCCTGCATCGACCAAGCGCTCGACGAGGAATCACGCGAGCTTCACCGGGCGCGGCTCCTGCCTGCGCAAGTCGAAATCGCGCTCGCCGCCGGCGACCTGGCGAAGGCCCGTGCGGCAGCCGCTGAACTCGACGCGATCAGCCAAACCTACGGAAGCGACGCGCTCGAAGCGGCGGCGTCCTTAGCTCGAGGCAGGATCGCTCTTGGGGAGGGAAATGCACGTCCCGCAGTTCGTGACGCCCGCCAGGCCCTCCGCTCGTGGCAGGAGATCGGCGCTCCTTTCGAGGCCGCGCAAGCGCGGATGCTGCTCGCTTTCGCATACCTGGCCGATGGGAATGCCGACAGCGGCGCACTCGAGGTCCAGGCAGCTGCTTCGGCCTTCGACCGGCTCGGAGCTATTCCCGACGCCCGCCGCGCGCGTGAACAACTCGAGTCGCTCGGGGTTCGACGGACGACGGCGGACGACGGCGACGCTAGCGAGACACGGACGTTCATGTTCACCGACATCGTTCGGTCGACGAGCCTCGCCGAAGCCATCGGCGACCATGCGTGGGCGGATGTCGTTCGCTGGCACGACGAGGCGCTCCGTTCGCTCTTCGCCGAGCACGGTGGCGAGGAGATCGACCATGCTGGGGACGGCTTCTTCGTAGCCTTCATCGAGGCGGCGGCGGCCGTCGAATGCGCCGTGGATGTCCAGCGAACCCTCTCCGAACACCGGAGCGCGCACGGGTTCGCACCGCAGGTGCGCGTCGGCGTCCACACAGCCGAAGCCGCCCGTCGGGGCGCTTCCTACCGAGGCAAGGGCGTTCACGAGGCGGCACGGATCTCGGCGATGGCGGAGGGAGGCGAAATCCTTGCAAGCGCGGGGACTATCGCGGATTCCAGTTGCCGATTCCCGGTCTCGCGCGCCCGCCTCGTCGAACTCAAGGGCGTCTCGGAACCGGCCGAGCTCGTGACGATCGACTGGGGAACCTGAGCGATCGCGCCATTTCAAGACGCGAAACTGCTGCAAGAGCGTTGTTTAAAAGACGGTCGCGACGGGCCTCGAACCCGCGATTGTCACTCCATCGCGATTCGGGAGTAATGGCGGATCTTCACCTCGCCGGCGACGCACGGCAGCGCGCCTCGGCCGTGAGGCCCGGGTGCGGGCCGCGCCGTTTTGTCGGCACGGTCCGCACGTCGGGAAGGAACCGCCTACCAGGCCGAAGGCGGCGGAGGCGCGAGGACCGGAGGACGGTCGTCGCATGTGATCGTGTTCGGAAGCTCCCACGGCGCGAACCACGGACCGGTGGTCCCGCCGCCGTCGTTGCCGTTCCCGAAGAGCGAGAACTCGGAGCCGGCCGACGTGAAGTGGAACGAACCGCAGTTGTTCACTCCGACTGCGCCGACATTTCGCGCGTCGACGTTCTCGAACGTCGCCGACCCGGCAGCACGTGCGCTCACGACCGACGTGCCCGTGCCGTCGACGTGGATGTCCTTGAAGTGGACGTTCGAGATCGAGTACAGGTCCTTCACCGGGAAGTCGGACACGATCAGGATCGCGTTGTACGTGCTCTGCAGGAAGTTGTCCCCGGTCACTTCGATGTTCGCGGTGAGCGAGCCTTCGAGCGCGTAGAGCCAGATCGCGCCGAGGCCGATCCTCCAGTTGAGCTCGAACGAGCCGGCTCGAACCGTCGTGTTGTTCGTGAACCGGAGGTAGCCGGCGAACGGCGTCGAGCCGAACCGCTGTCCTGCGTGGAGGCCGCTGCCTTCGCGCACCGGGTCAGCGACGACGTTGTTCGACGCGGTGTTGTCGCGGCCGCCGTAGATGGCGATGCCGTTCGCGAGCACGGGGCTCTGGACCGTGTTGTGGTTGAACACGTTGTTCGCGTTCTCGATCGCGGGCTGGCCGTCGACCGTCTGCGACCACATCGCGAGCCCGTCATCCGCCGTGTTGCGAATAAGCGAGTTGACGACCTTCGAGTTCGTCACTCCCTGATGGAAGTTGATGCCGTCCGCGATCTGGTCGGCGATCACGGTGTTCGAGATCGTCACGTTGTTCATCGGCCCGTCGAGCCAGATACCGACCTTCGTGTGATGGATGTAGAGGCCGTCGATCGTCGAATCGTTCAACGCCCCGCCGATGCCGTTCACCTGGTCGGTGTCGATGCGCTCGCGCACATCACCTTCGATCGCGAAGTTCGACAGGTGCACGTTGTGACTTCCGCCGTCGGCTGTGTACTTGCCGTAGAACCCGACGCCCGTGTGGACGGAGCCGTCGGGCGCCGGTGAGCTGAGCGTGACCTGCTGGCCCTTGACGATCGACCACCAGCTTCCGGCGCCTTCGATCGTCACGTTGTCGACGACGATGTGCCTGTTCACCTGGAACGTGCCGGCCGGGATGTAGACCGTCTTGTGTGCGAGCTTCGCGGCCTGGATCGCGCTGTCGAATGCATCCGCCGAATCGCGGACGCCGTGCCGATCGGCGCCGAACTCGGTGACCGAGACGGAGCCCGGCGGCTGCGGCGCCGGATCGGCGACGTTCTGGAAGTCGGCGAGATCAATCACCGTCCACGCCGCGTTCGTGTCGGCGGGGACGGTCAGGCGGACGACGGCGCCCGGTTGATAGGTCTTGCCGAGCAGCATGCGCTGTTCGTCGTAGAAGTGCATCGGCCTGAACGGGGTCGGGAACGTCAGCGACCCGGGCACGCACGAGCACTCGGTCACCCACCAGTCGGGGTGCAACAGGCCCGCGTTCGGATCGTTCGAGAACGGATACTGGTTGTAGAGGTCCGAGTACTTCGACGTCAGCGTGACCGTCTGCGGATGCGTGTTGCCGAGGCCGTCGCCGTTGTGGTCGACGCCAACCGTCAACGGGGCGTCGATCCCGCCGCCGTTCGGCGCATCGGGAATTGCGAACCGGATCGTCACGGCATTCGCCGGCTGCGTCAGCGTGAAGGCGACGTACTGGCCGGGCGCGAGCTGCACCGCCCGCCGGCCCGACGCCTCGGCGGCCAGTGTGTAGGCATTCGTGTCGAACGAGAGAACAGTGCCGTTCGTGTCCGCGTTCTCGGCTTCTTGCTCGACGATGCCAAGGTCGGCCCCGCGACCGGCGGTGAGCGCCGGGTCAATCGCGGCCACCGTGACGCGCGGGGCGCTGTGTACGGTCACAGCGGCGGCGCCTCCCGCCGCCACCCAGACCATGGAGACCGTCAGCGTTCCGAGTGCTGCCAGTGCGAGCTTCTGGTGCCAACGCCTTGTGCGGCGAAGGCCTTGCTCGAGCTTGGGGCTTGCCATTGGGGTTCCCCTCTCTCCGACCGTTGCGGGCGCTCGGGATGTGAGCGTTGTCTGCTTTCCGACAAATAAACGCAAAAACCGTACGCGAAGACTACAACGGTCCCACTTCACGTTGCAATAGCGCTACTAAATGGTTGGATCGGCCCGCACGCGACCGGCCATTTGGACCGCCTGGGCCGTTCTCGTCAACGCCCAGAAATAAGGGAGGACGGCCGATCGGCGGGCGCAAAAAACCCGTCCTCGCAGGCGGGTTTCCGAGCGGGAGCGACGGGGGTCGACCCTCGAACGACGCCGCATCGAGATCGGCGTGTAGCGCGAGCAGGTTCCGCCGGAGCGCGAGCGTCATTCGCCCCGCCACTGCGCCTCGCCGAGAGTCGACCGTGCCGAGTCGGGGAGACCAGGCGATTCCCCGGCTTCACTCGAACAGTCCGATCCGGTTTTGTGCGATAGCTGCGTAGAACCTTTAAGCGAGGTACAACTGGGACGTGTCCGTCGTCCGAGACAGCTCGCTTCAACGGTAATGCCCGTCGAGCCGGAGGGACGTTCGGCCGATTCCGAGCGCACGGAGCGCAAGCTTGCGACGGTGCTCTTCGCCGATCTCGTCAGCTCGACGGAGCTCGGCGCTGCCCAGGATCCCGAGCGAACGCGGGCGATTCTGGATCGGTTTTACGACGCAATGGCTGACGAGATCTCACGCGCAGGCGGAACGGTGGAGAAGTTCGTCGGGGACGCAGTGATGGCCGCATTCGGCGTTCCGGCGGCCCTGGAAGATCACGTCGAGCGGGCACTGCACGCGGCACTCGCGATGCGGCGTCGTCTAGAGGACCTCTTCGGCGGCTCTCTGTCGCTGCGGATTGGGGTCGACGCGGGGGAGGTGGTGGTCGGCCGGGCTCGCAAGCAGAGCTCGTTCGTCACCGGAGACACGGTCAATGTGGCTGCGAGACTCGAACAGGCCGCCGAGCCGGACGAGATTCTCGTCGGCGGCCGCGCGGCGACATTGGTCGCCGGCGCGTTCGAGTTCGACGCGCCGATGCACGTCGAAGCCAAAGGGAAGGCGGGTGGCGTGGAGTGCCGGAGGCTCGTCCGCGCCCTCTCCCTCATGCGCCCGCGCGGAGTCCCGGGTCTGAGGCCGGCGTTCGTCGGCCGTGATGACGAGCTCGGTCTCCTCTTGCGTGCATACGAGCGTGCTCGGACAACAGGTGAGCCGCAGGCCGCAACGATCATGGGCGAGGCGGGCGTAGGCAAGACCCGCCTGCTGCGCGAGCTGTGGGAGTGGTGCGGGAAAGAGGCGCCCGAAGCGTTGCGCCGAACCGGCCGCTGTGCGCCGTACGGACCCGCACGGACCTATCAGCCGCTCGCAGAGATCATCAAGGAGCACTTTGGCATCCTGGACAGCGACAGTCCCGAGCGCGTGCTCACAATGCTCCGCGAGCGGAAGATCCTTGCGCTCGCGCTCGGTCTCGACGTTGCGCGCGGGGTTCATCCGATCGAGGCGCGGGACCGCCTCCACGACGCCTGGATCGAGCTCGTCGGAGAGATCGCCGCCGAGGAGCCGCTTGCCCTCCTGGTGGAGGATGTCCACTGGGCGGAGGAGCCACTCCTCGAGCTGCTCGAGCGCACGCTCCTCGAAATTCGCGCGCCGATCCTGTTGCTCGTGACCGCGCGTCCGGAGTTCCTCGACCGAAGCCCAACCTGGGGGAGAGGGCGTGTGCCGAGCGAGTGGATCTGGCTCGAGCCGCTCGCCTCCGCTGACGTCGACCGGTGGCTCGAACAACTCGTGACAGCCGAGGCTCCCGCGCCGGTCCGCGAGCTGCTCGCCCGAGCTGAGGGCAACCCGTTGTTTCTCGAGGAACTGCTCGGAACGCTGATCGAGCGGGGCGCACTCCACGGTGATCGGTGGGACGAAGGGCTCGTGCCGGGAGAGACGGTCGTACCGGATACCGTTCAGGCCGTTCTTGCGGCGAGGGTGGACCTTCTCCCCCCGCAGGAGAAGGCGGCTCTGCACGCCGCTGCGGTAATCGGTCGCACGTTCTGGTCAAGCGCGGTCAGGGAGCTACTCGGCGGGGCGGAACCCGACTTTCGCGCGCTCGAGCAGCGAGACTTCGTGCGGCGTCGCTCGGGCTCGTCGCTCGAGGCCGAGCGCGAATACGTCTTCAAGCACGCCCTTACCCGCGAGGTCGCCTACGGGTCTCTGCCGACGCGCGCTCGGGCGCTCCTGCACGCCGAGTTCGCGGCATGGCTCGAGCGCCGCGGCGGCGAGAGGGACGAAGACGCACCTGTGCTCGCCCACCATTACGCCGAAGCCGTGCGGCCCGCGGACGCGGACCTCGTCTGGGGTGACGAGACAAGTCGTCAAGCGGAAGTGCGGGCCTCAGCCGTGAAGTGGCTTTGCCGCGCGGCCGAGCTTGCAGCTGGGCGATTCGAGATCGAGGATGCGCTCGCGCTTCTCGTCCGGGGGTTGGAGCTCGAGCCGGAGGTCCAACGCAAGATCCAAATCCTCCAGGAGACTGCCCGCGTGCACACGCTGCGGTATGACGCTCAGGGTTTCCGCACGGCGATGGAAGACGCGCTTTCGCTCGAGCCTGAGCCTGCCGTCGCCGCCGAGATCTGTGCCCAGCTCGCTTACTACAGCCTCGGTCGTGCGTACATGTGGAAGGAGCCGCCGCCGCGCGAGCTCTGTGAGCGGTGGCTCGCACAGGCACTCGAGTTCTCAGACCCGGATACCCCGGCCTACGCTTGGGCTCTGCTCGCCCAAGCTGTGTCCGATCCGTCGAAGCGAGCGGAGACAGCGAAGGAGGTCCACCGTCTCGGGGAGGCGCTCGGAGACGCGAGGCTCGTGGTGTTCGCGCGCGAGGCACAGACCCTCGCGGCGACAGAAATGGGTCGATATCAGGAGGCATGCGACTGGGCGGACCGCGCGCTTGCGGCTGCTCCAAAGCTCGCGAACCCGAACTACGAGAGCCACCAGTATTGGAACGCGGGGTTCGTCTATCTGCGCGCCGGCCGAATTGCGCGAGCCCGCCTCTTCGCCGAACAGTTCGACGAGCTCGCATCATCCCTCACTGCGCACGACGAGGTACACGCAGTCGGCCTGCACGCCGTCGTCGAGAGTGCGCTCGGCGAATGGGAGGCGCTTCGGGACCTGGCGGTCCGGGCCGAGAGGGCAAGCGCGGCCAATGAGGATTTCCCCTGCCAGTTCAACTGGCGCACCCTGCTCGTCTGCGCGCTCGGCCTTGCACAGCTCGAAGAGGAGAACCAGAGTCGCCGACTAGAGGAGATCGGCTGCGCGACCGCGGTCGTGGCTGGGCCTCCGGAGCTCGAGCCTGCCCTGCTGCGCTTGGCGCTTCTTCGCGGTGATGAGGAGGAGGTACGGCGGATACTCGAGGTACTTCCGGCGATGGGCGGTCCGTGGGGCCTTGATGGAGCGGCGGCGCGACTCGATGCGCTTCTCGCCCTCGGCGAGAAAGAGCGACTGGAGAACGAGGCAGCGCCATTCCTCTGCGAGGAGGGCTATACGCGTCCATTCGCGCTCCGCGCGCTCGGGATCTCGCGCGGCGATAGGTCGCTGCTCGACCAGGCTGTTGCGCACTTCGAGGCGATGGGTCTTGAGTGGCGCGCCGCAGAGACGCGCACGCTCTCCAGCGCGACGACGCCTTAGGATCTCCGAAACGCGGATCACCCTGATTCCGTAAGGGCTGCCGGGAGGCTCGAACGGAGTGAGCATGGACGGTGTCGTCACCGGGAGCGACGGGACTCGAACCCGCGGTTTACCCCTCCATAGGTCGGTCTGATGGCCTCGATGGGCGTTTCAGGCCGCCTTCCCGCTATTCGCCTACGCTCACCGCCTCGGTTACCTGAAGGGATCCGCCGCGAGTGAGAAAGGGGTGGCTGCGGACGAGCTGCACGGCTTCGTCGAGGTTGGCTGCCTCGATGATCGTGTAGCCACCGATCGACGCGGCGGTTTGCCCATCAACCTCGTCGTTGGCAGAAACAGTCTTCGCCTGGGCGAGGGGTGCTCCAGGATCGCGCATCGCCGTCCCGACCTCGCCGACCCACGCTTGGAACGCGGCGACCATCTGCTTGGCTGCTTCGGGATCGGCGGGCATTCCGGGACCCCCGTGATACGTGATGAGATAGGTCGGCATCGTGTCCTCCAATCGGCGGTGATCGAGGTTGACTCCCCGCTCGGCATATTGCTGAGGCGTTTCGGCCTGCGCTACGGTTGATCGGCCGCGATTCTTGTCCGCGCGTTCACGATGACGCAGCTCGCCTCGCCGCCACCCGACACCGTCTCCGACGTGCTGCGCTCGTTCGAGGTTCGCAGCACGATCTTTTGCCTGTCGGAGCTACGAGCGCCCTGGGCGTTCCGAGTAGAGGGCGAACCGGTCGCGAAATTCCACCTCGTGCTCGAGGGGTCGGCGTTGCTGTCGTGCGACAGAGAGACCGTTGCGCTTGCGCCGGGCGACCTCGTCGTGCTCCCGCGCGGGAGCGCCCACACGCTCGCCGACGACGCGGATTCGCCGGCCGTCCCCCTCGAGCGCCTCCTCGTCGGCGACGCTTTCGACGGCGGGTCGGGCCTGCGTTACGGCGGCGCGGGTCCGCTCACGCGGCTGCTCTGCGGAGGGTTCGCGCTCGCAGACGGCATCCCTGACTCGACGCTGGCTCTCTTGCCGGATCTGCTCCATGTCGCGTACGACCCCGCAGTGACAACCTGGCTTCCACCGAGCCTTGCGGCGCTGAAGACGGAAGCCGAGACCGGCAGGCTTGGCGCAAGCGCGATCGTCGAAAGGCTCACCGATGTCTTTCTCGCTCAGGCGCTGCGTTCGTGGCTGCTGCAAGGCGAGCCGGATGGGCTCGCCGACGCGCGGCTCATTCTGGACGAATCAATCGCCGAGGCCGTGCGTGTTCTGAACAGCCACTCGTCCGAAGCGTGGTCGCTCGATCGGCTCGCGAGGCACGTCGGGTTGTCTCGCTCGGCGCTTGCGACCAAGTTTCGCGAACGAGTCGGCCAGCCGCCCATGCAGTATTTGACAGAGGTTCGATTGCGCGGCGCCGCGGGCTACCTGGCGACGGGACGGCTGACCGTCTATGAGGTCGCGCGCCGAGCCGGCTACCACAGCGATGCCGCGTTCGCGAAAGCGTTCAAGCGGCGTTTCGGATTGGCGCCTGGTGCGTACCGCGAGAGCGCAAGCCAGCCTCCGGTAATCGAGATCGCCCCGCTCCGCTAGCTGAATCGCTCGGCAGACGCGGCCGGTGCCGCCTACCCCCAAGATCCGCTGACGAAAGGCCCGTGAGGTGCTGACTTGCGCGGCTGAGGCGTCCGTCGCCGAATTGAGAGTTCGGGCGATCGGCGCGACAATCCTGACATGACCAGTTGCGCCCACTGCGGGGCTACGCTTCCCGCGGACGCGCGCTTTTGCCCAGGTTGCGCGGCCCCGGTCGAGCGGAGGCCGATGCAGTCCGAGGAGCGCAAGCTCGCGACGGTCCTCTTCGCTGACCTCGTCGGCTCGACCGCGCTCGGCGGCTCGCAGGATCCTGAGCGCACGCGCGCGCTTCTCGACCGGTTTTACGACGCGATGGCCGCGGAGATCGAGAGCGCGGGCGGGACGGTGGAGAAGTTCATCGGCGATGCGGTAATGGCTGCGTTCGGAGCGCCGACGGCGCTAGAGGATCACGCCGAACGGGCGCTGCACGCGGCGCTCGCGATGCAGCGGCGGCTCGCCGAGCTCTTCGGCGACGAGCTTGTGCTGCGTATCGGTGTGAACACCGGCGAAGTAGTCGTCGGTCAGGCGCGTGAAGGCAGCTCTTTCGTCACGGGCGACGCTGTCAACGTGGGCGCTCGGCTCGAGCAGGCGGCATCGGCGGGCGAAATCCTCGTCGGCGAGCGAACCGCCGCTGCCGTTCGGGGCGCGTTCGAACTGGAGGAGCCTGTCATGATTGAGGCGAAAGGCAAACCGGACGGAGTCGTCTCGCGGCGGCTCGTCCGCGCGCTCTCGCTGATGCGTCCGCGCGGCGTTGGCGGTCTGCACCAGGCGTTCGTCGGCCGCGAGGAGGAGTTCGACGAGCTTCGCACCGCCTACGAGCGGGTCGCGCGCGACGAGCAGCCACGGCTTGTGACCATCGTCGGCGACGCCGGCGTCGGCAAGTCGCGGCTCGCGCGCGAGGTGTGGGCGTGGCTCGCCGCCAAGGAGCCACAGCCCATGCAGCGCACCGGACGCTGCCTCTCGTACGGGCACGGCACCGCGTACTGGCCCCTAGCCGAGATCCTGCGCGAGCACTTCCGGATCCTCGACAACGATCCGCCGGCCGTGGTGGCCGAGCGGCTCGGCGGCCGTCGCTATCTGGGCCTGACGCTCGGCCTCGACGCGGGGGAGGAGTTGCACCCGCTCAGGGCTCGCGAACGTCTACACGATGCCTGGGCAGAGTTTCTCGGCGAGCTCGTTCGTGAGCGTCCCGCAGTCGTGCTTGTGGAGGATCTGCACTGGGCCGATGAGGAGCTGCTCCAGCTGCTCGACTCGCTCGTGGCGCAGGTGGTCGGGCCGTTGCTCCTGCTCGGGACGGGGCGGCTGGAGCTGCTCGAGCGCCGGCCCGCCTGGTCCAGCCACGCAGTCGTCCTCGATGCGTTACCAGCCGCGGTCGCGGGCGAGTTGCTCGATGAGCTACTCGGCGTCGAGCTGCCACCGTCGATGCGGAGCGCAGTGGTCGAGCGGGCGGAGGGCAACCCACTCTTCGTCGAGGAGCTGTTGGCCACGCTGATCGACCGCGGCGTGCTCGCGCGCCGCGATGGCACTTGGTCGTGCGGGGAGCTGCCCCCAGGGTTCGAGGTCCCGGACACAGTGCAAGCGGTCCTCGCCGCCCGCATCGACCTGCTGCCGCCGAGAGAGAAGGCTGCGCTGCAGGCGGCGGCGGTAATCGGCCGCGTTTTCTGGACAGGCCCGGTCTATGAGCTCGTCGGCGGCATGCCCGACTTCGACTTGCTCACCGATCGGGACTTCGTTCGCAGGCGCGCCGGATCGTCGCTGCCGGGCGAGCGTGAGTACTCGATCAAGCATGCACTCACGCGCGAGGTCGCCTATGGCGGCCTGCCAAAGGCGAAGCGCGCGCAGCTGCACGCGGGTTTCGCCCGCTGGCTAGAAGGGGGCGACGCGAGAAGCGACGAGCATGCCGCGCTCCTCGCGCACCACTACGCCGAAGCAGTGCGGCCGGACGACGTCGACCTCGCCTGGAGTGGAAACGAGCGGGAGCTAGCAGCACTACGCGCCAAGGCCCTCGAATGGTCGAAACGCGCCGCGACGCTTTCGATTGGACGCTACGAGATCGAAGATGGAATCGCACTGCTGCAGCGAGCTGCAGCGTTCGAATCCGACCCTCGAAAGCAGGCCGATCTTTGGGTGGAGATCGGACGCGCGAACGCGCTCAGATTCGACGGCGAGGCGTTCCGTGCGGCGATCGAGCAGGCAATAGACCTCATCGGTCCCTCGGGGGAGCTCTACACGGAGCTTGCGCTGCAGACAGCGCGGAGGTCCGGCATGTGGAAGCGACCACCCGATCGGGAGATCGTCGACGAATGGATCGATCGTGCGGTCGAGCTTGCCGAAGAAGGCTCGCCAACGCACGCGAGGGCGCTCGCCGCTGTTGCGCTCTGGCGCAAAGATGAGGCGGCCGCACGCAGCGTGCACGCGATCGCACAACGGCTCGGCGACGTCGGGCTTCGCTCGAACGCGCTCGCGGCGCTTACCGATGTCGCATGGACTGCCGGCGACCTCGAGCAGGCATCCATGTGGCTACAGGAACGGCTCGAACTACTTCCGAATCTCGTCGATCCCGATGACCGACATTTCGCGCTCATGACCGCCGTCTCACTCCACCTGGCGTCCGGACGACTCTCCGAGGCGAATCGGGCAAGCGAACTGCTCCACGAAATGGTGCAGGGTTTGACACCCCATCACCGTCTCCACGGAATGCATGCGCAGCTCCTGATCGCGATGATCGGTGGGCGTTGGGAGGATCTCCGAGCACTGTCGCAGGAGGCCGAGCGCGCGGTGAAGGCAAACTCAGCGGCACCGTGTCCCTCAAACGCGTCGTGCCTCCTCTATTGCGCTCTGGCTAGCCTCCACTACGGCGACGAAGTCGAAGCCGGTCGTCTCGAGGCCGAAGCCGAGACGCGGATATTGGATCCCTATCGCTCGCTCTATTTGGGACCAAAGCTCCGTCTTGCACTCGTCCGCGAAGACGCATCGGCGGTCGAGCGACTTGTCGATTCGGTCGATTTCACACCACGCGCCACCGTGCGAACGGCCGGGGTAGACCGTGTCCGCCTGGACGACAGCGCTGCAGCGTTCCTTGACGCGCTCGTCGCACTGGGCGCACACGACCGGATCGAGGCGGAGGCCGGGCGCTGGGTGAACTCGCAGACGTACGTACAGCCGTTCGCGCTACGGGCGCTTGCGGTGGCTCGCGCCGACGATCGACTTCTGGACGACGCTACGGCCGGCTTTCGGGCGATCGGCCTTGACTGGCGTGCCGACGAGGTACCCGAGCTGCACAAGCGCACGCGAAAGTAGAGGCAAAAGATCGGCCACCCGCGTACTGGAGGCGCCGGTGGCGAGCAGGGCGCTCGAAGGCAGGAGGCGCGGCTCGGATCGCCCGACTAGAGCGTGCCGGCGAGGTAGCGCTGGAGCGTGGGCGCGATCCGGGGGATCAGCTGCTCGGCTGATGTCGAGGCGATCGGTTCGAAGCGCAGGATGTAGCGAGTCAGCGCAAGGCCGGCGAGCTGGCTGATGACGAGATCGCGACGCAGTTCGGGCTGGTCGGAGCCGAGCTGGGCGAGCAGCGGGCCGAGCAGGCGTGTGCGTAGGAACTCGTCGAGCAGCCTGGCGGCGCGCGGCTCGGTGGTGGCAGCGCGGAGCAGGGTGAGCAGCGGGTTGCGTTGGCCCTGGTCGTCCCAGACGCGGAGGAAGAGCTCGCTGAGCGCTTCGCCGACGTGGCCGGGGCCGCCGGCGAGCAGGCGCGGCAGCTCGACGTCGGGGTCGAACGGCCACTCGGCCGCTGCGGCGAGCAGCTCGGCCTTGCTGCCGAAGAAGTGCGCGACGAGGGCGGCGTCGACGCCGGCGGCGGCGGCGATCGTGCGCAGCGAGGCGCCCTCGTAGCCGCGTTCGGCGAACAGGCGCCGCGCCGCCTCAAGGAGTGCATCGCGCGTCCCGCTCTCGCCGGGACGCCGCCCGGTACGGGGCGTCCGCGTCCTCGAGCGGCGTCTGGGGGAACCCGAGGGTTCCCTGGGGTGGTCGACGGCCACGGGCATAGCTTGACAGAAAGAGTTCAACGGTGTAAAGTCATCACTGATAAGTCATCGGCGTTGAGGAGTGATTAGACGATGGAAGCAGCCCTGGAACGAGACAACGAGTTCTGGTCGATCATCCTCACGTCGTTCGACATCGCCGAGATCGACGACCTCGCTGAGTACGCGAAAGACGTCGAGGACGACACGCGATGCCCGTCCGCATGAGCCTCGTCGCCTGGAGCGGGTTGGAGCGAGAGGCGGGAGGCGTTCGTCGAGGCCGAGGGCTCCGACTGTCCCACGTGTTGATGAACCGAACGTGAAAGGAGGCCAGCGATGGCCGTAACTGTTGATGTCTTCTCCGGGCTTCTCGCCTTTGTCTTTGGGAGCGCCGCGCTCGCGAAGCTCCTCCGACAGAAGCTGCTCGCGAAGCTCCTCCGACAGGAGCTGCAAGTGCAGACCGCCGCGAAGCTGCAGATCCCATGGGATCGCTACCGGCTGATTGGCGTGCCAGAAGCGGCGGCGGCGATCGGGCTCCTGATCGGTTACGCAAGCGCCCCGTTCGGAGCCGCCGCCGGGATCGGGCTCGCGCTGCTGATGGCAGGCGCACTCTTCTTCCGCCTTCGCGTTCACGACTCGGTCGGCTATTTGCTCGCCGACGCTGCGCTCCTCGGCCTGGCGACGGCGACCGCTGTTCTGTGGCTGAGCTGAGGCTGACAGAGCAACCTGGCACCTGGAAACGACCGATCGCAAGGAGACGGATCATGCTCACTGCAGTACCGGAACCATCGTTTCTCGCGACGCGCCGCGGCAAGCTGACGCTGCTGTTGCTGTGCGGGATCGCGTTCCTCGACTTCGTCGACGCGTCCATCACGAACGTCGCCCTTCCCTCGATCCGCCACGCGCTGCACTTCTCGGTGGACGGGCTGACGTGGATCCCGAACGGCTACCTGCTGACGTACGGCGGCTTCATGCTGCTCGGCGGGCGGCTGGCCGACCTGTTCGGGCGCCGCCGCGTCCTCGCGAGCGGCATCGTGCTCATCGGGATCTCCTCCCTCGTCGGCGGGTTCGCGCAGAGCGCCGGCGTGCTCGTCGGCGCCCGGCTGGCGCAGGGAGTCGGGGCGTCGCTGACGCTTCCCGCCGCGCTCTCGATCCTGACCACCAAGTTCAGGGAGGGGAAGGACCGGAATACGGCGCTTGGCGCGTGGGGCGGCACCGGCGGGCTCGCGTCGGCCGCCGGCGTCGTCCTCGGCGGCGTGCTGACCGAAGGCCTGGGCTGGCGCTGGGTGATGTTCGTCAACCCGATCGCCTGCGCTCTTCTACTCCCGGCGGTGTTCCGCCTTCTTGAGGGCGAGCGAGGTCGCCGCCGGTTCGCCGGCTTCGACGGGATCGGCGCGGCGCTCGTCTCGGGCGGGATGCTGCTGCTCGTCTACGGGCTCGTGCAGGCGCCGTCGGCCGGCTGGGGCAACGCACGGACGATCGCCGAGCTGGCCGGAGCGGTCGTTCTGCTCGCCCTGTTCGTGTTCAACGAGCTGCGGCAGCGGGAGCCGCTCGCGCCGCTGTCGATCTTCCGGATCAACGGGCTCGGCTTCTCGAACGTGACCCAGCTCGCCGCGTTTGCGGGCATTCTCGCACTGTTCTTCTTCCTCACCCTCTACATGCAGAACGT
>Ga0070706_100001010_pt1 | contig 30519 bp, 16 predicted proteins | sample KBSK5501metaG_FD_65476 | JGI IMG/M metagenome (GOLD analysis project Ga0070706, IMG submission 65476) | Corn, switchgrass and miscanthus rhizosphere microbial communities from Kellogg Biological Station, Michigan, USA - KBS K5-50-1 metaG | ecosystem: Host-associated > Plants > Roots >... | reverse complement strand
TGCCGGCTTTTGTCGAGGAGAGCCTGCGGGAGCTCATCGCGTTGGGCCGCGTGACGTGTGATTCGTTTACCGGCCTGCGCTGGTTCCTCCTGCCTCCTTCGAAGCGCCGGGAAGGGGGTCTGAGCGCGGGACGGTGGAGCATTCTCGCGCGCGAGACGGACTCGAGAGCCGACTCCGCTTTCCCCGCCTCCTCCCCTCGCGCGGAGTTCGTGGCTGCGAGGCTTCTGCGCCGCACCGGCGTCGTCTTCCGAAAGACGCTGACACGGGAAAAAATCCCGGTCATCTGGCGCGACATCGCGCGGGCCTGCCGGCTGCTCGAGGCGCGCGGAGAGATCCGGGGCGGGCGTTTCGTCGCCGGATTCGACGGCGAGCAGTACGCGCTGCCGGAAGCGGTGACGCTCCTGCGGGCGCTCCGCCGGCGCGGGGACCCGTGTTCCGACGCGCCGCCCCTGACCATCTCCGCTTCGGATCCGCTGAACTTCCGCGGAATCCTCACGCCGGACGAACGGATCTCGCCGACCACGCGGCAGCAAGTGCGCGTCGCGTAATCGAGCCGGACATCTTCTAGGGCGGCCGCAGCAGGATGACGGATCGCAAGTTGCTGCGAGCTCGATCGCGAGCGGCGTGGCGGGCCTGGCTGTCGCGAAACCACGCCACCGCAAAGGAGGTGTGGCTCGTCTACCTGAAGAAACACACGGGGAAGCCCCGCCTCTCCTATCCCGAGGCGGTCGAGGAGGCTCTCTGTTTCGGATGGATCGACACGACGGTCAATCGAATGGACGACGACCACTACATGCAGAGGTTCACGCCGCGTACCAACACGCGCAGCTGGTCGAAGTTGAACCTGGAGCGCTTCGAGCGGATGGTCGCTCAAGGCCGCATGACCGAGGCCGGTCGGGCCAAGCGCCCCCGCGGAGTCACCGCACCGCCGGAGCGACTGCAAGCGGGCGACCCTGTCCCCGCCTTCATCCGCAGAGCTCTTGCGGCGAACCCGGCCGCCCGAAAGAACTTCCAGGAGCTGGCGCCCGGGTACCGGCGCGACTACCTTCGCTGGATCACCGAGGCCAAGACGGCCGAGACCCGCGAGCGCCGATTGAAAGAAGCCATCCGCCGGTTGAAGGCGAATGGGAAGCGCGTCCACGATCCTTCCGGCCGTTACGATCGGCGATAGGGGTTTGCAGTGGGCGAACCCGCCGCATGCCGCAAGGGGCGCCCCTTATGAAGGAAGAGTCCTCCCTTAGGTTGCTGGTTCCCGCCGAGCGTCGAGGGCGGCGCGGGTCTGTCTCCAGCGCTCGCGAGTGATTCCGTAGCGAAGGACGAAGTAGAGCGCGAAGGGAGCGGTTGCCAGGAGCAGATAAGTCGGGACCATCGCGAGAGCGAAGCGGACGCTTTCGGACTGCGAGGTCGAGCCCGGGGCGAAATGGATCGCCGCAAGCGCCGCGCCCGAGAGCGCCCAGGAGACCGCCGTTCCCGCCTTGTAGGCCAGTGTGTACGTGCCGAAGTAGAGCCCCTCGTCGCGCTTGCCCGTGGCGAGCTCCTCGACGTCCGCGGCATCGGCGATCATCGAGTTGGGGATGGACATGAACGCCCCGTTTCCGATTCCCGCGAGCACCATGAAGGCCCCGAGCGTGAACGGTAAGGTCGGCGCCTGGATCGGAAAGATCTTCCACCACACGTGCGTCCAGGGGGCGCCGATGAAGCCGACGAACCCGATCGCGAGGCCGGCAATCAACGCGGTCTTCTTCTCGAATCGCTTCGTGAAGGCGACCCACAGCGGCTGTGAAAGCACGGAGGTGCCCAGGACCACGAGTCCCAGAGCGCCGATCATCGGCCCGGTCAGACCGTAGGTATAGGTATTGACGTGAAACCCGATCGCGATTCCGAACTGGAAGCCCGCCTCGAGAACGAAGATCATCAGGACGAGCATCAGGAGCTCGCGGTTCTTCAGCGCCTCGACAAAGTTCGTCCACACACTCCGCGCGGACCGGCCTTCCCGGCCCATTTCCACGCTACGCCGAGGCAGCGTCGGGATGGCACGCCGGGTTCCCAGAAAGCAGACGAGCGTCGCGATCGCGGCGACGAGGCTCGATGCGACGGCCATCCGCGGATAGGCGGCAGGGTTCAACTGCCCCCTCGGAAACTGAGGCGTGGAGCGAAAGAAGAAAACCGGAGTGGCGAAGAGGGCGAGGATCATCCCGACCAGATAGAAGGCGGCCCGAATTCCCTGGATGGAAGAGCGCTGGTCGTAGTCCTGCGACAGCTCGCCACCCAAGGCGAGGTAGGGAACGAAGAAGACCGCGAGGGCGGTCTTCAACAGAAGGAGAGAGACGGCGATCAGCCCGACGCGCAGCCCCAGGCTCGAGGCGGGTGAGATCGTCCAGAGCGTGTAGTTGAAGACGGCAATCCCGAGCCCGCCGGCCAGGATGAACAGATGCCTCCGCCCGAACCTCGGGCTCTCCGCGTGATCGGAGAGGTAGCCCACCACCGGGTCGGTCAAGGCATCCCAGGCGATGGAAAGCGCTCCCACGAGCCCCGCGACCGCGGGAGGAACTCCGAGGATTGCCGTCGCGAACAGCATGAAGAGGCTCGCGCTTGCCTGATAGGGCAGCGAGTAGGCGATGTTGCCGATGCCGTACGCGAGCTTGCGCGACGCGGGAACCCGCGCCGGATTTGCGGACGGCCCGCCCATCGTGGCCTTAACGGTAAGCGGCGGCGAGGGCGTCCCGGACCTCACGCTTCAGGACTTTACCCTGAAGGCTGCGGGGCAGCTCTTCGAACACGTAGATGTCGTCGGGCAGGTCCGCCGGGCGAATCCGGTCCGCCAGAAACTCCATCAGCGTCTCCGGCAGCTTCAGGGTTTCCGGCAGCCCGCGGGCGCGCTTGCGCACCGAGACGGCCGCGACGATCCGCTCCGAGCCCGTCGGCTGCACCACGCAGACTTCCTTGACGGAGGGATGCTCGCTCGCGGCCTCTTCGATGGTGCGCGGGAAAATCGTTCTTCCGCCGCGCTTCAGGACGTCCTGCTGGCGATCGAGAATGTAGAGACGCCCCTCGGAGTCCGTGTATCCGATGTCCTCCGAATGCCACCAGCCGCCTCGTAACGCCCGCGACGTGCGTTCCGGATCGTTCCAGTAGCCGGGCGAGACGGTCGGCGAGAGGATGGCGACCTCTCCCGTCTGACCCGCGGGCAGGATCGAGCCGCTCTCCGACTCGATCCGCACACGGATTCCTTCGAAGGGACGACCCGCGGATCGCAGGATTTCACGGGAGGCGGGGTGCTCGCGCGTGCCGTGCTCCTCGGGCCACAGAACGGCGACCGGAGGAAGGCATTCGGACATCCCGTAGCCGTGGAGAAGAATCGGTCCCAGCCGGCGGACCGCCTCTTCCACTTTGGCCGCCGGAGTGCTCGCGCTTCCGTAGATGACCATCTGGAGCGCCGACAGATCCCTCTTCTCCAGGTCCGGCTCGTCGAGCAGATCGATGAGCATGCTGGGTGTCAGGAAAGTCGCGGCGATTTTCTCCCGCTCCATCACATCGAGCGCGCGGCCCACCTCGAACTCATCAAAGGCGTACATCGTCAGTCCGGCACAGAGCGACGGAACGATGACTCCCCCGCCCGCGGCAAAGAGCGGCATCGCGTTGAAGAAGCCTCCGGGGCCCTCGACGCGGCGGTGGGCGAGAACCTCGATGAACAGGCGGCAGGATTCGGCCAGCCCCCGGTGCGCGGCCGTGATCCCCTTGGGAACACCCGTCGTGCCGGAAGTGAACCCGAGGGCGGCAAGCGCGTAGGGATCGATCGCATGGGAGCTCTCCCGCGGCTCGGTGCGCGACAACAGACCTTCGTAGTCTCCGGCGGGTCCGACAGCGGCCAGAGTCCGGGCGCCGGGCAGCGCGCGACTCAGGAGCGCCGGCGCATCGGGAAAGAGCTCGGCATCGTAGATCACGACACTCGGGTCGACGGAGCGGAGCATCTTGTAGATTTCTTGCGGCGGCAGGATGGGATTGATTCCGAAGAGAGTCGCGCCGTGTTCGAAAGTCGCCAGTCGAGTCTCGTAGAGCAGCTCGGACCTCGTCGTGGCGACGACCCCGACCGTGTCTCGGGAGGAGAGACCGAAGCTGTCCAGAAGGTTGGAGAGGCGAAGGACGCGATCCAGGAGCTCGCCGTACGTCCAGCGCACACGGTCGGTCACGAGCGCCACCCGGTCCGGAAACCGGCGACAGGCCTCGCGGACGCGTTCGCGCATCTCGGTCGTCGGCCGCGGCTCCGGCTCGAGGACGGCGGCCTCGCTCGGTTTACTCATGAAGGCGGCAATGCCCGGCGCCGGGGCTGGAGCCCGATGCTCGTCATCAGAATATGGAGAGAAAGACGATGCCTCGCCGCCATGATCGCCTCCAGCGGACCGGGGAAGGCCGTCGCTCAGGGGCTAGAAAAGCCGCCGAGTCACGGTCCTACGCCCGCTACTTGAACTGTTCGGTTTTGATCCTTTCGGTTAGCTTTTATAGAACCTTAAGCTGCGGATTGCAAGCCAGGAACTGCCCGCGGCCCTCCCAAAGGCCGCGGGCAGTACCTCCGATCACGTTAGAAACTGACGCGCGCGGCCACCTGGAACTGCCGCGGCTGATAGAAGTCGTTTGAGGTCTGGCCCGGCTGGCCGAACGTGGCCGCGGAAAAAACATTCTGGTACGTCGAAGGGTCGAAATTCTTGTGGTTGGTCAGGTTGAAGACCTCGCCGATCAGATCCAGGGCGACGGGCCCGATCTGGAACCGCTTGGCCAGGCGCAGATCCCAACGGAAGTAGCTCGTCGAGGTCTGGTCGTTGCGCGAGAAGCCCGGGGGACGGTCCTGGTCCAGGGCGCCATCGTTGTTGAGATCGACTCCCGCCCGCACGCTCCAGGGCTGACCGGAGGCGACCGTCAGAATCGTGCCGATATTGAAGTCCAGCGGCAGCTCGTAGGCGCTGTTCATGACGAAGCGATGGCGCTGGTCGGTGCGAGCGTTGCCGCTGTCGGCGGCAAAGGGATTCGCCAGACGGCTGTTGGAGACGGCAACTCCAAAGAATTCCGACTCGTTGATCGCGTGTGAATATGTGTAGGAGACCTGTGCCTGCCACTTCTCGGTGAAAGCCTTTCGGATCGAAGTCAGGAGTGCGTAGTACCAGGAGCCCGCGCCCGAGTGAACACGCCGGATCGAGCCTATGCGCGGGTCGGGCCGCGGCGACGACGGGTTGTTCGGATCGATGGGGTTGTTCTCGCGGATCTCGCCGAACTCGTGGTAGCCGCGAGAATAGACGCCGTCCAGCGAGGCCGCCCAGCTATGACCTAGCTCCGACGCCGCGCCGAGGCTGTAGGTCACGGTGTAGGGCGTCTGGAGGTTCGCTTCGTTGGCGCGTACGTCCGAAGGCTGCGGAAGCCCCTTCGTGATGTCCGGAGGATTGCTGACCTGGCAGCCGAGCGGACCCACAAACGCCGGGCTGCACGGAACCACGGCGATCTTGAACTTTTGACCGTTAAAGATGTCCTCGTTCAAGCTCAGGTTATTGAAGATTTCGAAGTAGAAGATCCCGCCGCCCCCGCGGATCACCGTGTTGTGCTCTTTGTTCAGGACGTAAGCGAAGCCAATGCGGGGGGCGACATTGTTCTTATCTTCGCTGGTCGGTGTCTGAATCCCAAACGGGCTGACAAAGTCGGAGTTCGAGGCGCCGTCCGCGAAGTCCCATCGGAGGCCGAGGTTCAGGGTCAATCGGTCCGTCGCGCGGAACTCATCCTGAAGATAGACGTCATAAAACCGGATGAGATCCGTGGTGGCTGGGTTTCCGATCCCCTTGATATAGAGCGAGGGGGGCGCCGCCGGCGAGTCGGAGCCGTAACGGAACTGGCCTCCCGAAAAAAGGGCAAAAAAATCGTCCGCAGTCCAATAGGAGTACCCGGCGCCGGCCTTGAAAAAATGCTTGCCGCTGTTGATCGAGACAGCGTCGTCGATCGAGTATCGCTTCTCTTTGCCCCCCTGCGGCATGCGGAAGTTCTGGCCCAGGCTGTAGGAGGGATGCAGCTGGCCAGGCACCGTGCTGTTGGGAGTCGAGCTCTGGTCGAAGTCGAGGTAGGAAAGACGCAGCTCGTTGGAGAAAGTGCCCGTTGGAACCCACTGGTGCGAGGCGATGGCTCCCTGCGTCTTGGTGAGCTGCGCGTAGCCGTAGGACGCCGCGAAGCGGTTCTGCCCCACGCCCAGGTTCGCGTCGTCCCGCTTGTCGTAGCGATAGGAAAGGTTCAGCCTCTGCGATGAGGAGGCCGCGATGTCGACCTTGCCGAAGAAGAGTTTCTCGTCGTGGGTGACCGGAACAATCTCGTTCAACGCAGCGGGCGCCGTCGCAACGAGCGAGATCGCGAGGGGAAGGTTGGTATTGAGCTTGTCGAACGAACCGAAAAAGAAGGCCTTGTCTTTGACGATGGGCCCGCCGATCGTGCCGCCCCAGTTCTCTCGCTTCTGGCCGTCCTGAGGGATGACCTGGCCCGCTGCGTTCTTGGGAGGAACGAACTGGTCGTCCGTCCAGCTCTTGTTCCGGTAGTAGTAGTAGGCGCCGCCATGCGGGTCGTTGGACCCCGACTTGGTCACGACGTTGACGACGAGAGCGTTGGAGCGGCCGTACTCCGCCGAGAAGTTGTAATTCAGAACCTGGAACTCCTGAATCGTGTCCTGGCTGATGTTGGCCTGCTGGCCGCCCACAATAAAATTATTGTTGTCCGCGCCGTCGAGCGAAATGTACGTCCAGCGAGCCTCCTGCGCGCCGCCGGAGACCCTGCCCGAGAAGGCCACGTCGCGCCCGGGACTCGTGCCCGGCGCGAGCAGCGCCAGATCCAGGTAATTGCGGGTGGGCAGAGGCAGATCGCGCACCTGCTCCGGTGTGACGACGGAAGAAATCTGCGAGGCGGTCGGGTCCACGAGCTCGATCTGACCGCGCACTTCGATGGCCGCGGCCGCCGCGGGACGCAGCGGGATGCGCAGAACGGCTTCCTGTCCCACGACCAGCTCCTCGCCGGTCCGCCGGTAGGCGCCAAAGCCGGTCAGCTCCGCAGTCACGGTGTAGGTGCTCGGGCGCAGGAGCGAAATGCGGAATTTCCCCGCCCCGTCGGTCACCGCCGTGTAAGGGATTCCGCGCGACTCGTCCGTGGCAGTCACGGTCACGCCGGGAAGAGGGCTGCCATCCTGCTCGAGCACGACGGTCCCGGACAGCGTCGCGCTGTCGACGGCCGCGTCGATCCGCGGCGCGGCGTAAAGCAGAAGCCCGAAGAGGAGCACTGATACCAGGACGCGTTTGGTTCTCGGGCGCGCCCGCCCAAGCCCCCTCGTGTGACCCCGTCTCCTGATCATGAAAACCCTCCTTTTCCCAGATCTGCCGTTCTTGCCTTTTCTCTCCCAAAAGTTCGAAAGGAAAGCGTGGATCGCGAGGGACTCTGCGCGCGCAGAGCCGCCAGCCGCTGCTCGAGCCGGCGCGCCTCCGCGCCGTTGCCGCGCCGGCGCTCGACTCGAGCAAGGTTCTCCAGTGTCTGGAGGTTGTCGGGAGCCAGAGCGAGCGCCTCCTGAAGGCGTGCGGCCGCCGACGCGAAGTCCTGCCGCTCGTAGGCAACCGCGGCCAGGCCCGCGAGCGCGTCGAGGCTCTTCGAGTCGAGGCGGAGAGCCGCGGAAAAGGCTTCCTGCGCGGAATCGAGCCGCCGGATCGTCAGACTCTCCTGGCCGAGATCGATCCAGGCGTCCGTGTCCGTCGGGTCGAGGGCCACGGCTTCCCCGTGTGCCTTCGCCGCCCGGTCCTCTCTCCCGAGCATGTGCCAGCACACTCCCAGCCGAAACAGATCTTCGGCCACGGGGGGCGAGACCCGAAGCAGCCGCTCGTACACCGCGACCGCCGTTTCCGGATGGCCGCTCTGGCGCAGACTCTGGGCGAGCTCGCGCAGCACGGCTGGCCCGGTCTCGCGCCCTCGCGCGAGGACTGCCTGGAGCAGCTTCGCGGCCTCGGCCGGGCGGCCGCTTTGTCGGGCGATGATCGCGCGCTCGATCGAGTCCCAATCGGCGATCCCGTCCTTCGGATCGGTTCTCCCCGCTGTCACCGCGTCCAGGTCCGTGGGCGTTCCAGAAGGGGTCAAGTACCCGAGCGACGCAAGCCGCGACACGCTCTCCGACCCGCCTGGAGCGGACACGCGCTGCGCCTTGCCGGCGGAACGAATCGCCAGGAGCTCCCGCGCGAGGCTCCGCGCGTCTTCACGCGAGGCGTCGAAGAGGTTGACCTCCTCGACGGGGTCGCTCGCGAGATCGAAGAGCTCCGGCCGAGGCGCCTGGATGTACTTCGATCGTTGCGAGCGAACCGCGAAGACCGGAGACCAGTTGAGCAGCGCCGCTGGATAGACGCTTTCGGCATAGACGCGGTGGCGCGCCGATTCGATCCCGGCCAGAAGCGAGGTCAGCGACGAGCCGTCCGCCGGCGCGGAGGAGAGACCGGCGGACTCCGCCAGCGTCGGCGCAACATCGGCCAGCGAGACGGGGGCCGAGATCCGGCGAGCGCCGAGTCGTCGCGGATCCACGAGGACGAGGGGAACGCGCAGGGTCGCGTCGTAGAGGAAGACTCCGTGCGTGCTTTCTCCGTGCTCGCCGAGAGATTCTCCGTGGTCGCCGGTCACCAGCAGAACCGTGTTCGACAATTTCGCGGTCGAATCCAGGCGCGCGATCAGCCGCCCGAGGCACGCGTCCGCGTAGGCCACACCCGCGTCGTAACGGCTTGCGGCAAAACGGGAGCGAAACGGCTCGGGCGGATCGTAGGGAGCATGCGGGTCGTAGAGATGCACCCAGAGGAAGAATCGCCCCGTTCCGACCGAATCCAGCCACGCCGCGGCCCGGTCCACGACCTCGTCCCCTCTCCGCCTCGCGTTCCAGTCTCGTTGGACGCGCTCACGGTTCTCTTCGAAGCGGTCGTCGTAGCTCTCGAAACCGCGCGCGAGTCCCGTCTGGGACCGCAGCACCAGAGAGCCGACGACGGCGCCGGTCCTGATTCCCGCGGCCCGCATACGCTCGGCCAGAAGCGGAACATCGGACGAGATCGAGTCGGCGCCATTGACCCGGGCGCCGTGATGAAAGGGCCAGAGCCCCGAGAAGAGGGACGCGTGGGCGGGAAGGGTCAGCGGGGCGGTCGTGAACGCGTTTTCGAAGACGGCCCCGCGGGCCGCGAGCCGATCCAGGTTCGGCGTAGCGCCGAGATGCGAGCCGTAGGCTCCCACGCGGTCGGCCCGCAACGTATCGATCGAAACGATCAGCACGTTGGGCGGGGGGGAAGCCGGGGCCGTCCGCCCGGAGCGCGAACAGGCCGCGCCGGTCAAGGCCATCAGCAGCGGCCACAGCAAAAGAGCACGCGAACACGTCATCCTTGAGACGAAAGCCTTTCCTTCAGGATCGGGCCTAAACGCCTTGCTGTCAAGAGATTCCCCGCGATGGAGGGGGCCGCTCCGGCCGGCTCGAAGAGGATCCGCGCGCTGGCCCGGCAGGCGCTTCGTCCGATCCGACAGCCGGCCGGCGGAGAACGACAGCGGGCTCGTCGGCCGACGGGAAGAAGAATCCGAACAGGGCGAAAAACCAGAGGCGCGGCGTGCGCATCACCACGCCCGCGGAGGAAGGATCCAGCGCCGCGTCGAGGTCATGGCCGAGAGTCTTGTTGAGCTCATCGAGAAAGCGGTAGTTGGAAAAAGGCAGGAGCGTATCCATGTACGAGCGGCGGTACGCGGCGACGGGAGCCAATCCCGTTTCGCCGGCGAGCCGCTCGAGCCCTTTGGCCGTCACGATCACTCGGTGAAAGGGTTGATGAAGGCGCATGATGTGCGGCTCGAGATCGTCCATGACGACCGGCTCCGAGTCCGCCGTGCCGACGTAGAGGAGCCCTCCCGGTCTCACCTTTGCGGCGCATTCCGCGATCGTCCCCCGGGGGTCGGGGACATGCTCGATCAAATCGTTGGCCACCACGCAGTCGAAGGGACCCGCTGGCAGACTCGAGAACTCGGCTACGAAAGGGTCGTATCCGGCCACACGGGTGTACCCCTTCTCCCGCAGGAACTGGAGGAAGACGCCGTTGCCGCAGCCATAGTCGAGGATCGAGTCTTCCTTTCGCAGCCCCGCCCGCTCGAGCCGGGCAAGGAGATTGCGCAACGTTCCCCGCGCAAAGACATCCAATTTCCGCTTGTTCAAGGGGTAGTCGGAATAGATGTCGGCAAAGTCCACCGGATCGACGTTGTGAATGCTCTGGCACCGCGGGCACTTCCAGAGTCGATAGGTCTCCTTGGCAAAGCGCCTGGTGTTGCCGCGAGCCGTTCCCACGTCGCGATCCCCGACGGACGCGGGCTCGTATCCGCAGACTCGACAACGGCAGGCGCCGGTTTCCGCAATCGGGGAGGAGATTGCCTGTCCCGACGCGGTGGCGGCGCCCGGCCGATTCGATTCCGAGTCCGTGCTCATCCTACCCTCGGGTGCTGATCGGCCGGAGGCAGGAACATCCTCCCAACCCTGTCGATCACGAGCTTGGAGGGAAAGAGCGCGGCGAAGAGCGTCTGCTTCCAGGTCCCCTTCGCCGGCACGCAGAGCGGCTCTCCCCTCTCCAGCCGCGCGAGCGAAGCGCGGACGACATCGATGGGTGAATCGCGCTCGGGCAGACGCGTCTCATAGGCGCCGGCCAGCGAATCGAACTCCGTCGCCGTCGGTCCGGGCACGAGAGTCTGGACCGTGACGCCGCGACTCTTCCACTCGCCGTACAGGGCTTGACTGAAGCTATGCACGAACGCCTTCGTGGCGGCGTAGACCGCCATGTACGGCACCGGCTGAAGGGCGGCTGGCGACGACACGTTGATGACCGCGCTGGTCGGGTGAGCGGCCAGATCCTCGCCGAAGAAAGCGCACAGAGAGACGGTCGCCGCCGCGTTCAGGCCGATCATCTCGGGATACACGCGCGCGGGAGAGTCCTCGAACCGCCCCCACCTGCCGAATGCGGCGCAGTTGCAGATCAAACGGACCTGGATTCCCTCCGCGTGCAAGCGTGCCCGGATCTCCGGCACCGCATCGGGCTCGATGAGGTCCTTGGCAAGGACCAGGACCCGGACAGGATGAAGACCGGTCAGCTCGGCCGCCGTCGCCTCCAGCCGTTCCCTGCGCCGCGCGACCAGCGCGAGGTTCCAACCGGCGCCGGCGAGCTGGTTGGCAAACTCGCGGCCGATTCCGGAGGAGGCGCCCGTGATCAGGGCCCAGCTGCCCCGGCAGTCCTGGACCCTCATCGCCGCGTTTCTGGATGGCCCGGCGGATCGCAGGGCCTCGAAGAGGCCGGGACCCGCCGTTCCACCTCTGCGCCCGCGGGCGCCTCTTCCAGCAGGCGATCCGCGACCCGCAGCGCATTGGCCGCGATCGTCAGAGCCGGATTGGTCCCGCCGCTCGACGGAAAGAAAGAGCTGTCAACAATATATAGATTGTTAACTCCGTGCGCCCGGTTGTCGGGGGTGAGCACGCTCGAACGCGGATCCTCCCCGAACCGGCAGGTTCCGCACACGTGGGCGAGTCTCTTGTTGTTCTCCGCCTGCGGGAACCGGAAGAATCGATAGGGCTTCAGGATCTCCCGAACGCGGGAACGGAAGATCCGGATCCTCCGCCGGTCGTGATCCGAGATCCGGTACTCGATCGAGAGCCGCGGGCCCTCGGGAGGGCCGGGCTCCGGCTGCGCCACGCGATTGTCGGGATAGGGAAGATCTTCCATCAGAGACGCCAGAATCACGCAGCGGACGGAAAGCCATCGGAGAAACGCGCGGACAAAGGGCCGGGCCAGCCGAAAGAGCGCGAGCCGGACCCGGGCGCCCGCGTCCTGCAGGTCCTTTTCGATGTCCGCGATCAAAGAGGCCGTCGGCGGAAGGGCCCCGAAGGACTGGAAGGTCCCCAGCTTTTCCTTCCCGGTCAGATAGAGGTCGTTCCAGGCGATTTGTTTGCGGCTGCTGTCGGGCCGGCGCTGACGCTTCGGAAAAACGGCATAGAGGTCCGTGTAGTGGCGCATCAGGTTCCGGCCGACAAGACCCGAGTCGTTGGCGAGACCCGCGGGCCAGGCGGGCGACACGGACTCCAGCAGTATGCGGGGGCTCTCGAGCGCTCCGGCCGCGAGCACGATCGTCTCGGCTCGCAGAGTCAGCTCGCGGCCCTGCCACCGGCAGAGAACTCCGGTCACCCGGTCGCGGTCGGCCTCGAGCCGGAGGACCTCGCATTGCTCCAGCAGACGCGCCCCGTACCTGCCGAGCGCGGGCTCCAGGCACATTCGGACGCTGTCGTTCTTGCAGCTCTTCTCGCAGAGAAAGCCCTGGCATCCGCGGCAGTCCGGAACATCCTCGCAAGCCGACGGCGGCTGGTACGGGTGAAGGCCCTTTGCGGTAAAGAAGTCGAAGAGCTCGCGGCTCGTTTCGTTCAGTGGCGGCGGCGGCAGCAGAGTCGTCCCGCTTTCGATCGACCGGCACGGATCGGTCCCTCCGCGGACTCTGTAGAGCTTCTCGGCCGCCGCGTAGTAGGGGGCAAGATCCTCGTACCGGATCGGCCAGCACTCCGGAAGGGACGAGTCGCCGCTCTGCGGAAAGTTCTGCCGGGGCGTGAAGTCCTGCGGAAAGAAGCGTTCGAGGACCATGCCGTAGAGCGCGCTCGACCCTCCGGTGCCGGAGCCCAGGAACGGGATGAACCGGCGCGGCTTGCCCGAGGAGCTTTCTTCGATCTCGTCGGACCAGCGGCCCGCCCGGGCCAGGATCTCCTTCTCGTGGACATGCGAGTCCTCCGACGCCGCGACGCAAGCCTCCGCGAAGGAGCCGCGCAGCGCCTCGGGGCTCCAGCTCGTTCTTCCCCTTTCGCAGAAAAGGACTTTCTTGCCGGCGCGCGCGAGCGCATAGCCCAGGGTCGCGCCGCCCATTCCCGTTCCGATGATGAGGACGTCGTAGTCCTCGACCGGCGAACCGAGATACGACGTCGAGCGCTTCTCCATCAGGCGACCCGATCCGCCGGCGAGCGATCCATCTCCGTGGAAGCGTGCTCGAGCAGCTCGACGACTCTCCGCAGGAAACGGGCGGCCTGAGCCCCGGCCATCACCCGGCGGTCGAAGTTGAGCGTCAGGGAAAAAGTCGGACAGGCGACGATCTTTCCGTCGCGGACGACCGGCCGCGGCTCGGCGAGGCCGAAAGAGACCCCCAGAGGGTGCGACCAGGTGCCGAGCACCCCGTGCGCCCCGTATTTGGCCGGCGAGCTGACGAGCGCCGCTCCCCCCCGGTACTTCACCCAGAGTCTCGGAAAAAACAGAGGGAGGCGGATCAACAGCGTGGAGATCCAGTTGGGGTAGCGGGAGATGACCGCCGAAAAATCACGCCACTGTTTGTTCGTCGAGGAGTCGGAGACCGCCAGCTCATGCAGCCGCTCCGTGATCGCATCGAGCGAGAGCTGGTCGGCGTCGCGAAGCACATCGATGAAGGCAACCGACTCCGCGCCGGCCACGTGGCGTTCGATCGCCACGGCCACGTCGCACCGCAGGAAGGTTTGCAGCCTCGCCACCGAAAACGGGATCCAGGCGAGCCGGCAAACGCGGCGGTTCGCGTAAGGAAACTCCTTCAGGGCGAGAGCAATCGCCTTCACGACGAAGGCCGTGTAGGAGCGCTTTCTCGCCGGTCCGCCGGCCCCTCGAAGCGCCTCGACTTCCGTCAGATCCACGTCGCAGAGGAACGTGACCGTGTTGGCCGGGCGGAACTCGTGGGTGACCGAGACGATCGCGTCGGCGAACCGGTTCTTCGGCTCGATTTCGTAGTTGGAAAGCTCGGATCGGCTCACGTCTCACTCCGCGTCGCCTCGCCCGGACGTTCGAGATGCTCGACGATCCGCGTGAAGAAATGGGCCGCCGGCGCGCCGGTCATCAGGCGGTGGTCGAAGTTGAGCGTGAGCGTGAACGTCGGACAGGCGACGACCTTCCCGTGACGCACGAGGGGACGCGGCTTGACGATTCCGAAGGAAATGCCCAGAGACCAGGGCCAGGTCGTCGCCACGATGTCGACCCCGTACTTGGCCGGGGAGGTGATCACGAAGGAGCCGCCCCGGTAGTTGACCCAGAGCCTCGGAAAAAGCGCGGGCATGCGCAACACCAGTGCGGCGAGCCGGATCGGCATCCGGGTGATGATGTTGGTGAAGTCGCGCAGCTGCTTGTTGGTCGAGACGTCGGCCGTTGCCATGGCGTGAAGCTGTTCCGTGATCTGTCCGAGCGAGAGCTGGTCGGCGTCTCGCAGCATGTCGACGAAGGCCACCATCGGGGCGCCGGGGACGGACCGTTCCGCGAGAACGGCCGCGTCGATCCGATGAAACTTCTGGACGCGCGGACGATGGAAGAGACTCCGGCTGACGCGGCGATTCGCGTAGGGAAACTCTCGAAGGGCCAGGGCCACCGCCCTCACGACAAACGCGGTGTACGAGGGGCGGAGCCGGCCGCCCTCGCCGCCCGAGGCCCGGAGCCGCTCGATCTCGGTCAGATCGACTTCCGAAAGAAAAGTCACCGTGTTGGCGGGACGCAGCTCGAAATCGGTAATCGAGCACATCGCCGCGAAGAACTTGTTCTTCGGCTCGATGACGTAGTCACGCCCGAAGTCCCGCCGTGTTCCCGCACTTTCCGGCGGCGCGCAGGTTTCCGCCATCGGGACCGCGGACCGGAAGCTAGACGTCATTTCTCAATCCCTCAACTCCTCAACCCCTAACCCCTAACCCGTCGTCCCGTTCAAAGCCGTGCCGGCCGGTTCTGCGCCCGCAAGCTCGCCGGCCGGCTGCTCGAGAAGCTCCAGGACCCTGGCGAAGAAACGCGCCGCCGGGGCTCCGGCCATGAGTCTCCGATCGAAATTCAGTGTCAGCGTAAACGTGGGGCAAGCTACGAATTCGGCGCCGCGGATCCTGGGACGCTCCCGCACGGCTCCGAAGGAAACGCCCAGCGACCAGGGCCAGGTCGCCGCAACGATGTCCACGCCGGACTGAGCGAGCCAGGTCACGACGAAAGATCCGCCGCGGTAGCGGACCCAGAGCGCGGGGAAGAGCGCGGGCATCCGAAGAACCACGCGGGTCAGCCACATCGGGAGCCAGGTGATGATCCGGGTCAGCAGGCGCCACTGGCGGTTCGTGGTCACGTCCGACGCGGCCAAGACCGCCAACTCCCGCGTGATGGCTTCCACCGAGAGCCGATCCGCATCCCGCAGCAGGTTCATGGAAGTCACCATCGGCGAGTCGGGCAGTTTCCGTTCCGTCAGGACGACGGCGTCGATCCGGTGGAACCTCTGAACGCGCGGCCGGCCGATGAGCCGCCGAGTGACGCGCCGGTTCGCGTAAGGGAACTCCCCCAGCGCGCAAGCCATGGCCTTCACGACGAATGCCGTGTAGGAGGGTTCGGGAACGCCGGCGGCCGCGGCCCGTCCTCGCAACCCCTCGATACCGGTCAGATCCACTTCCGAGAAGAGGCTGACCGCGTTTCCGGGCGCGAGCTCGTAGTCGGAGATCGCGCAGAGGGCCGCGAAGAACTTGTTTCTCGGCTCCAGCTCCGAGACCGGAAGGCGGTCCCGCCTTCCCAGCTTCATCGCCGCAAGGTCCTGGACTCGGGCGCTCCGCCCTCACGGGGCGCGGCGGGAGCGCGCGTGCCCGGCCGGGATCGCGAGACATAGAGAGACTTCGCCAGTCGCAGAGCGAGAGACTGCGGCGCATGCGGAAGCGCGAGCGACGGCTCGAAGGAAAGGGCCGGGACTTCCACTCCGATACTCGTCACGAAGTACTTCGTGATCCGCGCCCGCTCGAGACCCGACGCGGGCAGCAGCTCGGCGAGCTCCTGATAGGACAGCGCCGCCCGGAAGGCCCCCTCGGCGACTCGTTTCAGCGTCGCGTCGTAGCGCAGGCAGTAGAGCGGAAGGAGCAGCCCCATCCAGGGGGAAGGCAGCCGGCGCACGTCGCGGATCAGGAGGGCGCCCCGCGAGCTCGCGACGCGATGGATCTCGCGCAGAACGATCAGGGGGTCCCGGACGCGATGGAGCATGTTGTTGGAGATCACGAGATCGAAGCTCCCCGGCTCGAAGGGCAGTTGCTTGGCGTCCCAGAGGCACACGCGGATGCGGTCCTCGAGCTTCTCCTCCGCGACGCACCGTTGCGCGAGCTGCTTCATCGTCGTGGAGAGCACCATGACCTCGAAGGAAAAGCGGGGATTCAAACGCGCGAGCCGGATCGCGATGCGCGGGCTTCCTCCGCTCACGTCCAGCACGCGCCCGCCGGCCACACCCATGTGGAGCGCTGATTCCGCGAACCCCTGATAGAGGATCTCTCCGTAGAGTCGGTCGAACTGGTCGTAGGCCTCCGCCTCCGCGGCCGTCTCTTCGATGGCGGGCTCGAGCTCCCGGACGACCGGCTTTTGCCGCTCCGGGCGGGGCGCAAAGGGAACCACGTTCGAGCGTCCGCGGGAGGAGCACGCCGCGATCCGCTCGCGGAATCTCTCCCCCGCGTCGTAACGGGCGTAGATCTCTGCCAGCGCGGCGGCCGCTTGTCCATAGGCGGGCTGCGCGAGCATCTTCATGACGACTGCCCGGATCGACTCGGCCGTTGCCGTTCCCGCCCGCAGCAGCTCGCCCGCCCCCGTGCGCCGGACGGTTCGCATGTTCAGATGCTGGTTCATGTTGCTCGCGATCCCCAGCACGGGCACGCGGGCGCAGAGCGCCTGCTGGACGCTTAGCGTCTCCCCGTTGCAGATGACCAGCCTCGAGAGGGCGGCCGCCTTTTCGCCGTCCAGGAAGTCGGCGAGCAGGGCGTTGCCAGGCAAGGAGGAGACGCCGGCCATGCGGCCCGCCGTCGCCGCGATCACGGTGACGGGCAAATCCGCCAGCGCCTTCAACGTCAGCGGGAGAAGGCGCTCGCTGTGACCGGCTGTTCCGAAGGTGACCGAGATGACCGGACGGTCCTGCGGCACGCTCTCCCACCAGGGCGGGGCGGCGACGCCCGGCGACCAGGAGACCGGGCCGAGGTAATGGTGGTTCTCCGGCAGTCCGAGCAGCGGCGCCAGCTCCGGAATGTCGGTATAGAGAACTTCGTCGGCGTCTGTGTAGACGTGGCGAAGATCGTAGCCGAGGGAAGGCAGCCCGAACTTCCGGCGCACCCGGTTCAAGGGCCGGCAGTGGTAAGCAAGGGCCAGCGGGCGGATCAGGCTGAAGACCGCCTGAGCGGCGGTCACGCCGAGCAGCCGCACCATCGGATGCTCTCCCAACGGGTACCGCTGACGGCCGTAGGGACTCCAGCAGGCGTCCGTGATGGCCATGTAGGTGACGCCGGCGAGTCTCGCGCTGACGGAAAGCGAGAGCCGGAAATCACCGACGACGACGTCGGGCTGAGTTTCCCGGATCACCTCGAGGTCCTCCCGCACGTAGGAGCGCAGGGTCTTGACGTCGTAGACCGGCGAGCCTCTGTCGAGCGACTGGATGAACTGGTCCGTCGGGATGGAGGCAATGATCCGGACGGGGAAGGGCAGATCGGCGCAGTGCTTCTCGAACCGCGCGTCGCAGGCCAGGACGACGTCATAGAGCCGGGGATCCAGGGACCGCGCCAGAGCGATCGGCCGGGCGAGGTCGCCTTCGGCGAAGAACAGCACGCGCCGTTTCCTCGCCTGTTTCTCGCGCGGTGCGACGCTCGAGGACGCTCCGGCCGCTTCGGCGGGGCCGGCGCGCCGCAGGACCACGGGGTCGGCCGGGCAGAGCTCCTCCGCCTCGAACGCGCTCTTGCGGGCAGCCGGCTCGGCCTCGCCCTGCTTCTCCGCCTCCGCCTCGAGTTGCCTACCGGCGAAAACAGCCACCTCCTCCGAGGACTTCGCGCGAGGAACCGATTCGAACATCTCCGTCGACGCCTTTTCGAGAATCTGACTCAGTCGAGCGAAGAGACGCGCGGCGTGGGCTCCGTCCATCACCCGCCGGTCGAAATTCAGAGACAGCGTCATGGTCGGGCGGATGACGATCTGTTTGTCCCGCACGACGGGACGATCCTGGACGAGACCAAAGGAGACACCCAGCGGATGCGTCCATGTCCCGACGACGACATCCACGCCGTACTTCGCCGGGGAGCTGATCAGGGCAGCCGCTCCGCGGTAGGTCGCCCAAAGACGAGGCGAGAAAAAAGGAAGCCGGATCATGAGCGTGGCGAGCCAGTGCGGCAGCCGCGTGATGAGCTGGGAGAAGTCGTGCCACTGGGGATTGGTGGTCTCGTCGCACGTCGCCATGGCACGCAGCTGACCGCTGATCTGCTCGAGCGAGAGACGGTCGGCGTCGCGGAGAATGTCGATGAACGCCACTGCCGGATCCCCGGGAAGATTCCGTTCGCAGGCCACCGCCACGTCACTGTGGTGGAAGCGCTGGAGCCGCGCGGACGAGAAGAGCCGAAAAGCGACGCGGCGGTTCGCGTAGGGGTGCTCTTTGAGGGCGAGCGCGACTGCCTTCACGACAAACGCCGTGTAAGTCGGACGTTCTGAGCCGGTCTGGCGAATTCGCTCGATCTCCGTCAGGTCCAGCTCCTTCAAGAAGCTGACCGTATTGCCGGGCCGGATCTCGCTCTCGACGATCGAGCGGTTGACCCGGAAAAACGGGTTTTTGGCTTCGATCTCGTAGTCCGTCGGGCCGACGGGTCGGTCATCTCTCATCGCGCACTCTCCTCCGTCTTTTGGATCGCCACCGCTCAGTCACTCCGCCGGCCCGCCGCGACAGGAACCGACTCGCTCCCCGAGGTGGACCTCCTCGACGGAGGTCGAGAGAGATAGAAGGACTTGGCGAATCGCAGCCAGAGGGACTTCGCCGGCGGGAAGCGAATCGCCGACGGCTCATACGACAGGGCGGGAACCTCGAGGCCGATCGACGTGACGAAGTGCTTCTTCAACCGCGCCCGAGAGAGGCCCGAGGAGGAGGCGACGTCCAGGAACTCGTCCCACGAGAGCGCCGCGCGGAAAGCGCCCACGGCCAGCCGTTTCAGTGTCGGCTTGTAGCGCCTGCAGTAGAGCGGCAGCAGCAATTCCATCCAGAAGGCGGGGAGGCGCCGGACGTCGCGGACGAGGATCGCTCCTTCGGGCCTGGCGATCCGCTGGATCTCCTTCAAGACAACGCTCGGATCCACGACCCGGTGAAGCAGGTTGTTGGAGATCACCATGTCGAAGGAACCGTCGGGAAACGGCAGCTTCGAGCCGTCCCACAGGGAGACGCGAATCTGCCGCTCGAATCCCTCTTCGGTCACACAGCGTTCGGCCAGCTCCCGCATCGTTTGGGAGAGAGCGAGAACGTCAAAGGTGAAGCGCGGATTCAAACGAGCCAGCCGGATCGCGATTCGACTCGAGCCCACGCCGACGTCCAGCACCCGCCCGTGCGCCACCCCCATGCTCAGGGCAGACTCGGCAAAGCCCTGATAGAGAATCTCGCCGTAGAGCCGATCGAACTGGTCATAAGCGTCCGCCTCTGCCGCCGTCTCCCGCACCCCGGGCTCGAGCTCGCGAACGATCGCCTTTTTCTTCTTGGCGAAGCCGCGGGAAATCGAAACGACGGACCCCCGGTCGCGCGCGGGACTGGCGGCGACGAGGTCCGCGAAGAGAGCAGCCGAGTCGTACCGCGAGTAGATCTCCGCCACCGCCGCCGCGGCCTGCGCGTAGGCGGGCTGCGTGAGCATCTTCATCACGGTTCCGCGGATCGTGTCCTGGGTGGCGGTTCCGGCCCGAAGAAGCTCTCCCGCGCCGGTCCGCTGGACCGACCGCATGTTCAGATGCTGGTTCATGTTGCTCGCGATCCCGAGAACGGGAACCCGCGCGCAGAGCGCCTGCTGCACGGTCAGGGTTCCCCCGTTGCAAACCACGAGGCTCGAACGAGCCGCCGCCTTCTCACCGTCCAGGAAGTCCGCGACAAAGGCGTTAGCGGGGAGAGGGGCTCCGTCCCGGATCCGGCCCGCCGTGGCCGCGACGACGGTCACGGGCAGATCGGCCAGCGCGTTCAACGTGCGCGGCAGCAGGGTCTCACTATGCCCGGAGGTTCCAAACGTGACGTAGATGACCGGACGCTCCCGCGAGAGCGAGCCCCACCACGGCGGCGGGGCGACGGCGGGAGACCAGAGAACCGGCCCGAGATAATGGTGATTTTCCGGCAGCCCGAGCAGGGGAGCGAGCTCCGGAATGTCGGCGTAAAGAACTTCGTCGGCGTCCGTGTAAACCTGGCGGATGTCGTAGCCCAGCGTGGGAAGACCGAACTCCTTGCGAAGGCGGTTGAGGGGAACGCAATGGTAGGCCAGGGCAAAAGGCCGGATGATGTTGAACACCCCCTGCGCGGCCGTCACGCCCAGAAGGCGGACCATCGGATGCTCGGCGAGGCGATACCTCTGTCGTCCGTACGGGCTCCAGCACGCGTCGGTGATCGCCATGTAGGGAACGCCCGCCAGACGAGCGCTGACGGAGAGCGACAGCCGAAAATCGCCGATGACCACGTCCGGCTCGAACTCGCGGATGACCTCCAGGTCCTCGCTCACATAGGACCGCAGAATGTCGACGTCGTAGACGGGCGAGCCGCTGTCGAGCGATTTCAAGAATCGATCCGTCGGGATGGTGGAAATCGGCCGCACCGGGAACGGCAGATCGGGCGAGAGATTCTCGAAACGAGGGTCGCAGGCAAGCAGGACGTCATGCCCGCGTGGGTCGAGCGACCGGGCGAGCGACAGCGGTCGGGCCACGTGGGCGAGCGTCACGGCCTCCGCGAAGAAGAGGATCCTTTTCTTGCGGGTCACTTCTCGCCGCCCGTTCCGTTCGCCTCCGGAGGCGTTTCGCTCGCGAGATGGCGCGAGAGGCTCTCGATCGTGGGATGGTCCCACAACACCGTCTCCTCGATCGCCCGGCCCAGATAGGACTCGAGCTCCACCACGAGCGTGAGCCCCGCCATCGAATCGAGGCCGTAGTAGGCCATCGGGCGAGTGGGCTCGATGGCCGCCTCCGAGATTTTCATCTGTCGGGCCAGTTGAGCCCGCAGCCACCGCGCGATCTCCTCCGCTTCCGGGAAACCCTCGCTCACGCAAGTCTCCGTCATAGCTGTCCTCTCCCTTTCCAGACGCGACCGCGCGCGCGCCCGCCCACTCCTGGCCCTTCTGGCTCGACTCGAACGAATCCCGGCGAAATTCCATGTTGCCCACGACGCGCAGGTAGGCCTCCGGTTCTCCCTCCAGGAGGTTGGACCGGCATGCCCTGCGTCGAATCTTCCCGCTCGAAGTTTTCGGAATCCGCCCCTGGGGAAGCAGCGTGAGCGCGTGGACGGTCAGACCGTGCTCCCGGGCGACCGCGGTGCGGATCGCCTCGACGACAGGAGTCAGATCCGCGCGCCGATCCCGGCGCGACAGCTCGGCCGCGACCCCGAGGCGTTCTTCCCCGTCCTCTTCAACGGAGAAGGCGGCGACACACGAGGCGCGAACCGCGGGATGACTCTTCTCGACGGTCCACTCGATGTCCTGTGGATAGTGGTTTCGGCCGCGAATGATGATGAGGTCCTTGCGGCGCCCGGTGACGAAGAGCTCCCCGTCCTCCACGAAGCCCAGATCACCGGTGCGCAGGTAGGGTCCGCTGCCCGTGTCCGCCAGCCGCGCTCGAAAGACCTCTTCGGTCTCTTCCCTGCGGTTCCAATATCCCTGCGTGACCGCCGGGCTCGAGACCCAGATTTCCCCCACGTTGCCCGCGGACGCGTGGGTCCGTGAGTCCGGCTCGACGATGACGATCTCCAGGCCTTCCCATCCATGGCCGCACGCAACCAGCCGCCGAGAGTCGAGAGAATCCGGCCGCGCCGGCGTGACTCGTCCCGCGTCGAGGCCGGCCGGGTCGACCGACCGCAGGACGGGAGGCCGCCTGGCGCTGCCGCCGGCGACGAAGAGGGTCGCCTCCGCGAGGCCGTAGCAGGGATAGACAGCCTCCGGCCTCAAGCCGCAGGAGGCGAACTCCCGCGCGAACCGTTCGCACGTCGATGCGCGGACGGGCTCCGCCCCGTTGTAGATCACCGCCAGTGAAGACAGATCCAGCGCGGCTTTCTGCTCGGCCGTGACGCGATCCAGACAGAGGTCGAAAGCGAAGTTGGGAGCGCCGGTAATCGTCGCCCGGTAGCGCGTGACGGCCTCGAGCCAGCGCGTCGGCTTCTGGAGGAAGGCGGCGGGCGCCATCAGAACGCTCGGGAACCCGCCTAAGAGCGGGAGCAGCGCGTTGCCGATCAAACCCATGTCGTGGTAGAGCGGAAGCCAGGTCACCATCGTGGAGCGCTCGTCCTGCTCCATGCCGAGCTGGATCATCCGGGCGTTTCGCAGGATGGAGCGGTGCGGGACCATGACGCCTTTGGGGTGGCCGGTCGAGCCCGAGGAGTACTGGAGGAAGGCGAGCGTCTCCGCTTCAATGGATGGCTCGCGCCAGCGAGAGGCTATCTCTTCGGGAAGGCCGTCTGTCCCGATGGCTTGTTCCTGGCGCAGGCGCTCCAGGCGCGCGGCCGCCCGCTGGAACTTGGGAAGCTGTCCGTCCGTCATGAGAGCGAACCGCGCGCCGGAATCTTCGGCGATCGAGTCGATCCGGGGATCGGGACGGGACGTCGCCGGAAAATACGCCGGGACCGCCACGACACGCGCATAGAGGCATCCGAAGAACGCCGCGAGAAAGTCGAGCCCCGGCGGATGAAGCAGAAGAGCGCGCTCGCCCTCCGCGCCGGCCGCCTGCAGATGCGCGGCGATCGCGCGGGCGCGCAAATCGAGCTCGCCGTACGTCCACCGCGCGACTTCGGTCTCTCCGTCCGCCAGGAAACGGTAGGCGATCCGGTCGGCCTGGTGCGCGGCGCGCCGGCGGAGCAGCTCGACGAGCGTTGCCGAATCAGAGATGTCGGGTACCCTCATCTTCTCCTCTCCATCCGATGCGAGAGCGGAGCGGCCTAGCCTCCGCCGAAAGCTTCGCGCCTCGTGTCGCTTTCGATGCCTGTGGGGCCGGGAGTGGTCGTCAGGATCTCATCCAGCCGCCGCCGCGGAGTGCGCGCCGCGTCGGGAACAGCCGGCGAGAGTCCGGTGCGGAACATCCAGACGGGGACTTCCGTGGAGGAGAAGCCGAACGCGCGGCGCAGCACCCCGTGACCCGAGGCAAAGAGCCGGACGAACTCATTGGAGGCTCCCTCCTGGAGCGTTCCCGCCCGGTAGTTGTAGATCGAGAGAGAAGCGATGGTCATCGGGTGAAATCCGTAACCGGACCGGTTGAGCCAGAGCCAGACCCGGAACCCCAGGCGGCCCGCTTCCACCAGGGCCTTGGGATCCATCGATCGCACGGTCAGGCAACCCAGGCCCGCGGAGGATCGGATCTGCTTTTTCGTCATCCGGCGGATGTGGTGGAGAAACGCGGGCCGGTTGAGCAGCTTCTGGACCCGGAAGGAACGGCAGAGCCGCAGGACTCTGGACTGGAAATAATTGATCGCGAGGCTCGGCCAGGGCAAACCATCGCGCAGCGCCTTTGCCTGGCGGCGGTCGAAACGGATCCATCGCATGAGGTCGCGATGCGCGGCGGGCTGCTTCCAGACGTACGTTTCCGCGCTGGCGAGATAGTGGAGCAGCTCGCGCGAAGGCTCCCCCTGAAATCGCAGGCCGCACGCGGGATACCGAGAAGCCTCGGAGCTTATCTGGCGGAAGACGGGCTCTTCCAGCGAGCCTCCCCGGTGGAGGCGCCGATCCGTTGCCCGCCAGGCCAGCGTGTCGGCCAATGCGTCCGGTCGGGAAGAGGTCGGTTCGAAACCGACCCGCGCCCACTCCGCCGCGGACGAACCGCGAGCCTCCGCGGGCGCGTCCTTCCCGCGATCGTCGGGCAGATCCAGCTCGAAGCGCGCCTTCCATCCCTCCGCGCTCGATGCCAAGGAAATCGATTCGAGCAGACACCCCAGCGCGAGGTACGAAGCATGGTGCCGGCAGTCCAGATTGTGGATCGATCGAGAGAAGTCGTGAAGGACGGACAGGATCTCGCCGTCCCAGTGGAACTTCCAGGGTTGGCAGTTTTCGCCGCTGGGCGCCCGGCTCGCCGCTTCGACGATCCGGCGGATCTGTGCCTGCGAGGGCTCCGGGGCCCGCGGCGCGCGGGAAGCGCATCGCAGCGGCTCCTCTGCGGTCACGGCGGCGACGGGACGGCGTCCGGTGCGCGCGGTCGGCGCCGGCGCATAGCCGAAGCGAAGCAGGAATCCGGGCCGGCCCTCGCCAATCTCCGGAGCGAGATCCCGGAATTCTTTCCGGAGCGCCGCCGCCTGGCGGCGGGTGGCGGGGACGAGCGTCCTCTCCCGCCCGTGATCCTGGATGTTTTCCAGAACGACGAGAGACATCATCGGCTGCGCGGCGAGCCCTTCCTCGGTCAGGGCGAGCCAGGCGCGCTGCAGCGCGGACCCCACGTCGAGATCGGCCTGCTCGCCTTCCTCCCGCGCGACGATCAGACAGAGTCCCGAAGCGCTCTCGATCAACCGCTGGACGTGGCGCGCATAGGGACGGGAAGCGGCCGGGATCTTCCACATCGCGTCGGGGGCCAGGCGGGCCAACCCGAGCGCCTTTCGATCGAGCGACGGAAGTTCCAGCGAGTCCAGGCAGAGGCCGTCCTCGACCTCTTCGGACGCCGGACGATCGAATCGGACGTTGGCCAGAAACGCGTGCCGCGTGGAAGGCTCGGTAAAGAGCGCCGTGTCGGAACGCGAGAGCAGCGACGAAAACGAAGCGAGCCGTTCCGGATCCGTGATCCAGTGAGTCGAGGCTCCTTCCGCCGCCGGCGTCTGGCCGGCCAGCCGCGCGAGCACTTCCTGCGGAACCGGGCGGCTCTCATAGACCCGGCGATTGGTCACGCGGGCTCGGATCGCCTCGACCGGACGGACAGGACCCTCTCCCACCCGCACCGCGACGGTCGCGAGCGCGGGCAGCGCCGGCTCCTCGCGCTCCGCGGACCATCCGCTGGCCTTCGCGGTCCGCAGAAGGTTCTCGACGGCCGCGCCGATCGAGATGCGCGCCATGCGCTGCCCCGCGTTCATCGGCGACAGATCCCGCTCGGAGTCCACGAACAGCGCGATCCGGCCGCTCTCCGCGTCGACGGAAAAGCGCCAGGGTTGCATGTTGTCGCCCGAGGGCGCGCGGATCGCGGCGGCCACGAGAGCTTCCAGCCCTTCCCGCGCCGGCTCCCGCTCGTCCGTCTCCCTTGCCGCGGTGAGATGGCCGCGCCGACGCGTTTCCAGAGCGCTTTCCCAGCCATAGCCGCGAAGCCGGCGGGCCAGAACCGCGCGCTTGACCCGCTGGAGGGGATGCCGGTTGCCGCCCCGCACGCGGCCGCGCCGGATGCACTGTCGATAGGCGTCGAACTGCACGTAGGCAGGCGCGAGCGGAGAGGGCGCGCGCTTGAGAAGAATCCGGACGGCCTCCGCCCCGACGAGGCAAGCCGCCATCTGTGTTCCGATGATCGAAGAGGGACCGCGTCCGCTGGCCGGATCGACCGACTGGAGATCCATGTAGGCTAAGTGCGCCGCTCCCGGGGCCAGACCCAGCGCGAAGTTCACGAGCTGGTCGAACTGGCTTTGCCCGTCGTTCAAGTCGAAGTACTCATCGAAGCTCATTCCGCCCGGAGCGAAGACGTGAAGGGTTCCGGAGAATCCCAGGGGAGCCGCGGTCACCGCGGGAATTCCCGCGGTCCACGCCACCGCGAAGAGAGCGCGCCGCGCCTCGATCGCGAAAAAGTCCACGCCGTCCACGACGAGATCCGCGCCCGCCACGAACTGGCGAGCGGTCGATTTCTCGACCTCGGCCACGATCTCGATGTGTGCCTCGGGATTGATGGATCGGATCATGTCGGCGGTCACGGCCGCCTTGTTGCTGCCGAGAGTCCGGACCGTCGCGCCGATCTGCCGATTGAAGTTGGCGAGCGAAAACGTGTCGGCGTCGCTCAGCCGGAAACGGCTGACACCCAGGCGAGCGAGCGTATGCGCGTGCAAACCCCCGACTCCCCCGCATCCTGCGATGGCGACCAGGCAGCTGGAAAGCCGCTCCTGCTCGGCCAGACTGATGAGGCCGCGATTGCGCTCGAAGGCTTCCGTGATCGAGAACTGCTCGCGACCCTTCACGAAGCGACCTCCGATTGCGCCTGCGACCCTTGTGCCTGTTCCGCGGAAGATTCGAGCGGGTGTTCCCGGAACATCTCGCTCGCCAGGCAATAAGCCGGGCGGCGGCCGAACATCCGCGCCACGACCGGGGACCGCTTTTCGAGACCCGCCTCGGCCGCGTTCCAGTGGAATCGATAAGCGCGGCGCCACCCCCGGTGCTCGACCTCCGGCCCGGCCTCGGAAATCGAGAAGCCCGCCGCCCGAACGGCCGACGCTATCGAGTCGGCCGCGAGGAAGAGGCAACGCGAGATCGATCGCTCGTCGGTGTACTGCCGGACGGCCCTCAGAAGGCCGATCAGAATCCAGGGGTCGCGGCTTTCGAGGAGAGAACCAACCGACTCGGGACTCTCGTGCTGCGCGGCGAAGCGCTGCTTCGCAGAGCAGGACGGGACTCGGGACTCGGGACCCGAAGAAGTCCGGGCGATGCGGACTTCCTGCGAGGTGCGGCGCCGGTAGCGGGACGAGACGCAGAAACGGGAGATCTCTCCGGCGGTAACGGTTGCTTTTCGCTCTTCGGGATCGAGAAATTGGGAGATCGGAAGTTGCTCGACCTGTCCGACGACGAGCCTCATCGTGGCGATCCAGTCGCCTGAGACGCGAGAGCGCACAAGAAACGCGGCGGCCGAGCCGTCGAACTCGTCGCGCTCGCGGCCGTCGGGAAATTCCGAGGCGTTCTCGAATCCGGTCTCCCGGCAATAGACCTCGTAGCGCAGCCGGTGGTGCGCGTCGCGGCTTTCCTCGTCGTCCGCCAGTACCGCCTCGAAGAAATCGTCGAACATGATCCTCCTCGCCCGCCCTAGCCCCACCGAACGAGAGCGCTGCCCCAGGTAAACCCCGCTCCGAAGGCCGCCAGCATCACCAGATCTCCCGGCGCCAGACGCCCGCCGCGGGACGCTTCGTCCAGAGCGAGCGGAATCGAGGCCGCCGAAGTGTTGCCGTAATTTTCCAGGTTCGTGAAGAGACGCTCCCTGTCGACCCCTAAGCGCTCGCCCACCGCTTCGAGAATGCGGATGTTCGCCTGGTGAGGAATCAAGAGCGCGAGGTCGTCCACGGTGACCTTGTTTTCGTCCAGGGCTGCCTGCACCGCCTCGGTCATTCCGCGCACCGCCGAGCGGAAGATCTCCTGACCGTTGGGCATCGTCACCGTGTGGAGCCCGCGCTCGACGGTTTCGTGGCAGGCGGGCAGACGCGAGCCTCCGGCGGGCACCTCGAGAGCCTTGGCTCCGGCTCCGTCCGCGTAGAGGTGCGTTGACAGGACGCGGCTGTCTCCTGTCGTCGCCTCGAGTACGACCGCACCCGCGCCGTCTCCGAAGAGCAGACAGGTTGCCCGATCCCGATAGTTCACGATCTTGGAAAAGACGTCCACGCCGACGACCAGCGCCGACTTGACTTTCCCCGCGCGGATGAAGTTGTCGGCGATCGAAAGCGCGTAGACGAAGCCGGAGCAGGCTGCGTTGACGTCGAACGCGATGGCGCGGCGGCACTTCAGACGCGCTTGCAGCCAGCAGGCGGTCGAGGGCATCCAGGTGTCCGGCGTCACGGTCGCGACCACGATCAAGTCGATCTCTTCGGCGCTCACCCGGGCGGACTCCAGGGCGCGCCGGGCCGCCGGCAACGCCAGGTCGGAGGCCGCCAGTCCCTCTCCCGCGACGCGCCGTTCCCCGATCCCGGTCCGCGTCTGGATCCATTCGGGCGTCGTGTCCACGAGCTTCTGAAGGTCCTGATTGGTGAGCCTCCCCTCCGGCACGTGGGATCCCGTTCCGGCGATCCGCCCGTAGGCGGTCTGCCGGCTGTACCAGGACAGCAGCAGCTCTTCGAAGGAGGACTCGTGCTCGGGCGTCAAGACCATTCGCATGCCGTCGACGCCGTAGTCGAGCGTTTTGTCGGCGAGCGTCTCGATCCGGCGAGCCGACGCCATCTGGCGGACCAGCAAATCTTCGCGTGTTCTCATAGTTCCTCAGGCCACCGCCCGCGAGTTGGCAAAGACCATCTCGAGGATTTCGGCCAGGCGGGTCGGAGCATGGTGCTGTGCATAGAGTCGAGCGACTTCTTGCGCGGCGGAGGTGTAGGCCGGATCCGCCAGCATCCGTTGAACCATCGCGCGCAGACTCGCCGCGTCGGCCGTCGAGGCGCGAAGCATCTCGCCCGCCCCCCGCCGCCGGATCGCCTGCATGTTGATGGTCTGGTTCATGTTTCCGGCGATCCCGAGGACGGGCACACCGGCCGCGAGCGGCGGCTGGCAGGTCCAGGTGCCGCCGTCTCCGATGGCGAGGCTCGAGCGAGCGGCGACCGCTTGCGCGGGTAGGTAGTCCGCGAAGAAGGCGTTGGCCGGAAGCGAAGCGAAGTCTCGGCGGCCGCCCGTGGTCACAAGGACGGTCACCGGCAGATCCGCCAGAGCTTCGAGAGCCATCGAGAAAAGATCGTCGCGGGCGAAGGCCAGGGTCAGCGAAACGACAGGCAGGTCAGCCGGCACGGCGTTCCACCATCCCGGCCATGCCGTGGCAGGCGAATCGGAGATCGGGCCCAGGTGATGGTGGTTCGAGGGCAGGCCTTCCAGCGGGATCATGCCGGGCGCGTCCGCGTAAAGCGTGTGATCGGCGTCGGTGTAGACGCGGCGCAGGTCGTGTCCGAGCGAAGACAGACCGTACCGCTGGCGGACCGCGTTCAACGGGCGGCAGTGGTAGGCGAGCGCGAGAGGACGCACGGCCGAGAAGACCGCTTGAGCCGTGGCGCTGCCGACGATCCTGGACCACCGATGGTCGGCCAGCGGGAAACGGATCCGCGCGTAAGGGCTCCAGCAAGGATCGCAGAGCGCCAGGTACGGGACTCCGGCCAGCCGGGCGCTGACGGAGAGCGACAGGCGGAAATCGCCGATGACCGCGTCCGGCGCGACGTCCCGGATGACTTCGAGGTCCTCGCGCACGTACGAATCGAGCGTCTCGACGTCGTAGAGCGGCGAGCCGGAAGCCAGGGCCTCGAGAAAGCGATCCGAGGAGATCGAGTGAATGGGCCGAACCGCGATGCCGGACTGCGATCCGATCTCCGAAAAGCGCGGTTCCCGTGCCAGAACGACCTCGTAGTCCTCGGTCGACAGCGCTTCGGCCAGGGCCGTCGGGCGAGCGGCATGACAGAGCGAGACGCCTTCCGCGATGAACAGAATCCGGCGTCGCCGCGCGGAGTTGCGGGCGGGGGTTGCATCGCCGGAGCAAATCTGCGCCGCCTCCGGCGCGGTCACGACCGTCGAGACCTCGGCGACGTCGCGACGGCCGCTTCGGCCGGACGGGGCCGCCGCGTAGCCGAAACGCATCAGGAAAGCGGCTCGTCCCGGCCCGATCTCTGGCAGGAGCTCCCGGAGTTCCCGGGAGAGCGCCACCGTGCGCGCGCGGGTCCGCGACGACATCGCCGTCGAGCTTCTCTGCTCGAGAATGTTCTGAAGAATCAGAAGCGACATCATCGGCTGAACCGCCAGGCCCTGCGCCGTCAGCGCCAGCCAGGCCCGCTCGACCGCCCGGCCGACGGCCACGTCGCTGCCTTCCGTTGCGTCGGGCGCGACGATCAGGCAGAGCCCGGACGCGCTCTCGACTAACCGTTGGACATGCGCCGTGTAGCCGCGCAGGGTCGCTCCGAACTGGAAGAGCCAGTTCGGCGCGCTCGGCATCATCCGCAGCGCGAGCCTCTGAGGCAAAGACAGCTCCAGCGAGTCGATCGAGAGGCCGCTCGACGCCGGCTTCCCTCGCGGGACATCGAAGCGGACGCGCGAAAAGAAGGCCTCTCGTATGGCCGGCTGAGAAACCGCGGTCGCGTCGGCTCTGGCCAGGAGAGAAGCGAGGGCCGGAAGCCGGTTGCGGTCGACCCACTTCGTGAGGACCCGATCCTGCGTTCCTGTATCTTCCAGCAGGCGCGCGAGAACGGTTGGAGGAAGCGGGCGCCCTTCGTAGACACGGCGGTTCGTCGAGCGCGCGGCCATGGCGGGTTCGATCGGTTCGACTGAGCTCGCGCGCGCCTCCAGGCGCACGCTCGCGACGGGGGCCCCCTCGGTCTCCTCCACATCCGCGGCGAATCCGCTGCGCGCCGCCGCTCGCACGAGGTTTTCGATCGCCGCTCCAACCCCGATCCTCGCCAGGCGCTGGCCGGCATTCATCGGCGAAGTGTCGCGCGCTTCGTCCAGGAAGACATCGATCCGCCCGGCGGGATCGATCTCGAAATGCCAGGGCTGCGTGTTGTCGGCGGACGGGGCGCGCGTGGCCGCGGCGACCAGCGCGCGCAGCCGCTCCTCGGGGGTCGCCGCCGCGCTGTCGGAGCGCGGGC
>Ga0070706_100001009_pt1 | contig 30543 bp, 25 predicted proteins | sample KBSK5501metaG_FD_65476 | JGI IMG/M metagenome (GOLD analysis project Ga0070706, IMG submission 65476) | Corn, switchgrass and miscanthus rhizosphere microbial communities from Kellogg Biological Station, Michigan, USA - KBS K5-50-1 metaG | ecosystem: Host-associated > Plants > Roots >... | reverse complement strand
CTTCCTGTTCATCAAGGGCTTCGGCACCGCGGCCCCCGGCTCGGACTACCTGAAGTGAGGCTCTGATGGCTGCGGCTAACACGACGGGTCGGCAGAAGCTCGGCTGGGGAGCTGCGAACACCCTCGCGGTGGTGCTCGTGGCGATCCCGGTGCTGTGGATCGCCTCGCTGTCCTTCAAGACACCGGCGGCGGTCACTTGCACATCGAGATGGGGCTGCTTCTGGCCCTCGCAGTGGACCTGGGCGAACTACAGGGGGATCCTGACCACCTCGTCGTTCATCCGGCCGCTGATCAACTCGATCGGGATCGGCCTCATCTCCACGTTCATCGCCGTCCTGCTGGCCTCGATGGCCGCGTACGCGGTCGCCCGGCTGGCCTTCCCCGGCAAGCGCGTGCTCATCGGGATGTCGCTGCTCATCGCGATGTTCCCGGTCATCTCCCTGGCCACCCCGTTGTTCAACATCGAGCGGCAACTTGGCCTGTTCAACACCTGGCCCGGGCTGATCATCCCATACGTCGCGTTCGGCCTGCCGCTGGGCATCTACATCCTGGCCGCCTTCTTCCGGGAGATCCCGTGGGAGCTGGAGAAGGCGGCGAAGATGGACGGGGCCACGCCGTACCAGGCGTTCACGAAGGTCATCGCCCCGCTGGCCGCCCCGGGCATGGTGACGACCGCGATCCTGGTGTTCCTGTTCTGCTGGAACGAGTTCCTGTTCGCGATCTCGCTCACCTCGACGATTGCCTCCCGGACGGCGCCCGCCGCGCTGGCCTTCTTCAGCGGCAGTTCGCAGTTCACGTCGCCGATCGGGCCGATCTCGGCCGCGGCCGTCGTCATCACCATTCCGATCATCATCTTCGTGCTGTTCTTCCAGCGCAGGATCGTCGCTGGGCTGACATCAGGCGCGGTCAAGGGCTAGTTAAGGAGCAGACAGTGGCCGAAATCGTCTTGGACCAGGTCACCAAGCGTTTCCCAGACGGAGCGCTCGCGGTCGACAAGGTCAGCCTGGAGATCGCGGACGGCGAGTTCGTCATCCTGGTCGGGCCGTCGGGCTGCGGCAAGTCGACGACTCTCAACATGATCGCGGGCCTGGAAGACATCACCGAGGGCAAGCTGCTCATCGGGGGCACCGTCGTCAACAACAAGGCACCCAAGGACCGCGACATCGCCATGGTGTTCCAGAGCTACGCGCTCTACCCGCACATGACGGTCCGGGAGAACATGGGCTTCGCGCTCAAGCTGGCCAAGACCCCGCAGGCGACCATCGATGAGAAGGTCAATGAGGCCGCGCGGATCCTGGACCTGACCCAGCACCTGGACCGTAAGCCGGCCAACCTGTCCGGCGGCCAGCGGCAGCGGGTCGCGATGGGCCGGGCGATCGTCCGCGACCCGTCGGCGTTCCTGATGGACGAACCGCTGTCCAACCTCGACGCGAAGCTGCGTGTCCAGATGCGCACCGAGGTGTCCCGGATCCAGCGGAGGCTGGGCACGACCATGGTCTATGTCACGCACGACCAGACCGAGGCGATGACGCTCGGCGACCGGGTGGCGGTGATGCGCAACGGCACGATCCAGCAGGTGGGGGCGCCGCAGGAACTCTACGAACGTCCCGTCAACCTCTTCGTCGCCGGATTCATCGGCTCGCCCGCGATGAACTTCATCCCCGCCACGGCCGAGGACGGCACCCTGCACACGCCGCTGGGCGACATCCCGCTCACCGGCCGGCTGCGCCAGGCGCTGGAGCGGGCCCGCGCGCCGCGTGAGCTGATCGTGGGCATCCGCCCGGAGGATTTCGAAGACGCCTCGCTGGTCGCCGCCGACGCCCTGCCGCAAGGCATCACGCTCCGCGCGGAAATCGACGTCCTGGAGTCGATGGGCTCCGACGTCTTTGTCTACTTCACGAGAGAACTCGAGCAGGGCGTGGACGCCGCCGAGCTTCAGGAACTCGCCCAGGACTCGGGACGCGCCGACACCGGCGCGAGCGGGGACACGGTGGTGGCCAGGCTCGACGCGGCCACCCGCCTGAGGGAAGGCGAGGACGCCGAACTCTGGGTCGATGTCCGGAAAATCCACGTGTTCGACCCGTCCAGCGGCAAGAATCTGGCCCTTGAGGACGGCCAGGACACCAAGGCGCCTGCTGCTGCGCCCTCGTTGGTGGACGACCGGCCAGAGGCGATGCCAGCGCCTGGCGAGGCCAGTCCGGCGGCGAGTCAGGCCGATTCCACGGACCGGCCGCTTCAGTAACCTGCCGACTCAGGGTAAGCCCGGGCATCCAGGGGTAACCTGGGCACCCGGGTCAGCGAGGCGGCATTGCTCACGAGCCGTCGGCTGCGGCGTCCCGTCTGGGGTGCCGGCGCGGCGGGTGGAACTGCTGCCGCAGCCGGTCAATCACCTCGTCGTTCCACTCGTGGGTGCGCATGAGGCGGTAGCGTTCCCGCGCGACGCCCAGGTAGGCCTCGGCGTTGGTGGCCGTGCCGACCAGGTCCGCCCCGTGCAGCATGCGCACAACCGGCGTGAACTCGTCGTTGAACCACCGGCGGCCGACTTCGTTGCGGTCGTAGAACGTGTGCTCGTGCTGCATCAGCCGGAAGCCCCAGGCCTCCACGGCCTCCCCCAGTTCCGCGTACGACCAGGGGTCACTGAACGTGATCTTGGCGTACGCCTGCGGGGGCAGCGGCACCCTGGAGCGGAACATCCGCTCGTAGCTTTTCAGCAGCAGGTCGCCGCGGTGCCGGATGCCTCGTGCGGGCATGACGGTCAGGATCTCGGTCACGTAGGCGTCAATCGTGGTCTGGCCGGTGGCCAGCGCGATCGACACCCGGTGATGACCGTCCTTGACGAAATGCAGGTCGCCGATCCGGTACACGTCGATGGGCGGGATCGGCTCCCCGCGCCGCTGGGCCAGCGCCAGCCGTTCCCATCGTTCGCGGACCCGGCTCGACGTGGGCCGGAAGCGGCGGTCGAAGTCGCGCCGGGAGTCCACGGTGCCGACCACCGTGTCCAGCTTGATGGTCTGCAGGCCGAGTGACCGCTCTCCCTTCATGCCCAGCGCGGCGACGACCTCGTCGAACGGCAGGATGAGGCTGACGTCATCCGGCTCGCGGCGGAGCCGCTGGGCGAGCCGGGCCAGTACCTGGCGGCGGCGGACGCGCTGGAAGTCGTCCTCGACGTCGGCGCGCGGGAAGCCGGTTTCAGCTGGCATGGCGGCCCGCCGGGAGATGCCGGACGCGTCCGCCTGGTTCGATATCCAGCAGGTGCCGGCCAGTGACGTTACGCACAATGGTCCGCCCGAGCGGCCGGTCCGGGCTGGTCACCTCAGCGGGGCGCACGTGGCCATGGAGCAGCAGCGCGGGCCGCAGTCGCGTGACGAGCCCGTTCAACGCGGTGAATCCCTGGTGAGGCGGATCATCGCCGTCACCCACACCGCGCGGCGGGGCGTGGGTGAGCAGCACATCGACGCCGCGGCCGTCACGGAGCTTGCTCCGGGCCGCCCGGCGGGCGAGCGTCCGCGCGCGCCGGGCCTGCTGCCGGTCGGTGTACTGGTTCGGCCCCTCGTGGTAGCGGCGGCAGCCACCGAGGCCCGCCACGCGCAGCCCCGCCACGTCCACGACCTGCATCTCCGCGTTGAGCGCGCCATCCGGCCACGGGAGCCGTTCCGGAAGGCCCGCCCGCATGGCCAGGCCCGCGCGTGAGATCCGGTACCCGGCCAAGTCCGGGTCGTGGTTGCCGGCGACGAAAACCAGGGGTACATCGAGCGCGTTCATGAGGTAACCCAGGTAGTCGAACGGCAGGTCCCCGCAGGCGAGGATCAGTTGGGCCGCGCGCACTGGGCCGACACTCGCGTACAGCGCGTCATCCACCTCGTCAGATACGGCTAGCACGCACACCACACCCCGATGGTACGCCGCAGCGTTCCGCCGAGAGGCGGCCCGCCACGGCGGGCGGAGGTAGGCCCGGACAGCAGACCGCGTGTAGGCGATCACCAATGGCGATCAGTGCGAAGCTGTCTCCCTGACGTCCAGGCCGCGCTGCCGCAACGCCGCTTCCACCCGGTAGATCTCGGCCAGGGGAACCCGGTCGGCTGGTCCGCGGGGCGGCACGCCGTGCGAGCCGACCGGCGGACTGACCTCAAGCCGCTCACAGGCCGTGACCAGGGTATCGGCGTAAGCGGCGCGCAGCGCGCGAAGGCGCAGCCCCTTGTGCGGCACATCGGGCCGGGTCTCCATGTCCTCCACCTGGACCCGGAGCCGGCGCAGCCGGGCGGCAAGCCGCTCGATCGGCTCGACAACGACCGGGTATGACCGCCGCTGCCCCGCCCAGCGGAGCACACGGACAGCACCGAGCGCCCCGAATCCCAGCGCCGTGGGAAGCATGACCACGGCGATAAACTCAACGGCTAGGCCCACAGTCTTAGTCTCCGTCCGCTGTCCACGGACATCAAGAGTACCCAGGTCCCGGGTTGGCGGGACCCGTCGGCCGCGGAGGGTGGACCGCCTGGAGTGGCGGCATGGGCGGTGCCCGGATAGGTTCGCCACCGGCAGGTTCGACGACGGGCATCTGGAGATCGATGGACGCAAACCGCAGTGCCGCCCGCTGGTGGCACGGTGCCACCCTGTACCAGGTCTACGTCCGGTCCTGGCTCGACACGAACGGTGACGGTTACGGCGATCTGCCGGGAGTCATGGCCCAGCTCGACTACCTCGAATGGCTGGGCGTCGACGGCCTCTGGCTTTCCCCGACGATGCCCTCGCCCGACGACGACTGGGGCTACGACGTCTCGGACTATCTCGGGGTCCATCCCGAACTGGGCACACTCGACGACCTCGACCGGCTCGTCGTCGAAGCCGCGAAGCGGAACATGAGGGTGCTGCTCGACCTGGTGCCCAACCACACCAGCACCGCTCACCCGTGGTTCGTCGAAGCGGTCACCGGCCGGGATTCCGCGCACCGCAGCTACTACGTGTGGGCCGACCCGGCTCCCGGCGGCGGGCCGCCGACCAACTGGCTGGATGCCACCGGGCACTCGGCCTGGGCGTCCGACGAGGCCAGCGGGCAGTACTACCTGCATAACTTCCTGGCCAGCCAGGCCGACCTGAACTGGTGGGAGCCCGCCGTCCACGAGGAGTTCCGCGAGATCCTGCGATTCTGGTTCGACCGGGGGATCGCCGGATTCCGCATTGACGTGGCCCAGGGCCTGTACAAGGACGCGGAACTGCGTGACGACCCGCCCTCGCCGACCCCGGACCGCCTGCACAGCCGCTTCGGGCTCGAGCAGGCGTACAGCGCCAACCGGCCCGAGTCGCACAGCGTGTTCCGGGACTGGCGCAAGATCGCGGAGAGCTACTCCCCGCCGCGGCTGCTGCTGGGAGAGACTTGGGTGAGCGAACTGGACAGGATGGCCGCGTTCCATGGACAGGGCGACGAACTCCAGCTCACCTTCAACTTCCCGTTCATCTTCGCCGACTTCACCGCGCCGGCCATGGCCGGGATCGTCGCGGAAACCCTGGCCACGCTGCCGGCTGGCGAGTGCCCGGTCTGGACCGCCTCCAACCACGACATCAGCCGGTTCCCGTCCCGCTGGGGTGGCGGCGACGAGCGCAAGGCCCGGCTGGCCCTGCTGGTGCTGGCCACGCTGCCCGGCACATTCGTGCTCTACTACGGCGACGAGATCGCGATGACCGATGTCGATGTGCCGCCGGCGTTGCGGCGGGACCGGATCACCTCGAGCGGCCTCGGTGGCGACGGCCGCGACCGGGCCCGGACCCCGATGCAGTGGGACGCCTCACCGACGGCCGGCTTCACCGCGGAGGGCGTGGCGCCCTGGCTGCCCTGCGGGGATAACGCCTCCCGCAACGTCGCCGCCCAGCGCGACGACCCGGCGTCGGTGCTGCTGCTCTGCCGTGACCTGATCGCGTTGCGAGCCCGGGAGTTCGGCGGCCGGATCGCCAGTTACCGCGAGCTGCCCGGGCCGCCGGGTCTATGGACCTACCAGGTGGATGAGCTGCTGATCGCGGCCAATTTCACGGGCGAGCCGGTCACCGTCGACGTGCCCATCGGCTCGGTCCTGCTGTCCACCGCCGGTGCCACTACGGACGGCGTCCTTGATCGCGGGACCGTCGCCCCTTGGACGGGGGTCATCGCCCGCTACGAACCGGAGGACGCGGGCTGACTTTAGGGCGTCACCGCGTCGGAGGCGGCGCCCGATCGGTCAGTGCGGCCTGGTCGGACAGCGCGATGGCGAACTGCCCCAGCGTGCTGGGGTGGAAGGGCGCTGGTCCCTGCAGTCCCTGCACGTAGGGCTGCAGCGCGCACATCTGGTGCCCGGCGAAGTCGGGCTGGATGGAGCCGAATCCGAAATCGGTCGCCCCCGTAGCCAGGACCGTGTTCAGCGTGTTCAGCCGCGAGGTCAGGGTGCGGAGCTTCGCGGCGGTGAGCCCGGCCTGGCTCAGGCAGCTCACGTTCGGGCCGAAGGGGTCGTAGTAACGGTTGACGAGCACGCGGGGATGCCCCGGGAGCGTTGCGAGCTGGCTCAGCAGCTGAAGATAATTTTTGCTAAACGAAGCGAGCTGCTGCTGAAAGTAGGCCGCTGACGCGCGGTCATCACAGCGAGGCGCCGCGGCGCAGTAGCGCACCATCGCCGACCAGCCCAGATCGTCAGCGCCGATGCTCACGATGACGACCGACGCGCCGTGTGCACCCGCTGCGCCGGCGATCTGCGCCGGAACGGTCCCGCCGCCGCGGTCCTGCGGGCCTAGCACGCCATTGGCGATGGTCGCGCTGTTGCAGGCCAGGTTCAGCACATCCCAGCCGTTGGCCCTGGCCAGGTCCTGCGCGTAGGAGTCCGTGCTGCGCCCGCAGGCGAGGTCGGAACGCGAGGCGTTGCGGACCGGTGGGAGCCCGGCCCCCGCCGCCGTGGAGTCGCCGATGACCACTACCTGGACCCCGGGCCGTACCGGCGCGGCCCTGGCCGGGTCCGCGACCGGCGGCTCGCTGCCCACGAGCTGGCTGAGGGAGTGCACCTGGCGCAGCGAGCCGGGAGCCTTGTAGGCGGTGACCATGATGGCGCCCACGTTGATCGCCTCGGTCACGACCAGGCTCGCTGTGAGCAGCTTGATGGTCGTCCGGTGCGGAAGCCGGCGCCAGCCGGCCACGGCGCCGACAAGGAGCAGTGCCCCTAGGCCGGTGATCACCGTCTCCCAGGCGAAGTACTGGATCCATCCGTCGGCGAGGCGGTTTCCCAGGACGTGTGCGGCGCCCGCCGGCCGGGCCCCTCGCACGAAGTTGGTCAGCTCGCTGTTGATCGTGATCTGGGCCAGCTGGAGCCTGGGCCGGACGGGACCCAGGAAGCGCAGGTTCGTGGGCAGGCTCTGGCCGAAGAGGTCGATCTCACCCGGGCCGGACAAGCTTAAAGTCGGCGCTGTGGCGCCCACCTTGATGACCTGACCCGCGACCGTGACCGTCTGCAGCGGTGTCACCCGCAGCGCGACCGCAATCGCCGCCACCGCCGCCACCAGCAGCACAGCCACCCACACCAGCCACCGCCGCGCCCGCGCCCGCGCTCCGCCCGCCTTTCCCTCGCCCGCCGTCATGGCCCCCCATGGCGGCGCCGCACGTCACAAGTCTGGCCGCGCGGGGCGACAAGCCTGGTCTTCAGGACACGGGGGCTGGGGGTGTTCGCCATAGCTCCACCGAAACTACCCGCCTGCGGCCTGTGCAACCGCCCGCCCTGGGTGCCGCCGCTAGCGGCGTCGGCGCTGACCAGGGACGGCTAACGGAGCCCGCTGCCCGCGCATGTACCAGCGTGGACGATGCGGTACGAGGGAGCCTTCCGGCCTGAACTGCAGACGGCCCTGCCCAGGCCATTCCGACATGGTTGATACCCCGCTGAACCGTGACGCGGCCGCTTCATCAACCTCGCGGGTGGGTTTCTGAAAGAGGGCAGCCGAAGGGTAAGTCCACTGGCCAAACGGGCATATCCGACAGAATCTGAATCCCGTTCCCTGGTAATAGTTATGGAGCGCCATATTGGTTGTCCACACGTCAATCCTGATCCACTGGGCACCCCAGTCCCGGGCCGCTTGCTGTCCCGCCCAATCGATCATTGCGGCGCCGATTCCTAGCCCGGCCGCCTCACGAGCGACAATAAGCCGGGAAACATACACGGCGGGTTCGTCCCTTTCCGGCTGTGTCCAGAGTGCGTGGCTGCCGTGTGGCCGGTATGTAAGTGTGGCGACGGGCGTGCCTTGCTCCTCGGCTATCCAGGTGTTGCCCCCACGGATGCCTTGTCGCACCCGAGCGTCCCTTGCCACCTGATTAGGCCAGGGCCTGGCCCATTGGTCGGTGTTCCTAGTCCGCAGCCAGGTGGCTGCTTCGTCGATCAGCCCCAAGATGACTAGCAGATCGTCCGCGGCGGCGCGGCGGACTTGAAGGCGGTCTCCCATATCCCCTTGTCGCAGGCCCTTGGCTCGTGGCGATCCCCTGGCGTTTAGAAGAAGCCTAAAGGCGGAGGTGACGATGGGCAAGGTTACGCATGTTGTCAATGGGGCAGATGCGATTCCAGTTGCCACCGAGGGCGCTGAATTTGTCGCTCCAACAGGCCAGGAGCGCTGAGCCGACCCTGATAACTTACGGCACTCGTGCCGAGAATCTGCATGTCTACCCGGGTTTCCTTGCGCCGCGCTCCGCCCGAGAGGGGCAGCCGCTCATGGTCGCGGGCTAGCATTCCCGGAGCCGGCCTCGTCGGGGACGGAGCCGACGTTAACAGCGAACTGATTCCGGTCCGCGGGGTACACACTGACCGTGAGCCGTACCGGCTGGCCGATCTCGTCATAGACCGTCCGCCGGGTTTCGATCACGGAGACCCGGCCATCGTCGGGAAGCTTGAAGAACGCTATCTCGGTCTCATCCGGGTTCCGCACTGTGATCAGGTCACGCCAACCCGCCTGCTCGATCCGCAGCGTCTCTGCGAGATAGGCAACCGTGCCCTCCATGATGTCGGTGGCTTGGATGAGCCTGATCGCACCCCTCTCGACCAGACTCATTGGGTAGAAGGAGGTCTGCAGCGACCACGGTGTGTCATCAATGAACCGCTGCTGGTGACGGCTCACGATCGTCGAGTTGTCCTCGACCTGCAATTCATCTGCGATCTGGTTAGTCGCCTGCTGGATTCCCACACGGGGCGCAGTGGCAGCCGGGACCCGGGCCCCGGCCGTGACCTCCATGATGTAGATGTCGCCCTCCCCGCCGCCAAACCCAGTTCGCGGGTCGCCGGTCAAGGTGGTGAGGAAGGGGCTGATCTTCTGGACTACGAAGATGCCCTGGCCCGGACGGGTCTCTACCAGGCCGCGGGTGATGAGCCATCTGATCGCGTCTCGGACGGTGTGGCGGGACGCGTTGTACTTCTCCCTGAGCTCCAGTTCGGTCCGCAGCTGCTCTCCGGGGGCTAGCCCGCCGCCCTCGATCTGTCGGCGCAAGTCGTCAGCGATTTGCCGATACATCGGGTCAGGCATGGCTCCTCCAGGAGGTATAGCAAGATGCGGAGCAGGCCCAATCCTTGTGCCCGGCCCGGTCGTCCACAGCTCTAGCCGCCGACCGGCTGAATAGGACTGAACAACGTCCGCCCGGTTGGATTGATGCGATCAGTTGCCTTCTGGAACAGGGCGGCTGATGGATAGTGGTCGATTTCCTTACTCACCCCGCAGGACTCGAAGCCCTGTCGCGTGTAGTACGCATGCAGCGCCTCGTTGGTTGTCCACACATCGATCCTGACCCAGTGCGCCCCGTAGCGCTGCCTCGCACGGAGCCCGGCCCAGTCAAGAAGCGCAGCGCCCAGTCCCTGGCCCGAATGGCTTCGGCTCACCACGAGGCGACAGACGTACACGGCTCTCTCCCGGAGCCTCTCTGCTGGCCAGATTGGGCTGTCTGCCGGGTCGACCGTGATCGTCGCAGCTGGCGTGTCGCCATCCCATGCGATCCACGTGTTGCCTAAGCGAAGATCCTTCAAGATCCGGTGATTGCGATCTTCGACACTGGGCCATGGCTGGGCCCACTGATTGGTGTTCTTCGTTCTCAGCCACTCCGCTGCCTCGTCGATCAGGCTGATGATGACTTCGTGATCAATCTCTGTGGCGCAACGAAGTGTCGGCGGCGGCTCTCGCATGTGTCCATATTCTGCCCAGATGGTCGACTTTGATACTGAGGGTAGAACAGACGTGACCACTCGGTCAGGCGTGCTGGTCGCTGACGGACGACCGAGGCCTGGCCGGGGAGCTGGTTCTAGCACACGAAGTGCATAAGTAGGCCGAAAAAGGACTTCTAGCGCAAAAGATCCCTCCTGACGCTCCACGCTCATCAGTTGTGTTACGTTCTGTGCCGCTGCCGACGCTGTCATGGAGGTTAGTGGAGTGCAGCGTCGGCAGCGTCCAGACTGGCTGCGCTTAAGTTCTCCCGTTCGGGAGAGCGTCTTCAATCCAGGAACGCATTACCGATCCCACCCGAGTTTGGGTCGTAGTGCTCGTATCGGTACTGCGCCGATGGGCGACAGTGACGCTTGGCCATCACACCTCCTTGGCTCCGATGATGGCTCACTACGCGCAGGCCTTCCCTGCGCGCCTCCGTGGTCCAGCTAACGAAGACGGATCCACGCGAGTCTCTATGATCATTTCAAACAGCGGAAACCCGACGGACTTCGCCGTCGGGCTTAGGCGGACTTGCTTAGCCGCCTTCCGCGGCAGCAGGGCTAACCGCGGCCTGATTGTCTTTGTCCGAGCCATCTTGCTCTGCTGACGCTGGATCGGCGACCTCCGGGGGAACCTCGCCGACGTTGATGACGAACTGATTCCGGTCTGCCGGGAAAACGCTCACTGTGAGCACAAACGGCACGCCCGATTCGTCGAAGCCTGCCCGGCGGGTCTCGACGACCGCCACGCGGCCGTCATCAGGCAACTTGAAGAAGGCGGTCTCAGTCTCATCCGGTGCCCGAACGGTGATCTTGTCGCGCCAACCAGCTAGCTTGATGCCGAGCGTTTCCTGTATGTAGTTAACAGCGCCCTGCTCGATATCCTCGGCTCGGCTGAGCCGCTTGGCCCCACGGTCCTGATCGTCGAAGACGCGGGGGTAGAAGGATGTCTGCAGAGACCATGGGGTGTCGTCGATGAAGCGCTGCTGGTGCCGACTCACGATCATGTCGTTGGGGCCGAGTTGGAGCTCAACCGCTCCTGTGTCAGAGGCTTTCTGGATCTCCACGCGCGGGGTCCTGGCGTCTGGGATTCGACGCTTGGCGCTCACTTCCATCTTGTAGGTGCCATCCTCGCCACCGAATCCGGCCGTTACGTCGACGGTCATAGTCGTCACGAAGGGAATGATCTTCTCAACGACGAAGGTCCCCTGGCCAGGACGGGTCTCTACCAGGCCGCGGGTGATGAGCCACTTGATCGCGTCTCGGACGGTGTTACGTGACGCGTTGTACTTTTCCCTGAGTTCCAGCTCGGTCCGCAACTGCTGTCCGGCAGCAAGCCCGCCCTCCTTGATCTGACGACGCAGGTCATCGGCGATCTGCCGGTACATGGGGTCAGCCATGACACCTCCCAGAGATCCCAACCACCCTGATGACAGGGGTAGCTGGGCTCAAAAGGATCATCCCTGCCATAGGAGTCATCAGAATATTTGGCATGATCCCGTTTAGTACCCGGTCGGCGCAGGTATAACCGGATTGAAACTGAGAGATTGGGATCACTGGGATGGCAGGGCACATGCAGGTGAGTCTAGCAGTCCGACTCCTTGGGTGCATCCAAACGAACCAGCTAGTTCCTAACATCCTCATCGCCCCGGCCACCCATACCGGGGGGACGAGACCCAGATCGGAGCTGGCGCAACCACCGTCGGCCGGAATGTGAGGGGACCCACATGACCGCCATCGCTATCGCCGCGATCATCGTCTTCATCGCCGGGATCGCCGCAGGGATCATTGTCGTGGTGAGCGCCGGCATCCGCAGGGAAGAGCGGGATCTGGCCAGGCGCAGGGAAGAGCCGGATTTTACGGTGACTCTCCAGGCTCCGGATCGAGTGACCCAGGGCGTCCGCATGCTGACCGGCCTGCACGTCCTCCACGCGGAGGCCGACGTCGCCGATAACCGCGAGAGGATGCTGGTCTAGCCGCAGGCAGGAAGACCGGGCCCAGCCCGGCAACCCCTAGCGGCTGCGCCGCACCATGGCCGGGGCATGGTGCGGCGCAGCCGCGTCAGCCAGGACTTTCCGGTCGCACACGCCCTAAGCTCAGCAGCGTGCAGGACACCGACCCCGCCACCTCATTCGCGTGGCCACCAGCCAGCGCCACCGGTGTCGGCTCCATGCCGGGTACCGATCCAGCCGAGGCCATCCGGATCATCCTCGGCGAGCTGCCGGACCTGCCACACCTTCCCGAACTTCCCGATCGCGGCCCAGGCGCCGATCTGACCGGACGGACGGCGGCGCTGCTGATCGAGTTGTCCGCGGAGATGACCACCAGCGGGTGGAGGTTCGCCGACCGGCCTGGCCGCGACGTGCGCCGCGCCCGGACCCTGCTGGCCAACGACCTGGACGCACTGGAAGAAGCAGCCGACGGATATCAGGGCCCCCTGAAGATCCAGGTCTGCGGGCCATGGACGCTGGCGGCCACCATCGAGCTCGCCCGCAGCCAGAACGCCGCCCTCGCCGACCGGGGCGCGGTCGCCGACCTGACCGAGTCGCTCGCTGAGGGGATAGCCGCCCATGTCGCCGAGGTTCGCGGGCGCGTCCCGGGCGCGCAGGTGCTGCTCCAGCTGGACGAGCCGGCCCTGCCGACGGTGATCGAGGGCGGTGTGCCGACGGCCAGCGGGTTCGGCCGCCTGCCCGCGATCGACGCGCCCGACATCGAGACGGGGCTCCGCACCGTGCTGCAGGCCGGGCAGGTGCCCGCCCTGGTGCACTGCTGCGGATTGTCGGTGCCGTTCGGCATGATGAAAGCTGCGGGGGCGGACGCGGTGAGTTTCGATCTCAGCCAGCTCCGGCGCGGGGAGGAGGAGACGCTGGCCGAGTTGGTAGAGGCAGGCCTCGGAGTCTTTGTCGGCGCGGTCCCGGCCACGCCTGGGGCTTCCGAAGCGCGTTCCCGTGATAACCACACACCCGAACGCTCCGGCACCGGACGCTCCAGCGCCGAACGGACCAGCACCGAACAGACCGGCGCCGAACGTACCAACACCGGGCAGCTGCCGTCCCGCGAGGCGGTGGCCGGCCGGGTGATCGAACTTTGGCGGCGGATGGGATGGCCGGCCGCGCGCGGAGCCGGGGGTTCATCCAGCATCGCCGCCCAGGTGGTGATCACCCCGGCCTGCGGGCTGGCCGGCGCGCCGCCCGGTTACGCGCGCGCCGCGCTCGCGCGCTGCCGGGAGGCAGGCAGGCTGTTGCCTGAGCTGATCGAGGAGGCGGCGGGGTGACCGACCAGGACAACGCCGCGACGGCCGAGCCGGCCGCGGCCGGACCGGCCACGGTGGAACCGGCCACGGTGGAACCGGCCACGGTGGAACCGGCCACGGTGGAACCGGCCACCGTGGAACCGGCCACCGTGGAACCGGCTACGGTGGCGGCGCGGCACCGCCATGCGCAGCTGAGCGTGGAACTCACCGAGCACAACCACCGCTACTACGTGCTCGACGCGCCGCTTGTGTCGGACGCCGAGTATGACGCCCTGATGCGCGAGCTCCGTGAGCTGGAGGACCGTTACCCGGAGCTGCGCACGCCGGACTCGCCATCGCAGAAGGTGGGCGGCGCGGTCTCCACCGAGTTCACCCCGGTCCAGCACCTGGAGCGGCTGCTCAGCCTGGACAACGCCTTCTCGGCGGAGGAACTCGACGCGTGGGGAGCGCGGGTGACCCGGCTCGGCGGAACCGGTCCCTACCTGTGCGAGCTGAAGATCGACGGCCTCGCGATCGCGCTCGTCTACCGGGATGGCGCGCTGGTCCGTGGCGCTACCCGCGGCGACGGCGTCACCGGGGAAGATGTCACGCCGAACATCCGGACGATCAAATCCGTCCCGCTCCGCCTTACCGGGCCAGACGTGCCCGAGACGCTGGAAGTCCGCGGCGAGGTGTTCCTGCCTGTCGCCGCGTTCCGCGAACTGAACGAAAAGCTGACCGAGGCGGGCCGCCCGCCGTTCGCCAACCCGCGCAACGCGGCCGCCGGATCACTGCGGCAGAAGGACCCGCGGGTCACCGCCACCCGGCCGCTTGACCTGATCCTGCACGGTGTGGGCGCCACCTCGGCCGAGGATCCCGGCACCCACTCGGGCTGGTATGAGCGGCTCCGCCGCTGGGGCCTGCCGGTAAGCGAGCTGTTCCGGGTCACCGAAGAGCTGGACGGCGTTCGGGAGTACATCGAGCACTACCGCGAGCACCGGCACGACCCGCCCTACGAGATCGACGGTGTGGTTGTCAAGATCGACCGGCTCGACCTGCAGCGCACGCTGGGCGCGACCAGCCGGGCGCCCCGCTGGGCGATCGCCTACAAGTACCCTCCCGAGGAGGTCACCACGCGCCTCCTCCGCATCGAGGTGAACGTCGGACGGACCGGGCGTGTCACCCCCTTCGCGGTGATGGAGCCGGTGCTGGTCAGCGGGTCCACGGTGGAGAACGCCACCCTGCACAACGCCGATGAGCTGGCGCGCAAAGGGGTGCTGATCGGCGACATGGTCGTGCTGCGCAAGGCCGGTGACGTGATCCCTGAGGTCGTGGGGCCGGTGGTGGACCTGCGCAGCGGAGCCGAGCGTCCCTTCGAGTTCCCCACGCACTGCCCGACCTGCGGCACCGCCCTGACCCGCGAGGAAGGCGGCGTGGACTGGCGCTGCCCGAACGCCAGGTCCTGTCCGGCGCAACTGCGCGAGCGGCTTTTCCACCTGGCCTCCAGGGGCGGCCTGGACATCGAGGTGCTCGGCTACGAGGCGGTCGTCGCCTTGCTCGACTCGGGCCTGCTCACCGACGAGGGTGACCTGTTCTCGCTGAACGCCGAGAAGCTCGCCACATGTCCCTTCTTCGTCAACAAGCAGGGCACCCTGACGGTCAACGCGGGCAAGCTGCTGCGCAACCTGGAGGAAGCACGTGACCGGCCGCTCTGGCGGATCCTCGTCGCGCTGTCGATCAGGCACGTCGGGCCCACCGCCGCCCGCGCGCTGGCCGCCGGGTTCGGCTCGGTCGACGCGATCGCCTCAAGCTCGGCCGAGCGGCTGGCCGCCGTTGACGGGGTAGGCCCGACGATCGCGGCATCGGTGATCGAGTGGTTCACCGTGGACTGGCACGTGGCGATCGTGGAGAAGTGGCGGGCCGCGGGTGTGCGGCTGGCCTCTGCCAGCGGGGAAGGGGCTGGCGCAGGCGGCGAGACCGGCGGGCTTGGCCCGCTGGCCGGCGTCAACGTGGTGATCACTGGCACGCTCCAGGATCTCAGCCGGGACGAGGCAGCCGAGGCCATCCAGGCGCTGGGCGGCAAGGTGACCTCCTCGGTGTCGAAGAAGACGAGTTTCGTCGTGGCGGGGGACAAGCCGGGATCCAAGTACGACAAGGCGCTTTCCTTGGGTGTGCCGGTGCTGGACGATGCCGGGCTCAGCGTCCTACTGAGCGATGGCCCCGCCGCTGCGGCCACGTCCGCGGAACGCCCGCCCCCCGATCCGGACGGCACCATCTAGCGCTCAGGCCGGCGGAACGCCCGGCCCCCGATCCGGACGGCGGCATCTAGCGCTCAGGCCGGCGGAACGCCCGGCCCCCGATCCGGACGGCGGCATCTAGCGCTCAGGCCGGCGGAGCGCCGGACGGCGGACGAAACGTGATCGGCATTTCTCGCCCGGGATTGATCAAGGGCCTGACCTGCACCTATTTCGTTAAGGATCGAAGCCTTGTAACGCATAGTGTGCGATCGGTTTCGCGAAGTACGGTTTCGCCGTACCCTTCATATGGAGCAAACGCGTATTCCATCGGCTGCCCCCAGCGCGAGGACGCCATGAAGGACCCGAACGACACGAGGGACGTCGGTCCGCGGATCGGCTCTCCGCTATGGATCTACCTCACCGCTGTCACGGCGGCAGGTCTCGGGATTCTCACGGTGGCCGTACCAAACCTGCCCGTTCCCGCACTGCGCGAACTGGCCATCCATCCGCTGTTCTGGGTCATTGCCGCGCTCGCGCTGGTCGGGGAACTCAGGCCAATTGTCACCCCGGGGAAGTCCGATCCTGACTCGGGCGTGACCTCGCTCACGTTCTGCTTTGCCGCGCTCCTGTACTGGGGTTTTCCCACGGCGGCGCTGCTCCGCTGCGCCACCATGCTGCTCGCGGTGCTGACCGGCAAGCAGGCTTCCTTCCGCGCCGCCTTCAACGCCGCCCAGTTCACGCTCAGCCTGGGTGCCGCGGCAGCGGTGCTTGAGGCGGCGGGCCTGCATCCGGGGCCGCTGGCACCCTGGGTGCCTACCGGCCGGGAACTCGGTGCGGTGGGGCTCGCCGCGCTGGCCTACTTCGCCTGCAACTTCCTGCTGGTCGGCGTGGCGGTGGCCGTGCACGGACGTGTGCCGATCCTGGCGACGCTCCGCCAGGCCCTGCCCTACCAGGCATTCGTCAACCTGGTGCTGCTGTCCGCCGCGCCGCTCGTCGTGGTGGTCATGGACCGGTCGGCGCTGCTCGTCCTGCTGTTCCTGCTGCCCCTCGCCGCCGTCTACGCGAACGCCGCCATGTCGCTCCAGCGTGAGCATCAGGCGCTGCATGACGAACTGACCGGGCTGCCCAACCGCACCCTGCTGACCCGCAGGACCACGGAGGCGCTGGCCGGGGTGACAAGGTCAGGCGGCATGTCCGGATTCCTGCTGCTGGATCTGGACCGGTTCAAGGAGGTCAATGACACGCTCGGGCACTCCGTGGGCGACGGGCTGCTGCGGGTCGTCGCGCACCGGCTGACCCGCAGCGTGCGGCCGGGGGATGTCGTCGCCCGGCTGGGCGGCGACGAGTTCGCCGTGCTCCTGCCATCGGTCCGGACGGTGACCGCCGCCCGGGAGGTGGCCAGTCGGCTGCGGGCCGCCCTGGCTGAGCCCATCCGGCTGGACGGCATGTCGTTCGAGATCGAGTGCAGTGTCGGCATCGCCCTCTACCCACGGGACGCCGCCACGGTGGACGGGCTCCTGCAGCGCGCCGATGTGGCGATGTACCTGGCCAAGGAGCGCCGCAGCGGTGTGGAAGCCTACGTGGCGCGCTCCGACCGCCACTCGCCCGCCCGGCTCTCCCTGCTCGGGGACCTGCGCCGCGGGATCGACAATGGCGAATTCGAGCTGCATTACCAGCCGAAGGTCTTCCTGGCGGACGGGCGGACGGCCGGGATGGAGGCGCTTGTCCGGTGGCGGCATCCCCGCCGCGGGCTGCTGGCGCCTGAGGCGTTCATCCCGCTGGTCGCGCAGTCGTTCCTGATGCGGGATCTCACTGCCCACGTGCTGGAGTCGGCGCTCAACCAGGCGCGGACGTGGCGGCAGGGCGGCTGGCCCGTTCAGGTCTCGGTCAATGTATCCGCGCGTGACCTGCTCGACCGCCGCCTCGCGGGCACGATAGAGCGCGGGCTCGCCTCCTGCGGGCTGCCGCCCGAGGCGCTGCTGCTCGAGGTCAGCGAGCGCGCGCTGACCAGCGATGCCTCCGGCACGGGGACAGCGGTCGCCGCCCTGGTGTCGGTCGGCGTCCCGCTCAGCCTGGACGACTTCGCCAGCGGCTGGGCCTCATTGGGACGGCTCAGGTGTTTGCCGGTCAGTGAGATAAAGATCGACTCTTCCTTCATCGCCAAGCTCCCCGGCAGCGAGGACGACGGGCTGATTGTCACGGCCCTGGTGGATCTCGCCCGTGCGCTCGGCATCCGCTCGGTCGCCAAGGGAGTGGAGTCGGCGGACGCGGCCGCGGTGCTGTGCGCCATGGGCTGCGATGCGGCCCAGGGGTGGTATTTCAGCCGGCCTCTCAACGTGGCGTCGGCCACCGCATGGCTCGCCGACGGTCACATCGATGGCGCCGTCAGCCAGCGGCAGCGCGGACCGGCGTCACCGGCCGCTGGCGAGCAGACGGCCTCGGTCGCCGCACCGCCCGCCGGCCTGCTCGACCACCATTAAGGCTTACGGCGCGTTCCGCGGGACGCCCCAGTGGTCTGCCGTGCAGCCCAAGAAGGCCCCCTGACAGACCACTAAGATGGCCCCATGTCCATAGCCCGCGAGGAAGTGGCCCATCTGGCCAGGCTGTCCCGGCTCGCCCTGGGCGAGGAGGAACTGGATCACCTGGCCGGCCAGCTCGACCAGATCATCTCGGCCGTCGCGCGGGTCCAGGAAGTGGCCGCGGACGGCATTCCGGCGACCTCGCACGCCGTGCCGCTGGTCAATGTGTACCGGGATGACGTGGTGGTGCCGTGCCTGGGCGCGGAGAAAGCGCTCGCCCAGGCGCCAGCCGTGGATCAGCAGCGGTTCCGGGTTCCGCGCATCCTGGCGGAGGACTGACTATGGACAGCGAACTCACCGGGATGACCGCGGCCGCCCTGGCGGCGGCCATCGCGGCCGGCGAGGTGTCCGCCGCCGAGGTCACCGAGGCCCATCTAGCCAGGATCGGCGCGGTGGATGCCCAGGTGCACGCGTTCCTGCACGTCGCGGGGGACGCCGCCAGGGCAGCGGCGCGGGCGGTGGACGAACAGCGCGCGGCGGGCGAGGTGCTCGGGCCACTGGCCGGCGTGCCGCTCGCCCTTAAGGACGTCTTCACCACGGAGGACATGCCCACCACGTGCGGGTCACGCATTCTGGAAGGCTGGCAGCCGCCGTACGACGCGACCATCACCCGCAGGCTCCGCGAGGCCGGGATGGTGATCCTCGGCAAGGCCAACATGGACGAGTTCGCCATGGGCTCGTCCACGGAGAACTCGGCCTTCGGGCCGTCCCGCAACCCGTGGGACCTGAGCCGGGTGCCAGGCGGCTCGTCCGGTGGCTCGGCGGCGGCGGTAGCCGGCTTCGAGGCACCGCTCGGTATCGGCACCGACACCGGGGGATCGATCCGGCAGCCCGCGGCGGTCTGCGGGATCGTCGGGGTGAAGCCGACCTACGGCGGATCGTCCCGGTACGGGCTCGTCTCGTTCGCCTCCTCGCTGGACACGCCGGGCCCGCTGGCCCGGACCGTCCTGGACGCCGCTTTGCTGCACGAGGCCTTCTCCGGGCATGATCCATGCGATTCGACCTCGGTGGACGCGCCGGTGCCGCCGGTGGTGGCCGCCGCGCGGCAGGCCGACGTGAGCGGGCTGCGCGTCGGCGTGGTCCCCGAACTCGGCGGCGAGGGTTATCAGCCCGGAGTCATGGCGAGGTTCGGCGAGGCCGTCGAACTGCTGGAGTCGCTCGGCGCGAAGATCGTCGACGTGTCCTGCCCGCATTTCAGCTACGCGCTGCCCGCCTACTACCTGATCGCGCCCAGCGAGGCCTCGTCCAACCTGGCCCGGTTCGACGGCATGCGGTACGGCCTGCGGGTCGGCGACGACGGCACCCGCAGCGCCGAAGAAGTCATGGCGCTCACCCGTGCGCAGGGGTTCGGCGCCGAGGTCAAGCGCAGGATCATGCTCGGCACGTATGCCTTGTCGAGCGGCTACTACGACGCCTACTACGGCAAGGCGCAGCAGGTGCGCACCCTCATCATCAGGGACTTCGAGGCCGCGTTCGAGCAGGTGGACGTGCTCGTGTCCCCGACCACGCCCACCACCGCGTTCCCCATCGGCGAGCGGGCCGACGATCCGATCGCCATGTACCTGGCCGACCTGTGCACGATTCCGTCGGACCTGGCCGGCAACGCGGCTCTGACGGTGCCGTGCGGACTCGCGCCGGAGGACGGCCTCCCGGTCGGCCTGCAGATCATGGCGCCGGTGCTCGCCGACGACCGCGTCTACCGGGTCGGCGCCGCGGTCGAGGCGGTCCTCGCGGACCGCCGCGGGCACGCCCTGCTTGATGAGGCGAGAGGGCTTGACGAAGCGAGGGGAATCGACAATGGCTGACCTGGCGGCGACGCTGGTGCCCTTCGACGAGGTGGTCTCCCGTTACGACCCCCTCATCGGCCTGGAGACGCATATCGAGCTCGGCACCGTGACGAAGATGTTCTGCGGCTGCCCGACGCGGTTCGGCGCCGAGCCGAACACCCAGGTGTGCCCGGTCTGCCTGGGCCTTCCCGGCTCGCTTCCGGTGGCCAGCCGGGCCGCGATCGAGTACACGATCAGGATCGGGCTCGCGCTGCACTGCTCGATCGCGGAAAGCTGCCGGTTCGCCAGGAAGAACTATTTCTACCCTGACATGCCGAAGAACTACCAGATATCGCAGTACGACGAGCCGCTGTGCACCGACGGCTGGCTCGACATCGCCCTGGATGGCCCGCAGCCCGGGGGCGGCGTCGAACACCCGAGGCGGTTCCGGGTCGAGATCGAGCGTGTTCACCTGGAGGAGGACACCGGCAAGTCTCAGCACGTCGGCGGCTCCACCGGCCGGATTCATGGCGCGGACTACTCGCTCGTCGACTACAACCGGGCGGGCATCCCGCTGGTCGAGGTCGTGACCAAGCCAGTCCCCGGCACCGGGCCGCTGGCCCCGCAGGTCGCCCGCGCGTACGTGACCGAACTGCGGGACCTGGTGCGCGCCCTCGGCGTGTCCGATGTCCGGATGGAAGAAGGCTCGCTGCGCTGCGACGTGAATACGTCGCTGGCCGCGAAGGGCTCCGAGGAGTGGGGGACCCGCACCGAGACCAAGAACGTCAACTCGCTGCGCTCTGTGGAGCGCGCGGTCCGGTACGAGATCGAGCGGCAGGCCGCGGTGCTCGACGCGGGCGGCCGGGTCGTCCAGGAGACCCGCCACCTGCAGGAGGACACCGGCATCACCACCGCGGGCCGGAGCAAGGAAGAGGCTCAGGACTACCGGTACTTCCCGGAGCCGGACCTGGTGCCGGTCGCACCGCCGCGCGACTGGGTGGAGCAGATCCGGGCCGCGCTGCCGGAACTGCCATCAGCACGCCGGTCCCGGCTGCTGCGGGAGTGGGGACTCTCCGACCTGGACATGGCCGCTCTGCGCAACGCGGGCGCGCTCGACCTGGTGGCCGAGACCGTCGCGGCGGGCGCCACGCCGGCCGACGCCCGCAAGTGGTGGCTCGGTGAGCTGTCCCGGCGGGCCAACGACCGCGACCTTGACCTGGCCGATCTGCCGATCACGCCGGCCCAGGTGGCGGCCGTGGCCGGCCTGGTCGCCTCGGGCACCCTCAACGACGGGCTGGCCAGGCAGGTCATCGATGGCGTGCTGGCCGGGGAGGGAACCCCCGAAGAGGTCGTGGCCGCCCGCGGCCTCGCCGTGGTCAGCGACGACGGGGCGCTCGCCGTCGCGGTGGGCGAGGCGATCGCCGCCAACCCCGAGGTGGCGCAGAAGATCCGGGACGGAAAGGTCGCCGCGGCCGGAGCCCTGGTCGGCGCGGTGATGAAGGCGACCCGCGGCCAGGCCGACGCCACCCGGGTCCGCCAGCTGATCCTGGAACACCTCAGCCAGTCCTGATCCCTCAAACGGCCGCTCGCAACGACGGTTGCTACGTTTTACCGTCGTTCCAACGACGGTTGATGCGTTCTGCTGTGGTTGGCGCGGCGCTCGGCCGGCCGCAACAAGCGCTCGGCGCCCCGATGCGCCACGACGCCACGACGCCCTGTGCGGAACTGGGCACGTTGGGACGACACCGAATCCGCACCGGGCACGTGGGTGCTGGGCCAGCGGGCGTCAGGAGCCGCCGCCGGACGCGGGCGGCGGGCCCGGCTCCTCTGGCGGGTACAGCGGAACGTTCGAGCCGGGCTGGCGGATCTGGCCGAACTGCTGCTCGTACATGGTCAGGTTCTCGTTGATGGTCCGGATGATGTCGAAGACCGAGGTCGGCGGGATCCGGATCCGCGCGACAAGACGATGCGGCGCCCTGATGACCGTCTCGCCCTCCGGGGTCTGCGCCTGCCGCGGCGGCTGGCTGCTGACCAGGAAGTCGAAGGTGAACTCGTGCGGCGTGTGCCAGATCGCCAGCCCGTTCGCGTAGGCCCCGGCCTCCAGGGCAGGGTCGGAATGCGACTCGAACTCGATCCGGGGATTTGGATTTGCGGGTGGTTCGCTCACCCTGGCACGCTACCGTCGCGGGCTGGCTGGTCGTTTCCATGATCGCGGTACTTTTTCAGCTGTAGCGACTGAAAATGTACCGCGATCATGAAGACGCAGCGGTATGGCGCGAATCGGTCCTGGCTGATGGTGGGTGGCGACAGTGAGGAAGGCCATGCTGATCTGGGTACCGACAGCCGAGGCGGCCGCCGCGCTTGACGGCCTCCGGGGAGCGACCGTCGAGCAGGTCGCCCCGGACGGGAGCGACCTGCCAGCCAGCGCGGGGGAGGTGGAGTTCTACGTGCCGCCGTTCTTCCCCACCCGGCCGGCGATCGCGGCGATGCACCAGATGCCGCGCCTGGCCGCGGTGCAGGCGCTGACCGCCGGCGTCGACCGGCTGCTGCCCGAGCTACCCGACGGCGTCACCTTGTGCAACGCGCGGGGCGCGCACGACGCCAGCACCGCCGAGTGGGTGGTGGCGGCCATTCTCGCCGCGCTCCGCGAGTTCCCCCATTTCATCAGGGAGGAGGCCGCGGGGCGGTGGAGCTACCAGTTCACCGACTGCCTGGCTGGCAAGACGGTGCTTATCGTGGGATACGGCTCGATCGGCGCCGCGGTCGAGCAGCGGTTGGCCGGCTTTGAGGTCGACGTCCGAAGGGTAGCCCGCCGCTCCCGGGGCGGCGCGGCCCCGGTGACGGCGGTGAGCCAGGTTGGTGACCTGCTGCCCGCGGCGGACGTCGTTGTCGTGCTCGCCCCGGTGACCACGGAGACCATCGGAATGGTCGACGCGGGGTTCCTGGCCCGGATGAAGGATGGCGCCCTGCTCGTCAACGCGGCCCGCGGGTCGCTGGTGGTGACCGACGCGCTGTGCGGTGAACTGAGCCGGGGCCGGCTCCGCGCCGCCCTCGACGTGACCGACCCGGAGCCTCTGCCGCCCGGCCATCCGCTGTGGACCCTGCCGGGTGTGTTCTTCACCCCGCACGTGGCCGCGTCCACACCGGTGTCGGCGGCCAGGATGCTCGCGCTCGTCCGCGATCAGGCGGAAAGGTTCATCAACGGCCAACCGCTCAGGAACGTGATCTCAGGGGCTTACTGAAAATCAGGAACCCGCTGGTCCGGGGCCAGTTGTCTCCCGGTGGACGCCCTTGCGCAATCGAAGTGTGACCTTAGGTACGTAGAGTAAGCACATTCGTTAGTTCTGATGACAGTGTCCAGCCCCAGCCCCAGCGATCCCGCCCCACATCCGGCGGTATCAGGGCTTCATCGCGGTGGCCTTGAGTCATGGCTCGGCCGCCGCGGAGAGCCAGGCTGAGCCCACAAGGCCGATCCGGCTCACCGTGCTGGCGGCGGACGCTGCGGAAGGAGACTCGGTGCGCCCGCAAGCATCGGGTGGGCTGCGATGAACCTGGCGGAGCAGGCAGGGACAGCGGTGGTGGTCCTGGCCGCTGCTGCTGCGGCCGCAAGCCTGTGGCGCGGTGCCGACCGGCACACAGGTTCCGTTCGGCGTGCGTATTGGTGGTTTGCTCTCGCGGCCGCACTGTGGGGCGCCGGCGTGATCGTGCAGGATGCGCTGGCCGGCCCGGCGACCGGCGTGCCGTTTCCGCTGACCCCAGCCGACCTACCCGGGCTGCTGGCCCTGGCCGCGTTCGTGGCGGGCGTGGTCCGGTTGTCGGCCGGGCGCAGCGAGCAGGCCGGGGAACGGCATCCGGCGCGCGGCCGCGGCCGGGTGCCCGGTGCCGTTGCCGCGTACCTGGCCGACGGGTACGTGCTGGCCTCCACGCTGTTCGTGATCGGCTGGATCGCCGCATTCGGCCCGGCCTATCCGGGATCAGGCGACGGCCCGGGCATGTTCGCCCTGGAACTGGTCCATCCGCTGGCCGACGTGGTCGTGCTCGGTGGCGTGCTGCCGTTCGCGGTGGCCGCGGGACGCCGCGGCGCGTCGCCTTATCTCGCCTTGCTCGCGCTGTCCGCCGCCGACGCGCTGGCCGTGGGAGCCAGGGTGACCGGCGGTTACCCGGCCGTCGGGGCCGAGGTTCTCCAGGTCATCGGGTTCGGCCTGCTCGCCCTGGTGCCGTGGGCGGACAGGCCGAGGAAGGCGCGGCCGTCCAGCCCGGCGCGGCGGCCGCGCACCGGGCTGGACGCGGCGACGGTGGTGGCGTCCCTGGCCGCCACGACCGCGGCCCTGGTGATCATCGCAACGGCGCTGGTCGGCGGGTCATCTGCGCGGCCGGTGCTGGCGTTCGTCGGTGGCACGGCCGTGCTGGCCCTCGCCGCCCGGGTGCTCAGCCTGCTGCGGCGGGACAGCGCCGCGGCGCGGCTGTGGCGTGAGTCCGGCCGCCAGTTCCGTGAGCTTGCCGACCGGACCAGTGATGTCGTGCTCGTCTGCGATTTCGGCGGATCGATCAGGTACGCCAGCCCCGCGGTCACCGACTACGGGTACTCGCCGGAGGACGTCACCGGCCGGATGCTGGCCGACTTCCTGCACCCCGAGGACAGGTCAGCGGGCACCCGCGCGGTGCTCGAGGTGATCGGGGCGGCCGCGCAGCAGGCAGGCCGGTACCCCTGCCGGGTCAGGGCCGCGGACGGCACCTGGCGGTACGTCGAGTCGACGGTCTCGCGGTACCGGAACCCAGGCGGTCCCGATGAGCTGCTCGTCACCGCGCGCGACGTCAGCGACCAGGTCGAGTTGCGCCGCCGGGTCGCCCACCTGACGTTCCACGACGGCCTGACCGGGCTGCCGAACCGCGCATTCGTCGAGGACCGGGCGCGGGACGCGCTCAGCCTGGGCCACCTGCATACCTCGCAACAGGCCACCAGGCCCGGTGTGGCCGGCGTCATCCTCATCGACCTGGATTCCTTCACCGGGGTGAACGACGCGGCCGGCCACAGCGCTGGGGACCTATTGCTGGCCCAGGTGGCGCGCAGATTGCGGACGGCGGTGCCGTCGCAGGATACGGTGGCCCGCTGGGGCGGCGACGAGTTCGCGGTCCTGGTGGAAGGCGCGGCCAGCGCACAGGAAATACTTGACATAGCCGAACGAATCCTCGGCAGCATTGCCGACACCCCGTTCCGCGTCGCGGAACGCGATGTCTCGCTCGCCGCCAGCGTGGGTGTAGCCCTGGCGGACGGTAGCCCGGCTGGGTACGTGTGGCGCAACGCCGATGTGGCGGTGTCGCGGGCCAAGGAATCCGGTGGCGGGACGGTCGAGGTCTATGCGGCGCACCTGCATGCGGACGTGCTTCGCCGCCTGGAGCTGGCTGGTGACCTGCATCGGGCCCTCAGCGAGGGTCAGCTTGAGCTGGACTACGAGCCTGTCGTCGAGCTGGCGGGCTCGCGGGTCGCCGGCGCGGCGGCACTGGCCGTCTGGCGCCGCGATGGCGTCACGGTCCCGCCCGCGGAGTTCCTCGATGTGGCCGAGTCCTCAGGGGTGATCGTGGCGCTGGGCGACTGGATGCTGCGCGAGGCCTGCGCCCAGGCCGTGAGCTGGCGGCGGTCGGGCCTGGAGATCGGTGTCTGGGTGCGCTGCAGCGCGCGGCAGGTGGCCGTCCCCCGGTTCGCCGAGTCGGTGTCTGGCGCCCTGGCCCTCAGCGGGCTGCCCGCTGGAGCGCTCACCCTGGAGATCGCCGAACGGGCCTTGATGGATCGCGGCAGCGCGGTCCGCAGATCGCTGGGTGAGCTGCGCGAGCGTGGCGTCCGGTTCGCCGTCGCTGCCTCGGGCACGGACTACGCCGCCCTGGCCGAGCTGCGCCAGCTGCCGGTCGATGTGATCAAGTTCGGTTCTCCGCTCGTCGCTGGCCTCGGGACGGACGCCGCCGTGGCCACGCTTATCGAGGCGATGGTGCGGGTGGTCAAGGACCTCGGCATCGAGGTGGTGGCCGAGGGAATCGAGCACCCCCAGCAGCTGGACCTGCTGCGTGACATGGGCTGCGCCTACGGCCAGGGGACGCTGCTGGCAGGCCCGATGACGGCCAGCGACGTGGCGCGCCTGGCCCAGGCCCGCGGGCTGGCCATCGGCCCCGGCCGGGACCACCCCGGCGGCCGGCCGCGGCCGGGCGGCGTCTCGGCAGCCGAGACGAATGCGCTCTCAGGTTGACGCGGGACGCGGTCTGGGCCAGAGTGGAATCCGTGTCCACTCCGATCATTCTCGTACTTGGCAGGCGCGCACGCCGCTGACCAAGCTGGCCACGTGCGCGCTCCCCTCGACCGCCCTAGGGCGCGGGGGGTTTTTTGTTGCCAGTACCGCTCCGAACCGAAGACGAGGAAGCCTTCCGATGACCGACCACACCACCGCGGCGGCCGGCCCCCGTGCCGGACTCGCAGATGCCGGCCGACGGGGCACCGGCCCCACGCCCCGTGACCTCGCCGCCCGCGCGGCGTCACGGGAGGCCGCAGGCACCGTGGCGCGGGACGCCGGAGATGCCCGCACCACGTCACCCGGCGCCGCGGATGCCCGCACCGCCCCTGAGGCGCCCGCGCCGCCGCCCGCCCCGGAGCCGGAGCGGCCGCGGGCCGAACCGGCCGCGGTGGTCGGCACCCGGCTGACGGGTGCGCAGGCGCTGGTCGCGGCGCTGGAGCGGCTGGGCGTCGATGTCGTCTTCGGTATCCCGGGTGGCGCGATCCTGCCCGCCTACGACCCGCTGTTCGACTCGGCGAGCGTCCGGCACATCCTGGTCCGGCACGAGCAGGGGGCCGGGCACGCGGCCGCGGGATACGCCCAGGTGACGGGCCGGCCGGGGGTGTGCATGGCGACCTCGGGCCCAGGTGCCACCAACCTGGTGACTCCGCTGGCCGATGCCTATATGGACTCGGTGCCGGTGGTCGCCATCACGGGCCAGGTGCCGTCCGCGCTGATCGGCACCGACGGATTCCAGGAGGCGGACATCGCCGGGATCACCTTGCCGATCACCAAGCATAATTTCCTGGTCACCAAGGCCGACGATATCGCCAGGACAGTCGCCGAGGCCTTCCATGTGGCCTCGACCGGCCGCCCCGGACCTGTGCTGGTGGACATCGCCAAGGACGCCCTCCAGGCGGTCACCGAATTCCGCTGGCCGGTCCCCTTCGACCTGCCCGGATACCATCCCGTGACCCGGCCGCACTCCCGGCAGGTGCGCGAGGCGGCCCGGATGATCGCCGAGGCCAAGCGTCCCGTTCTGTACGTGGGGGGCGGCGTGATCAAGGCGGGGGCCAGCCAGGAACTCGTGGCCCTGGCCGAACTGACCGGCATCCCCGTGGTCACCACGCTGATGGCGCGGGGCGGTTTTCCCGACAGCCACCCGCAGAATCTGGGCATGCCCGGCATGCACGGCACGGTGGCCGCCGTCGGCGCGCTGCAGAAGGCGGACCTGCTGATCACCCTGGGCGCCAGGTTCGACGACCGGGTGACCGGCAAGCTGGACAGTTTCGCGCCCGGAGCCGCCATCGTCCACGCCGACATCGACCCGGCCGAGATCTCCAAGAACCGGCGCGCCGACGTGCCCATCGTGGGGGACTGCCGCGAGGTCATCACCGAACTTCTCGCCGCGGTCAGCGCCGAGCAGCAGGCCGGCCACAAGCCGGATCTTTCGGCCTGGTGGTCGCAGCTGGACGCCTGGCGTACCACGTACCCGCTGGGATACGACCAGCCGGGGGACGGCTCGCTGGCCCCCCAGTACGTGATCGAGCGCATCGGCAAGATCGCCGGCCCGGACGCGGTGTACGTGGCCGGCGTGGGCCAGCACCAGATGTGGGCCGCCCAGTTCATCCGGCACGAGCACCCGGGCCACTGGCTGAACTCCGGCGGGCTCGGCACCATGGGATACGCCGTGCCCGCCGCGATGGGAGCCAAGGTGGGCCGCCCCGGCGCGTGCGTGTGGGCCATCGACGGCGACGGCTGTTTCCAGATGACCAACCAGGAACTCGCCACCTGCACGGTGAACGGCATCCCGATCAAGGTTGCGATCATCAACAACGGCAACCTCGGCATGGTCCGGCAGTGGCAGACGCTCTTCTACAACGAGCGTTATTCGCACACCGACCTGGACCATGGCCAGGGCGAGCCGGGCGCCGACCGGCCCGCGGCCGACCGGCCCGGAGCCGGCCAGCCCGGAGCCGGCCAGCCGGCCGCGGGGCCAGGCGGTGCCGCGCAGCCGCGGGGCACCCGCATTCCCGACTTCGTCAAGCTGGCCGAGGCCTACGGCTGCGTCGGCCTGAGGTGCGAGGACGCCGGGAGCGTGGACGCGGTGATCGAGAAGGCCATGGCGATCAACGACCGGCCGGTCGTCGTCGACTTCGTCGTGCACCGCGACGCGATGGTGTGGCCGATGGTCGCGGCAGGCACCAGCAACGATGACATCAAACACGCGCGCAATATGGCCCCCGACTGGGACGCCAGTGAGTAGCCAGCGCCGCCTACCTAACCAGGGAGTCAATCAATGAACAGGCACACTCTCTCTGTGCTGGTGGAGAACAAGCCCGGCGTGCTGGTCCGGATCGCTGGGCTGTTCTCGCGGCGCGGATTCAACATCGACTCGCTCGCGGTCGGGCCGACCGAGCACAGCGAGGTCTCCCGGATGACGATCGTGGTGAACTGCGCGGATCATCCGCTGGAGCAGGTGACCAAGCAGCTCAACAAGCTGGTCAACGTCCTCAAGATCGTGGAGTTGGAGTCGGCCGGCTCGGTGCAGCGTGAACTGCTCCTGATCAAGGTTCGCGCCGACCTGGAGAGCAGGTCGCGCGTGCTTGAGACGGTCGCGCTGTTCCGTGCCAAGGTGGTCGACGTCGCCCAGGACGCGGTCACGGTCGAGGCCACCGGGAACAGGGACAAGCTGGACGCGCTGATCAGGGTGCTCGAGCCGTTCGGCATCAAGGAACTCGTACAGTCCGGCATGGTGGCCCTCGGCCGCGGCGGCAGGTCCATCACCGACCGGGCGCTCCGCCCGGTGGAGCGCACCGCGGCCGGGTCGGCCCAATAATTTCAGACAGCGCCGCGTGCTTGGGCGCGGCACACGGAAAGGCAGACAGCGAAGCAATGGCAGATATCTTCTACGACGATGGCGCTGACCTGAGCGTCATCCAGGGCCGGCACGTCGCCGTGCTCGGCTACGGCAGCCAGGGCCACGCGCACGCGCTGTCGCTGCGCGACTCAGGGGTGAACGTCCGCGTCGGGCTCCCGGAGGGCTCGCGTAGCCGGGACAGCGCGGCCAGCGAGGGGCTGCGGGTCACCACCCCGCGGGAGGCGTGTGAGGAAGCGGACCTGATCATGGTCCTGGCCCCGGATACCGTGCAGCGCGCCCTGTACGCGGAGGCCATCGCGCCAAGCCTGGTGGAAGGTGACGCGCTGTTCTTCGCCCACGGGCTGAACATCCGCTACCAGCTGATCGACCCGCCCGCCGGCGTCGATGTCTGCATGGTCGCCCCCAAGGGTCCGGGCCACCTGGTCCGCCGCCAGTTCGCCGAGGGGCGCGGCGTGCCGGTGCTGGTCGCGGTCGAGCGCGACGCGACTGGCGGCGCGTGGCCACTCACCCTGGCCTACGCGAAGGCGATCGGCGGCACCAGGGCGGGCGCCCTGGTCACCACGTTCGCCGAGGAGACCGAGACGGACCTGTTCGGCGAGCAGGCAGTGCTCTGCGGCGGCGTGTCCGAGCTGATCAAGGCCGGGTTCGACACCCTGGTTGAGGCCGGCTACCAGCCCGAGGTGGCCTACTTCGAGTGCCTGCACGAGATGAAGCTGATCGTCGACCTGATGTATGAGGGCGGCATCTCCAAGATGTACTGGTCGGTGTCGGATACCGCCGAATTCGGTGGCTACACCCGGGGCCCGCGGCTGGTGGACGAGCGGACCAGGGAAGAGATGCGGCGCATCCTCGCCGAGGTCCGCGACGGCACCTTCACCCGCGAGCTGGTGGAAGAATTCGACTCCGGCAAGCCGAACTTCCTGAAGCGGCGGGAAGCTTCCCGCGCCGAGCAGATCGAGCAGGTCGGGGCCAGGCTGCGGCCGCTGATGAGCTGGCTGGGCGACGATGAGGACCAGGCGGACGGCTGAGCGGCGCATGCCGCGCGCGAGCGCGCCTCACCGGTGGGCGCGGCCCTCACCGGTAGGCGCGGGAGCACGCCGCGCTCGTGAATGCTTTCACAAGCTTGGCTAGACTATAGCCTCCGACACATTCCAGCCCGAGGGGCCAAATACCGTGCCTGCACCCATCGTCCTTGTCGCCGAGGAACTCTCCCCGGCGGCTATCGCACAGCTCGAGGCCGACTTCGTGGTCCGGCACGTGGACGGCGCGGACCGCGCCGCGCTGCTGCCGGCGCTTGCCGACGCGGAGGCGGTCATCATCCGCAGCGCGACCACGATCGACGCCGAGGCGCTTGCGGCTGCCCCCAAGCTCCGTGTGGTCGCGCGGGCCGGGGTGGGCCTGGACAACGTCGAC
>Ga0070706_100001008_pt1 | contig 30562 bp, 32 predicted proteins | sample KBSK5501metaG_FD_65476 | JGI IMG/M metagenome (GOLD analysis project Ga0070706, IMG submission 65476) | Corn, switchgrass and miscanthus rhizosphere microbial communities from Kellogg Biological Station, Michigan, USA - KBS K5-50-1 metaG | ecosystem: Host-associated > Plants > Roots >... | reverse complement strand
CCAAATCGTTCGTCCAGGTAGAGGTGTCGTGCCGTGGCCGGAATCTGGCGAGAAAGGCGCTCCAGCTCGCAGCGCAGCAGGGCGTTGCCCACCCGCAGGCGTTCCGATGTGGAGCACAACTCGAGCAATCGTTGCTTCTCACCGTAGTCGCACGTCAGGCAGGTGCCGATCAGGTAGGAAACCTCGTCGGCGTCATTTGGGATCTCGATCTGGCGCGGCTCGTCGTCGACGAGCGAGAGCACGAGCTGGAGATAGGTGGAGAGGGTCTCTTTGGCGCGGTGCAGCGGCGCGGCGAGATCATCCGGCGCTTCGTCGGTGTCGTGGACCCGGTGTACCAGTGCCGTGGCGTATTGCCGGACATGGCGCAGCTCGGCGATGTGGAAGCGGCTGGTGCCCAGAGCGAGCAGGTTGAAACGGCCATCTGGGAGACGCTCGTAATCCGCGATGCGAGCGAGCGTGCCGACTGGAGCGGGGAGCTCGTGCTCGTGCGTGCTGCCGGCCAGCGCCAGCGCGACGCCGAACGGCGCGCGATCGGCCAGACAATCGCCGATCATGTGGCAGTACCGCGACTCGAAAATGTGCAACGGCAACGCCATGCCTGGGAAGAGCACGAGGCCCAACGGAAACAGCGGAATCTCTATCAGCTCGTCCGCCATGTTCGTCTCCCGTCCGCCACCCGCCCCCGCGCGAAGCAGCACACGGGAACGCCGGCTATCCGGAGGCTTTTGGCAGAGTGTATCATGGGTACATTGCGCCGTGCCAACGTGCGCTATCGCAGGAATCAGGAGCAATGCTGATGCGGGATGTTGAGGGCCACACGCAGGCGCAGCGCAGGCTCGCCCAGGCCGCAGCGAGCGGGCAAATTGCTCATGCATATCTCCTCACCGGGCCAGATGGCATCGGCAAGACGACGCTCGCACTGGCGTTCGCACGCCTGCTGCTCTGCGAGCGGCCAGACATGCAGTCTGGCGACGCCTGCGGCGACTGCGCGCCGTGCCGCAAGATCGCGCACGGCACCCATCCCGACGTGCGGCAGGTGGAGCTCGAGGAAGGCAAGCGCCTGCTCGGGATTGACGCAATCCGCGAGACCGTGATCCGCCTGGCAAATCTCGCGCCCTCCGAAGGCAGCCGGCGCATCTTCATCCTGCGGAATGTGGAAAGCATGACACCGGCGACCGTCAACGCGCTGCTCAAGACGCTCGAAGAGCCGCCGCCGGGGGTGATCTTCCTGCTCACCAGCGCTGATGTAGAGCACGTCCTGCCGACCGTGCTCTCTCGCTGCCAGATCATCGCGATGCGGGCATTTACGGCGCACGAGATCGTAGCGGCGTTGCAACGCCGGTGGGGCGTCGGCGCTGATGAGGCGCGCGCGCTCGCCGCCGTAGCCAACGGGCGCCTCGGCTGGGCGGTGCGAGCACACGAGCAGCCACAGCTGCGGGAAGCGCAGGCGGACCAGCTCGAGCGCATCAGACGCCTGACAGCGGCGCCGCGCGACGAACGCATCCGTGCGGCGGGCGCGCTGGCCGCGGACGCGGACTCCGCACGCCAGGCGCTCGAGCTATGGATGCAGTGGTGGCGCGATGTGACGCTAGCCGCGAACGGCGCAGCGCATCTGGCAAGCGAGGGCGAAGCCCGCCGCCATGCCGAGCGGCTCGGACACGAATGGGGGCCAGAGGCGGCACGGGCGTTCATGCAAGCGCTCCTTGCGGCACAGGAAGCGCTCGATCAGAATGCCAATCCGCGCCTGACGCTCGAGGTGCTGCTGCTCGACCTGCCAACAGTCTCCACCGGCAACGCGGCGCGCTAGCCTGGCGTGCGCTGAGGCGCGGACCGGAGCGACATGGCTGTAGGGTGACTGGATAGCCCGATCCCGACGACGAGCGCGAGCACTAACAGTGCGGGTGTGAGGTGGGGCAATGGATATACGGAGCCGGAGACGCCCCCATTGCGGATGGTCGTCCCCGGCTCAAGGCCGTGCTGGCGGCCGCAGAGGCTACTGGACCGTCACCGTGACATTCATATTCGGATGGACGGTACAGGTGATGTCATAGGTGCCAGCGGTGTCGAAGACGATGTCCTTCGACGGGTCGCCGGCGTTGATGGTGAACCCAGGGCCCTTGAGCGCCGTCGGGCCAGTCGCGCTTGTATTGCAGGATTCGTCCTTACCTAGACAAATCACATGCGTGCCGCCGCTGCCGGCAGGATCGACGAAGTGCACGGTGTCGCCGGCCTTCACGGTGATCGCATGGACGACGAAATTCGTGGCATCCATCGTGACAGTGCCCGGAGGAGTGGAGCTGCTATTGCCCACCTGTTTGCCACAGGCACCGACGATGAGCGCGAGCATAAACAGTACGGGAATGAACGCGAATGCAAGCCTCTTCATGTGAGTGCGAGACCCTTTCCTGGACGCTTCTACGATCTATGCGCGCACCAGAATGTCGGCGCGTAACGGCGCAGTGCGAATGGGACGGCATCTGGCTTCTCGCAGAACGCGTACCCGTGATGACTATAGCAAAGGCTTCTGTCTATAGCAAAGGCTTCTGTCGCCAAGCAATCCGGCGTGAACCTGATGCGCATCCTCAGGTATTGTCCTGATGCGACCTGGGCAGCACAGCGAGCACGAGCGGACGGCGCGGCGGCTAGTCGCGCGCGAGACGGTATCCAACACCGGGGATCGTCTGGATAAAGCGGGGGTGTGCGGGATCGGGCTCGATCTTGCGGCGCAGCCTGCGGACGTAGACCCACACGAACTCGACCTCATGCGCATAGCCGGGTCCCCAAACGCGCTCTAGCAACATCTCGTGGGTGAGCACTCGGCCGGCGTTCTGGGCCAGCGTGCGCAACAGCTTGAACTCCGTCTTGCTGAGCGCGGCGGGCTTGCCCGCCACCGTAACCGTCCGCTGCTCGAAGTCCACCTCCAGGCCACCTGAGATGAACGTCGCATCAGTTGTGCTGGTGGGGCGCCGCGCCGTCTCCCGGCCACGCAGCGCGCGGCGCATGCGCGCCACCAGCTCCTCGATCGCCAGGGGCTTGCCAAGATAGTCGGCGGCGCCGAGGTCGAGCGCGCGGGCGCATTCGGCGGGATCGTGCCGGTCCACCAGGATCAGCGTGAGCGCGTCGGTCCATTCGCGCACACGGCGCAGCCTGTGTTCGACCGGTTCCGCGTCGCCGTCGAGGCTGCCGCTTAAGAGCAGTAGGTCAGGCTCTTCGCGCGCGATCAGCCGCTGCGCTTCCTCTAAACCTGCGGCGGCGAACGTCCGAAAGTGTTGGGCGTCCAGATTGGCACGCAGGTAGCGAAGCAAACGCGAGTCGCGCTCGATGACGAGGACGACTGGGCGGCTGCGCGGAGGGAAGAGATCGTGCTGGGCGTCCGTCTCTTCAGTGGCGACAGGCGCCGGCAATGGCTGAGCGGCCAGCGTACGCGGCACGTGCGCCAGGGTCAATAGCAGCAGTATGCCCGCCCCCGTGGTTGGCGGCTCTGCCCACAGCCGCCCGCTGTGGAGCACACAGATCGCTTGCGCGACCGGCAGCTCCAGCCCGCCATACATTGCCTCGACGGGCTGACCCGGAGGGACGAAGAACGGCTCAACCATGCGCGATAGATCGTTCGTTGGCTCGCCGTGGCCGATGTGACGCACGCTGATCATGACATCGTCCGCGCGCGGCTGCAGCGTCACGCGGACGGGGCTGCCCTCGGGTGAAACGCGCACCGCGTGGCCGAGGACGAGGTCGACCGCTTGCTCCACCAGCCGCGCATCCGCCGCGATCTCCGGCACCGTGCCGGGCAGTGCCAGCTCGAAGGAGTGGCTCGGCGCCTGGGCCTGCCAGCGCGGAATGATGCCGATGAGCAGGTCGCCGAGGTCGACACGCCCGACACGCAGCGCCGTCTGTCCCGAGCGCAAGTGCTGGAGCGTGTGCAGTGCCGTGGAGGCCGCGCCCAGCTCGGCGCGGTGTTGCCGCAGGGCGGCGACCACGTGCTGCTGCACGGCGCCATCCCAGCGCTTGCCCGCGGGACCGTGCGCGGCAAGCTCGGCCAACAGCGCCTCGATCGGGGCTTGAAAGGCGTCCAGCGCCCGCATCAGCAGCGGCTGGTCACCCACAGGATCAGCTGACGAGATGGTACCCTGATCCGGTTCCGCAGGCGGCTCGTCAGCGCTATCTCTGGCAGGGAGACGCTGACCGCGAACGGATGGGACTGGCACGGAGGAGCTTGAGTGCGCTAGTGTGTTTGTAGTGCGCATGCACGATCATCACCTTACGACAGCCTGAACGCCGAGCATTGGCAGCGCTATGATGAACTATAGCAAGACCGCGATGCCCACGCAACGTGTCGGGCGGGCCATAGTATCGAACCGCAGTGTTCAGGCAACTGTAAGGTGGGGTCGGGCGCCTGTAAGAGTGTTGTTCAGGCGCCCACGCTACAATCAAGCGACATATACCCAATGTAGCGAAGGGGACCATATGCGAGCGGTGCAACCAGCGACGACGGTGAGCGCGCCGGCCTGGCGTGCATCGCTCGGGGCGTACGTGAACCTGATGAAGCCCCACGTGACTGTGCTGCTGCTCGGCACGACGCTGGCGGCGATGGTGGTGGCGGCGGGTGGCATGCCCGCGCCGTGGCTCACCGTGGCGACGCTGCTGGGAGGGGCTCTTGCCGCCGGCAGCGCCAATGCCCTCAACTGTTACTGGGATCGCGACATTGACCAGGTGATGAGCCGTACCGCGCGGCGCTCGCTGCCCGCGCGGCGCGTGCCAGCGTCACACGCGCTGGTCTTCGGCCTGGGGCTCGGCGCCGCCTCGTTTGCCATTCTCTATCGCTTCGTAAACTTGTTGAGTGCCGTGTTGGCGCTCTTCGCGATTCTGTTCTACGTGCTGGTCTACACGATGTGGCTCAAGCGCACCACGCCGCAGAACATCGTGATCGGCGGCGCGGCCGGTGCGGTGCCGGTGCTGGTGGGCTGGGCCGCCGTGACGAACGGCATCGGGCTGGCGGCGATCTGGATGTTCATGGTGATCTTCCTGTGGACGCCACCGCATTTCTGGGCGCTCTCGCTGCTGCTGAAGAAGGACTACGAGCGCGCGCACGTGCCGATGTTACCTGTCGTCATGGGCGAGCGGGAGACGCACCGGCAAATCGTGCTGTACTCGCTGCTGCTGTTGGCGGCGTCGCTGGTGCTTTTCGCGACCCGTGAGATGGGCTACTTCTATTTGGTCGCTGCGGCCCTGCTGGGCTCGGGCGTGGTTGTGCTCGCCGTGCTGCTGGCGGTGCAAAAGACACTGAGCCGGGCGCGCACGCTGTTTTGGTTCTCCAACTATTACCTGGCGCTGCTCTTCGCGGCGATGGTGATAGACCGCGTAGCGCGCTAGCGTGCGCACGTGGTCGCGGGCGTTGCCGATGGCGGCGCGTAGCGTTACACTTAATGGTTGAGCGCGTGTCGCTCTCATCCCTATGGCGCCGCTTTGTTGCGGCGCCTGGATGCCGAGGAGGACGAGGAACTGAAGATGCGGTTTCCTACTCGACGGGGCAAGTGGGCAGGCGCGGCCGTCGTCGCCTTGATCGCCTGCGTAGTATTGAGCGCATGCGATCGCTCACCAAGCATCCTGCAGCCGGCAGGGCCCATCGCCGCAACCCAGGAAGGTATCGCCTGGTTGATCTTTGGGCTGTCGGCGTTCATCTTCGTCGCGGTGACGGCCGTGCTGCTCTACTCGATTGTGCGCTTCCGCGCGCGCCCCGGCTCACCCGATGCCCGGCAGGTGCACGGCAACACCAGCATCGAGATCATCTGGACGGTGGTGCCAACGGCCATTCTCTTCATCATTCTCTATGTCACCATCTCCACCATGTTTGCTCTGGCCGAGCCGGCGAACGCCAACCCACTGGTCGTGCGCGCCGTCGCCCACCAGTGGTGGTGGGAATTCCAGTATGCCGATAGTGGCGTGGTCTCCGCCGACGAGCTGCATATTCCGGTCGGGCGGGTGGTGCACCTCGAGCTCTTCTCGGACAATGTGATTCATAGCCTGTGGGTGCCCCAGCTCGGCGGCAAGACGGACGTTATTCCCGGCCACGACAACACGATGTGGCTCAAGGCCGACATAGCCGACACCTATCGTGGTGAGTGCACCGAATACTGCGGCATTCAACACGCCCACATGGACTTCGTGGTCGTGGCGCAGCCCACCACCGCCTTTCAAGCCTGGGTGGCCGGCGCGCAGGGACCAGCCATCGCGCCCGCCAAGGGAAGCACCGAGGCGCTCGGCCAGCAGGTCTTCTTGAAGTCTGGGTGCATATCATGTCACGTCATCGACGGTGTGACCAACGTGCCAGGCGTGAAGATTGGCCCGAACCTGACGCACTTCGGCTCGCGCCAGTTGATCGCCGGCGGTGTGTTGAGCAACAACCCCCAGAATCTCGCCGAGTGGATACGCAACGCGCAGGGTGTGAAAGAGGGCAGCGATATGCCGAGCTTTGGCACCAACACCGTCAACCAGAATCAGCTCGACCAGCTTGTTGCCTATCTGGAAAGCCTGAAATAGCGGGAACTCTGGACCACCGCGCGCGGCGCAGTGGAGCAGCCGCGCTAACGACGAACCCTTACTCCCGGTCGCGAGCCTGGGATACAGACTTGGAGGAGCAGCCATGGCAGTTGGGAGTATCGCCACTCGCGGACGTGCGGTGCGGCGATCCTGGACCCAGACCACGGTCGGATCCTGGATCACGACGAGCGATCACAAACGGATTGGCATTCTCTACATCTACACGGGCTTCATCTACTTCCTGCTCGGCGGCCTCGAAGCAGCGCTGATTCGCGCGCAGTTGGCGACGCCGAACGGCAAGGTGCTCAGTCCGGAGCAATACGATCAGGTCTTCACCATGCATGGGACGACCATGATCTTCCTGTTCGTCATGCCGACGATGGCCGGTTTCGGCAACTATCTCGTGCCGCTGATGATCGGCGCGCGCGACATGGCGTTCCCGCGGCTGAACGCCCTCGGCTACTGGCTGGTGTTCTTCGGCGGCCTGCTCATGTATACCAGCTTCCTGTTCGGCGCGGCGCCGAATGCCGGCTGGTTCAGCTACGCGCCGCTGACGGACGCCAATCCAACATGTCTTGCATCCGGCTTCTCAAGCGTACAGGCGGCGGCGCAGTCTGCCGCGCAGACGGCGGCTCAGGGAGGCGCGGGGTGTTTCGGCGCCGGGCCGAACATGGACTTCTGGATCATCGGCGTGAACCTGCTCGGCATCGCCTCGATCGTGGGCTCGCTGAACTTCATCGTGACAATCCTGCGCATGCGCGCACCGGGGCTGACGATCAATCGCATGCCGCTGTTCGTCTGGATGACGATGATCACGGCCTTCCTGCTGGTCTTCGCACTACCCAGCCTGACGGTCGCCAGCTTCTTCCTGCTGTTTGACCGGCACCTCGGCACGCACTTCTATCAAGCTGGGTTCGGCGGCGATCCGTTGCTCTGGCAGCACCTCTTCTGGTCGTTCGGCCACCCGGAGGTGTACGTGCTCATCTTACCCGCCTTCGGCATGATATCGGAGATCTTGCCCGTCTTCTCGGGCAAGCCCATCTTCGGTTACACCTTCGTCGCCTGGTCGGGCGTTGCCATCGGCTTCCTGAGCTTCACGGTGTGGGCGCACCACATGTTCGCGGTGGGGCTGCCAACCATTGCGCAGGCGTTCTTCGCCTCCACCACGACGATGATCGCCATCCCGACGGCAGTGAAGATCTTTAACTGGGTGGCAACGCTCTACGGGGGGAAGCTGCGCTTTACGACGCCGATGCTCTTCGCAACCGGCTTCATCGCGATGTTCCTGATCGGTGGACTGAATGGCGCGGCGCTGGGCGTGGTGCCGTTCGACTACCAAGTGACGGACACCTACTTCGTGGTGGCGCACATCCACTACGTGCTCTTCGGCGGCGCGGCGCTGGCCATCTTCGCCGGCGTCTTCTACTGGTTCCCGAAGTTGTCTGGCCGCATGCTAAACGACACCCTGGGCAAGATCCAGTTCTGGCTGTTCTTCATCGGGCTGAACCTGACCTTCTTCCCGATGCACATTCTCGGGCTGCTCGGCATGCCGCGCCGCCAGTACACGTACCCCCCGGGCCTCGGCTGGGACGGGCTGAACCTGACAGCCTCCATCGGTGTGCTGTTCCTGATCGTCGGCGTGCTGATTTTCATCGCGAACTGGTTCATCACGATTCGCAAGCCGGCGACGGCGCCTGGCGATCCCTGGGACGGTTTCACCCTGGAATGGGCGACCACCTCGCCGCCGCCGACGGAGAATTTCGTGACGATTCCCGTCGTGCGCAGCCGCCGACCGTATTGGGACACCAAGTATCCGGAGAAGGCGGACTGGCGCGTGCCAGTCCATTAGCAGAGCTGCCGACAGGCAGACAGATGGAGGAGTGGCATGGGCAGCGAGAGCGCACCGGGCCTAAGCCGGCGGGGCATGCTTAGCCTGGCCGGAGTCTCGGTCGCGTCCCTCGCGTTGCTGCTGCTGCTCTTCTCGCGGCTCGTGGCGGCTGGGCACGCGGTGAATCAGGCGCCGTCATCGCCCTTGATCGGGCACCCGGCGCCGGATTTCACCATCGTGACATGGAACGGCGATGCGGGCGAACGCGTCCACCTGGCGGACCTGAAGGGCAAAGCGGTCGTGGTGAACTTCTGGGCCTCCTGGTGCGCGGACTGCTCGGATGAGGCGCGTGTCCTGCAGGCGGCATGGCAGAAGTATCACGCCGACCGCGTGATGTTCGTCGGCATCGCGTACAACGACCAACAGGCAGCTGGGACGACGTTCCTGCAGCAACATGGCGTGCAGTATCCAAGTGGCGCGGAGCAGAACGGCACGGCGTCGGTAGACTACGCGGTGACAGGCGTGCCAGAGACTGTTTTCATCAACGCGCGTGGCATCGTCGTAAGCAAGTCGCTCGGCGCTGTCTCGGACGGCGCGCTCGACCAGGCGGTTCAGGGCCTGTTGCGGCAATAGACGGAGCGCATGACGCATGAGCATGAGCGCACAAGTGATCGTAGGAGGAGCGCTGGCGGCGTTCGTCGCCGGCGTGCTGTCCTTCTTTTCGCCTTGTGTCGCCCCGCTGGTGCCTGGCTACATCGGCTACCTATCCGGCTCGGTGATTGCTGCGGGCGAGACTGACAAAGTGGAGCGGGCGTCGAGTCGCAACATCAGGCGTGTGTGCCTGATTTTCGTGGCGGGTTTCTCGTGCGCGTTCGTCGCGCTGGGCCTGCTCTCGGCGAGCTTCGGCCGCGTGCTGGTGGCGTATCAGCCCGTGCTGGAGACCATGGCGGGCATCGTCATGATCGTCATGGGCGCGTTCCTGCTGAACCTCGTGCCGCGCGGGTTCGCGCACCTATTGCTGCGCGAGCGGAGAGTGCCGGCGCCGGCGCGCGTCGTCGAGCGGCTGGGCGGACTGGCGCCGTTCGCGCTTGGCGTCGTTTTCGCCGCTGGCTGGACGCCTTGCATCGGCCCGGTGCTGGCGGCGATCCTGGTCTACGTGGGCGCCACAGCCAATCGGGGCCAGGGCGCTTTCCTGCTGGCGTTCTACTCCCTGGGCTTCGCGCTGCCGTTTCTGGCCGTCGGCCTCGGCTGGGCTGGCGGGCTGCGCGCGCTCGGCTGGGTGCGGCGCCACGGCGACCGCGTCTCGCTGGTGAGCGGCGTCACCCTGGTGATCGTCGGGCTGCTCTATCTGACGGGACAGGTCTCGGTATTCGCGAGCTGGGCGCAGCAATTTGCCGCGCCCGTACGCTGAGCTGGAGCGGCGGGCGTATGCTGCTCTTTCTGTTGCGCGTCGTCATGCGCACGGCCCATGTGGTCGCCGCGGGCGTCTGGGTCGGGGGGAGCGTGACATACTTACTGGTATTGTTGCCGGCATATCGTGCCACCGGCGCGAGCCCGGAGCTGAGCGCACGCAGCGCCGCGCTGTTTCGCCGGCTGGTGAATCTGTGCATCGGCGTGCTGCTCGTCAGTGGCGTCTATCTGGTCTTCGACCGGCTGGCGTCGGCGAGCACGGGAGCGGCGTATGTCGTGCTGCTGGCCGTCAAGGTCGCCGCGGCACTTGGCATGATCGGGCTGGCACTTGTGCAGGCGCAGGAGGCACGGCGCCCGGCGGCGCGCCGAGGGAAGCTCTGGAAGGTGGCGCCACTGTGGATTCTGTGGCTCGGTCTCATCACCACCTTGCTGGGAGCGACCCTCACCAGCGTGTTTGAATCCGGCAGCGCATTCTAGACGGGCGCATCGAGAGGCATCATTATGTTGGCAGAGCAGCAACTTCAGAGCGACACAAGGCGCACGCGCAGGCGCAAAGTGCCCTGGAGCTTTGTGGTGGCCGGGGTCGCGATTGCCGGTGCGGTGCTCTACCTGGTGCTGGCCAACACCTCGGCCTCGGCGGAATATTACCTGACCATTCACGAGCTGCGCGCATGCACCACGTGTGCCAGCCGTGCGGTGCGAGTGGCGGGCATCGTGGCGCAAAATTCGGTGGTACGCAACGACAAGACGCAACAGATCCGGTTCGCGATTAACGATCAGTCGGAGACGATGTCCGTGGAGTACGGCGGCGTCGTGCCCGACATCTTCCGCCCCGGCATTCAGGTTGTGGTGGAAGGGCACCTCGTCAACGGGGTGTTCCAGGCGCAGAATCTGCTTGCCAAGTGCCCTTCGAAGTTTCAGTCGGCGACACCGCCCGCGGGAACAAGTCAATAGGAGCGGGCCGTGCATTTTTCCGACCTTGGTATGATCGCTGAGTTACTCGCGCTGATCTTCGCCGCCTATGCGCTGGTCAGCTCGGTGCTTGGCGCGCTGCGCGGCCAGGCGGCGCTCATTGCCAGCGGCAGGCGTGCGGTGTTAGTGACGGCGGCGTTCCTGCTCACCGCCGCCGCTTCGCTCGCCGCCTCGTTCCTGACCCACGATTTCGGCGTGCGCTATGTGCAGGAGCACTCGAGCCGCGCGATGCCGTGGTATTACACACTGGCGGCGTTCTACGGCGGGCAGGAAGGCTCGCTGCTGTACTGGACGCTCATGCTGGCGGTCTTCTCGTCACTGGCGGTGCTGCTGCATCGGCGCGCGCCGGCAACGCTGATGCCGTATGTGGTCGCCGTGTTAATGGGCCTCGAAGGCTTCTTCCTGGTCGTGCTCAATTTCGTCTCGACGCCGTTCGTGCGGCAGCGCATCGTGCCCGACGACGGCGCCGGGCTAAACCCGATTCTCCAGGATCCTGGCATGCTCATCCATCCGCCGATGCTGCTGATGGGCTACATGAGCTTTTCGCTGCCCTTCGCGTTCGCCGCCGCGGCGATGATCACCGGACGGCTGGATAGTGCGTGGCTGCGGGCGATTCGGCGCTGGACGCTCGCCGCATGGAGCATCCAGACGGCGGGGCTGCTGCTTGGCGCGTGGTGGGCCTACCACGTGCTCGGCTGGGGTGGGTATTGGGGCTGGGACCCCGTCGAGAACGCCGCCTTGCTGCCCTGGCTGACGGCGACGGCTTTCCTGCACTCGACGATGGTGCAGGAGCGGCGCGGCTCGCTGAAGGTCTGGAGCCTCGGCCTGATCATCGCGACGTTCCTACTCGCGCTCTTCGGCACGTTCGAGGTGCGCAGCGGCATCATCAGCTCAGTGCATTCTTTCGCCTACTCAGCCATCGGGCCCTGGTTCCTCGGCTTTCTGGCGGTGGTCATCGCCGGCTCCATCGGTCTGTTCATCTATCGCCTGCCCCGGCTGCGTCCCGAGCACGAATTCACCACGGTCTTTTCGCGCGAGGGCAGCTTCCTGGTGAACAATCTGCTGCTCACCGGCATTGCCTTCGCCACGTTCTGGGGCACCATCTTCCCGATCCTCTCGCAGGCGGTGCGCAACCAGACGATGACCGTCGGCAAAGCCTTCTACGAGCAGGTGAACGGCCCGCTTTTCCTACTGCTGCTGTTTACGATGGGGGTGGGGCCGCTGCTGGCCTGGCGGCGCGCCTCGTGGCAAAGCATCTGGCGCAACTTCCGCGGCCCGGCGCTGGTGGCGGCGGCGTGTGCGCTGGTGTTGCCACTGCTGGGCGTCACCAGCGTCTGGGCCAATGCAGGCTTTTCCGTGTGTCTCTTCGTCGCCGTCACGATCTGCTACGAGCTGTGGCGCGGCGTGCGTGTACGCCACGGCCATGGAGAAAGCTACCCGCGCGCTACACAGATGCTGGTCAGCCGGCATCGCCAGCGCTATGGCGGCTATCTCGTGCATCTCGGCCTGGTCGTGCTGGCAGTCGGCGTCATCGGCTCGCTTTTCTTCCAGACCAAGACGGATGCACAGCTTCGCCGGGGTGAGAGCGTGCGGCTGGCCGGCTATACCCTCACATTCCAGGGCACTACTGCGACGACACAGCAATCGGTCGAAGTCGTGCGCGCGCGCTTCGCCGTGTCCCAGGGCGCAAGCGCCGTCGCCACGATCTTCCCCGGGCAGCGCATCTTCCCCGGCTTCGAGAATCAGCCGGCGAGCATCGTCTCCATCACGACCGTCGGACTCAATGACCTGTACGTGTTTCTGGCCGGCTACGACGGCGCCGATTCGGCCACGATCCAGGTCTTCATGAACCCGCTGGTGCCGCTGGTCTGGTCGGGCGGCGTGCTGATGCTGCTGGGCGGCATAGCCTGCTGGTGGCCGGAGCGCAGGCGCACCGGCGCACTGCTGGAAGCGCGGCAACCCGTGCCAGTGGAGGTGACGGCATGATACAGCGAATACAGCGCTGGATACTGCGCCGCCCTTCCTATTTGCTCGCGCTGGCCATCGTGCTTGCCCTGGCCATCGTCTGGGGCGTCACCGCCTTGCGAGCGCAGGGCGCGAAGACGCTGGACCAGCGCACCAACGATGTGGCGAGCCAGCTCGTTTGCCCCGTCTGCAACGGCGAGTCGGTGGCAGACGCGCCCTCGGCCACGGCGCAAGAGATGCGCCGTGTTATTCGGCAGAAGCTGGCTCAGGGTGACAGCGAAGATCAGGTGATCGCGTACTTCCAGCAGCATTACGGCGATACCGTGCTGGAGAGCCCGCCACGGCAGGGCTTTACCGCGCTGATTTGGCTTGCGCCGCTTGCCATGCTGCTGCTCGGCGGCTACGTCGTGGTCTCGGCGGCGCGCGGTTGGCGCACCGCTTCCCCGGTGGTAGCCGCGACGGTGGCGGAAGGCGAGGACGCGAGCGCGCTTCCGGACGACCAGCGCGCGCGACTGCGGGCCACCCTGCAACGCGAGCTGGACGCCGAGGAAGGCCTAGTGCCTCATCGCGGACTGGAGGGCAGCTAATGCCCTTACTCATTGCCGCTCTGCTCGGGCTATCTGGCCTGCTGATCGTGCTCTACCCGCTCCTCGGGCTGGACCGCGCGTCAGCGGCTGGCGCTCCGCGTGACGCACGGGACGAGGCCGAGCACGAGCGGCTCGCCAAGCAGGCGCTGCGCGACGTGGACTTCGATTACCGGCTGGGCAATCTTGAAGAGGGAGACTACCAGGAGTTGCGCCAGCGGTACGAGGAGCGGGCGCTCCTGGCGCTGCGGGCGCGTTACGAGCGGGAGCGCGCGCTAGACGCCGCGATCGACGAGCAGCTGGCTGCCCTGCGCCGAAAGAAGCACGAGCGCCCCGCCAGTCGGAGCCAGCCCGCGCCACAGGTGGCTGCGGCGACGGGACACGAGACGGCGACAACGAGCGACGGTCGCGCGGCACAGAACGGGCACAAGGCGCCGCCGAGCGGGGGCCGACCCCGCCGCAGGAAGGGAGTGTAGCATGCGCGCGCGCATTCTCGCGCTCCTCAGTTGCGCCGTCATAGCCCTGTGTGCGCTCCTCGCGAACGGCGTACCCACCGCCGCCGCCCAGGCCGCCGCTGCAAGCGGGGCGACGCTGAGTGGCAGCATCGTCAACGGTACGCACGGCAACGCTCCCGTCTCTGGTACCCAGGTCGTGTTGCAGACCTATGTCTCGCACGCCAGCGCGCAAGATAGCGCGACGGTCACCACCGATGCGCAAGGGCGTTACACCTTCGCGGGATTGGATGGGAGCGGCGCGACCACCTACGCCGTGTACACCCGCTTCCAGGGCGGCACGTTCGCCAGTGGGGCGATCACCTTCGCCAACGGCAGTGTCGCGCCGCAGACGCTTACGGTCTACGATGCGACTGCCAGCGACGCCAACGTGCGCGTCGCGCTGACGACGCTGCTGCTGGGCGCGCCGGACCAGCGCACGGGGCTGATTCCCGTCGGGGAGTTCGTCACGTTCGACAACACCGGCCACACAGCCTACGTGCCAGCGGTCGCGCCCTCCGGCGGGCAACCGATGGGCCTGCTGCGCTTCTGGCTGCCGGCGGGGGCCAGAAACCTGAGCGTGGGAGCAGGGTTCGAGGGCGCGCAGATTCTCCAGGTGAACACGGGGTTCGCGACCTCAGCCACGGTGCCGCCCGGCAAGTCGCAATTCGCCTTTGTGTTCGATCTGCCGTACAGCAGCACCCAGTATCTGTTGGACTACAAGACGGAGTACCCAACGGCGCAGGTGGCCGTGCTGGCGCCGGTGGGCACGCACACCGCCGGCGCTGATTTCGTCGCGCAGCCCTCGGTGACCGCGCTGGGCCAGCAATACGATCTCTACACGCGTGACAACGTCGCCGGCTCAGTTCACCTCCACCTGCAGCTGCTCGGGCTGCCCCTGCCAGGTGAGCGGCCTGATCTCGACTTTACACAACTGCTGGCGCTGGGTGGCGCCCTGGCGCTCTTGCTTGCCTTGCTGCTGGCGCTCTATGTGAGGCGTGGCGATCTCGCGCAGGCTTTTGGGCTTACTCCCGGACCCGCAGTGGCGCTGGCTCAAAGCGGGGGAAGCGTGCAGGAGCGCGAGGCGGAGCGCAAGCGTCTGCTCAAGGCACTGCTGGCGCTAGAAAATGCCCATGCCGCCGGCTCGATCTCCACCGCGGACTATGAGGCCCGTGCCGGCCGCACGCGCGCGACGTTACGCGGGCTGCTGACAGCAGAGCTGCCAGCCCAGGCGGACGCACCGACCGTGCCCACGGCCGGGCAGTCAAACGAGGCGGCGTCGCCCGACGCACCCGCACCGGCAGCTGCGCAGCCGGCCGAGCCCGGCTCCACGAAGGGAGGCGGGCGATGAGCATGGCACTCTCGTCTCCCCTCGCGGCGGACGTGGGTCCCTCTTCCACGGCGCGGCCGCTGGTCGTCGTGTCGCAGCTGGAGAAGACGTTCGAGATTCGGCCGGTCCTGCGCAAGGTGAACTTCGCGCTCCCCGCGGGCGAGACGCTGGCGCTATTGGGACCCAACGGCGCGGGCAAGACGACACTGCTGCGCGTGTTGGCGACGCTGGTGCGGCCGACCGCCGGCGAGGTGTGGGTGGCCGGGCTGGAGGCGACGCGCGATGCCCACGAGATTCGCCGCATGATCGGCTACGTGGGCCATCAGCCGGGTGTGTATGAGGACCTGACCGTCCGTGAGAATCTGCGCTTCTTCGCCCGCATGTACGGGCTGCGTGAGGGCCGGGCCCTGGCCGATGAGCTGGTGGAGCGTGTGGGGCTGCGTGCCAAGGCCAATGAGCGCGTGCGTGCGCTCTCGCGCGGGCAGACGCAGCGCCTGGCGCTGGCGCGCGGCGTCATGCACGACCCCACGCTCCTGCTGCTCGACGAGCCGGATACGGGCCTCGACGAAGAGGCCGGCGCCTTGTTGACGGCATTGCTGCGCGAGCGGGCGGCGGCCGGAAAGACGACGATCTTCACGACCCACCAGCTCGCGCGAGGTCTATCGCTGGCTGGGCGCGCGCTGGTGCTGGTCGGCGGCCGCGCCGTGCATGACGGATTGACGCAGGCTACCTCGGCCGATCAGGTGCGCGGGCTGTATCGCAGAGAGACTGGGCGGCCGGTATGAGCAACACGCGACTCTTCTGGGAACAGACGCTCGCCATCCTCTGGAAAGATGTGCGCTGCGAGTTGCGCACGCGCCAGATCTGGCTGGCGATGGGCATGTTCGCCCTGCTGACGCTAGTGGTCTTCAACTTTGCCTTCGATCTGCGGGTAGACAATCAGACGGCTGTTGCTCCCGGCGCGTTGTGGATCGCCTTCGTGTTCGCCAGCACGCTCGGACTGGGGCGCACCATGGCGGCGGAGCAAGAGCAGGGCGCCATGGATCGGCTGCTCCTCTGCCCGGTAGACCGCAAAGCCATCTTCGCTGCCAAGCTACTCGGCAATCTGGTGTTCATCGGCGCGGTGGAGGTCGTCGCAGTGCCCGTGTTCGCGGCGATCTACAACGTGCCGGTCGTCACCGTCGCGGTGCTGCCCATCCTGGCGCTCGGCACGCTCGGCATCGCGTCGCTGGGCACCCTGTTTGCAGCCATCACAGCGAATACGCGGGCACGTGAGGTGCTGCTGCCGATTCTCGTCTTTCCATTGCTCGTTCCGGTAGTCATTGGCGCGGTGAAAGCGACTCAGGGGATGATCGATCCCGCCGGCGGCGAGCCGCCCTGGCTCGGGCTCATTGCCGCGTTCGACGTCATTTTTCTCAGCATTGCGGCGGTCACGTTTCGCTACGTGATCGAGGAGTGAGGGGCATCGCTATGCAAACCGTTGATCGAGACCTCGTGAGCTCACGCGCGCCTTCGGCGCGCAGCCGTGCGCCCACCACGCGCGGCACGTTGCTGGGCCGCTACGGCGAGCTGGCGCTGGCGGGCGCGACGGCGCTCGTCATGCTGCTAGCGATCGGGATGGCGTTCTTCTACGCGCCACCAGAGGCCGTGCAGGGCAACGTCCAGCGCATCGAATACATTCACGTGCCCATCGCCTGGACGGCGTTCCTGGCATTCTTCATCGTCTTCGTCGCCAGTGCGCTCTATCTGTGGCGCAAGGACGAGCGCTGGGACTGGTTGGCACGCTCCGGGGCGGAGATTGGCACGATTTTCACCACGCTGGCGCTGATCACCGGCTCGCTGTGGGGGCGGCCGGTGTGGGGGGCGTGGTGGGCCTGGGACGCGCGGATGACCACCACGCTGATCCTGTGGTTCATCTACGTTGGCTATCTGCTGCTGCGCTCCTATACGGGCCGCTCCGCAGCGGGCGCGCGCGCCGCGGCGGTGCTCGGCATCGTCGGCTTCGTGGACGTGCCGATAGATTACCTGTCCGTCACGTGGTGGCGCACATTGCATCCTGCCTTGCAGCTGCCGCTGGGCCAGCAGGCGCAGGCGCCCGCGTCGGTCGTGGTCACCTTGATGGTCGCACTGGCGGCCTTCACGTTATTGTTCGGCTACCTGCTGCTCCTGGTATACCGCTTGCAACGACTGCAGAGCGAGGCACTGCGTCTGCGCGCGCGGGCCGAGCTGGACGGCTAGAAAGAGGCACAGCGTGCAAGGTTCGACATATCTCGTCATCGCCTACGCGGTGATTTGGGTTGGTCTGCTGGCGTATCTCAGCTGGATTGCGCTGCGCGTGCGTGGCGTGAGCGCGGAGCTTGAAACGGTCCGCGACCTCGTGGACGCCCACGAGCACCCGGCGAGTGGGGGCGCGCAACAACAGTAGCCTCCCCGAACGACCTTTGGTACAATTGAGCGTGTTCCACGCTCGCGTAGAGCGCGCCGCCCAAGTAAGCGCGCGAGTGGCAAGTGAGGAGACGGCGCCATGCCAGAGAACTACGAGGTTGTCTACACACACCCAGCTGGGGCAATGGCAACCTTCGTCCGGCACGACGGCGAGCTGGACGCGTTGGCGAAGTCGCTCGACGCGGAGCAATTTTGGGTCTTCAAGAATGTCAAGGCCCTGCTGGTCCGCAACGAGCCAGGCGATCTCGAAGAGGCCTCACGCCTGATGTACGAGATCGGCTTTACCCCCACCGTGCGCCAGCTCACCAGGCCGGTGGAAGAGGTGGTGCCGGAGCCGGTCTTCGCCGAGGTGCCGGCCGAGGCTCATGCCGGCCCGCATCTGCCGGGACCGAGCTACTGGCCGCTGGCGCTGGGCGCGTCCGCGACGCTTGCCCTGAGCGGCTTCATTCTGATGAATAACGTCTTGCCGAGCGTCGCCGCCCTCATGATTGTGGGCATCGGCCTGGTGCTCGTGTTCATCTCGATCGTCGGCTGGGGACTCGAGCCGATCTAGTGCCGTCCGCTTGAGCGCCGGGCGCAGGGGTTACCATCTCCCGCCTGGCTTCGTACGCCGCCAGTGGCGTCGAGCTCGTTGCATACGCCGTGAAGAGGTATCGTCATCATGAGCACAGTTGTCAGCCGAGTCGAAACGCACGAGGAAGAAGCCGGTCCCAGCCGCGGTGTCGGTTGGTACGGCATGATGTTTTTCATCGCGTCTGAGGCGGTCTTCTTTGCCAATCTGATCGCCTCGTACCTGTACTTGCGCGTGCGCGCAGGACACTGGGAGCCGCCCGCTGGGGTCGAGCTCGACAAGACGCTGCCCATCATTAACACCATCATACTGCTGTCCAGCAGCTTTCCGATGCACTGGGCGGCGCGCTCCATCTCCCGGGGGAACCGTGGTAACCTGACCAAAGGGCTGATCGCGACGGCGGTGCTCGGCACGCTCTTCCTCAGCGGCCAGGCCTGGGAATACACCCATGCCGGCTTCGGGCCGGACACTGGCATCTTCGGCTCGGTGTTCTTCACACTCACGGGCTTCCACGGCGCGCACGTCACCGCGGGTGTCTTGTTCCTGCTGGTCTGCTTCTTCCGTTCCACGCGCGGGCACTTCACGAAGGACCGGCATTTCGCGGTCAGTGCCGTGGAGATGTACTGGCATTTTGTGGACGTGGTCTGGGTGATCCTGTTCTCCGTGTTGTACCTGCTATAATGGAGAACTATAATGGAGAATCGACATAAATAAGCGCAGTTCCCTGATGGCGGCGGGCGCATACGTTGCCGGACACGCACGATTTGGGAAGGACTGCCGGAAATGGACAATCAACTGCGGGCGGAGAACGACACACGGCTGATCCCGCGTGGCACGGCACCTGTGGCGGGCAGGCGCGAAGCGGTGCGGTGCAGCATCTGCACACAGCGCCTGGGCAGATTTCTGTTCTTCATCGAAGAGACGGGAGATGTGACGGAGCCACGCCAATCATGGGTGCTCTGCGCGGATTGCAACGCGGCCGTCCACGACCGCCTCGAACAGTCTCCGGTGCGCTCGCCGATGCGGCTGCGGGTGGCTGTTGGCCTGGTAGCCTCGGAGCGTACGCCGCAGGCGCGCCGCGCGAACTTCGGGCAGCTGAGCGACACGGCGTGGATGAAGCTCTTTGGCCTGCTCTTTTTCATCACCATGCTCGTCCACCTTGCAATCATCGTCATCGTAGCTGGCATACACCGATGAGCATGCCATGACGCGAATGGTGTCTGACACGACTGCTTCCGCACAACTGACGCCGTCTTCGAAATCGAGCAGCAGACGGAGAGTGGCTGTACTCGTTGCCGGCGACACGGTGATGTTCTTGCTCTTCGCCGCACTGGGGCGCCGCACGCATGGCGAGGCAAGCGGCCCAGCTGCGCTGGCGCAGATCGCTCTCACTGCGCTGCCGTTCGCGCTTGGCTGGTTCCTCGTCGCGCCGTTTGTGGGCGCCTTTCGTCGCGCGCGCACGACTACGGTCGCGCGCATGGTGGTGACGTCAGAGCTAAGCTGGCTGCTCGCGTGGCCGGCAGCGTTGGTATTGCGCTGGATACTGGCGGCGGACCATCGTGTGCCGTTGTCGTTTGCGCTCGTGGTTCTGGCGGTAAACGGTGTGCTGCTCGGTCTCTGGCGCGGCCTCATCGCCTTTGTTGAGCACGACTCGCGGTTGCCATGGCGGCGGTGAGGAGGGCGTTACATGACCAGGCTGAAGATGTTCAGCAGCGAGCGCTGGGATGACGATGTACAGCGGCTGGAGGCAGCGGTGAACGAGTGGATGGAGCGCGAGCGCCCCATCATCTTGGACATGGTCCAGTCGCCGTTGGGAGCACACGTGTTGATCAGCTTTCTGTTCGAGCACGAGCGCGAGTCCGACAAGCAAGACGAGCGCCAGACCTCGGCAATGGCGGAGGTGCCAGAGGTATTCGAGCGCACGCTCGAGGGCAGCGAGCTCGATCCGGCTGACCCCCGTGACGTACCGCTGCCCGAGGCGGAGCTACCCTACTGATGCGGCACCTGACAGACTACCCGTTTACGGTGTACAGCACTGCGGACGGCGCCATCGGCGAGCGCCACACTCTGCGCGCGGTGGACTTTGCCGGCAACCCACTCGTGCCGAGCGACCTGATCCCTGTGCCCGAGGGCGCCACACTGGCGATGCTGCCCCAGCGCCTGGCAGTTGGGCTAAATGCGCATGGCAGGCGTGATACAGTGCCGGCGCGGGCGGGTTGGGCGCTGGCAGCGCTCCTGCCGATCGGCTATACGCGGACGCGGCTGCCTGGGTACGAGACGGCGCCGGAGACGCAGCCGCTGCCATTCTTTGGCTACTCCGCGGTGGCGGGATGGCGCGACAAGCTGTACGTCGCCGCCCTGCGAACGGACCAGCCGGAGCGCTGGCTGCCGCGCAGCTTCGAGCCACAGCGCACAGCGCGATTGGTGCACGAGCGGCTGGCCGCCGAGCCGGAAAACCGCGTCCTGCAGCAACACGCGCACTGCGCTCTGGACTATCAGTGCCCGACGGCGATCAATCTGTTCTTTCGCCGGTGGGAGGGCGCCATCGCCGTTTCGCCGGGCTGTAATGCGCGCTGTGTTGGCTGTATCTCGAAGCAAGATGAAGAGGAGCTGGTCTCACCACAGGACCGCCTGCACTTCGTGCCCACACTGGACGAGATCGTAGCGGTGGCGGTGGCGCATCTCGAACGCGCGCCCGATGCCATTCTCAGCTTCGGCCAGGGATGCGAGGGTGAGCCATTGCTGCAGGCGCGCCTGATCGAGCGGGCGATCCGTGCGATACGTGCCGTTACCAGCCGTGGCACCCTGAACATCAACACCAACGCCAGTCGTCCGCGCGCCTTACAGCGGCTCTACGACGCGGGGCTGGATAGCCTGCGCGCCAGCACAATCTCCGCGCGGGAAGAGACCTACAACGCATACTACCGGCCGCTCGGCTACTCACTGGCAGACGTGCGCCAGTCGTTGCGACTCGCCCGCGACGCCGGCGTGTACAGCTCCATCAATCTGCTGTGCTTCCCGGGCCTGATCGATGCCGAGGACGAGGTCGAGGCGTTGGTCGAATTCCTGCGCGACACGGGCGTGCGGCTAGTCCAGCTGCGCAACCTCAACATCGATCCCGAGGTGCTGCTGCCGCGCGTGCCGCCGCCGCGGGGGCCGGCGCTTGGCATTCCTGCTCTAATCGCGACATTGCGGCGCGAGCTGCCAGAGCTCGCGATTGGCAATTTCAGCCGGCCGGTGACGCGGCAGTCTGGCGCAGAAGCCGCCGTGCTGCCTGCAACACCTGTGGAGTCCGCAGCTCCATAAGGCACGGGCGTTCCGGGCACCCCCGTGGCGTGCCAAGGTCGTGGCCACGGTACATGCAGGGGCTGCACGGCAGATCAGCTCGCCGGAGAACGATGGCCGCGTCGGGAGGATTAGGCGCGTACGGTCCCCACGCCTGCACGTTGGTCGGGCCAAACAGCGCGACGACGGGTACGCCCGCCGCGACGGCGAGATGCATCGGAAACGAGTCGTTCGCCACGAGCAGCCGACAGCGCCGGAGCAGCCCCGCCAGCTCGCGCGGCGAGGTCGCGCCAGACATGCTGTGCGCCCAGGAAGGCGCGCCGAGCAAATCAAGGATGTGCTGGTGAAGCTTGCGCTCGTCCGCGCCGCCCACCAACACGATACGCGCGGCCAACTCGCCGTGCAGCGCCGTGGCTAGCTCGGCGAACCGCTCCGCGGGCCAGCGCCGGGCGACACTGTAGCCCCCTCCGCCCGGATGCAGGGCGATGAGCGGCGCTGCGGGAGCTGCTGCATCGTCATCGTCTTGCCGGGGATCCACCCAGCCAAGATCGGTGAGCCGCACCCCTCGCGCGGACGCCGGCAGCTCTGCGTCCAGCGCGGCCGCCAGCGCCAGCGCATAGTCCGCCTCGTGGTGCGCGCCGAAGCCCTCGTCGCGCACGCGAAGGTCCAGGAAGCGCCCGCGCCCGTTGTCCAGCCCTATCGTGTGGCGCGCGCCGAGCCCGGCCAGGAGCAGCCGGGATTTCAGCACGCCGAAGCGGAGCGTCAGGTGATGTGCAAGCACCACCACATCGTAGCGCCGAGCGCGCAGACGCACGAGCAGCGGCAGCGGCGCGAGCAGCCGCCACGGTGCGCGCAGTATCTGGTGTAGGTAGTCGAAGCGGTATTTGTCGAGCGCATACACGTGATTCACTAAAGGCGATTCGGCAAGCAGGGACGCTGAGGCAGGCGTCGTTAACACATCCAGCTGCGCATCTGGATAGTGGCTGCGCAGCGCGCGCAGGGCTGGCATGCTGAGGAGCAGGTCACCGGCCGTTGCCAGCTTAATGACGAGGATACGCGGCCGAGCGCCGAGGACGAGGCGTTGGTCGTAGGTGCGGTAGGAGACCGCGTTATGTGGGGGACGCCAGCGAGACATGCGGCACCCCTTCCCGGCGATCCACTGCCGGCGGCGTCTGTCGGCGCAGCTGCCGGCGGGCAGCCGCGTAGACCAGGTTCGGCGTGAGTCGTTTCATGCAGACGGGATTGCCGAACCGGCACTCCGCAGTTGCGCTGGCATCGTAGCAGGGCGAACACCACAGCCTGCGCCGCAGCACGATCGCGTCTGCGGCGGTAGCTCCGCTCAGTGCCGGATCCGTGGGTCCGTGCAGCGCCACGACCGGCGTGCCGACGGCGCAGGCAATGTGCAGCGGCCCGCTGTCTCCCGTCACCAGTAGATCGCTGGCGGCGAGCAGCGCCGCCAGCTCTTGCAGCGATGTCTTGCCGACGAGGTTGATAGGCCGTCGCGTGCAGTGCGCCAGCACCTCGCGGGCCAGCGGCGCCTCACTCGGCGCGCCGCTGAGGACCACGAGCGCGTCCAGGTCTGCGATCAGCCGGTCCGCCAAGGCAGCGAGGTGCGCGGGCGGCCAGCGCTTGGCCTGCCCGTTGCGTGCGCCGGCATGTAGTGCCACGACAGGCCCCCGCGCGCCGCTCGAGCGCCGAGCGGCACGCAGTGTCTCATCCATCCGTTTGGCGGCTTGCGGCAGGACCCGCAGCGACAGCGCGTCGTCGCCTGGCCAGACGAGCCCGCCCGCCCGCTCGGCCAGTGCGAGCACGTACCGCACCTCATGCTGGTGGACTCGGTAACGCCCGCCTGGCAGCGTGTCCGTCAGCAAGAATGGGTAGGCTTCGGCGGCGTAACCGACGCGGCGACGTGCTCCGCTCAGCCGCGTGAGAATGGCGCCGATATCACCAGAGATGCTGATGGCAAGGTCGTAACGCGTGGCGTGCAGTGTGCGCAGCAGGTGGAGTGCGTCACGCCAGGTGCGTGGGCGCAGCAGCGCGGTGGGCCTCCGCCAGGCATGGGGATCGAACGTCAGCACCCGCTCGATGTCGGCGCTCTCGCCCGCCAGAATGCCCGCCGTCGAGTGGAGCACGAGCATGTCGATCTGTGCGCGCGGATAGGCGCGGCGCAGCGCGCGCACGGCGGGGAGCGAGAGCACGACGTCGCCAAGGAGGTCGACGCGCACCACCAGAATGCGACGTATCGCCGGGTCGTCTGCTTGCGGCGCGACAGCATAGCGCCGGTCACGCGTGAGCCAGCCGACGGCGCCAATGGCGACACGTAGCAGCGCCTGGGCACGCCGCTTGACGGCGCGCTTCGCCTCGCCGGCTAGCCGTGCCTCGAATGTTGGCCGCGTGTCGTACAGATCTGCTCCACCCTGTCCACGCTCCGCCCGCCGCCCGCCTTGCTCTCGCGTAGTTCGATTCACCGCTGCTCACTCCACCACGGCCCCCGCGCGACCGTGTCACTTGAGTATAGCACTCACCCCTTCTGTGCCCGCTCGCAGCTTAGGCGCCGAGAGCAACGCAGAGCCGCTCGATCTGCTCGACGTAGCGGTCCCAGCGATAGTCGTGCGCAGCCTCGCGGCCCTGCCGGCCTAGGCGCTGGCAGAGCGCTTCGTCGCCGAGCAAGCGGGTCACCGCCGCTTCGCACTCGGCCTGCGTCCGCACGAGGATTCCGCTTTCGCCGTGGCGAATCAACGCCGGCAGAGCACCTTCGGCAGTCGCAATGACTGGCTTGGCGGCGGCCATCGCCTCGAGCGCGGCCATGCCAAATTCCTCATCGTGCGGCAGGAACATCAGGAATCGGCAGTCCGCGTAGGCATCGAGCAAGTGGGCGCCTCTGAGCGGGCCCAGGAAGCGTACCCGCGGCCCAGCCAGCGCACGCAGATAGGCGACGTAGCGCGGATCGCCATCGCCGGCGATCCGTAGATCGAGCGGCAGCTGGGAAGTCCACTTGATGAGCCGCTCCACGCCCTTTTCGGGAGCGAGCCGGCCAACATACATTGCGTAGCACCCGACGCGTGGTGGCAGCGCGAACAGCGCATCTTCCGCACCCGGCGGCACGACATGGCACGGCCGCTGATAGCGCCGCGACACGCGCGCCGCGGTGTACGCGCTGTTGGTGGCGAGGGCCGCCGACCGGCGGAGTGCAACACGATCGAGCGCCCGTCGCGCCAGCAGGTCCGGACGGGTGCCGCCGGAGAGATAGCGCGAGCGCAGCGTATGTACGTAGGTGACCACCCGCGGATGGCGCAGCGCCAACAAATATGCGCCAAACGTGTGCGCAATCACGGCGTCCGCTTCAGGCACCGCGCTCAGCCACTCGGCTGGCCGCAAATCTCGCCGGGGGAACCGGCGCAGCTCGTCATACGTCGCGTCGGGGGCGTACCCACCCGCCCACAGCTCTACGTCGTGGCGCGACGAGAGACGGCGCAGCAGCTCCAACGTGCAGCGCTCACCACCGCCAAACGTGTGCAGCTGGGAATGGGCGATAACAATGCGCACCTATGCTGGCCCTTTATGTCGTAGCGCGCTTGCTTGATGCCGAGCGGCGGCTCGTGGAGATCTCACGTTCAAGCTCCCTGGTGAGCGGTACGCGACGGCGGCAGTGAAGCTACCCACAGCGGGTTGCCGAGTTAGCCAGCGCCGGCCTTGGCACGTCCACCGTCCACGTGCGGAGGGTTAGCGTTTCCACTGCCGCGCCCGCCGCCCGTACCGTGCCCACTCCCGCCCTGGCCGGCTGTGCCATGCGACGCGGGTGGACCCGCGGGAGGCGATGGCGGACCAGAGTTTGGGTTTGGGGGTGACGATTGCTGCGCTTTGCCCGGTGGTGAGGCAGGTGGACCGCCCGATGACGAGCCGGCGGGGACGCCGTCCACCGGAGGCAGTGATAGATTATATTGCTTGATCGCTTTCTGCTGCGCCACTGTCGACGTATAGAGCGCTTGCGCGAGCGAAGTCTGACCCGACTTCCACGCGAGCTGCATCGCCGCATACTCGGCGCCAAGGTTGCGCGCGAGATCCCGTGCGACGACCGTCGTGTCTTCGTGCCTGGCCTTCATACTCGCCGTCAGTGAGATAAGGTCGCGCATAGTGGAGTCTAACTCGCCCGTCAGCGAGCGCACCAACGCGTCATTGTGACGTGCCGACGCCGCGCGCGCCTCCGCGAGCCGCTGGGCGGCGATTGACGCCAAGACCTCGCCGCGGCGCTGGTCGGACCAGGCGGACGTCAATGCGATCCACTCGGTGCCCCGCTTGACAGCATAGAGCGGACTGTCGGGCAGCGCCGCGCCGGCGGCATTGAGGGTTTGCCAGATTCCCAGCGCGCAGACAAGGAGCACCGCCGCCGCCAAGGCGATTGACCGCCATCTGCCGATCTTGCGGCCGGCACTACGGCGCCAGTCAGACATCCCACGCGCTCCATTCGAGACGGCGGTTGTGGGCGCTACGCTGGTGTGCGCGGAGATCTTTGCGCGCACACGCTCGCGCGCTCCATCCGCCTCGTGGGCCGGCACCGCTATCGTGCCGCGCAGCGCGACAATGGTGCGCAGGGTTTCGGCGGCATCCGCGTCGGCGGCAAAGTAGCGCTGCATGCACTCGTCCAGCGTCGCCGTTCCGGCTTCAAGTGCCGTCAAACATTCGTCGAGGAGCTCGTCTTTAGTCTTGATGGAGCGGCTCCTCTCTTAGTGCGGCCAGCGCACGACGCAGCGCTTCGATGGCGCGGAACTGCATGCCGCGAACAGCGCCTTCCTGCTTACCCATAATAATGCCAACCTCGCGTGCCGAGAGCCCTTCCACGAAGCGCAGGAGCACGACGTCGCGCTGCTCCTGGGTCAACTCGCCCAGCGCTTGATGCAGCTCATCCAGCGTCATGCGCCAGACCAGTTGGTCTTCAGGGCTCGCGCCGGCACGGTTTCGGACATGAGCTGCCCCATCGCTATCGAGCGAGATCACCTCTTTGGCACGGCGAAAGCCATCGACGAGCGCATTGTGCGCCAAACGAAAGAGCCATCCCGCGAAGGAGGAGCCGGCCTTCGGGCTGAACCGATCGATGCTCTTCCAGGCTTTGAGGAACACCGTGGCGGTCAGGTCCTCCGCATCAGTCGGGTTGCCCATTTTCAGGCGGGCATACAGATAGACCCTGTCGAAGTACAGGGCATACAGAATGCCAAACGCGTCGGCGTCGCCTCCAATGGCACGCGCGACGAGCGTGGACTCCGACTCGTCGGTTGGCAATGCCCGCTCCGCTCTCCATGATCAAACGCGCCAGGTTGCACGTCGTTAGGTGGTGTAGTTACTATCGGTTGCCGTCGCGCGGGTGACGGTGTGGGTAAGCCAGGCAGTCAAGTCCGCCGCACGGACGCGCAGGAAGACATCTCGCGCCTCGAGCAGGCTGCGAAAAGGACTGAAGAGTGTTGGCCCGCTGCCACTCAGATATGCGGCCGGCGCACCCGCGGCACGCATGGCCTCGCGTGCGGCTTCGACCGCAGGGTACGCCGCAGCCACTGCCGGCTCCAGCGCGTTGTGGAAGTGCTCGAAGGGCAGAGACCGCTCGCGCCGAACCGCGGTCGCCAGCGCGTGCGAGTGTGCGCCCGACGTGTAGTGATCCGGCGCATGGCGGCGAAACACCTCCCCGGTAGGGACATCGACGGCGGGCTTGACTAGGAGCAGCCAGAGCGCCTCGGCGTCTGGCAAGGGTGAGACGCGCTCGCCTCTACCCTCGACCAGCGCGGTGCCGCCGCGCACGAAGAACGGCACGTCCGAGCCGAGCTCGGCGCCAAGCTGCTCCAGCCGCGCGACGGGGTAGTGTAGACGCCACAGGCAGTTCAAAGCCGTAAGGACAGCCGCCGCGTCGCTACTGCCGCCGCCAAGCCCCGCCTGCACCGGCACGTTCTTGCGCAGCTCGATGTCCACGCCGAGCGCGTCATCCTCCACGGTGCTGTGGAGCAGGTATGCCGCCCGCATGGCGAGATTCAGCGGCGTGTTCAGCGCCTGCTGATCCGTGACACACGTGATAGCGCCGTCGCGCGTGGGCGTCAGGCGCAGCGTGTCGTGCAGCGCGACTGTCTGCATGATCGAGGCGAGCTCGTGGTAGCCGTCAGGGCGCTTGCTGAGCACATCCAGCGAGAAATTGACCTTCGCGTGGGCCAAGACGAACAATGGATGCGCCGCGGCCATCATGTTCTCTCACGCACCTCTCCACTCGCGGCTTTACGCAATCTAGGTCTTCCCATTATACTGGCGATACGTCAATCTGGAAACAGGCAGGAGCTATCGCCCCGCAGACGCGGACTCCCTGAGTCCTGGATACGCGGTGTGCGCCCCGCAAGCTGATGCGGGCTCCCCAACATATTCGGGCGCTTCACCTCATGGAGCGTCGTGCCCGGCGAACGGAGTGATGGATGCAGGTGCTCCGCGCCCTCGACGGCACACTGCTCAATGCGCTCACAGTCTTTGTCGGCGGCACGATCGGGGCGCTACTGGGTAATCGCTTGCCGGCACGCATGCATGACAGCCTCTTCAGCGTGCTCGGCCTCTTCACGATCTTGATCGGCCTGTTCGATGCCCTGGCGACAAAGAATCCGCTCATACTCCTCGGCGCGCTGCTCCTGGGCACGCTGATCGGCGAGGCGGCGGATCTCGACGGCGGACTGACGCGGCTGGGAGACCGGCTGCAGCATCTGCTCGCGCGTGACGGCTCGCGCCTCAGCGAAGCATTCGTCACGTCCAGTCTGGTGTTTTGCGTTGGCCCGCTCTCCATTCTCGGGCCGCTCGAAAATGGCTTGACCGGCGATATCAACAAGCTGGCGATCAAATCGGTGCTCGATGGCTTCGCCGCGCTCGCGTTCGCCGGCGCGCTCGGCTGGGGCGTATTGCTTTCCATCGGCACGATATTACTGTACCAAGGCGCGATTAGCCTCAGCGCCCAGGCGCTCGCGCCGCTGCTGGCGGCGCATCCGCAAGCCGTCACTGAGCTGACGGCGACGGGAGGGCTGATTCTCGTCGCCCTGGGACTGCGGATTCTCAAAGTGCGCGAGATGCGCGTCGCCAGCATGCTCCCCGCGCTTGTCGTCGCGCCGATGATCGTGGTCGCGCTTGCCGCGCTGGCCAACGTGCACGTGCCGCTCCCCTTTCACTGACCTGCGGTCTCACAAGCAAACGCATTGACCGCTCGCCATGCTGAGCGCTATAGTATGCACGACAACTGAATCTTCCAGGTCGCGAGGTGGCTGCGCACCGTTGTGCGCAGCCAGGGAAATCGGTGAAATGCCGATGCGGACGCGCCACTGTAAGTGAGGTTTGCCCGCTCGTTCCGCGCTTCGACGCGGGATCACTGTCGCCGTGTGGCGATGGGAAGATCGGAGCGGCGCACCCGATGACGCCGAGAGAGTGGGCCACGGCCTACCGACCGGATGCCACGGTCCTCACGAGCCAGGAGACCGGCCTCGCGACTCTTGCTCACGTCCTTCGCGCCAGGGGAGAAGAGCAGCACGCCGGTGTTGTGCCCTCTTTCTCACAGCTGTGAAAAAGAGGGCACTATTTGTCTGGCCGTGGGAAAGGTGGCGGTTGTCGCTGCTTTCAGCACTGATCCGTCGGGGGGACCGGCCGAGGCGCGGTGCCTGGCCCGCCCGTCAGGGAGGTGTGTGACTCTATGCGCTCTCACGCTCGTTTGCTCGCGCTCGTGGTACTCGCGTCCGCCGTGCTGGCTATGCTCGCCGGCTGTGGCTCCTCGTCGCCGGCGCAAGGTCCGGCGAAGCCACTCCTCACCAAAGATGCTAATGGGACGCCGATCGTCATTCCCTCGGCCACGCCCCAGCACATTGTCTCGCTGACGCCCGCCGACAGCGAGATGCTTGCCGCGGTCGGCGCCACTGCACACGTCGACGCGGTAGACTTTTACACGGATTACCCGGCCGCGATGGCGGCCAAGACCAAGATCTCGGACGGCAAGAGCCTGCACGTGAATATCGAGCAGATCGTGGCGCTGAAGCCCGATTTGGTCTTGAGCTATGGCGGAGAGACGGCGCAGGACGACCAGAAGCTGATGGCCGTCCATATTCCCGTCGTGGATCTGCCGATCCAGGGACTCGCGGGCACATTGACTGAGATTCGCCTGGTCGGCCAGCTCACGCACCTGGAAAGCAACGCCAACACGCTCGTAGACGCGCTGCAGATACGTGTAGACGCCGTGAAGGCGAAGGTCTCGCACGCGGCCCAGGTGACGGTCTATATGGAGTCGGATGATACGGTGCCGACCAAGCCGTATGCCGCCGGCGGGGGCACGTTCGACAATGACCTGATCACGCTGGCCGGCGGGACGAACATCTTCGCCGCCAACAGCACCAACAGCGGCTTTCCGCAGGTGAGTGCCGAGAGCATCATCGCCGCCAATCCGCAGGCAATCGTGCTGACCGAGGACCCGCAGTACGGCGGGAACCCGGAACTGGTGTACACGCGCACCGGCTGGGGCGTGATCTCGGCGGTGCAGAATAAGCGTGTCTACGAGCTTGAGCCAAGCTATTCGCAGCGGCCGGGACCGCGGCTGGTGGACGGCCTGGAGAAGCTGGCTCACATGCTCCACCCTGATCTCGCCTAGTCGGGATGCGCGGCGCCGGTGGGCTTGAGTGCCTCGGCACTCCCTGGCGATGGACGCACGCGGGCAGCGGGAGGCGGCGCCAGGCGTGCCGGCCCGCGCGAGAAAGGCAGGCGACGGTGGCTGAGCTTGCGCGCCAACGTGAACCAGCGGTCACGGCCCGCCAGAGCGGGCTGCGCGAGCGCGGCGTTGGCGGCGACGTGGCAGCACCCGCCAGCAGGCGCTCCATCGTGCGCCTGCGCTCCGCCGCGCTGCCACTGCTTGCGGCGGGGCTGCTGGTCTCGGTGGTCCTCGCCACCGCCGCGGGCGCTGTCGCCATCTCGCCGCTTCACACCGCGCTTGTGCTGCTCAATGCCACGCACCTGTTCCACTTCCCGCGCGCGTGGGCTGCCAGCGACGAGGTGATCTTGCTTCAGCTGCGGCTGCCACGCGTCGCGGGGGCGGTGGTGGTGGGCGCGGCGCTTGGCATGGCAGGAACGCTGTTCCAGGGGCTGCTGCGCAACCCCCTG
>Ga0070706_100001002_pt1 | contig 30674 bp, 27 predicted proteins | sample KBSK5501metaG_FD_65476 | JGI IMG/M metagenome (GOLD analysis project Ga0070706, IMG submission 65476) | Corn, switchgrass and miscanthus rhizosphere microbial communities from Kellogg Biological Station, Michigan, USA - KBS K5-50-1 metaG | ecosystem: Host-associated > Plants > Roots >... | reverse complement strand
GTAGGGGCCGGTTCACCGTGCCCATCGCCGATTTATCGGCCCCGCATCTTGCGCTCATTTGCTAACGAATATTTCATACACCCAAGACACAAAGACACGAATACATGATTACACATGATATAATGAACCGAGGTCGGATACTGATTGGAGAACAAAATGGGTACTATTCATCCCCAGGACAATATGGAAAATGGCGAACTGCGTTGGCATGATGTACCGGTACGAGCCTACGGACCCGAAAATAGCGGCGCCGACCGTGCCACCCGTCAAATTCTCATTGGAACCGGCGAGAACTCGCCCAACTTCCACATGCGCTATTTCGCTGTCCAGCCAGGTGGTCATACCTCGCTCGATCAGCACCCGCACGAACATGGAGTTTATATTTTGCATGGCCGTGCGCGTCTGCTACTGGGTAATGATGAATATGAACTGAATGCTGGTGATGTCGTCTACATTGCGGGCAATGAAATACATCAATTTTTCGCGTCAGGTCAGGAGCCGTTTGGCTTCCTGTGCGTTGTACCAGCCAGGCGATAAACATTATGTTAGCCGTTGAGTATCATAGCAACGATGATGTGCATATCGTTGATCTCCCTATCCCCGAAATCAGCCCTGGCGAATTACTCGTGCAATTGCGGGCTTGTGGCTTGTGCGCCAGTGATGTGATGGAATGGTATATGAAGCCACGCGCTCCCATCTATCCAGGACATGAGCCAGTCGGCATCGTTGCTGCTGTAGGCGAGGGTGTACAGCAATTCTCTGTTGGGCAGCGCGTATTCATCCATCACCATGTCCCTTGTTTGATCTGCCACTACTGCCAGCGAGGTTCGTTTTCGCAATGCTCGACTTTTCGTGCTACACGTCTGTATCCGGGTGGACTGTCTGAGTACATTCGTGTGCCTGCTCTCAATGTACAACTCGACGTGCTACCTTTGTCGGATGAACTGTCATTTGAGGCTGCCACCTTGATTGAACCCTTGGCCTGTTGTGTGCGAGGTATTAATCGTGCTGCAGTCCAGCCGGGAGATAGCGTGCTGGTGCTGGGCGCCGGTAGCACTGGTCTGATGCTAGGGCTATTGGCACAGCACCGCGGTGCTGTTCGCGTTATCATCGTCGACCCAATTGCTTATCGCCGCCAACGTGCTCTAGCTGCCGGGATAGACCATGTACTGGATCCAGAGTCAGGACAAGAGAATCTCATACAACAAATCTACTCTGTGAATGACGGGCGCAAACCAGATATTGTGCTGGTCACTCCTTCGAGTATCAGTGCTATGCGACAGGGACTTGAATTAGCGGGACCCGGCGGAACCGTGCTTTTTTTCGCTCCACCTCCTCCAGAAGCAACGCTTCCTATTTTACCCAATACCCTCTTCTTTCAGGAGATTAGTTTGCGTACCAGCTACTCCGCAGGACCTTATGAAACACGACTGGCTTTAGATCTCTTACGTACAAGGCGTATTCGTGCAGAAACAGTGATTACGCATCAGTTCCCTCTTAGAGAGGCTGCGAAAGCCTTTCGATTGGTGGCAAAACCTGGCAATGCTTTGAAAGTGGTAATAACTAAAGATTAAGTTGGTTTTATTTTTGGGGGTGCCATTTACCATGTCAACGAATCCATATGGGCATCTCCCCATGATCGATACCAAAGTGGTGAGCGACTTCGTGTAGAACAGTATGCCGCACCTGATCGCGAATACGATCTGGATCTCCATGACAATAGGCCACAATCGCTCGCTGGTAAATGGTTATGATCTCAGGGTGTGGGGCTCTAGCCTGGCCATACGCGGTCAATGGCACACCTTCATAGAGTCCCAACAGTGTATAGCCCTCTTTCAGGCCCACTCGTTGTATCACCTCATCACCTGGCTCGTACTGCACCCTCACCAGTACGTTTTCCATCTGCTCTTGAAATTCAGCGGGTATAGAGGTCAGTGCCTCTTCAACAAGCCGCTCAAAGGGACTTAACTCGTCTTCGACGGTATTTTCATCTTCATCCACACTTTCTTCATCATCAACATCCATCATGCTTTTTTCACTTTTGCTGCTCTGGTAATCTCTGCGAGTATTGATGGTACGATTCAATACACTGTTAGTTCGTAGAAAGAATACTCCACCAGCTCCAAAGACGAAAGCGCCCAGCAGTATCAGCCAACCAGAAATGAGGTCATAATAATTGTTAAGGTAGATACTGAGAAAAAGAAGAGCAACGAGGAAACTCATCATTGCAAAGAAATATCTAGAGCGATTGCTGTGCACATGTAGGGTTTGCGCATCCGGTTCCGGTTCCCGTTGATAGTCGTATTCTTCTTCAGCCTCAGACATTCTAATCCTCTATTACCTTACTGTGGGATTCCTTTTATTTCCCATTCAGGTTTCTCTACCGTAGAATTTTCCGCTATACGTACGTAGTATAGCCTATCAAAGCCTTCATCATAAGAGGGGGGAGTAAATTTATGCGCTGTAATAAAAATTGCTTTCTCAGGCACCAGTGCTTTACCTGTACGCAGTTTGTTGTGTTTACGACTACTTGAAATATCTGGTTGAAAATAATAGCCAATAATTGTTGCTTCATATCTGCGTCCTGAATCAATAAGTGACATGCGATCTTGTATCGTTGCATTTGTATTATCGACGACGACAGAGCGCTGTTCCTGGAGAGCCCTTTCGATGTATTCTGCCTGTATCTGAACCTTGCTCTTATTTTTGCTCTTGAGTAGCAGGTCTTTACTGACATGTTCATGTGTAGCAGCGAAATGAGTACGATAAAACGTGCTTTTTCCTGAAGCCTGCAATCCCATGAGAATGATCATTTCCATCGCGCCTATTTCTTCGGTTAATAGTAATCTTCAGCTTGCTATTATTTAGTACGCAATCTACAATAGAAATGTTATTGATGTATAATACAGTGAACTGGGCACCCGTAAAGGTGCCTCTATACATGTAGTAAGTAAGGGAGATCCTTCCCTTAACCGACTCTACAATATAAGGAGCATGTATGACAACAACTTCGACAGAATCCCAGGTGCAACAATGGACGAACCTTGCCCAGCAACTGCGTGTAGATAGCATTCGCTCCACCACTGCCGCAGGTTCAGGACATCCTACCTCATCTATGTCGGCAGCAGACCTGATGGCTGTTTTATTGACCAGTTACTTGCATTATGATTTTGATAACCCGCAAAACCCGAATAACGATCATCTTATTTTCTCCAAGGGACATGCTTCGCCTCTGTTGTATTCATTGTACAAAGCAGCAGGCGCTATTTCCGATGAAGAATTGTTGACATTGCGAAAATTCGGCAGCCGTCTGGAAGGCCATCCCACTCCTATTTTACCATGGGTAGATGTCGCTACTGGTTCGCTTGGCCAGGGATTGCCTATCGGCGTAGGCGTCGCACTCGCGGGTAAATTCCTGGATAAACTACCCTATCATACCTGGGTACTGCTCGGTGATAGTGAGATGGCTGAAGGCTCGCAATGGGAAGCATTTGACCATGCTTCCTACTACAAACTGGATAATCTGGTAGCTATACTTGACGTCAATCGCCTTGGACAGCGTGGAGAAACGATGCATGGCTGGAATACAACCCTCTACGCGGAGCGAGCCGCGGCTTTTGGTTGGAATGCTATTGTCATTGATGGCCATGACTATGATGAGATCAACGAGGCATTTGCCAATGCTGCACAACCAAATGGCACGCCTACCGTGATTATTGCCAAGACAATCAAAGGCAAAGGTGTCTCATTCCTGGAAAATGTAAATGGTTGGCATGGTAAGGCGCTCAATAAAGAACAAGAAGAACAGGCTTTGAAAGAGCTTCATTCTGTCCGCAGTCAGACTTTCCCTGTACAGAAACCAGAAAATCTCCAGCCTGCTCCTGAAGCAGCAAAAAAGGCGTTGGAATTACCAAAGTATGACGGCAAAGAAGCGGTAGCTACACGCAAAGCTTATGGAGATGCGTTGCTGGCGCTCGGCGCTGCCAATCCTGATGTAGTTGGCCTGGATGGCGAGGTTAGCAACTCGACCTATGCCGAAGAATTTGCCAAAGCCTTCCCGGATCGCTATTTTGAGATGTATATAGCGGAACAGCAATTGGTGTCTGCGGCAGTAGGCATGAGCGTGCGGCACAAGATACCGTTTGCCTCGACCTTTGCGGCTTTCTTCACCCGCGCCTATGACTTCATCCGTATGGCAGCTATCTCCCGCGCCAATATCCGCCTATGTGGTTCTCATGCCGGTGTTTCGATCGGTGAGGATGGTCCGTCTCAGATGGCGCTTGAAGACCTGGCAATGATGCGCGCTGTATACGGCAGCACCGTACTCTATCCCTGTGACGCCAATCAGACTGCGCAGTTAGTAGCACAGATGGCCGATCACGATGGCATTGTGTATATGCGCACCACCCGCGAAAAAACGCCCGTAATTTATACTCCAGATGAGGAATTCATGGTAGGTGGCAGCAAGGTTATTCATCAATCTGACAATGATGAAGTAACAATTGTAGCGGCAGGTATTACTTTACATGAGGCGCTTAAAGCCTATGAGCAGTTAAAGAGTCAAAGAATCAATGCTCGTGTCATTGATGCCTACTCCGTCAAACCGATTGACGAGGAAACGCTAATGCTTGCTGCGGATGAAGCAGGCAACAAGATCGTGGTCGTGGAAGATCACTGGCCCGAAGGTGGACTTGGAGAAGCTGTACTAGAGTCATTTACGATGCGAGATGGTCCTATTCCCGAGATTGTAAAACTGGCAGTCCAATCGATGCCAGGCTCTGGTACACCTGACGAACTGATGGAGGAAGCCGGTATCAGTGCCAATCACATTGCCCAGGCTGTCAGAGTGCTTGTGCGAAAGATCTGAGGAACTCAGTGTTTTATACAGGGCGCGAACAATCGCATCAGGGCGGGGCTTGTCCCTGCCCTGGCTTGCGTAACCCAATATAGAGAGGCCTCATTGAAAGAAACGCTACAGTCTAATTCCACAGGTAACGTTGTTGAAAAACTTCCTGCCCCTAAAGGTATCGGTATGGCCGTTGCCTTCGACTGGGGTCTTACCGTAGAAATACTATTGATTCCCATTTTATCGATTATGCTGGGATCGCCAGCCTTTTCCAAACAGACCAATATAGACTCTAAATTTACCATTATTATTTCCTTTCTGCTTTACTGGCCTATTGCCGCTTTATTTGGCGTTTTTGGTGAGGGCATACGACGTGGCTGGCGTTGGACGCGACCTGTACAAATTGTGGGAAACACAATCGGTTTCCTTGGTGGCTTTGCTTTGCTGGTTCAGGTTTGGAATGGCATCAAAGCAGGGAATTATTGGACTTTGGTTCCAGCATTTATTTTGCTCATCATCTCCCCGCTGATTGCCTGGCGCCTTAGTAGAACTGAGACAGCCAGGTGGTTTAAAGCTGTGACGAGTCAAGAAGCCCGTAAACGACACGGCGCTTCCTGGATCTTGTGGATAGCATTATGGAGTATGGTTGGGGGTAGCCTTGTAGCATTAGGTACTTTCCACTAAGGCGCTTTTACAATCGTTATAAGTGTTACAAGTGTTATAAATGTTATAAATGTTATAAGTGAGATATGTATCCATTGTCCCCCACAGCAAATCCCAGGCTGGATGACCTCTCCATTGATTGTTAGAAAGGGAAAAGTAGTGTGAGTCTTGGCGATGAGTCCTTAGAGTGGCAGTCAATCCTCGATGCATTGCGCAATATAACTGTCGAAACAGCTCATGCAATATTGGGCGAACAAGGCACGGTGGCATATACTGACGGAGCCTGCATCAAAAATCCCGGAGGACCTGCGGGTTGGAGTGTGATCCTCGCGGCTATTGATAATGTCATAGGTCAAAACATTCGTGAAGGCGCTCCACGTATCGAAAGTTATGGCCATATTCCCGAATCCCTTAATACCACCAATAATCGCGCCGAAATAGCTGCTGTGCTTGCAGCATTGTGCATCGCGCCTCGAGACCAACCCTTAACCATTTATAGTGACAGTGACTATACCATCAAGGTCGCTCAAGGTATTTACCAGATGAAAGCTAATCCCGACCTGTGGGATTTATATCGCGTTCTGCTCAAAAAGCGCACTACTCCTCCCACCTTTGTGTGGGTACGTGGCCACGCCGGGCATGATCAGAATGAACGAGCCGATGAACTGGCTGGCCTTGGCGCCTGGAACGGTGACCTGGAAGCCTATCACAAATGGCAGGAATCCATGGCTCCGGAGGCACGCAATACTCTCTCTGCTGGAGAAATGGCCGCATTGCGCCAGCAGGTCCAAAAGCTCAAAGTGTTTTTTGATAGTGTCCCGCTGGATAGTGCTCGTGTCAGCGCCAACGAACGCGCATTTATCAACGATATGGCGAAACGCCTTCAAAAAAACAATTTCGTGCCCTCAGAAAAGCAAAGTAATTGGGTTAAGGGACTCATGAAGAAATATCAGGTGTAATGCAACGGTCCTCGCAATCTTCCTAATGTGATAGAAAAGGAACACCTTATGCCCACTCCAACCATCCGTGAAGTCCGCATTGAATTCGACCAGCGCGTACCAATGCGTGACGGTATTACGCTCTCGGCTGACATCTATCGTCCTATCGATTCATCGGATAAATCGAGAAAATTTCCGGTGATCCTGACTCGTACTCCTTATATGAAACTGAGCGAGCGTATGCTGGTGCCCGCAGATTACTTTGCTGAGCGGGGATATGTCTTTGTTGCTATGGATGTGCGAGGTCGGGGTGATTCTGATGGTACATTTGTGCCGTATTTCAACGAGGGACAGGATGGCTATGACGCCATTGAGTGGTGCGCTTCTCAGCCCTGGTCGGATGGAAATGTTGGAACCATAGGCAGTTCGTATCCGGGATGTATCCAGTGGTTAGCGGCCATTCAAAAGCCGCCTCATCTGAAGGCAATGGTGGTACGTGTTACTCCTTCTGATCCGTTTGTTGAAACTCCGACGGGTTTGCCATCACCGATGACTCTCTGCTGGCTGCACTATGTCAGCGGGCATATGAACCAGTTGATGGAGGCTGTAGATTGGGAACGAATCTATCAACATCTTCCTTTAATAACAATGGATGAACACGCAGGACGCTGGAATCCTCACTGGCGTGCCAATATCGAACATCCACAACTCGATGCATACTGGGCGCCATTCTGCTACCAGAACAAGTTCGACCAGGTCGATGTGCCGGTGTTACATATCTCAGGTTGGTACGATGACGAGCAGATTGGCACACCACTCAATTATATTGGTATGACAACATACGGAGCCACACTCGCAGTTCGAGCCAGCCAAAGGCTGCTGATGGGACCGTGGGGCCACGTGGTCAATACAGCAACAAAACTGGGAGAAGTTGATTTTGGCCCACAGGCGCTGATCGATTTGCGAGCCGAAGAACTGCGCTGGTTCAATCGATGGTTGAAAGGTTACACAAACATAAGCGCTACCCCAAAAGAATTTCCCGTACGTCTCTTCGTAATGGGAGTCAACGAATGGCGTGATGAACGTGAATGGCCCTTGTCACGCACGCAATGGACGCCGTTTTACCTGCACAGTGGAGGACGTGCCAATAGCCGCTTTGGGGATGGGACACTCTCGACAACGAAGCCCGAAGAAGAGCCGATCGATAGTTACCACTACGATCCAGCACATCCCGTGCCGTTCATTACAGATCCGACATCCTCGCAGATTGGTGGCCCCGACGACTACTCTGCCATTGAACGGCGCGATGATGTGCTAGTCTACCTGACTGAACCACTCATTGAGGAGGTCGAGGTAACTGGACCGATTAGGGTAGATCTATATGCTTCGTCTTCTGCTCCTGATACCGATTTCATGGCAAAGTTGGTGGATGTTTGGCCTTCAGGTTTTGTTCAACGACTCTGTGATGGTATGGTACGTGCGCGTTTCCGTGAGGGTATGGATAAACCATCTTTGATTGAACCTGGGAGGGTCTACCACTATACAATTGATTGCTGGAACACCTCACAGGTCTTCAAAACCGGACATCGTATCGGCCTGGAGATTGGCTCCAGCGCGTTTCCAAAGTATGATCGGAATCTCAATACAGGCGCTCCATTGGGGCAGACTGTTGAGATGGCGGTAGCGGAGCAACGTATTTACCATGATGCTGAGCATCCATCGGCTGTTGTGTTGCCGATCGTATCCCAGGGAGTGAAATAAGGACTCACAAGTATCCCTCTTTTAGGAAGTTCCCTGCCCGTTGTGCGAATGTTTCTGCCGAAAGGACCTCAAAGTCAAGCGAATCAGCAATCCTATCGATAATATTGAAATACGCGCAGACATAGATAGCATCCTCAATAGCCCGGTCGCTCACCCCTGCCTTGCGCATTTGAGCAATATCATCTTGCTCAATTTCTCCGGGAGTAAGCGTCAACTTTTCCAGAAAGCCAAGCGTAGCCCGCAATTTTTGATCTATTGAGGCCGAGCGCCAATCATCAAGTACTGCCGTAACAAAAGTATCACCTAGGGCTTCAGTCGCGACCGCGCTGTGACTACCCGTTCAAAAAGGACACTGGTTTTTGCGCGAGACAAATGCAGCGAAGAGCTCGCGTTCACCTATGCTCCACTCGGAAGGACCACGCATTACATTTTCTAAACAGATCGAGAATGGAGTGCCGAACATTTCTGGACGGTAAGAGAGTAGTCGTACAACATCTGGCACCGTGCTACCTTTGAGGATCACTTCAAGCTTTTTGAGTCTCATTCCTTCCTGATCCCCTTCTCTAGCTTATGAAACTAACTGCTGAGTAGATTCTATCACTTTAGTAGCGTGCTCTCAAATCAATTGCTATTACTCGCAGGCTTACTTATGCATCAGAAGCAAGACAACTACAGCAAGTGCTCCTATTGTCACTAATGGGATGAGTATTGTTGCTATCGCTTTGCCTCTACTAAGACGATGCACAGCCATGATCACGAAAACCTGGAGCACAATACCATACAAACTTAAAACCGAGTTGAGTATCCTGCCAACAAAAGGGATCAAAGCCAGCAGTTTGCTGAATATCCCGAGCGGTGCCTGAACATACAGTGAGGTATTGCACTGTTCCAGAAACGTCCCTTGACCACCAAAAGCTCTTGCGAGTAGATAGACGATTCCCATCAATAGAAAGAAAAGAATGGGTACTACGACAATCAGACCGATCGATGAAGTGAGGGAGAAGAGTCTTGAGAATGTTGTGCCTGTCGCGGGAGGGTAGATGAAATTCACCAGTAGCCCCAACGTTGCATCAAGAATGGCCCAGGAAAGTAGTTGTATCCAGACAAGACTCCAACTTGCATTTCCTTTATCCGCGGTATATGTTGCTATTGATGGTTTAACTAATGCATTGAAGTAATGTTGAGGTAATTGTGAAAGTGCTGTGCTGAGTGAAGGAACTGTGTCAGTTTGTTTTGCCAGGGTTGATTGATCTGAGGGAATAAGTTGCTCTAAGCTTGCACCTTCTTGATATGGACTGTTAGGCATAACAGTTACCCTTTCAACGCTGAGTGTTTCTACGATTTACGCGTTACAATATTTCATTGATAAGAACCGTGAGCATCATAACATGACCTCATCAGTCAAACAACAAACGTAGGAATAATGGCTTGCCGCGAATTAACAAAAGAGCATGTATCTCTAGAGATACATGCTCTCTCGTAACTACCAGTACAGATTTCAAGAGGTTACTACATTAATTAAAGAAGCTGGTCATCAGCTCTGAATTACTAAAGCCACAGGAGCGCTCCAGCCAATCATCCTTGACATTTCACTATGCTATAAGCCAAGATACACTTGTAGACATGATGATTAACGAAGCATACTACCGTTTCCAAATGCTGCCAAAGGACAAAACATATGACCACAACCAAACGACGAACAAACCCAGAAAACATAGATGTCCAGATCGTTGAGCCTGTTCTCGCTCCAGCCCACGCTCGTAACCCGGGTATGCCGCTCGACATGGATTGGGTGCGCCAGGTGCGCGTGAATCGCAGCGCGGTAGAACGGCGAGCAGCAACCATCCCCACGCGTCGTACAGTCAAGAAAGAATGGCAGGTGGCCTGGCTGCTGCGCGCCATCACCTGTATCGATCTCACCACTTTACAGGGCGATGATACTCCTGGAAACGTTCTGCGCTTGTGTGCCAAGGCTCGCCATCCCGTGCGCCAGGAGATATTGGAAGCGCTTGGAGCGAGCGAGCTTGATTTGAAGGTTGGGGCAGTCTGCGTCTATCATAACCTTGTGCCTGTAGCCGTCGAAGCGTTGCGCGGTTCGGGCATTCCCGTTGCCGCCGTCTCGACAGGCTTTCCCGCCGGTCAAATTTCCTTTGAACAAAAACTCGCAGAAATCGGAGCTTCGGTGAAGGCGGGTGCTACAGAAATTGATATTGTGATCTCACGCGCTCATGTGCTGACAGGTAACTGGCAGGCTCTCTATGACGAAGTGCGAGCTTTCCGCGCTGAGTGTGGAGATGCCCATATGAAGACAATTCTTGCTACTCACGAGCTTGCCACGCTGCGCAATGTGTACATGGCAAGCTTGGTATGTATGATGGCGGGCGCTGATTTTATTAAAACCTCTACTGGCAAAGAGCCGGTGAACGCGACGCTGCCTGTAGGAGTGGTGATGGTACGTGCAATTCGTGAGTATCTTGATCGTACCGGCTACAGAGTCGGCTTCAAACCTGCAGGTGGTATCCGCACCGCCAAACAGTCACTTGACTGGCTTATTTTGATGAAAGAGGAATTGGGCAACGAATGGCTCAATAATTCTCTATTCCGCATCGGAGCTAGCAGCTTACTTTCAGACATTGAACGGCAACTTTCGTACTTTGCCACTGGCCACTATGCAGCGGCGCATTACAACCCAATGGTTTAAGCAAGGAGGCTTAGAATGAATGTCAAGGAAATCTTCGAAACAATGGAATATGGGCCTGCTCCAGAGGCCGCTGCTCCAGGACTGGCCTGGATCAAGGAACATGAACCTTTCGGCCTCTTCATTAATAACCAGTGGGTTAAGCCTGCCAGCGGCAAGTATATTGAAAGCATCAATCCAGCGACTGGTAAGCCGTTGACGAAGATCGCCGCAGCTAATAGCGCTGATGTCGATGCTGCCGTAGCTGCTGCGCGTGCCGCCTTCGAGACGTGGGGCAAAACACCCGGGCATGCACGCGCACGCTACATGTATGCCATTGCTCGCCACATTCAGAAGCACTCGCGCCTGCTGGCTGTACTGGAATCGACGGATAATGGCAAACCTATCCGCGAAACACGTGACATCGATATTCCTCTTGTGGCTCGCCACTTTTACTACTATGCAGGTTGGGCGCAACTGATGGAATCGCAACTCCCCGGCTACCAGCCAGTGGGTGTGGTGGGTCAGATCATCCCCTGGAATTTCCCTCTATTGATGTTGGCCTGGAAGATTGCGCCTGCCCTGGCAATGGGCAATACCGTCGTGCTCAAACCTGCGCGTTATACATCTCTGACTGCTCTAAAATTCGCTGAAATTATGCAAGAGATTGGGCTACCGCCTGGAGTCGTCAACATCCTCACCGGTGAAGCTTCGCAAGTAGGTGAAGCATTGGTCCGGCATCCAGACGTAAATAAAATCGCCTTCACGGGATCCACTGACGTTGGACGAAACATTCGCCGCGCAACGGCCGGATCAGGGAAAAAGCTCTCGTTGGAACTGGGCGGTAAGTCGCCTTTCATCGTGTTTGATGATGCCGATCTAGACAGCGTTGTTGAAGGTGTTGTCGATGCCATCTGGTTCAATCAGGGCCAGGTCTGCTGTGCTGGTTCTCGCTTGCTTGTGCAGGAGAACATCGCAGACCGCCTGATCGAAAAGCTGCGCGTCCGAATGGAACATCTACGTATCGGTGATCCACTTGATAAAGCAGTAGATATTGGCGCTATCGTTTCGCCTGGACAACTCAAAGAGATTCAGCGCCTTGTGAACCAGGGAGTCGAAGAAGGTGCCGTAATGTGGCAGCCATCATGGGCATGCCCCACCGAAGGCTATTTCTTCCCACCCACGCTTTTCACGAACGTCTCTCCTGCAACCACTATTGCTCAGGTAGAAATCTTCGGTCCTGTGCTGGTCTCGATGACCTTCCGTACGCCTGCCGAAGCTGTCGAACTGGCAAATAACACTCGTTACGGATTGGCAGCAAGCGTCTGGAGCGAGAACATTAACCTCGCCCTGGACGTGGGTCCCAAATTGAAGGCTGGCAGCGTGTGGATCAACTGCACCAACTTATTCGATGCTTCGAGCGGCTTTGGCGGTTATCGCGAAAGTGGCTTTGGCCGTGAAGGCGGCAAAGAAGGGCTGTATGAGTACGTGCGACCAAAATGGGAAACGCTCGAGCCCTCGCTTGAAGATCTTCATATAGCCCAAGACTCTGCATCTTCTAACGGATCAGGGCCTGGAACTGCGGGGGATGAGGATGGAGAAGATGCTTTGCAGGAGCAAGTATTTGGGTCTTCCAATGGCTATGGTGCGGCGCTTCCCGCTATTGATCGAACGCCAAAGATGTTTATCGGCGGTAAGCAAGCGAGACCAGATTCCGGCTATAGTCGTGATATCTATGATCCTCAGGGCCATCTGATTGGACAGGTGGGTGAAGGCAATCGTAAGGATATCCGCAATGCCGTTGAAGCTGCGCACGCAGCATCTGGTTGGGCTGCTGGCACAACGCATAATCGCGCTCAGATTCTTTATTACATTGCAGAGAACCTCTCTGTTCGCGAGGACGAATTTGCTTGCAGGATTGTACAGCAAACAGCCCGTCCATACGCGGATGCCGTCACTGAAGTTGAGGCCAGCATCTCTCGATTGTTCACTTATGCTGCCTGGGCAGATAAGTTTGAGGGCATTGTGCATCGTCCCCCGATACGGGGAGCAGTTCTGGCCATGCCTGAAGCCATGGGTGTGATCGGTATAGCCTGCCCGGATGAATATCCCTTGCTTGGCTTTATCTCGCTGGCCGCTCCTGTTATTGCCATGGGCAATACGCTTGTCGTTATTCCTTCGCAACGATCACCGCTAAGCGCAACCGATTGCTACCAGGTACTGGAAACATCTGACCTGCCAAACGGGGTTGTAAACATCGTGATAGGTGATCGTGAGACATTGAGCCAGGTTCTGGCCGATCACGATGATGTAGATGCCATGTGGTACTTCGGCTCCGCCGAGGGGAGTAAGAATGTAGAACTGGCTTCGGCTGGCAATATGAAACGTACCTGGGTCAATTATGGGCATCCACGCAACTGGTTAGACCCTGTACAGAGTGAAGGCGAAGAGTTCTTGAGGGAAGCTACGCAAGTCAAGAATATCTGGATCCCATATGGTGAGTGATTTAGAGATATCGAGATTGAACCGTGATGTAGACGTTCTTGACGCACGCCTTCTTAAGAGATAGGATGATAGGCGAAGAGATTTGAAGTATACTTCATTAGTCAAATGTGTAGAGGAGGGAACATATGGAAGTACGTAAATTGACAGAGAAAGATGCCGAGGCTTTTTGGAACATTCGATTGAGGGCATTGCGCGACAATCCGGAGTCTTTTGGTGCATCCTATGAAGAGATACTTGAACGAGGCATCGCTGGTGTCACTCAGGGGCTTCGCAAGAGTGATACTACGCCTGACGACGCGACTTTCGGTGCATTCGAGGGCGCAACACTGGTTGGCATTGCTAACTTCCAACGAGAAGAAGGGATCAAAAGACATCACAAGGGTGTCATCTGGGGAATGTATGTGCCACAAGAGTTGCGTGGGAAAGGGGTAGGCAAGGCTTTGTTGGAGGCTGCAATTGCCTATGCGAAGACGTTACCTGACCTCGAACAGATCAACCTGGCTGTTGTGCTTACCAGCAAAGAAGCTCGTAAACTCTTTATCTCTATGGGCTTTGAGACTTATGGGCTAGAACGGCATGCGTTGAAACTGCACGATCGCTATTTTGACCAGGAACACATGACGCTGCGCCTGACTGAAGGTTAACAAATAAAGGGAGATTTTCGGGGCTACCCCGAAAATCTCCCTTTATTTGTTAACTATAACCTCTCCGGGTGCTTTTTCCGCCAGTAGCGCATATAGCCCTGTACTGTCATTGGGTAGTTCGTTGCAATCTCGTATCGTTCTATTGCGTGAGAATCGTAGGGTGCTCGTAGCAGTTCAGGTTTCGTATGTTCCATCAGCATTGAAATGATCTCGGCCTCATCTTTTCCATCACGCATGGCTCCCAGCACAAACTCACCCCAGGAATAGAGCTTGTCACGTAAACGATCGAAATGCTCAGGTATATTTTTTATCGCTCCAAAATGCCCTATGTATAGCACATCGGGCCGCAAACTCTTCACGAGATTGATGCTGTCTGACCAGGCCTCAAGGTCAAGATCGGGTGGTGGTGTGGGTGGACGAACGTAATCGACATCCTGCAGGCGTACACCAGCCACGTCTCCAGCGAACAATTCCCCGGAGTGCACATCAAAGAAGATTACATGGTGTACGGCGTGTCCTGGTGTATAATGCACTTCAAGGCGACGGCCAGCGATGTTTAGAATATCGCCACCTTCGATGATGGTTAAACGCTCCTGGGGTGTGGATTCAATCTCTCCCCAGAGTAGTTTCATGCGTTCGCCAAAGATACGCGATGCACTCGTTACTACTTTTGTGGTGTCAAGCAAGTGCGGTGCGCCTTTGTTGTGTGTGTATACCTGTGCCCTCGGCAGTTGCCGGACAAGCGTACCGGTTGATCCCGCATGATCCAGGTGGACATGGGTAGCTAGTATATGTGTCACTTCCTGCGGATCGAAGCCCGCTTCTCGAATCGACTCAAGCAACGATTCCACCATGCTACCTGGCCCTGGATCGATTATGACAAGCTCGCTTTGTCCTGCCAACAGGTAGGAGCCGATAATCTCATTTTCACCGAGGAAAGGATGTGAGATTTGCCATGCCCCAGGACTGATTTGTCTAACGTTAGACAAAGGAAAACTCCCTCTACACCTTTTTCGCTGATATCGCCTTTGCCTGCGTGAACAGGAGCAGGTAATCTCTGCCGCCAGCCTTAGAGTCAGTGCCGGACATGTTAAAGCCGCCAAATGGATGGACTCCCACGAGCGCGCCCGTGCTTTTACGATTGAAGTAGAGGTTACCGACATGGTACTCTTGCTTCGCCCGTTCGATGCGTTTTTCATCTTTTGAGTACAGGGAGCCGGTTAATCCGTACTCTGTATCGTTGGCGATCTGCAACGCGTCGTCAAAGTCTCTGGCTTTCATCACTGCCAGCACAGGGCCGAAGATTTCTTCCTGGGCAATACGGGCATGAGGGTCTACATCGGCGATCACAGTCGGTTCGATAAAGTAGCCTGGGCCGTGATGTCCACCACCAACCACCAGGCGACCTTCTTTCTTTCCTACCTCGATATAATCGGTGATCTTCTTCATTGCGTTTTCATCGACGACAGGACCCATGTACGTTTCTGGCCTGGTGACATCACCCATTGTCAATTTTTTCGTCTTCTCTATCACCTTCTGCAATACCTGGTCATAGACTTTTTCGACGATGATAGCACGCGAACCTGCTGAGCACTTCTGCCCCTGGAACCCAAAGGCTGAAGAAACGATGCCCTCGGCAGCGGCGTCAAGGTCGGCGGTTTCGTCTACGACTACAGCGTCTTTGCCGCCCATCTCTAAGATGGCGCGTTTCAACCAGCGCTGACCTTTCCTGGGTTTAGCGGCCAGCTCATTGATGCGCAGTCCAACATCGCGAGAGCCTGTGAAGGCGACAAAACGTACCCGTGCATCCTCGATCAGCGCGTCTCCGATGGTTGAGCCTGACCCCGTCAGGAAATTCACAACGCCTGCTGGTAAGCCGATCTCCTCTAAGAGACGCATAAATTGCCAGGCGATCATAGGAGATGTGCTGGCGGGTTTGAGCACAACGGTATTGCCAGTTACGAAAGCCGCGCTGGTCATACCAACCATAATCGCGCCCGGGAAGTTCCAGGGTGGTATGACCGCACCTACACCCAAGGGAATGTACACGAGCTGGTTGTCCTCGCCCTCTATCTTCACAAGGGGTTGATCTTCTGCCAAACGCATCATTTCGCGTGCGTAGAATTCCATGAAGTCAAGTGCTTCAGCAGTATCACCATCTGCCTCAGGCCAACTTTTGCCTACTTCGTAGATCATCCAGGCGTTAAATTCGAAGCGTCGTGCCTTCAGCAAGTCAGCAGCCGCGAATAGGTAACCAGCACGTTCTTCAGCGGGTACTTGTTTCCAGGTCTCGAAAGCAGCAGCGGCTGACTTTACTGCTGCATCTACCTGCTCTGCAGTGGCGCTTGAGAAATAGCCAATCACCTGGTCAGGTTGAGAGGGATTGCGAGAGGCGAAGGTGGCCTCATTAGTGATCTTTTTGCCGCCGATGATCAGCGGATATGTTTGTCCCAATTCGCCCTTTACCTTTTCCAATGCCTCCATTTGAGCCTGCAGGTTCGCTGGTCTGGTAAAGTCGGTATAGGGGGTATTCTTAAATGGCGTCGCTGCATGTGACGACACACTTTCGATCATTTTTGCCAAAATAACACACTCCTTTGTGGCTAGACAGCTTGTTTCTCTCATTGTATCTCATAATCAAACACGATTCCAATGTAGTCAGCGTAAATCAGGGGTGCAGGTGGACGAGCCACCTGCACCCCTGATTTACGCTGTGGTGAAAGAGCTATCTGACCAGCTCTGCCAGTTGATCGAGTTGTTCCAGGTCAGGGGTACACGGCCAGAGAATCAATTCGTCTGCTCCAACATCGGCATATGCCTGAATGCGCTGCTTGATTGCCTCAATAGTAATAGGGAGGTAATTAATCATCATTTCTACCATTGGTCCCAAAAATGAATAGTAGTTGCGGAGATATGCGCCCCCGCGCTCCTTCGCATCCAGTCCTAGAGCATAGTAGAAACATCCAACAAGGCGCGGCTTGCCGGGTCTGCCTGCAGCTTTCCACGCCTCTTCAGCTAATTGGAAGAATTGTCGAGTTCCTTGTGGATCGCGACCCCCGGCGATGTAGCCATCTCCCCAAAGACCAACTCTCTGTATCGAAGCAGGTGAATAGCCGCCAATTAATATTTCAGGCCCGCCTGATTGAACTGGTTTCGGACCAATTGGCCCTACATTATCGCCAAACGGTTGACCAGACCAGATACGCTTCATGGTTTCCAGTTGTTCTTCAAACCGTTTCCTTCGGCTTTTGAACGAAACGGATGCCGCGAGAAAATCGTCCTCTCTCCCACCAATGCCCAGACCAAGAGTAAGTCGACCTCCAGAAAGCGCATCCAGACTGGCCGCTTGCTTTGCAAGTAGCGCGGGGTTGCGCAGAGGCGCAAGCAATACAGTAGTCATCAGGCGAATACGTTGTGTTGCGCCTGCTGCTGCCGCAAGTGTAATGAGCGGTTCGTAGTTGGGAAAAACGAGGCGGTCAAGAATAGTCAGACTGGAAAAGGGACCAGAGTCAGCCTTTTTAGCCCAGTCTAAGATTTTTTTTCCCTCAATACCAGGGATAGTTGCTGGTAGACCAATACCAATTTTCATGAAATACCTCCAATTTTCATACAATGCAAAGAAGAGAGCATCATTATAGTATCACACTTGCATTCTCAGACTATTTTTCTTCCAGCCTCTCATTTTTACTGGCCAGGCTTTTTACGAGTCGAATTGATGCAATGCGTTGCTCAGCCAGCACATCAGCGGCGCGGAAAGTGGGAATGTTTTGTTCTTTAGAAATGGCAATGATGTTTTCCATTGAGTTGTATAAGCGAGATACCTGCTCCATTGCACGTTGATGGTTAAAACCACCTGGATTGAGACTGTCGAGATTGGAAAGCAAACCGCCCGCATTAACGATGTAATCTGGCGCATATAAAATATCGTGTGCTTGTAGTAAATCACCGTGGCGGTTTTCTCCCAACTGATTATTGGCCGAGCCACACACGATTTTACAGCGTAGTTCTGGAATCGTTTGATCATTAAGTACATTTCCCAATGCGCAGGGGCAGTACACATCAACTCTAAGTCTATGAATCTCTTCAGTAGAGACAATATTGGTATTGTACTTAGCAGCGACAAGCCTGGCTTGTTCTCGATCGATGTCAGCGATGGTCACAGTCGCTCCTGCTTCTACCAGGTATTTCAGGGCATGCGTTCCAACGGCGCCTACACCTTGCAGAGCAATAGTACGACCCTGCAGGTCGGGACTGCCATAGACCTCTTTGAGACATGCGCGTATACCTTGCACGACACCATAAGCTGTGGCTTGCGAGCCATCACTGGGACCGCCCCACGCTTCAGGAATAGTGACGACGTATGGTGTTTCCTGGCGTATCACCAGCATATCTTCAGGAGTGGTACCGACATCGACACCTGTTAGAAACAGGCCGTTAAATCGGTTGATAAAACGACCGAGGGCGCGTAATCTTACTTCGGTTTTGTCGTGTTTAGGATCGCCGACCACAACACACTTACCTCCACCATAGGAAGCACCTGCTGCTGCACACTTGTAGGTCATCCCGCGAGCAAGACGTAACACGTCCTGAATTGCATCTGCTTCGCTTTCATATGGCCACATGCGAATGCCACCTGCAGCAGGGCCCAGCGTGGTGTCGTGTATTGCAATGATGGCCTTTAGTCCGAGCGTCTTTTCCTGGCAGAAGAAGATATTCTCGAAGTCGTGGGTTTCCATGAGGTCGAATATGTAGCTGTCCAATTGGTTCTCTCCCTTCTATTTCAAGACTTGACCTGGACGTTCTCGCAGGATGCGCTCAGCTTCGGTCACGATCTCTCTGACTATCTCCGCCGCCGGATTTATCTCGTGGATCATGCCCACCGCATTGCCAGCCCGAACTGCTGCAATACTTGCGTTGCCTTCACTCATCGCTATCACAACCTGTGCACGCAATTCTTCACGGCGGGCTACTACTTCGTCATTTCGTCCATGCCATGAGGCTGTGTATTCGTTGCGCAAGACACGATCACCAACGTCACCTGGAAACGGGTATTCAAGGGTGAGATCATAAATCTGCGTCAATACTGTGTCATCTGTACCTGCCTCAAGCATCCGTTCCTTTTCCCAGTTCTCTCCACCTGACTCCCGGCTGGCATAGAAGCGTGTACCCATCCAGGCGCCCTCAGCGCCAAGCACAAGCACTGCTGCCAGGCCACGCCCATCAGCGATACCACCGGCTGCAAGTACAGGAATATCGCCAGCAATATCTAGCACGGCTGTCACCATGGGCAGTGTGCCGCTATAACCGGTATGACCGCCTGCTTCGGTGCCCTGTGCCACAAGTATATCAACTCCGGCTTGTATTGCTACCATTGCTTGCGCCACGGTTTGAACCTGCGCTATCACTTTCACACCTGCTGCATGTGCGACTGGAATGTACGGAGTCGGGTCTGCGAAAGAGTGACTGACCGCCACCACACGTTCCTCCAGCGCCACTTTTACAAACTCATCTAACCCGGGAAATGAAGAAATGAAGCCAACGCCAAAGGGCTTGTTCGTGAGTTGGCGTACCTTGCGAATCTGCTCTCTCAGCCATTCGGGACCGCCGGTTGTCATTCCTCCGATGAGGCCAAAGCCGCCTGCTTCAGAAACGGCTGCTGCCAGGTCAGCAGCCGCTGTACCTCCACTCATAGGAGCGCTGATAATCGGATGTTCGATTCCAAGCATGTCACAAATACGTGTATGCAACATGGTTTAACCTCCGGTAGAATTGTTTCCTGGCTTCATAGAACTAAACTGAATGTTCGTAGAATAATTGTAGCATTACTTCGTTCGCGATGTTCTCTCGTCCATCAACAGTATCGTATACTGAGAAAAAGGAATTCACTCAGCTCATCAATAGAAAGAGGAACTTCACATGGATGTGTATCGTGCACTCAACGCAGATGTACCACAGTTGCTCTTTACAGTATTGCATCAAGCAGGCCCAACGCTTTCGGACGAGGAATTCACACGCACAGTAACCGCTCTGCAAATGGATATTCGCAAACAAGTGCATGAAGTCGGCGAACGAATGCACCAGTGGCTACTGCAGCAGTATAGTCAGCAAGCCGAAGAGACGTTACAAAAACTCCAACGTCTGGGTGTTTTATCAATGCAAGCTGATGTGGGAGAAGTACAGCGGATATTGGATCGTGAATTCAGTCGTCTTGGGAACCGTATCAGCTTAGCGACATTGCTCGGCTTGCAGGGATCTGCTGAAGAGACCTTTAGTGAAGCTGTACCCATCGACACCGAACTGGCAAAGCGTGTCGCAGATGGACGTGAGTATTTAGCCTCGCTTGGATTTAAGCCTGGTCAGGGACCATTGCACGAAGCATGGCTGCTCTTTCGGGGATCAATTCATTATGACATTATTGAACATGTAGTTCGCGATCGCATGGGCATCTATAGGGGCAGTCACGGTGCGCACATCGAAAATATAGCGCGGACCTCATTCGGCACCTACAACCTGATCTACCAGCTTGGTGAAAGTCTTACCGCCGATCTCGTTGATGATGTGCCCACCCAGGAAGTGACCTTTGCCTTTAGCAAAGGCCCCATCCACTATAGCGACTTCCGGCGGGAGGTGTCTGTTCTGATGGAACATGTAGGTGGACAGATAAATATGATGCATGCCTCTTACTGGCAACGCAAACTCGGATTGGGTACTGGCAAAGAATTTGTGTTGCGCTTACGCCTTCCTGAGGGTGAAGCCTCCTTAAAAGTTGCTATCAGTGAGATTGCTAATGCCGGGAGTGTAGGGAAAGAGACTATTGTAAAACGAGGGAAGTTGATGTTGGGTAGAAGGGTGTTGTAAAAGGCTAGGGTAGTACGAATACGGGCTATTTCACTGTGGACCGAAGATTTAAACGTCTGTGCTTTCATTGCTACTACTTAATACGGATGGGAATGAAAGCACCGCTGCCAGTAGGCAAGGGAGGGTACTTGCCCGTTGGCACTTGTTGGGAGTGTCGTTGTCTAACCTGCTGCCCAAGCAGAGTTCATGCATGATCTGCAATTGGTATAGAGAGAATGAGTCGTGCGACTTCCTCTGGCTCATCTATCTGAACATAGTGATGGACCTTTGGCACGAGGCAGAACTGGAAACAAAAATATTGATGTACCCTCGGCGCAAGTATCTCCTGCAAGGTTGCTCTGTACGCTGTTGCCCATACCTGATCTTCCTTAGCCTCGCATTACATAGTATACTAAAAGTTATAGAAGTTAAACTATGTGAGGAGAAGTCAGCTTATGACCAAACCAAGACAGGATTTTCCGATAGAGCAACAACTGCGTAAAGATATTCAGGACGCACAGCGAGCACGTGATCAACTCAAGCTTGATACCTTACGTATGGCCCTGGGTGCAATTCATAACCTTGAGGTGGCGCGCACCGACCGCAAGAATCCTGAGTATGGAGAGCCTCTGACAGAAGCTGATTGTTTGAGAGTTTTGGAACAAGAGGTAAAAAAGCGCGGCCAGGCAATTCCTTTCTATAAACAGGGTGGTCGTTTCGAACTTGCAGAAAAAGAAAAACGCGAGATGGAGATTTTGCAAGCTTACCTCCAGGGTTCCCAATTGAGCGATGATGAGTTGCGCGCTATTGTTGCCAGGCTGATTGAGGAACAGGGCAAAGAGTTTAAAAGCGTTATGCCGCTAGCTGCTAAGGAGACCAGGGGCCGTGCTGATGGTGCTCATGTACAACGGATTGTCAGGGAGATGATTGCTTGATACTAAAATGAAAATCTACAATACACTGACCAGACGCATTGAAGAAATCATCCCATTAGAGCATGGCAACATCAAGTTGTATTCGTGTGGGCCAACAGTTTACCGCTACATCCACATCGGTAACCTGCGCACTTTCACAATGGCAGACTGGATACGGCGTAGCTTCGAGTATCGCGGATTCGAGGTGCAGCATGTGAAGAATATCACAGATGTCGGTCACATGCGCCAGGAGATGGTAGATCGTGGTGAAGATAAAATACTGGCCCAGGCCCGCAAAGAGGGCAAAACAGCGTTACAGATCGCACAATTTTATACCGATGCTTTCCACGAGGACGAGCAAAAATTGAATATCGAACCTGCGACGATCTTCCCACGTGCGACAGAGCACATTACTGAGATGATTGATATCATCCAGGGTTTACTGGAGAAGGATATTGCCTACGAGGTCAATGGTAATGTCTATTTCGATATTAAAGGCTTTCCTGATTATGGTAAACTTTCGGGCAACCAATTGGAGAATATGCTGGCGGGAGTGCGCGAAGGGGTAGTTGAAGATCGACGTAACGCGGAGGATTTCCCTCTGTGGAAGGTAGCCGAACCCGGGCGCGAAATGGCATGGGAAAGTCCTTGGGGACGTGGCTTTCCTGGCTGGCATATTGAATGCAGCGCCATGTCGATGAAGTACCTTGGTGAACATTTTGATATCCATACTGGCGGTGTAGATAATATCTTTCCTCATCATGAAGATGAAATTGCGCAGAGCGAAGGGTTTACTAGCCAGAAGTTCGTGAATTACTGGATACATGCCCAGCATTTGTTGGCTGATGGGCAGAAGATGGCGAAATCTACCGGCAACGCTTATACCCGTTCTGAAATAGAGGCTCGTGGCTTCGACCCGATGGCGCTGCGTTATTTTTATACAACCGCACTCTATCGCAGTCGTTTAAATTTTACCTTCCGTGCTCTGCAAGCGTCTCAGACTTCTCTGGAACGATTGCGAGGTCTGGCCTACCAGCTCTTTTTGCAGGCTGATAAAGACCGCGTTTTTGCGGTTGAGCCTATCGAACCAAATTACTGGCAAGAAACATTCCTGGGTGAGATTGAGAATGATCTGAATATGCCTCGAGCTATGTCCGTAGTTTGGGCCATGTTGCGAGCACGAGATTGCGATCCAACGATCAGGGTACGCTTGCTGTTCGATTTTGATCGCATCCTTGGTTTCGATCTTAAGAACTATTTGCAAAGTGATCAGCCACAGCGCAAGGCCGATTCAGAAACATACCTGGCGACTCTGCCAACTCAGATTACTGCACTGGTAAGAGAACGTGAGAGTTTACGCAGAAAGGGTGATTATGCGCAAGCTGATTACATTCGAGGTGAAATAGGATCTGCAGGTTATACTGTCAATGATGCTACGCAGGGCTCTATCGTCTTGCCTCGGCGGCTGGAGGACGAATTCATTGTGCTTTCAAGTTCCTCTGATGCTCCGGATAATACCCAGCAAGCTGATCTCTACGAGTTTTCAGTAAATTTGCTCTCTCACAATAGCCGGGATGATCTTGAACGATGCATACAGAGCATTTGTCGTCACAGCGATGATCGTTCTGTTGAACTGGTGATCCTTGATAACGGTTCCACCGATGAAACACTGGCTTATTTAGAGCATCTTGCGCGTCAAAATGACCTGGTCGGAGCAAATGGTCAGCATCTAGGTTTGCAAGTGCTTTTCGCAGATCACAATATGGGGTTTGCAGCCGCACGCAATGCTACTATGCGGGCCAGTCGAGGACATTACATTACACTGATGGATACCTCTATAGAAGTTGATGGTAATATCTGGGAACCATTAGCGATGACGCTAGCTGACCGCAATATGGGAGTTGTAGGACCGTACGGACTGGTGACCGATGATCTGCGGGAGTTTCGTGAAGCTACTGGGCCTGACGTAGATGCAATCGAAGGCTATCTGCTGGCCTTTCGTAGAGAACTGCTGTCGGAAGTTGGCTGGATTGATGAACGCTTCCGTTTTTACCGCTTAATGGATATTTATTTCAGCTTCTTCTTCAAAACCTCGGGCTATCGTGTCTTGACCACTCCTCTCGTGGCTGAACGTCTCCAAAAACACCCACACCGTGAATGGTTCAGTTTAAGTGAAGAGGAGCGTACGACCAAGAGCAAGAAGAATTATGACATCTTTCGAGATCGCTGGCATCATGGAGAAAGCCTGTTAGTAGCTAATTACCAACCTCAGAATCTGTGGCGAGGTCATGATCATCCCTATCATCTCGAAGGGACGCACACACATTCTCCTGATGAATTACCGCCTGAAGAAGTTATGCATACCCACATTCACCAGCACTGGCCAGATCATTCGCATGAACATGCGCACTATCACCAGAACAGGTGAGTGGAACAGGAGTTTATATGCTGAAGGATACCCTGGTTGTAACTGCTCCGGAGTCGCTGATACACTTGGATATGGAACGTGTTGTTGTGCTAAATGGCGATATAGGACCGATAAGCCCTGAACAAGAAGATGCGCTGTGCGCTTTTATCGAGCGTGGAGGAGGATTAGTATGCCTGGGTGATGCCGCTGAAGCATATCGTGAATATCCGTTGCTAGGCGAAGTATTAGGCCATATTCATGGTATCTGCACCCCACGCTGCGAAATCATCGCTCGTGTAGCTACAACTGATCATTACCTGACACGCCGAATGGACTCTTCATTTGCTGTGCTCGAGGGAATATATTTGCTGGATGATATCCCCAGTGATGCCGTGAATCTGTGGCAAGCTTCGTGGCGTTATGCGAACTACACACTTGCGTATACGCGCATATTTTGTCAAGGACGTATATTCTGTACTACCCTTGGAAGTGACCTGCAGACCCAAAATCTTCCCATATTTCAACAAATGTTGTTCCGTGCAATTCACTATGCTGCGGGAGCGGAGACGAGAGAGCAAACGAAGCGAGTGGCGATGATTGGCTATGGGGTTATTGGCTTTGAGCATGGCACCGCTATTCATAACGTGCCGGGGTTGGAGTATGCACTCGTTTGTGATCGCAATGAGGAACGTTTAGCAATTGCGCGCCAGTCTTTCCCAGGCGTGAGCACCTGTACAGAACTAAAGCAGGTTGCGGAAGATCCAGACATTGATGCCGTGATAATTTCAACACCACCTGACACCCACGCTGCTATTTCCTTGCAGATGCTACGCGCAGGCAAGCACGTGGTCTCAGAAAAGCCGTTTTGTTTAACGACTGCTGAAGCCAACGAGTTGATTCAGCTTGCTGGTACCTATCAACGAGCATTGACAGTCTACCAGTGCAGGCGCTGGGATCCCGACTACCTGGCCATCCAGCAGGTGCTAAAGCGTGAAACCATTGGCGATGTTTTTCACATTGAAACATTTATTGGTGGCTATGCACATCCGTGCGACTACTGGCATTCTCACGAACCTATTTCAGGTGGCACCTTTTATGATTGGGGTTCGCACTATCTGGATTGGATTCTACAACTCATCCCCGATACTGTTAAGAGTGTACGCGGTGTGGAGCATAAACGCGTCTGGCATGATGTCACAAATGCAGATCACTCCAGCGTGTATTTACGTTTTGCCGGTGGACAGGAGGCGGAATTCATGCACTCGGACATTGCAGCAGCCATGAAGCCCAAATGGTATATCCTGGGCACAAAAGGCGCGCTTGTAGGACACTGGAGGCAAGAAACGGTCAAGACACGCCGCTGGTCAGGTGACCTGATTGAAGAACGCCTTGCTCCCTCGGAAGCATTACCCGAGCTAAACGTATATACGCGAGAAATGAGTGGCGTTATCCATGAACAACGCTTGATGTTACCGGAGGCACCAGCATTTGCTTTCCATCGTAATCTGGCGAACCATTTACATTGTGGTGAGCCATTGGCAGTACCACCTGAAGATTCTAGACGGAATATTGCGGTGATGGAGGCAGCAAAATATTCGGCAGAGCGTGGGGGAGAGACAATTGCACTGGAATGTTAGTATGTTTGCCCTCATCATCAATTTTCGTTAAGCCATCACCATACGAATGATGCGAGTATCGGAGGTGTTCTTAGCATTTGTACGCCAGGAGGCGGAGGCTTCTTATGAAAAGAGAAGGAGAACTGGCATGGCAATTGAATTGCCTTTATTCCCATTAGATGTCGTACTTTTTCCGGGTGAAGAGCTGCCCCTACATATCTTCGAGCCGCGTTACCGCTTGATGATCAATGAGTGTTACGAACAAAAAAGACCATTCGGTGTTGTACTTGTCCGACCAGACAGTAAACATTTACAAGAAAAACCCTATTCCGTTGGCACAATGGCGGAGATTGAGGTACTTGATCGACTTGAGGATGGCCGTATGAACTTGCTTGCAAGAGGTTTGCAACGGTTCCGTATCCTCGACCAGCATCGTCAAAAACCCTATCTCTCAGGACTCGTGGAAGTGTATGAGGATAGAGTCGTACCAGATCAGTCGCTTACAACCTGTGCCAACCAGGCTAGAGGACTTTTCAACTCGTACCTACAAATTTTGCTGGCAGTGGTCGGGAAACAGGATATCGCATTCCATTTGCCAACCGCACCAGAGGAACTTTCACATTTCATTGCTTATTTTCTGGATGTTCAAAATGAGCGTAAACAACAATTGTTAGAACTCACATCGACCGCTCAACGTCTGGAGGAAGAAATAGACATATTACGCCACGAAATGCCGGTCATGCGTCAAATGTTCTCGTTTAACAACAATTACCTTCCAGAGGACCCTGATCGCAGTATGCTAAATTGATGAGATTATAAGATGTAGAAAGGATACACCTGACATGAGTACACAGGCACATGACGGGTTAAACAAACATACCTGGAAGCTATCAGAAATGGGACTCATCGGAGCACCGCGTCCCTTTTCTCCTGAATTCACCATTACTCTTCAATTTGAGGAGGAATCACGCATTCATGGCGCAAGCGCTTGCAATCGCTATTTCGCGACGTACCACTTAAATGGACCTCACCTGGAATTTCAATATATAGGGGCAACACGGATGATGTGTCCAGAACCTGCTATGGTGTTGGAACGTGACTATTTTGCTGCTTTGGAAAAAGTCAAGACCTACCAGCTCCAGGAAGATCGATTAACTCTTTACTATAATCAAGGTAAGAACCTCTTGCTCTTTCGTAAAAGAGAGGGGAAATAACCTGTGGCCGATTATGCTAGTTTCCGACAAAGATTAGATGCTGTTTTGCGAACATTGGATATGACGCAGGTTAGCGATTTTCTTATCGCTGAAGGACAATGGCATCCGGGGACGCCCGCAGATCCAGAGTATGCGATGTGGATGATGATTGCAGGGAGCCAGACATTGCGAGATTTGCATGAGCAAGCCAGGAAGTGGTTAGTCAGCCACGGACACGAGGCTGATGCTGAGGCTGTGTTGAGAAGAGGGAAAGTGGCAGGAAGTAAGCAAAGGAAAAAAGTTGACGGACATCATAAATGAGGGCAGACCAGGAAAACGCGCGCGTTTTCCTGGTCTGCCCTCATTTATGATAACTCCCTACTTCTACGCTTCCGCCTTCTCCTTCTTGTACTGCGCTATGATCTCTTGCTGCACGTTGGGTGGAACTTCTTCGTACTGGTAGAATTCCATCTTGAAGGAACCACGACCCTGCGTTATCGAACGTAGATCGGATGCGTAGTGTAACATTTCGGCTTGTGGTACATTGGCGGTAATCTGTTGCATGCCATCGCCAATGGGTGTCATTCCAAGCACTCGCCCGCGTTTTGTATTGATGTCACTCATCACATCGCCCATGTTGCCTTCGGGTACGGTGGTAGTAAGAGTCATTACCGGTTCCAGGATAGTTGGGTTGGCCTGTGGCACAGCTTCTTGCATGCCCAGCGAGGCAGCAATTTCAAACGACTGCGCGGATGAGTCGACAGGATGATATTTGCCATCCACCAGTGCTACCCTGACATAGAGCATTGGATTTCCAGAAATGAAGCCACGTTTGAGCGAGTCCCGCACGCCTTTCTCGACACCGGGGATGAATTGACCGGGTACCACGCCACCTACAATCTTATTATCGAAGACGAAGTTTTCTTCACCACCCATTGGCAATGGCTCAATCTCCAGCCATACATCACCAAATTGACCGTGGCCCCCACTTTGTCGCTTATGGCGTCCGTTTGCTCGTGCCTTCTTGCGAATCGTCTCGCGGTAGGAAATGCGCGGATCACGTACCTCGAGGTCTACGCCATATTTACGTTTAATGCCCTCAACCACGATCTGAATATGTGATTCGCCCATACCAGAAAGATGCACTTCGGCTGTTTCCGGGTCACGCGAGACGCGCAGGGTACGATCTTCTTCCACTACGCGTGCTAACGCATTGCTCATTCTATCCAGGTCGGCTTTACTCTTGGGGAAAACTGCCACAGTAAAACTAGTCTCGGGGAAGTTAATTGGTTCCAATGAAATGGTCGTGTCTTTGCTGCTTGTTAGAGTATCTCCAGTATGGGTGTTTGTAAGTTTCGCGACAGCCCCGAAGTCACCTGCCGCAATCTCCGTGGCGTTTTCTTGCATTTTGCCGCGCTGGATTATCAATTGCCCAATTCGCTCATCGGCTTTTGTTTGCACATTATACACATGACTATCTGGCTTGAGCGTGCCGGTATAGATACGGAAGGTGCTGTTGGTGCCCACCTGTGCAGCGGCAGTTTTAAAGATAAACATTGAAAGGCTGTTGCCAAAGGCCTGCGCGTCTTCTGGTACAGAATCTGCCGCGCTGGGCATATAATCTACGATTGCGTCGAGAAGTGTCTGGACGCCGACATTTTTGCTTGCTGAGCCACACATCACTGGAATGAGCTGACCGCTGCGGGTTCCTTTTTTAACAACAGAGAGAATTTCCTCGTCGCTTAGCTCTTCGCCTTCAAGGAACTTTTCCATAATATCGTCATCACTCTCGACTGCTGACTCGATCAGTTGTTCGCGGTAGCTACTGATTTTATCTTGTAGCCCGCCAGGAATAGCGACTTCTTGAACTTTATTACCGCCCTCAAAGGTGTAACCCTTCTGTGAAACAAGGTCGATGACTCCCTTGAAGCCTGCCTGTTCGCCTATAGGTAGTTGCAAGGGAACGACTTTTAAACCAAATTGCTTGCGTAGTGATTCCAGAGCCTGGTCGAACGAGGTATTTTCACGATCAAGCTTATTGACCAGCACCATACGTGGCAGCTTGCGCTCATCAGCGTATTGCCAGGTAAGTTCCGTGCCAACCTCAACGCCTTTTTCAGCCGTCACAACAACGAGCGCTGCATCAGCAACACGCAGAGCCGCTTTTACTTCACCCACAAAGTCGGCATAGCCAGGGGTGTCGATGAAGTTGATCTTCGTGTTTTTCCATTCAACTGGTAGCACTTTCGCATTGAGTGTCATCTGCCGTTTTAATTCATCGGGATCATGATCGCCGATTGAGCTACCTTCATCTACCTTGCCCTGTCGTGTCACGGCGCCGCTATCATAGAGTGCTGCATCTATCAGAGACGTTTTGCCTGATCCAACATGGGAAATCAATGCCACATTGCGAATATGTTCCGCTGTATAGACCTTCATGAAATCCAAATTCCTCCTGAGTATCTATGCACGAGGCAGCCTTGTAAGACTGTATAGCTCATGATTTGCCTGTTCCAGGCCGCCTACAATCCCACGCCATTAGTTGAGTGTGCCGTCTAAAATGAAATACTTGACGCCTATCCAATTTGGTTTGTCTGGTATGTTGTAGTATATCAGTATCGAGCAGTTTGCACAACTGAAATTTTGACAAATACCCATATGCATTCAGAAACGCTGCTAACGCAGCTAGAAAGATGCTGTAGCATCTTTCTCATCTGGATGTAAGGAAATATAATGTCTTTGTTTGTGGAGGTTATTTTGTGGTAACTTTACCCAAAGCTATAACTTTTGATTGTTATGGTACACTCATTGACTGGGAGAAAGCAATCCAGCGGTTCTTCGCTGAGAGTTTGGATTCTAAGGCAATTGGATTTGTTGACCCACGCACGCTTCAAGAAGAATGGGAGGAGATCCAGTTTCGCTATATCCAGGAGCAATATCGTCCTTATCGCCAGGTGCTTCATGACACCATGAAGATGGTTTTCGATCAATTCCATATTCCTTCTGACGAAGTAGAAGTCGAGGAGTTTGCGGATTCGATGGGTCACTGGCAACCGTTTCCAGATACAAAAGATGCAATTATTGAATTACAAAAATATGTGAAGGTAGTGCTTATAACCAATACCGACGACTCCATCATTGCACAGACAGAACAAACAATAGGTGTGAAGTTTGATGATATCATTACCGCTGAACAGGCGGGCGCTTATAAACCCAGTCTTGAGGGCTTTCAACTCGCTAGAAAACGGCTGGGGTTGAAGGTGTCACAGATCTGGCACGCGGGCTTCGGGTTTAAATATGATATTGTGCCTGCCAAGAAGCTGGGGTATACAACAGTGTGGGTTAATCGACAAGGTCAGGGACGACCTGGAAGGGTGAAGGAGACGTTTCTTGTAGGGGATATGAGGACGCTAGCGTATTTGATTAAAGGTATTGCGGCTTCAGCATAGCACTAACCGTGCTATACTTGATTACATATTTCAACAACCGGCAGATAAATCACATAAGGAGAAAGACATATGACTGTTGATATCAGCGACATCGAGCACATCATAGCCCTACAAGATACCTGGAGACAGACGCAAACCATCAACTTGATTGCCAGTGAGAATACTCCTAGCGAGGCTGTACGACGTGTGCAGATCTCCGACTTTATGGGTCGTTATGCCGAGGG
>Ga0070706_100001000_pt1 | contig 30690 bp, 36 predicted proteins | sample KBSK5501metaG_FD_65476 | JGI IMG/M metagenome (GOLD analysis project Ga0070706, IMG submission 65476) | Corn, switchgrass and miscanthus rhizosphere microbial communities from Kellogg Biological Station, Michigan, USA - KBS K5-50-1 metaG | ecosystem: Host-associated > Plants > Roots >... | reverse complement strand
TGGCGGGCGCTGGTATTGTAGGCGATGCGGTCATCCCCCGGATAGGCCTCCTCAGCCCAGGCCGCGGCAATGTCTTCCCTCACCGATTCAGTGGCCATGGCGGCAGAGTAACTCCGAGCGCGGCTTCCGCGCGCCCAAAATCTGACGCCGGGCCTGGGCGGAGGCGCAGGGTCAGAAACTCCGCACGAGCATCCACCCGCCCCAGGCGAGCAGCAGGGCACCGGCGGTCCAGCTCGTGAGCCGCTCGGACGGCACCAGCTTCTCGGCGAGCACCAGCGCCGCCAGCGCCGCGACCCAGAGCAGGTTCATCACGCCCGCCACGAAGAGCAGCGCCATCAGTGCCCAGCAGCAGCCCACGCAGAAGGCGCCGTGGCGGAGGCCCATGATCAAGGCGCCGCGCGGCCCCTCGCGCCACTCGGTAAGCACGAATCCCACGGGCGACTGGCAGCGCGCCAGGCAGACGCGCTTGAGCGGCGTGAACTGGTAGACCCCCGCGGCCAGCAGCAGCACACCACCGACCCGAGGCGCGGCCTCGAGGGTTGTGGGCGCGAGCAGCGCCGCGCGCTGAAGCCCCCACTGGGCACCGGCAGCGAGCAGGCTGAAGGCGGACCAGACCGCGAGGTACCCGGTGAGGAAGACGGCCGTGGGCACCGGCGGCGTCCCGGGTGCCGCCCGCCGCCGATTGACGGTCGCGAAGGTCACGATCATGAGGCTGGCCGTCGGCACCATCATGGCCACCATCATGACCACCCACATGAGAACGGTCAGCCCGAAGGGTCCGGCCCCCGACGGCGCCGCCATCGGCATGGCGGCACTCGCGACCGGCGCCATGTCCATCGCCTCCATGCGCCCGGCGAGCCGGATCAGGTACGCCCAGGCCAGCAGCGCCAGCGCGGCCACGCCGGCCGCGGCAATGGCGCGATCGCGACGGATCAGCGCTTCGACGTCCACGCGGGCGAGTCTAGCAGAACGGGCTTGACAAGCGCCCGGACGTGTAAGGAGATGGCGGCGGCCAGAGCGATCGAGCATCACCGCATGGGCGATATGGCACGGCGGCTGGCGACGCGAGCAGGCGGACGGCCGGAGCCGGCGGCCCCGACACCCACAAAGGAGGGTCTCATGGAGAGCAGCGGATTCAAGCTGACGCGACGCGCGCTTCTCAAGACGGCGGTGGGCATCGGGGCCGGGGTGGGCTTTGTCGGCCCGTGGCGGTGGGCGCGCGCCCAAGCGAAGAAACCCATCGTGATCGGACTCACCTGCGACGCGACCGGCACCTTCGCCGACAGCGGCCAGGCCGACCGCCGCGGCATGATCCTCGCCATCGAGGAGTTCAATGCCAAGGGCGGGGTGCTCGGGCGTCCCATCGAGCACAAGTGGGAGGACACCGAGACCGATGCCTCCGTGGCGGTGCGCAAGGCCCAGCGACTGATCGAGCGCGACAAGATCGACTTCATGATCGGGGCGCTCTCGAGCGGCGTGGCGGCGCCACTGTCCGAGCTCGCCCAGCGCTACGGCATCATCTACTGCAACAGCAATTCGAGCGCGGACTCCGTCACCAACGAGAAATGCCAGCGCGTGAACTTCGTGTGGGACGCCAACAACTGGATGTTCGCCAATGCGCTCGGGCCCCTCGTCGCCAAGAACCTCGGCACGAGGTGGTTCATCCTGACCCACGATTACGTCTGGGGCAAGAACGCGACGGCCGCGACGCGCGAGAACATGAAGAAGGTCGGGTCCGAGGAGCTCGGCGAGCTCATGATCCCGCAGGGCACACGCGACTTCAGCGCCCAGCTCCTGCGCATCCGGAGCGCCAAGCCCCAGGTCGTCATCGCCAACGTGGCGGGGATCGAGCAGACGGCGCTCCGCGAGCAGGCCTACGAGTTCGGCTCGGACAAGGACTCCGCCTGGGTCTTTCCGCAGCAGGACTTCCCGGACATGGTCACGCTCGGAGCCAAGAAGGCCTTCGGCTATTTCTGCACGACGTGGCACTACACGCTCAACGAGCCCGGCGTCAAGGAGTTCACCGAGCGCTTCAAGAAGCGCTGGGCGAGCGCGCCGATCCCCGTCCCCGACAATGTCTCGGTGAACGGCTACATCGCCACGCGCGAGCTGCTGCGGGCGATCGAGCGCGCCGGCACCGCGCGCAACCACGAGGTCATCAAGGCGCTCGAGGGCCACGTGATCAAGGACAACTACCGCAAGTACCCCTCCACGATCCGGCCGTGGGACCATCTGGTCGGGCAGATGCTCTATCTCGCGCGCACCAAGAAGGAAAGCGAGATGAAGGAGAAGTTCGACATGATCGAGATGCTCTCGGATATTCCACCGGAAGTGGCGGCGCCTCCACAGAGCATCAGCAAGTGCAAGATGCAGTCCTTCGCCGAGACGCCGGTGTACGGCGGATAGGACCGCGCCCCCTCATCTTCGGAACCCCTCACCCTACCCTCTCCCCCCTCGCGGGGGGAGAGGGTGACCGGGAGCCCATGCCCGATCTCGCTGAGCTCGTGACGCAGCTGCTGAACGGCGTCGTGCTGGGGCTGCTCTACGCCATCATCGCGCTGGGCTTCATGCTGATCCTGGGCACGATGGAAGTCATCAACTTCAGCCACGGCGTCCTCTTCGCCCTCGGCGGCTACTCGGCGCTGGCGCTGGGGCCGTATGTGGGCTGGTGGGGCGCGCTCTTGCTGGCACCGGTGATCGTGGGTGGCGTCGGAGTCCTCCTCGAGCTGGGCGTTCGCCGCACCTACGGACGGGATCCGCTCTTCGGCCTTCTCTTCACCTTCGGCGCGGCGCTGGCGCTCGAGGAGGTCATCCGCATCATCTGGGGGCCGCGGGGCTACACGGTAAGCGCTCCTGCGTTCGTCGCCGGCCCTTTCCACTGGGGCTTCCTCTTCTATTCCAAGTACCGCGTGCTGGTCGTCCTCCTTGCCGTCGTGCTCCTCGGGCTCGTCTGGGCCTTTCTCGAACGGACACCCTACGGGGCCATGATCAAGGCGGGGGCGCACGACCATGAGATGGTGCGCGCCCTCGGCATCAACCTCACCCGGCTCCGGGCCGTGGTCTTCGCGCTCGGCGCCGCCCTGGCCGGGGTCGCGGGCGTCATCGCCGCGCCCATGTGGAGCCTCAAGCCCACCATCGGGGCGGAGGCCGTGATGCCGGCCTTCATCGTGGTGGTGATCGGGGGCATCGGCTCCTTCCCGGGCGCCGTCATCGGCGGCCTGCTCCTCGGACTCACCAGCGGGCTCAGCAACCTCATCGTGCCGCGCGGGTCCATTCTCGTGATGTACGCCCTCATGACCGTCATCCTCCTCTGGCGCCCGCGGGGGCTGCGCGGCCAGAAGAGCATGCTCGAGCTCTGACAGCCGTGCGCAAGCGCCTCGAGGCCTGGACGCCGCCGTTGATGCTCGCGATGTTCGGCGTCTTCCTCGGGCTGCCGGCCATCCTGCCCTGGATCGGCGGCTACACCTACCTCGGCACCGAGGTCATGATCTGGGCGATCTTCGCCCTCGGCTACAACCTGCTCCTGGGCTATACCGGACTGCCCGCGTTCGGGCACGGCGCCTTCTTCGGCATCGGGGGCTACTTTCTCGCGGTCAGCCAGAAGTGGTGGACGGGCGGACTGTGGTTGCCGCTCTTGATCGGCATCCTCGGCACCGCGGCCTGCGGCGCGGTCGTGGCGCTCCTCGTGGCGCGGAAACGCGGGATCTACTTCGCGCTCCTGACCATCGCCTTCGGCGTGATGTTCTCGTTCCTCGTCTTCGTCCTCGGCACCTGGACCGGCGGAGAGGACGGGCTCACGGGGCTCCAGCGCCCATCCGCGGCGGGCGTCGATCTCCGCGGCAACCTGGCCTTCTACTATTTCGTCTACGCGTTCTTCGTGGTCTCGACCATCGTCCTCTGGCGGATCGTGCGCTCGCCTTTCGGCCAGGTCATCGGCGCCATCAAGCAGAGCGAGACGCGCGCCCGGGCCGTGGGCTACGACACCGCGCGCTACAAATGGGCGGTGTTCACGCTGTCGTGCGCCTTCGCCGGCCTTGCCGGCGGGCTCTACGCCCTCGCGCGCTTCGGCGCCTTTCCGGAGCCCATGAGCCTCCAGCAGTCGGGCAACGTGGTGCTCATGTGCCTGATCGGCGGCGGCTTCGCGAGCTTCTACGGGCCGGTGCTCGGGGTGGCCGTCTTTCTCGTGCTGCGCGACTTCTTCTCGACGATGACCGACCACTGGATGCTGCTCTACGGACTCCTCTTCATGGCCATCATTCTCTTCATGCCCGAGGGCATCCTGGGCCTGGTCAAGCGGCTCCGCCAGCCGGCCGCCTTCCACGACACGCGCGAGGCCGAAGCCGCGCGCACTGGCCACGAACCGTGAACGCCGCCCTTCTCGAGACCCGCGGCCTCCGCAAGGCCTTCGGCGGCCACGTCGTGCTCGACGGCGTGGATCTCGCCTTCCCGCCGCGACAGCTCTCGGCGCTCATCGGCCCGAACGGCGCCGGCAAGACCACGTGCTTCAACCTGCTGACGGGATTCCTGTCCACGGACGGCGGCCGAATCCTCTGGAAGGGGACCGACATCACGGCCCTCGCCCCCGACCGCCGAGCGCGGCTCGGCATCTGCCGCTCCTTCCAGATCCTGAATCTCTTCGACGACTATACGGTGCTCGAGAACATCCGCGTCGCGTCGCCCGCCATGCGGCGGCGGGCATTCGACTGCTGGACGCCGGCCGCGAGCGTGAGCGAGGCGGAAGACAAGGCCGCGGCCATGATCCGGCTCATCGGTCTGCACGGCCGCGAGCACGTGGCCGCGCGCTTCATGTCATACGGGCAGCGGCGGCTCCTCGAGATCGGCCTGGCGCTGGCCGGCGAGCCGGAGCTCCTGCTCTTGGACGAGCCCACGAGCGGTCTCGGCAGCCGCCCCATGGAAACCCTGCGCGAGCTGGTGCAGCGCCTGGCCGAAGACCTCACCATCGTCGTCATCGAGCACGACATGGACTTCGTGCTGCGGCTCTCCCGCCACATCGCGGTGCTCCACCGGGGCCAGGTGATCGCGCAGGGCCCGCCGGAGGCGATCCGCGACGACCCACAGGTGCGCGAGGCCTACCTGGGAACTCTCCGTTATGCTCGAGGCCGGCGGTGAGCGTGGCCGGGCCGCTCCTGTCGCTCGAGGGTATCAGCACCTACTACGGCGACGCGCGCGTCCTTGACGGCCTGTCTCTGGAGATCGCGGCGGGGGAGACGGTGTGTCTCCTCGGCCGGAACGGGCGCGGCAAGACCACGACCATCAAGAGCATCCTCGGGCTGGCGCCGGCGCGATCCGGCCGCATCCTCTTCGGCGGCACCGAGATCACGCGGCTGCCGACCCATGCAATTGCGAGGCGCGGCATCTCCTGGGTGCCGGACAACCGGCGCATCTTCCCGACGCTCACGGTGGAGCGCAACCTGGCGATGGGGCTCAACCGCGCGCTGCCGCGGGACGGGGCCGCCAGGGCGTGGACCCTCGAGCGCGTCTGGGAGCGCTTCCCCATCCTCGCGGGGCTCCGGCTGCGGAGCGGCGAGCATCTCTCGGGCGGCGAAGCCCAGCTTGTGGCTATCGCGCGCGCGCTGCTGATGTGCCCGCGCCTGATCCTGCTCGACGAGCCGTCCCAGGGGCTCGCGCCCCGGATCGTCGAGGACATCATGGCGGTGATCGAGGAGATCCGGGACGAAGGGATCGCGATCCTGCTGGTCGAGCAGAACTCGAGCCTCGCCCTCAGCATCGCGCACCGGGCCTATGTCATCGACGATGGCCACATCGTCCATGCGGCGCGCGCCGCCGACCTCGAGGCCGACCCGGAGCTCAAGCATCGGTTGCTCGCCGTCTGAGGCTGGGGACCCGCCCCACCCCGGCCGCCGAGACTCGAGTCTTTGTGCCGCCGCAGGCCTCGGGTAGAATCGGGGCAGCGGTCATCACGGAGGTCCGAAGGGAGACGGCCCGTGCCACGGATCGACTGGAGCTATCATCGGGGCGGCTGAGTCACCTGCGCCAAAACGCAAGAGTTCCTTGCGAAGCGTAATATCACGGTGGCCGAGCAGGTGGACGCCCGGAAGAAGTCCATCGCCGGTATGAACGTCCTGAGCGTCCTGCGAGGCGTGGATCACCTCTATGCGACCAAGGGCCGGGACATCGTCCACCTGGATCTCAGAACGCGAAAGCCCGACCGGGCCACGCTCCAGTCGCTGGTGCTGGGGCCGACCGGCAACCTGCGCGCGCCCACGATTCGCAAGGGGCGCACCCTCATCGTCGGCTTCGACGAGGACACCTACCTCCGCCTGCTGAAATGATCAGCCGCGCCCCTTGACACATCGGGCGCCGGTCCCCACAGCTCCGTGACCCGCCCCCTGGGCTCCCGCATCGGGATCGCCCCGTCGGGACGCGGCCGGTGAATTCCGAGCACCGCCCGGTCGCGCTCGCCGACGAGGCAGAGATCGCCGGGGGCGACATGCGCGATCCGCCGAGATGGCTCAAGTCGGCCACCCTGGGCCCCGTTCTCCGGCTCTGCGACAGCGTGCTGGGCCCGCCATTCCTCGAAGCCAATTTCGACGCCCTCGAGAGCCAAGCTTCGCATCGCCATATCACCAGCGCGGCCGCGGTTGGCGGTCTGCTCGCCATCCTCATCGCGCTCGCCCGTTTCGTTCTTCGCGCCGAACACGAGCCCGGCGCGGCATGGACCTACGTCGAAGCCCTCGCCATGCTGGCGGCCCTGGTCGCAGTGCTCCTCGGTCTCCGGGCCGCGATGCATCAGGGCTGGATCCGGGACCGGCACCGCGCGGAGCTGATCCGGGCGCTCAAGTTCCGGCTCATCACCGAGCCGATCCGGTGGGCGAGCGGTCCCACGCAGCTCAAGAACGCCGAGAACTGGCTCAAGGACGAGCTGCGGCGGATCCGTACGCTCACACGCGGGGACGTGACCGTCTGGGCCCGGAGCGAGCGGGCGCCTCGGCCTCCGACTCTCCCCGCCGCGCACAAGCTGGCATCCCCCGTGCTCCGTGATCTGGTGCGGTACTACGTCGAGCGGCGGCTCCGCTTCCAAAAGGGCCACTTCGCGAGCCGCGGCCGGACGCGCGGCTTCGTCCCGTGGTTCCTCGGGAACGTCGGCCGGCACCTCTTCATGCTCACCGGCGTCGCGGTGCTCCTCCACTTCGGCCTCGACAAGCTCGCCCAGCATCTCCTCCCCGCTACCCTGCGAGGGCCTGCCGAGATGATCAGCCTCTGGATCCTGCTCGCCGCGGCCTTCCTCCCCGCGCTGGGCGCGACGATCCGCGCCCTGCGGCTGGCGAACGACGCCGACCGCAACCACGACCGGGCGCGCGCCAAGGAGACTGCCCTGCGCGGCATGATCGCCGCGCTCACGGCGGACCACTCGCAGGAGGGCACCCTGACGCACCTGTGGAGCTGCGAGCAGGTACTCGAATGGGACCACCGCGAATGGGTGCGGCTGATGACCGAGGCTGAGTGGTTCGACTAGTCTGGGGTCAGGTCTTGAATTACGACAAATGGTGACGGCAATTGCCGTCACTAAATGTCGTAATTCAAGACCTGACCCCAATCAGCCCTTCACGCCGCCGGCCGTGAGCCCCTCGACCATGTACTTCTGGAGATAGATGTAGGCCGCGATCACGGGCAAGGTCGTGAGCACGGCGCCCGCCATGAGATAACCCCAGCCGTAGACGTCGCCCGTGATGAAGGTCGAGAGCCCGACGGGCAAGGTCCGGAGTTTGACGTCGGTGATGAAGACGAGCGCGTAGAGGAACTCGTTCCACGCCTGGGTGAAGGCGAACAGCGCGGCTGCCAGGACGCCGGGAGCGGCCAGCGGCAGGATGATGCGGCGGAAGGCGCCGAAGCGCGTGGCGCCGTCGATCATCGCCGACTCCTCCAGCTCCACCGGGATGGACTCGAAGTAGCCCATGAGCAGCCACGTCACGAAGGGCACCGTGAAGGACGGGTAGGCCGCGATGAGGCCGGCCCGGCTGTCGGCCAATCCCAGGCTGCGCATCTGGGCATAGAGGGGAATGAAGAGGATCGACGGCGGCACGAGATAGGTGATCAGCACCGCGCTGGACATGAACGCGCGGCCGAGGAAGCGGAGCCGCGCCAGCGCATAGGCGCCGAGCGTGCCGATGGCCGTGGCCAGGAGCGTGCTGCTGATCGCCACGATGGCGCTGTTGCCGAACCACGCCACGAAGTCGGTGCGCGTCAGGAGCTGGCGGAAGTTGTCGAGGACGACCGGACTCGGCCAGAACATGCTGACGAGGCTCCGCATCTGGTCCTCGCTCTTGAGCGAGGTGATCGTCATCCAGTAGAAGGGGAAGAGCACGATGATCAGCAGCGCGCCGAGGAAGCCGTAGGCCCCCGCGAGCTGCAGCCGCCCGATCCAGAGTCGGCTCATGCGGTTCGGCTCCGGCGCATGTAGCGCGCCAGCACGATGATCACGAACGCCAGGGCCGGCAGCATGTAGAGCGCCACCGCGACGGCCTCGCCCAGCCGCTGGGCGCCGAAGGCCATCTCATAGGTGAAAACCGGCAGGACCTGGGTGGCGCCGCCCGGACCGCCCTTGGTGAGGATGTAGACGATTTGGAAGTCGTTGAAGGTCCAGATCGTGGAGAGCAGCAGCACGATGATCACGATATTGCGCAGCCCCGGCAGCGTCACGTAGCGAAAGCGCAGGACGGCGCCCGCGCCGTCCACGGCTGCGGCCTCGTAGAGCTCGGCCGGAATCCCCTTCATGCCCGCCAGGAAGCTGATGCCGAAGAATGGGAAGCCGCGCCAGATATTGACCGCGATCACCGAGGCCATGGCGGTGCCCGGCTCGCTCAGCCACCCCACCCCGCGTGGCAGGATGTGAAGGACGCGGACCAGGAGGTAGTTCAGCACGCCCAGGCTGTAGTCGAAGATCCAGAGGAAGTTGAGAGCCGTCACCACGGTTGGGGCCACCCACGGGATCAGCAGTACGCCGGTGAAGAAGCTGCGGAAACGGATGTTGGAGGTCAGGACCAGGGCCATGGCCATGCCCAGCACGGTTTTCACCGCCACCGAGCCGAAGGTGAAGATGAAGCTGTTGGCGACCGCCCGCTGGAAGAAGCCGTCAAAGGTGAGCTTGACGTAGTTCTCGAGCCCGACCCACACCGGCGGCACGCCCACGTACTTGCGGGTCATGCTGAGATAGATAGCGTACCCGAAGGGATAGGCGACCAGCGCCAGGACGAGGACGGCGGCCGGAACGACGAAGAGATAGCCCAGACGGTAGTCGGGCCCGAGCAGTCGCCTGAGCCCGCCGCGCGGGCCGGTGACACGCCCGTTCAGCTCGGCATTGGCCTGAACGTGCGCCGCGCGAGTAGCCATCGACGGCGTCCGGCGCTACATCCGCCGGATCTTGTAGATCTCCTCGATGCGGGCGTGGGCTTCCTTGAGTGCCGCCTCGGGCGAGAGCCCGGCCGACACCACGCGCCCCGCCATGTCGGTGAGAATGTGCTGGGCCCGGACCTCGACGGCGGCCGGCGTCATGGGGCCGGGATGGCCGTATGGAACACTCTTGAGAATGTTCTGGACGATAGCCTCGAAGTTCGGATCCGACTTCCAGTAGGGATTGTCCACCCGCCCTTTGTACACGGGCCCGGCCTGGCCGACGGAAACTTGAAGGTACTCGGTGAAGCGCTTCTCGTCTTCCATCCAGCGGATGAGGTCCTCGCACAGCTCGGGATGTTTGGACTTGCTGAAGATCGCCCAGTTGTAGCAGCTCGCGGAGACGAAGCTGCCTGCCGGGCCGCCGGGCGTGAGCACGAGCAGGGTCTTGGGCGCGAGCTCGTGCTTCTTGGCCACCATGGCGTAGTACAGGCTCGCGCCATTGTTGGTCGTGACGAGCTTGCCGGCCATGTAGGCCTCATTGTTGGACACGTCGGTCCATCCCATGACGCCAGGCGGCTGGATCTTGTGCTTCTGGATGGTGTCGACCGCGAACTGCAGCGCCTTGAGGTTCGGCTCGCGGAAGCTCGTCGCGAGCGCGGGCTTGCCCTCCTTGTCCCACGAGCCCCCGCCGTAATCCCAGAGGATGTTCTCCATGAAGCCGTCTCCGTCGTCGGAGCGGTTCAGCGTCTGGCCGAAGCCGTAGAGATCCTTGGACGGGTCCTGCGTCTTCCTGGCGAACTCGACGACGTCGGGATCGTAGACCTTGGGTGGCTTGAGCCCCTTGGCCTCCATGATGTCTTTCCGAATGAAGAAGACGGTGATCATCGCGTAACGCGGCACGGCCATGTACTTGCCATCGAGACGGGTCGCCGTTTCGGCGAAGGGCAGCATGCCGCCCTTGGCCCGCGCGATCTCGCCGGCGAGCTTCGACACGTCGCGCAGCGCCGCCTTGTAGCGCGTAGGGCCGAGGATGTGCATCTCGGCCATGTCGGGCGGGCTGCCGGCCTCGATGGACGCGACGAACTTGGGCTCCCGATCCCCAAAAGTGGCCCAGTCCGTTTCCACGTCTACTTTGCGCTCTTTGGCCCATGCCTCGACGTGACGGGCCAAGACGTCATTGGCATTGGTCACGAAGCTCTTGAACAGCCACACGCGCAGCTTGGTCTTGGGCTGGGCGCCGGCCATCGTGCGCAGCGCGCCGAGCCCAGCCGCCGTGCCGCCGGTGATGATGGCCGCCTTGCGGAGGAACTCCCGGCGCGCGATCAGGCCCGCGTCGAGCCGCTCGGCAAGATCCCGTAGACGATGATCCATGGCCAGCCTCCTTGGGGGGTTGGCGCGATGCTAACCCACTGCCGCGCGGCGGGCAAGGCAGGGCGCGCGGAGTGCCGCGATGCTCGCTACTGCCCCGCGCCGGGGGCGAGCTGGAAGTGGAACGTTCCGGCCTCCTCGCCGTCGACGGTGACCTTGACCTCCCACCGGCCGGGGTAGAGCCAAACCCCGCTGATGTCGTTGCCGTCGGCCAGCCACGTCCAGGCGCCCGACGAGCCGGACTGATCGATTTCGCGCTCGAGGAATCGGCGCTGAACGCCATCGGGCGACAGCCACCGGCTCACGACCTTGATCTTCCGGCGGCTGTTCTTGATGCCGAGAAACAGGGCCATGTGCTTGTCCTCGTCCGCGTAGAACTCAGCGACATTCCGCGGCATGTTGTTGGGCCCGGGCCGGAACGCCAGGGTGATCGGCGTGTCGGTGAAGTAGGCGTAGACGAGATCCGCGGATGTGCTCCCCTCGCGGCCAGGCGGGCGGCTCTCCTTGACGCGCTGGCCGCGCGGGCGCGCGTCGGCCGCCAGCATCGGCGGGGCACAATCGAGCGAGCCCGTCCAGGCGGCATGCTGGGGAAAGCGGGCCAAGAGGTCCGCGGCCTCCGCGCACGGCGGCTGGTGACCCGGAAGCATCCGGATGCCCTGCTGCACCGCGCGATGATACGCGAGCAGCAGCGCATAGGTCGTGCGGAGCGCCTGCTCCTCCTTGAGGCCCTTGATACGCATCAGGACCTCCACGGCCTTGGCATTGGCGTCCATCTCGCGGAGCTCGTGCTCGCGCTGGCGCTCGTAGCCGCCGCTGGCCCGGAGGGGGGCATCGAGCCGCAGGACATAGCGCGCCAGCTCGTGTGCCACCACGCCGTCGCGATAGGGCGATCCCAGGAGCGTCGCGCTGACGACGAGCTGGCCGCGTGCATACAGCGCGGTCGTGCCCGGCACGTCCTCGTTCACCAGAAGCTCGACCTTCGGCAGCTCGTAGACTCTCGCGGTCTCGTCGGCAAAGGCCTGGATCTCGGATTCGCTGCGCCGCTGATCCGACAGCTGCGCCGCGCAGCCCGCCAGCGGGAGGAGCCCCGCGAGACCGACGAACAGCGCGCAGAGCCGAAGCGGACGCATGGGAGTCGGCTCCCTACCGCGCGAGCAGAACGCGGGCCGCCTGGGCGATGGCGGCGGCATCGATGCCATAATGGCGATACAGGTCGCGGCGCGCTCCCGACTGGCCGAAGCCGTCCACACCCAGGGGCATCTGGGGGACGCCTAGCGCCGCGCCGATGAAGCCCAGCGCGTGCGAGTGGCCGTCGAGCACCGAGACGACGGGCACGCCCTCCTCGTCCGCCGTCACCAGCTCTTCGAGATAGGGGCGCGGCGCGCGCAGCCCGCGGTAGAGCAGATCGGGGCTTGTCACGGCGAACACGGTGGCCAGGACTCCCTCATCCCGCAGCGCTCGGGCGGCCTCGACGGACTCGGGCACCATGACGCCGGCGGCGAAAATCGCTACCGCGTTGTCCTCGGCATCCCAGCCCGGCTCGCGGCGCGCGTCGATCAACCGGTAGGCGCCCCGAAGCACCGCCTCGCGATAGGCGGCCGTCGGCTCGGGAGCGAGCGACTGATCCACCGGCTTGGTCGAGAGCCTGAGATAGAGGCTGTCGCCGTCGCGGTTCGAGAGCCCGCGCAGCCCGTCGAGCAGGATCCACTCGACTTCGCGGGCGAAGACGGGCTCCCAATAGGAGATGGCGGGAAGCGCGACGCCGATGCCGGGCGTGATCACGGACTGATGAGCGCCGCCCTCGGGCGAGAGGCTCACCCCCGAGGGCGTGGCGGCGACGACGAACTTTCCTCCCGCGTAGAGCGCGTGGTAGAGGGCGTCCAGCCCGCGGCTGACGAAGGGATCGTAGAGCGTGCCGATCGGCAGCAAGGGTTCGCCTCCAAATTCGCGCATGAGGCCGAAGGCGCCGAGGGCGAGGAAGAGATTGTGCTCGGCGATGCCCAGCTCCACGTGCTGGCCCTGGGGCGACTCTCGCCACTGGACCATCTGGGGCAGGCTCTCGAAGAAATTGGGCCGGGCCCGCGGGAAGTACACGCCCTTGCGATTGATCCAGCCGGCGAGATGGGTGGTGACCGCGACGTCGGCCGAGAGGGTGACGATCCGGTCGCCCACCGGCATCCGGCCGAGCTGGCCCAGCACGCGGCCGAAGGCCTCCTGGGTCGAGCCCTGGTCGGGATAACTCTCCTCGAGCGCCTCGGGCACCTCAGGGCCGGCGCCCGTCTCCGGGCGCTCGGTGCCGCGCTCCCGGCTCGCGATATGGCGGGCCTCGGGGCTGTCGACGGGAAACCGCGCCCACTCCTGCCCCGGCGCGATCCCGAGCGCGCCGCCCAGCTCCTGGATCTGGGCCGCCGTCATCAGAGCGCCGTGGTTCATCGGGTCGCCCGCGAACGGCAGCCCCCAGCCCTTGATGGTGTCGGCCAGGATCACGCACGGGCCGCCGCGCGGCTCCTCGGATTGCTCGAACGCACGAAGGATTGCGCTCAGGTCGTGCCCGCCCACATCGGCGACCAGCGTCGGGAGCCCCGCATCGGTCACGTCCACCAGGAGCCGCTCGATGGCGCGGTCGCTGTCGCCGCCCGCGGTGGCGGCCAGCGCCTTGCGCGCCGCGCCCGCCGGCAGTCGCAGCAGCGACTGGTACTCGGCGTTCGACATCGCCTCGAGCCGAGCGCGCAGCCGCTCCCCGCCGCTTCGCGCGAAGAGGCTCTCGAGCCGCGAGCCCCAGCGCAGCTCGATGACGCGCCAGCCGGCGGCGCGGAACCACTCGCGGATCTGGCGGCGCCGCGAGTCCGGGACGACGCGGTCCAGGCTCTGGCGGTTCATGTCCACGATCCAGAGCAGGTTGTCGAGCTCGGCCACCGCCTCCTCAAGCAGCGCCTCCCAGACATTGCCCTCGTCCAGCTCGGCGTCCCCGACCATGGCGATGATCCGATCCGGGCGCGCCGCGCCGGGCCGGGCGCCGACGTGCTGCTCCACGTATCGAAGGCCGAGGGCGGCGAAGGTCGCCATGACGGCGCCGAGGCCCATCGAGCCCGTGGACAGCTCCACGATCTGGGGATTCTTCCGGCGGCTCGGATAGGCCTGCAGTCCGCCGAACGCGCGCAGGCTCTTGAGGTCCTCCACGGCGAGCCGCCCGCGGAGATACTCGATGGCGTAGAACGCCGGCGCGCCGTGAGCCTTCACGGCCACGAGATCACCGCGTCTCAAGGCTTTGAAGTACAGCGCCGTCAGCAGGCTCACCACCGAGGCCGAGGAGGCCTGGTGGCCGCCCACCTTGGTGCCGTCGGGATTGGGGCGGAGGGTGTTGGCGTGGTGGACGAGCCAGGCGCTGAGCCAGAGGACTTTCTTCTGAATGGAGTCGAGCAGCGCCACCTCGGCAACGTCGGCCTGCGATCGGGCCCGCATGGGCCTTCACCATACCGCATCGCCCTGTCGGCGGCCAGCCCGCAAGGTGCCGCGGGGATTGACAAGTCGCCGGCGAGCCTCCACCATGGCCTCCGCCATGCGCGTCGTGGACCTGAGCTATCCGATCCGGCCCCACTTCCGCTGGCTCGTCTCGAGCGAGCGGCGCCTGAGCCATGAGGCGGGCGACCTCTTCCAGTCCACCGTGTTCACGATCAGCTGTCATGCCTACACGCACGTGGACGCGCCGGTTCACTTCCTGCCGGGCGATCGGGACGTCGCGCGGATGCCGGTGGATCAGTGGATGGGGCCCGCCGCGGTGGTGGACCTGAGCCATCTGGGCGAGAGCGGCGAAGTGACGCCGGCCGAGCTCGATCGTCACGCGGCGCACGTCGAGCCGGGTGATATCGTGCTCATCCGCACGGACTGGCCTCGGAAGGTGAGCGTCGAGAGCGAGCGCTTCTGGAAGGACGCGCCCTACATGGGCCGGGCGGCCTGCGAGTGGCTGGTCGCCCGCCGGGCCAAGGCCGTGGGCTACGATTTCCCGTCAGACTTCTCGATCCGCACCTCGATGTTCTCGCCCGGCACGCCGGTGACCAAGCACGACTGCACGACGCACGACGTCTTCTTCCCCGCCGGCGTCACGGTCGTCGAATACCTGACCAACCTCGACCGCATCGGCGCCGCCCGCTGCCGGTTCATCGCCCTGCCGCTCAAGCTCGAGGGCGCCGACGGCTCGCCGGTCCGCGCCGTCGCGCTGGTGGAGTAGTCCCGCCGCCCGCACAGGCGCCGAGGTCCGCCCCGGCGCCCGTGGGGTGGCGAGAGCGCTAGCCTTCGGGACTCTCGAGCTCGCTCCAGGCGTGGCGCAGAACGCGGATCCCGTGGATCCTGCCGTCGCGGGTCTCGGTCCTGATGACGTCGCCGGCCTTGACCCGCCTCAGGTCCGTCGCGCGCGTCCCGTCGGTGAACACCTCGGCGGCGCGATCCACCTCGTGGAAGCGCAGCTGGCCCTGGGTGTCCATGCACACGATGCGTCCGGAATCGTAGTCGACGGCGATCACCGTCATCCGGCCGGCCTGAACGGAGTCGGTCAGGCCCTGGGCGGCCGCCGGGTCGCTCACACCCAGCACGGCCCACGCTATGGCGGCTCTCAGCATCACGGCTCGCAGGAACTTCATGGTCGCCTCCCTCTCCCGGTGCGGCGCACCGGGGGCTCGCGGTTTGACTGCTTCCGCGACGGGAAGATCGCAAGCCGGGTGCCACGAGGAAAGGATCAACGAATCAGCGAGTTGGATCGGAGAGGCGGGAAGCGCGGCTGGTCAGAGATGGTCAAGAACAGACCACTCCCTTGAGCACGCGGAGCGCGAAGGCTCTAGCTGTCCTTACTGCGCGGGCTGGTCGCTGTTAAAGATGTCGGAGCCCGAGTCCGCGCGGCGCTGCTACGGCCGCGACGGCCCCGACCCCGGCCGCGAGAACGGCGAGCGGTGCCCGAGCTTCTCGCGAATCTTGCCAATCAGCCGCTCCGAGGTGAACGGCTTGGCGACGAAGGAGTCGGATGGCACGCGGACGCCGTAGTCGCCGACCACCTCGGAGGTGTGGCCCGACATGTAAATCACTTTGATCTCGCTCCGGAGGGCGCTCAGCCGGTCGGCCAGCTCGCGGCCATTGAGCCCCGGCATCACGACGTCCGTCAGGAGGACGTCAATCCGCTCCGGAGTACTCTGCGCCATGCGTAGGGCCTCCTCGGGACTGCCGGCGACGAGCACCCTGAAGCCCCTGGCCTCGAGCAGGTCCTGTGCCATGGACAGGACCTCGGGCTCGTCGTCCACTACCAGGATCGTCTCCACGTCATTCGCGGTCGATGGCCGCGCGTCCGGGGCCCGTCAGGAACATGAGCAGGCCGCAGCAGAGCATCAGCATCTCGAGCCTTGCATCCATATAGCCCTGGAGTCGCCATCTCACGAAGAAGGCCGCCACCGTGAACTCGCAGAAGACCAGCAACCCAACCCAGCGAGTGAGCAGGCCGATGAGCAGCAGGATTCCTCCGCCGAGCTCGATGATGCCGGCGGCGACGGCGAAGGCCTGCGGGACTGGCAGGCCATACTTGGTGCCGAAGAGCGTCGTCACCCCAGTCAAGACGCCGAATTTGAACCACTTCAAATAGCCCGCGGGGATCAGGACCGCCGCCATCCCCAGCCGCACGATGAACAGCCCCCAGCCCGACTCGACGCCCAGGATACGCCCCATGTCGTCTCCCTTCACGGCCATGCGTCGAATGCGCCAGAGCCGCCGTCGACTACAGGATCACCGTATCCGCCCGCTCCTGCGCGGTGCGCCGGAGTCTAGGCTTGCGCGCTGGGGGCTGTCAACCGCGCCCGGCGAGCATCCGCTCCACACGCTCGAGCTGCACCCGTGTGCCCAAGGCGAGCAGCTGGTCGCCCGCGCGAAGGCCCATGTCGCCGGACGGGTTCACCAGGCAGGTGTCGTCGCGCAGAATGGCCAGCACAGTGGCGCCCGTAGCCTGGCGCAGATCGAGCGCCTCGAGGGTGCGGTTCACCGCCGGGCTCCCGGGAGCGACGGCCAGGGCCTCGATATTGAGCGACTCGTTCCCCCGCTGCAGCGCCGTCTCGAAAAACTCCACCACCGTGGGGCTCAGGATCAGGTGCGCCAGGCGGTGGCCGCCGATGGCGTAGGGGCTGATGGCCCGGTTGGCGCCGGCGCGGATGAGCTTGGCCACGCTGGCCTCGTCCACGGCCCGCGAGACGATGTGCAGCGTCGGGTTGAGCACCCGCGCCGAGAGGATGATGTACATATTGGTGGCGTCGTTGGCCGTCGTGGCGATCAGGCCCCGCGCCCGCCTCACGCCGGCCCGCTCGAGCACGGCGTCGTCGGTAGCGTCGCCCTGCAGGCAGAGGTAGCCGCGTTCTTCGGCCTGGCGCAGGCTGCCTTCGGTGGGATCCACCACGACGAAGGGCACCTTGGCCGCGTGCAGCTCCTGCGCGGCCTGCCGTCCCACCCGCCCCAGCCCGGCCACGATGATGTGGCCGTTCAAGGCTTCGATGTGCTTCTCCATCTTGCGCCTCCCCGTAGGATCGGCCAGCCGCACCGCGACGAGATACTCCATCACCACGCCGAAGGTGTAGAACAGGCTGCCGACCCCGACGATCGCGATGAACATCGTGAAGATGCGCCCGGCCGAGTCGAGCGGCTTCACCTCGCCGTAGCCGACGGTGGTAATGGTCGTCACCGTCATGAAGAGCGCGTCGAGCCAGGTCCCGCCCACGTGGCGCCACAGCCAGAAATAGCCCAGGGTGCCGGCCAGCACGACCGCGAGCACGACGGACAGGGGCAGGATGAGCCGCGCCCGCAGCCTCGGGATGTCCGCAGCGGGCGCCGCTTCGGTGTCACGAGAGATTGGCATGGCGTTCCGTGGTGGGGCGCCAGTGTACGACACTATGAGGCCCGAGCCCAATACCCTGTCGGGCAGGTGCGCACTGCATGGGCGATGCGGCTTCTACGGCGGAGCTTCTCGGGGCGGGGCGGCTAGCCGGGCAGGCCCAGCGGCAGGCGCGGGCGGCGATCTCCGATGAAGAGAAATGCCATGCCGTCGGCGTCGCTGCGCGAGACGATGGCCGGCACGTCGAGCGGCTCCTTGCCCGGCGGATGGAAATGCAGCTGCGCCACGGTGCCTTCTTCCAATCGCTCTCTGGGATGGACCTTGGCGCCGCGCGAACTCACGTCCCTCGCCTGGCAGAGGAAGAGCCGGTTGCCTACCTGCACGATCACCGGCCAGGACACCGGGGTGCGGTGGTCTTGCCGCATATCCGGCTTCGATGCTCCAGTCGCCTGGCTGGGCTGGGTCGTCATCTCAGTCTCCCTCGCCCTCTATCGCTGGCAAGAGCGATGCCGTAACTGAGGGCGAGCAATATCGTGCACTTAGCCTTCGGCGGCCCGCCCTGCCATGTCAAAAAACCCGCGCTTCGACGACAAAATCTGTAGGTCTCGCCCTGGCGGCCCACGCGGAGCCCTATCATCTCATCTGTATCCGATACCCCGGGCCATCAGGCTGGCGACGAAAACCATGACGACGACAATACCCATCTCGACGTGGTTGAGCACGTAAAAGGTGCGTGCGCGCGAGGTGTCCGGCGCCTGGCCCCGGCGCAGCTGGCCGCGCCAGCGGATGAAGGTGAGCATGGGCCAGATCTCGAGCATCAGCACGCCGGCGAACAGCGCCATCTTCACCCAGAAGAGCGGCGAGTGGAGATAGAACTCCGTGCCCTTCTCGAGTCCGCCAAAGGCGCGCAGCAGTCCCGTCACGATCCAGAGCAGCGCCGCGATGCCCCACAGACTGTCGGCAACGAATAGCTGCCGCAGGCCTTCGGCGTCAAGCCGGCCCTTGAGCACGCGCCCGCGCCACCACACGCTCGGCAGCCCGATCGCCAGCGCAAGCACGTGCAGCGAGGAGACGACGGCCGAGAGCACGGGGTCGCTCAGTACCTCCCGGCCCCGCCGCTGTACTGGATGACGAGGCCCGGATCCGACGGAATCTCGGCGCCCTTGCGCTTCTGCTCGGCCAGCGCCGCCTGCATGCACTCCCGAACCGCCGGGCCCTCGGTCTCCTTCCCGCTAAGAAGCACGCGTCCGCTCGGTTCGATCCGGTCGAGCCGAAGCGTGACGAAGTGATCGCAGCTCCGCCACCGATCCCGCGCCAGCGCCTGGGCCGGCGTGTCGCTGAAGGTGAGCGCGGCACAAGCGGCGAGAAGCAGCGAGGTCGTGGCGAGAAGCGCAAGACGCATGGGCGGTGCCCTCCAGGGGCTGGGATGTGACGCCCCCGGAGTATGTCTCCCCGCCCGACGGGCTGTCAACGCGGCCGGCCGCCCCCGGCCTCGCGACTCACTGCGCCTCGGTCTCGCACATATCGAGCTTCCACACGCCACCATTGTCCTTGCAGCGCTCGGCGTCGGACTTGGTCGCACACCCTGTGAAGCTTGCGGCAGCGATCAGCAGGGCGATTACGGCGATCACCTGATGCTTCATAGCCGGCCTCCTTCCCGTTACACTCATAGTGCCATGTGCGGCCGATACACGGAGACCGCGGCCTTCGAGGAGCTGGCGGAGCGCTTCGGCATCACGCTCGCGCAAGAGGAAGTAGAGGAGCTGCGCCCGAGCTATAACGTCGCCCCGTCCCAGCCGGTGCCGATCGTCGTCAGCGTCGACGGCGGCCGGGCGCTGCGGCTGGCCCGCTGGGGCTTCAAGCCGCACGGGATGCGCGAATCGAAGCTGGCGCCGATCAACGCGCGGGCCGAGACGCTGCTGACCGGCCAGATGTTCCGCGAAGCCGCCAGGCGGGCCCGCTGCCTCGTCCCCGCCGACGGCTTCTATGAGTGGCAGGCTGTCCCGGGCCAGAAGCGCAAGCGGCCCTATTACGTAAAGCTCAAGGGCGGCGGGCTTTTCGCCTTCGCCGGCCTCTGGAGTCCCGGGCATACTGTATTGCGAGCTGCAGGACGTCGCGGGGCTGGGGCCCCGGCGTCCGAGGCGAACGGATCTGGGGAAACTTCTTCGCCCCCCACCTGCACCATCATCACGACCAGCGCGAACCCGCTGGTCGCCCCAATCCACAACCGGATGCCGGTAATCCTGGATCCTTCGGACGAGGCGCGCTGGCTCGATCCCGGCCTCACCGATCCCGCCGCCGTCTCCGCCTGCCTGCGCCCCTTCCCCGCCGAGCGGATGGAGGCCTATCCGGTTTCGGCGCTTGTCTCCTCGCCACGCAATGACGGCAGCGAGCTCATCGAGCCCGCCACGGAGGCACGAACATGAGCCAACGGAGCTTTCTCCTGGTATCGGCCATCGTCTTCACTCTCGTCTTCCTGCTCCACGTGCTGCGGCTCGTCTACGGCTGGAGCGCGATGATCGGCGGCTGGACGGTGCCGGTCTGGGTCAGCTGGATTGGGGTGGTGGTGTCGGGCTTCCTGGCCCTTGAGGGCTTCCGACTGAGAAAATGAAAAGAGCCGACTCCATTCGAGGAGGACAAATCATGAGATTTCGGTGTGCGTGGCTCGCCGGAGCGCTGATCGCGGTAACGGCTCATGCGGGGGCGGCGGCGGAGTCCGACGCCGATCTGGCCAAGCGGCTCACCAAGGCAACCCAGGTGCTCGCCGAGATGGCCAGCGGTAAAGACGCCGAGATCCCCGCCGATATCCTCGCCCGCGCCCGAGCCGTCGCCGTGTTCCCGGGCGTCACCAAGGGCGCGGTGATCATCGGCGGCCGATACGGTCAGGGCGTCGTGAGCGTGCGCCGCCCGGCGCATGACCAGTGGAGCACTCCCGCCTTCTTCACAATCGGGGGCGGCAGCTTCGGGCTCCAGCTGGGCGGGCAGGTCGTGGACCTCGTGCTCCTGGTGATGACTCAGCGAGGTGTGGACAGTCTGCTTCGGAGCGAGTTCACCCTCGGCGGCGATGCCACGCTGGCCGCGGGCCCCAAGAGCCTGCACGAGGGAGCCGACACGGACGGGCGATTCAAGGCCGAGATCTTCTCCTACGCCCGTTCCTCCGGCCTCTTCGCGGGCGTCTCCTTCGAGGGCGCTAGCGTGCACCCGGATGGAGATGCCATCCGCCACCTCTATGGCGCCGCAGCCGATTCGCGTGAGGTCTTGCTCGGGACCAAGTACGCCCCGCCGCCTGTCGCGCGGCCCTTCGTCGCCGCCCTCCGCAAGTACGCGACGCCGCCCAAGACCCGCTGAGCCGACGACTGGGGCCCGGCCAACCCATCTGGCAAAAAGTGCCGGCCCCACGGACATCTTTGGTCGCCGCCTCTCTCCGGCAGCTTCGTAAGTATCAGAGAAACTTGAAGTGTTCGTGCGGCACGCAGGTTGCTCTCACGTATCCAGGGAGGGCGGGGCCTCGGCCATGTGGCGCCCGATCAGGGTGTGCCCCGGGGAGCGCAAGGCCCCTCTCGCCCCCAGGAGGCATGCCATGCGCGAGCAGATCGTGAAAGACCGCGACGCCGACCACGTCGTCGATCCCTCCGCTGAGCAGGACGTCTGCGGCGAGAATTTCCTCAACGAGTTCTGCGAAGAGCACGAGGCCGCGCCGGACTTTGTCCCCCTCGATCACCCGCACACCGAGCCCCGCTGTGAGTTCTGCGCCGTCCGGCAACAGCAGCGCCCGAGCCAGCATCGCCTCTGGTGCTCAGTCTTCCTCGTGAGAGTGTGCAACTGCGGCTACGAGCACGCTTCCTAGGCGTTCACCTTCCGGGAATCTCCGCCCTCAGATCAAGACGGCCGATCAGCAGGCGTATCAAGACTCCGATACAGCCCCTCTCTGGCTCTCGTTGCGAATATCCCGTCCGAGAGTGCGACTAGAGGCCCCTGACCGTGAGCCTTGTACCAGCGCCGTCCACCCGGATCACGGCGGCGTTCGGCGAGGAGAGCGTGATCGAGCCCAGCGCCGGATTCCTAACGGCGGCGCCGGTGATACTAATGTTGCCCGGCAGTGCCCCGCCCGTGAGGCTTATAGGGATTCCGGCGATCGTCGTGCATGGGCAGAGGCTGTTGGAGATTGATACGCTGTTGCGGCCGGTGCCGCCGAAAGCCACAAGTGCGCCGTTGACACTGAGCGCCGAGTTGCCGCTCAGGCTGAGCAGCGGCCCATTGAGCAGCGAAAGCGTGCTGCCGTTGACCAGGGTGAACAGGTCACCGGTCACGTTGACCACGCTGCCGCCACCCACGCTGAGCGCAGCCCCGCGGGCCACGCTGAGCGTGCTGGCGTCGAGGCGGACCAGGGAGCCCAGACTCGTGACCTTCGCCTGATAGCCGAGCTCTACGGCATCCGTGGCGGTCGTGAATTTGCTGCCGCCGGCCAGGGCCATCAGCGGTGCCGTGGCCTCGAGCAGCGCGGTGTCGATGCGGACCGCCTGGTACGTGTTGACGATCGCCCCGGAGGTCGCGAGCAGGGGGCCGGCCGTCTGCAGCGGCTGATCGGTGCCCAGCGTGAGACCGGTCTGGGGATCCGTCGCGATGTTCACGCCGGCGACGTCGAACATCGGCACCCCCATGCTGCCGAAGCTGTGGGTACCGCCCTGGAGCTGCACGAGAGGATCGGTCGACGTGCTGACCAGGCGGCCGCCCTGGAAGACGCTCACTAGGCTGAAGGGGACGGTCAAGTCACTGTTCGTCGCCTGGAGCAGAGGGCCGGCCAGGCTGGCCCGCCCGCCGCAGCACACCACCATGAGCGAGTCGAACGTCTGGGGTGTGCCGGACAGTCGAAGCAACGGATCGGTCCCGGTTCGGGTCAGCGTGTTACCGGATTTCAGAAAGTAAAGCGGCGGGTCCGAGGTGACCGCGACGTCATCGAGCCCGAAGAATCCCGGATCGTCGCGGAACGCGAACTGGAGGGTGGTGGACGAGCCCGTGGCGACTTCGGGAAAGCTAAACAGTGTGTACGGACTCGCGGCGATATTGGTCTGGGTGGGAGCGATCGGCCGCCCTCCCCACGATGCCGAGAAGTCGTTGGGAGTGAGACCATCGCTAAAGAACCACCACGAAACTACATACATCTTGCCGGGAGTCGTCGCGAACGTCTGGGACAGGATGCCGTCGGACCCGATGGGGCCGAGGAACGCCCCGAAGGTTCCGCTGTGCGCATAGATTCCGGTGGACACCCCGGTGAAGCCGAGATTTCCAGACTGGCTCCACCCGCTGAAGGTGCCCCTCTCGAACCCGCCGTTCTCAATCAGGTTGGGGCCCGACGGTGGGCTGGGGGCTGACGGCGTGCCGAGGTCTCGAGAAGGCGGCTGAATGCAGGGGGTCCCCGAGCAGAGTGCGGTGATAGGAGCCTGGATAATCGGCGGAGGCGGGTTGGAGACCGGAAGCACAGACCCGCCGAGAATCGCAGTGCTGAGTGAACTCGCCTGGTCCGTTGCTTTGTCGATCGAGGTCTTGAGGGCGCTGTCGGGTTTCGGTCCGCCGCTCCCGAGAGGGAACGTCAAGCCCGTGACCAATGCCAGGGGGTTCCATGCGCGGAGCTGTCCCAGCGTGTTGCCGATGGCATTGATGCCGCTTCCGCCCGGGACGTCCCTCGTCTGGCTCCCAACGGTCACCTGGACGATACCGGGCGGGTCCTGGGGGTTCTGCGACGGCTTCACATCCACCGTGGTCACGGACGAGCCGGCGGGACCGGTGCCTGAGGCTTGAGAAGTGCCGACCTGATGGGTCTCCACCACGAACACCGTGCCCCGCACCGCGGCGACGACGTTGGGCGTCCGCACGTCCAGCGATTCACCCGGCTGCATGCGCTGCTTGGCGACAGCGACCGCGATCTTGCCGGAGGCCAGGTCGATGGTGGCGCGTCCTGGCGCCTCGGAGATGGTGAGGACCGAGAGCTCGCGCACCGTCACGATGGCCTTGCCTCCGAGCAGCACGCGCACGATGGACTTCTCGGCCGTGGAGATCCGATCGCGCTCGAAGACATCGTCCTTGAACTTGAGGTTGAGCGGATCCCGGAGAGTGGTACGGGCGACCGTGGCCTGTCCCGTGAGCGTCGTGATGACCCCAACGGGCTGCGTTTGCGCTGACGCGAGGATCGGGAACAGGACGGATAGCAGCGCCCCGAGATTGATCAGTCGAGTCCGTGCCATGCGACTTACCTCCTCTTCTTGCTGGAGAGACCTAGTCCGCCGCCCCGACCCTCCCTGCTACCCTCGGCGGGGACGAATTATGCGCCCAGACTCCGTCTACCGCAAGCCGCCGTGGCCGGCCAAGCCCGGCTTGGGGCCTGCTGGGGCGTCGGCCCCAGTGTGCCGGGATGGCTCCCAGACGGTCCGTAGCACCGGAATCAATCGGCACCTCTCATGATTCCTTAGCTGTCTTTGGAACCCTCTTGTCGATTCTCGATGGCCTTCTGTTCCTCGACGGTCCGCCAGTAAGCGGAAAGGTCCGAAGCGTCCTTTCGCTCACGTTCTTCGGGTTTGTTAGGTTCCTCGGGAAGGACCGCCTCGCTGCGGGCGTTACTCTCCCGAGTTTCAGAAATATGGCGGGCGTTACTCTCAGCAGTTTCAGAAATCTGGTGGCTGGATTCTTTCATGGCGGCGTCCCACCCGAGTTTGAATCCCCTTTTCTCACCCGCTTCCTTGATGTAAGCGCCGATCCACGAAGCGAGTCCGACAACTGCCGCCAAAACGACTACAAAAACAATCTCCTGCCGTCGCTCCCTCGCTCCCGTTGCGAGGAGGTACAGGAGGGGAAACACGCAGAGAATTCCTAACACGATCGTGAGCGCGGACGAAACACGCCGCAGGCGGCCCTTCATGGGCCACTCACTGGCGCTGTTCGGGGCTGAGTGAGAGCGCGCAGACCACCCAGACATCCCCGAACCAGCGCACGATGGCGGGGTCCTTCAGGCCAGGCATCTGAACCGTCCAGACGGTGCTGTTACTGCCATTCCACGATTTCACCATGACCTGAATCTCCCGGACCACGAATTCCTGACCACCCCCCCTGACCAGCGCCCGGAGCCCGCGCGCGCGCTGAGCTGCAAGTACCTGAACTCACTTGGTGGGCGGAGCAGGGATCGAACCTGCGACCTCGGCCTTGTAAGGGCCGCGCTCTCCCAGCTGAGCTATCCGCCCGTGTCGAGAACCAACCGCCCCTCACCCTGACCCTCTCCCCGGAGGGGAGAGGGAAGAAAATCTACAAGCCGAGCGCGGCGAGGCGTGCCGTCGTCGGGGCCCCGTCGGCATCCCAGCCGCGCAGCGTGTAGTAGCGGTCGAGCATCGCGCTGAGCTCCTCGGGCGGGCAGTGCATGCCGGCCGAGGCGCCCTCGGGGATGGGCTCGTGCATCACGCGCCAGGGCAGCACGTCGTCCTTCCGTGTCACGCCCTCCCGCACGTTGAACACCCGCTCGACATTGATGATGCGCTCGCCGACGCGCTCGAGCTCCTCCACGGTCATGTCCCAGCCGGTGACGGCGCGCACCATTGTGGCATAGGGCTCGTCCACGTAGAGGCCGAAGCCGCGCTCGGAGGTGAAGCGGCAGACGACGAGTGAGTCGTCCACGGCGGTGAAGTGCTGGCTGCGGATCGCGAACTCGGGCTTGCCCTCGGGGCTCTTGCGGTCGAAGCCCTGCGCGTACTGCGGCGTCGGCCGCGTGTCGTGGTGGCTGCCGCCGCGCGTGGCGGTGGCATAGCCGATGGACATGCCCTTGAGCGCGCGCGCCGAGTGCGCCGGCATCTCGAGCCGCTTGACGGCATAGACGATCCGGGTCGCCTCCGGATGGAGGGATTCGGCCAGCCGCCAGCCACCCTCGGCCAGGCGGTCGCCGAAGCCTTTGCGGGCCGCCGTCATCTCGATCAGCCGCAGCATGCCCTGCCAGTCGCCCCAGCCGAAGGGCATCCCGAGATCCTTCTGGCTGAGCCAGCCGCGATCCACCGCCTCGCAGACGAAGGACAAGGTCACGCCCATGGTGATGGTGTCCAGGCCCAGCAGATCGCAGAGGTCATTGGCCTTGGTGAGCGAGCCCGCGTGGGAATTGCCCAGCATGGAGCCGAAGGCAAAGATCGTCTCGTACTCCGGCATCTTGGCCTTGAGACCCTTGAGCTCGCCCTCGCGGATCTCGTACTGCTTGCCGCAGGCCACGGGACACTTGAGGCAGGTGGTGTCGCGGTCGTGGGAATGGGCGTGCATCTCCTCGCCCGAGATGGCCAAGGCCTCGGCGAAGACTTCGTGGCGGAGATTGTAGGCGCCGAGGGCGCCCAGCGTATTGATCGGCTTGACCAGAAATGGCGTGCCGAAGGTCGAGAGCGCCTTGGTGCCGGTGGTGAGCGGCTCGCGCTGGGTGTCGAGGAGGCCTTTGAGGAGCGCCGGGTCGGCGACCTCGGTCTTCCGGGCGCCCGCGACCATGACGGCCTTGACGTTCTTCGAGCCCAGGACTGCGCCGATGCCGCCGCGTCCCGCGAAGCCTTCGCGGTTCTTCCAGTAGGTGCCCATGGAGGCAAAGCGCACGAGATTCTCGCCCGCCGGCCCAATGGCCATCACGTCGGCGGCGGCGCCCTCGACGGCCTGGATGGCGTGGACGGCGTCGCGCACCGTCTTGCCCCAGAGATCGCGCGCGGAGCGGAGCTCGGCGCCCGCTTCCGTGACCTTCACGTACACGGGCTCGTGGGCCTTGCCCGTGATGACAAGGGCGTCAAAGCCCGTGCGCTTCATGGTGCACGGCCAGCGGCCGCCGAAGGTCGAGTCGAAGAAGAGCCCCGTGAGCGGCGACTTCGAGGCCACGCACGCGCGGCTATTCCCCGGCACCGTGGTGTCGGTGACGGGACCGACGGCGAAGACGACCACATTGCCCGGGTCGTAGGGATCCACGCCGGCCGGCACGTGATCGAGCAGCAGCCGCGCGGCAAAGCCATTGCCGCCGAGCAGGCTGCGCGCCATTGCCTCCGAGACGGGCTCGGTCCAGCTCATGCCCGTGCACGCGTCGATGAAGAGGATCCGCCCGCCGTAGCCGCGCATGCTCACCGTCCGCCTCGCATGGCTCAGTCTACTGCATCACGACGATACCGCGGCCCGTGATCTCGCCGCGGTCGAGCGCGCGCCTCATTCTAGCAGTTGGGCGCCTCCGAGGAATATCCTCCCCTTGCGCTGCCGCCGGGCGCGGGAGATCATCGAGGGCGGCGCGCGGAGCGATGACCTCCTTCATCGTCGACGGCCTCGTGGTCCTTGCCGCCGTATTCGGGTGGCGCGCGGTTCGACAGGTCACGCGCGCCCTCCGTGATTCCGATCACAGTGACAGCAGCGTCTGGCTCATCCGCGGCATCCGGGCGCTCATCATCGCGGCCGCCTGCCTCGCTTTCGCCCTCGGGATCGCGTATGGTTCGCGGGCGACGATGCTGATCGCGGCGGTCATCCTGGGCGAGGAGCTGTACGAGACGGGGGTAGTCCTCCTCGTCCTCCGGCGCCGCGACGACTGAGTCACGCGGCGCGCTCGTTCAGTTGACCCTGCAGCTCTTCTGCCCGAGCCCGATGATCTGCCCGCCGATTCTGGCGACGACGGTCGCGTCGAGCCTGACCGGGAAGCTGGGCGGGGTCACGTCGGGCAGGACCCGGAGGTCCACGAGATTCGCGGGCGGCGTGGGCTCCAGCGGCACGGGGTCATTCCCCGTCAAGTCGCCGGGGATGTACTGTACCGGCCCCGTTGGGTTGCCTTGCAGGTCGACCGGGGTCATCTCACCGGCATTGTGGGGACCGGGCGGCTGGGTCGGGTCGCTGCCGGCGGTTACATCAAAGGGATCGACGCTCGACGTGCCGGAGTTCACGAACCTCACCCTGACCTCCACAACGCTTCCGTTCCTGGAGCATCTGAGCGGATGCACGTCGAGCAGAGGCGTCACAGGCGGCGGGACGAACATCGATGCAAACCAGCGGGCACGCACCGCCTGGCACCAGGGGCTTGCCTGCCAGCGCCTCAGCCACCGCGAGTAGTCCTTGGGAGCGAATGGATCGTCCTCACGGATCACCTCGAGACAAGCGGCCTCGCCCGTCGGATAGAAGTAGTAGCTCGCACACCCGCTCAGGCCGATTGCAATGAATCCCAGAGACACGAGCCGGAGCTTCCACATCGCGTGGCCTCCCGTTGACTGCGCCCGCTCTATCGCAGGTCTTCCAGCTCCCCCGGTTTCCGCCGGGGCTATCGTAGCCGAGGCCGAGGAGGCGGGCCATTTCTTCGCCCCTGCGATAGAATGCCGGCCATGAACCATGCCCTGGCCGCGGCGCTGGCGCCCATGGCCGTGCTCGACGAGCGCGGACACGCCGTGCCGCTCGGCGGCCAGTGGAAGAGCCGGCCCGTCGTGCTCGCCTTCGTCCGCCACTTCGGCTGAGTCCTCTGCCACCAGCAGGTCGCTGGCCTCGCCCAGGTCCTGCCGGAGATCCATCGGCGGGGCGGCGAGCTGGTGATCGTGGGCCCCGGCAGGCCCGAGCACCTGCCTGCCTTCCGCCTAGTCACGGGCTATCAGGGCCCGCTCTTCACCGATCCGGCGCTGCGGACGTACCAGACCGCCGGCCTTGTCTCGGGGATCCTGAGCGTGCTCCATCCCCGCAGCCTGCTCCGCTATCTGCGCGCCTTCGGCGGAGGCTTCAGGCCGCGCGGCGTCAAGGGCAACCCGGCCCAGCAGGGCGGGATTTTCGTGCTGGGGCCGGGCGAGCGCCTGCGCTTCGAGTGGCGGGACAAGTTCTCCGGCGATCACGCCGACCCGAAGGCCGTGCTCGCCGCACTCAGCTAAAACCGGCGAGCAGTTACCTGGCCCTCAGGCACTGGTGGTACTCGGTAATGGCCGTCAGCCGCGGCTGATTCCAGTTCGTATTGGCCCGGCAGCGGAGGGCCCATGCGTCTTCGCCGTAGGCGCTTGTCGCCGGGGGCAGACTCGTCATGGCCTCGTCGCTCTCGGGACCACGAAACTGACCCGGGATCGGGGTGTGGGTCTGGACACGCTGCCAGCCCTTCGCCTGCATGCAGGCTCGGTACACCTTCTCCATGTCCGCGTCCTTCGGTGATCGATGGGCGTCCTGGGCACAGACTCCGCTCTCTCGCTCGAAGTCGGCTTGCCCACGCCCCGCTTGCTGCCAGTAGAAGCCCCCGCAGCCAGCGAGCGCTCCTGCCATGAGCAGCAGAGTCAGAATCCACATCATGGTTAGCCCTCCTCTGTCGTGCGACTCAGCTCCGGGCGGCGAGGATCGCGCGGGCCATGAGCCGCGCACCCTCATAGCACTTCTCCGGTGGCTCGTAGGAGAAGGCGAGGCGGATGTGCCGTTCGCCGCCGCCATTGGGGAAGAAGGCCGCTCCCGTCGTGTACTGGACGCGCGATTGGACCGCCAGCGCCAGCAGGCGCTTTTGATCGGTGCCCGTCGGCAGCTTGATCCAGATGAAAAAACCGCCCTCGGGCTTGCTGATCTCCACGTCTGTGCCCTCGAGCGCCTCCCGGAGTCCCCGCAGCATGGCGTCCCGCTTGTCACGGTAGACCTTGATCAGGACCTGGACGTGCTCCTCCATGTGGTCGCGCATGTACCAGGTCGCCACGCGCGAGGTGAACGGGCTCACGCCGCCCCCGAAGAGGAAGCCCTGGAGCACGGGAATCATCTGCGCGGAGGCGCAGACCCAGCCCAGACGCACGCCGGCGCCCAGAATCTTGGACAGCGTGCCGGCACGCAGGACGCGCCCGGAGGTGTCGAGCGAGTAGAGCGAGGGCTGGGGTTCACCCTCGTAGCGGAGTTCGCCGTAGGCATCGTCCTCGAGGATGACGGTGTCGTACTCCTGGGCCAGGGCCACCAGCTCGTGCCGCCGCTTGAGCGACAGCGTGGGCCCGGCGGGGTTCTGGAAATTGGGGATCGTGTAGATCAGCTTGCAGCGGCGTCCCTGGCGACGAAGCCCCTCGAGCTTCTCGCGCAGGACGGATGTCAGCAAGCCCTCGCCGTCCAACGGCACGTCCACGATCTCCGGGCCGTGCCTGCGGATGGTGTGCAGCGTCCCCGAGAAGGTGGGCGCCTCGGAGATCATGACGTCGCCCACGTCCAGGAAGGCGCTGAAGACGAGCGAGAGGGCATGCCCCGAGCCGTTCGACACTAATGATGCTCTCGGGCGTGACCTTGAGCCCCTCGAAGACCTCGTACTTGTGACAGACCAGCTCGCGCAGCCCCAGGTATCCCTGCGGCGCGCCGTAGGTCAGCGCCTGGTCGCCCTCGGCCTTGATCATCCGCGCCGTCGCCTCGACGATGCCGTCATAGGGGAAGGAGCCGGGGTCCGGGAAGCCCCCGCCGAAATCGTAGAGGGCATTGTCCACGGGCCGGGCGGGCGGCAGCGAGGTGCCTAGGCCGATCTGGGCGCGAGTGGACAGAAGCTGCTCGAGCTTGGGGCCGCGGGGCGTGGGCATGTAACTCCTCTTTGAGTGATGGACTGAGCCGACATTATGTCACGGCCGCTGTGTTTGTGCCCAGCGGGCCACGGGTCATCGAGACCCAGCGGCCGCCACGCGGCGCAGGTCAACGTCCTCGTCCGCCAGCTTCGCGGCATCGACAGGAACGCGCCGGCGGATCAGGTCCGCCACAACCTTGAGCTCACTATCCGCCTTCGGGTCCTCCGGATCTCCCCCGCGATTGAGGCCGACCGCCGCACGCGCGAGCCCGTCTTTCAGGTAGAAGCCGAGGAATTTGCGGCTCTCCGGACGGCCGCGGAAGACGAGGCGATCCCAGCCGGCCGCGAAGCCCACGTACTCGATCAGGTGCTCGTACTGATCCGACCAGAAAGAATGGAGGTAGTCGTAGGGCTGCGTGTCCCCCAGCATCGACCGCGCCGCGGCGCGCCCCTGCTGGTACCCATTATTCCAGTGCTCCACACGGAGACGGCCGAAGATCGGGTGCAGGTGGTTGGCCACGTCGCCCGCCGCGAAGACATCGGGCAAAGAGGTGCGGCACCGCTCGTCCACGAGGACGCCGTTGTCGAC
>Ga0070706_100000999_pt1 | contig 30698 bp, 34 predicted proteins | sample KBSK5501metaG_FD_65476 | JGI IMG/M metagenome (GOLD analysis project Ga0070706, IMG submission 65476) | Corn, switchgrass and miscanthus rhizosphere microbial communities from Kellogg Biological Station, Michigan, USA - KBS K5-50-1 metaG | ecosystem: Host-associated > Plants > Roots >... | reverse complement strand
TGCATGCTGCCCAGCGTGCGGACGGTGCCGCCCAGCCCGATGAGCATCTCGCCCCGGTCGGCGGGCGGCAGCGCGTCCTGGAGCAGGGTGCGGATGTCGGTGCGGAGCACGCGCAGCTCGCGGGGCGTGGGCGGATCGCGGCGCAGGTAGAGACGCGTGGTCCGGACCGCGCCGAGGGGCAGGCTCGCGCTCGAGACCACCCGGCGACGGCGCACCCGGCTGAGCTGCAGGCTCGCCCCGCCGAGGTCGACCACGACGCCCTTGGTGAAGGGTAGGCTCTCGAGCGCGGCCACCACCCCGAAGCGCGCTTCGTCCCGCCCGCTCAGCACCTGCACCTCGATGCCCTCGTTGCGCCGGAGCGGGTCGAGGAGCCGCTCCCGGTTGCGCGCGTCCCGAACCGCGGAGGTGGCGATGGCGACGATGCGGGGGCCCTGGCCCTGCGGCGAGTGGCGGGCGAAGAACCGGTGCACGGCCCGCAGCGTCCGGTCGATGGCCCGGCGGGGCAGGGTTCCCGGCGCCCCGCCGCCCAGGCGGGTGGGCACGCGGTCCTGGGCCAGGACGCGGAAGCCCGAGCGCGGGCGGATCTGGGCGAGGAGGAAGCGCACCGCGGTCGAGCCGAGGTCGACGATGGCGACCAGGTCCGAGGTCGGGCTACCGTCGCCTCGTGTGCCCTTCGTCCGTGGCACGGTTACGTCGAGCCGACCGACCTCAGGATCCGAGGCTTCACGAACCACCGCAGCTGCCCAGGCATCGAGGGGCCGTCCGGGAGGTGCACGAGCGCGGCGCCGCCCTTCTTGAACGCGAAGCGGTTGTCCCCCGAGTGCATCCCGAGCAGGTGCGCGAGCAGCCCGGACAGCGTCGGCTCGTGCCCGACCAGCGCGACGGAGGCGTCGGGCCGGTACTTCTTCAGCGCGGTGATCAAGACGTCCACGTCGTCCTGTCCCAGCGCGGGCTCGACCCGCGGCGTCACCCGCTTGAACGCGGCCGCCGCGATCAGGGCGGTGTCGCGCGCCCGCACCAGCGGGCTCGTGAGCAGGATGTCGGGGCGCTCCGTGATGCGGGCCAGCCCGCGCGCGGCCTGGCGGAAGCGCTGGCGGCCGCGGCGGGTCAGGGGACGGTCGTGGTCGCGCAGACCGGCGGTGCCGGTGCGCACCGCGGGCGCGTGGCGGATCAGGAGCACGTTCATCGCGGGCGTGGGGGCAGGCTAGGCCGCGCTCGCCCAGGCCTTCCGGCCCCGGCGCGCGAGCCGGGGCCACTCGTGGAGGAACGCGGCGCGCGTCTTCTTCCGGCGCTTGCGTTGCCGTCCGACGAGCTGATGCTCCAGCGCATGCGCGGCCTCGCGGCTGTCGATGACGTCGTGAAGATACTCTTCGATTACCACGGCGTCCTGGTGTTCTCCAAGAATGTCTTGAACCGCCTTGGCCTGCTCGATGAACTTGTCCACCCGGCGGCCGCCGCCTGCCAGCTCCGCCGCGTAGCGCGCCCGCTTGAGTCGGATGCGCACCTGGTGCAAGTCGGCCGTGCTCGGGTGACCGGGCAGGCGCTTCACCGCCCGGCGGACCTTCTTCCACTCGCCGGCCGCGGTCTCCACCAGCGAGAGCTCCGCGTGCCGGCGTGGCGCGCGTCCGAGGAGCGTCTTGAGCCGGAGCGTGAGCCGCGCGTATCGGGGGCCGTCGAGCGCGGCGTGGACGAGCTCCCACGCCCGCCCCCGGTCGGCCTCGAGGCGGCGAAGGAGCGCGCGGCCCGCCCGGCGCGTGGCGCCCTCGACCGCCTCGAGCTCGGCGGTGACCGAGGCCATGACCATGTCGAGGTCGCGCGCCCGCCCGAGGATGGTCCCGAGCCAGTCGAGCTCGCGCCGGAGCCCGTCGACCGCCTTGGGCCCGAACATCGGCCGGCCCATCCGGAGGAAGGCGCGCAGGCGCCGCACCGCGACCCGCATCCGCCGGAGCTCTTCCGGCTCCTGGCTCCCCCGCACCGCGGGCTCACGGGCGTGCATCGCGTCGAGCTGGACATGGAGCGCCGCGAGGATGGCCTCGAGCTCGGGTCCGGTGGGCGGCATGCGCTGTAATCGGTACCACGGGATCGCCCGGATCGCCAGGTCTGGGCCCATCGGAGCGGCCTATCCCGGATGCGCCGAGCATCGGCACAACGGATTGGGCCATTCGGGGTTCGACCTGTACCATGACGCCCGCAGCGCCATTCGCCCGCAGCGCATTCGATGATCAGGGGGAGCTCATGGAGCGACGGGTCTTTCTGAAGACGGGTCTTGGCACGGTGGTGGCGACCACGATGGGCGCCTGGGCGCGCCCGGGCGGCTCGGCGGCCGCGCCGGACGAGGTCAAGTGGCGCGCCTTCGAGGTCGTCACGCGCGCGGAGGTGGCGAATCCGACCGGCGCGACCCGGGTCTGGCTGCCGCTGCCGCTTCAGACCGACACCGACTACTTCAAGAGCCTGGGGCAGAGCTGGACCGTAACGCCGCCGTCACCCGCGTGTACCGCGACGAGCGGTACGGCGCGGGCGTGCTCTACGCGGAGTGGCCGGCCGGCGAGAGCGCGCCCGCGGTCGAGGTGACCACGCGGTTCGCCACCCGCGACCGAAACGTGGACGTGACGCGGCCCGGGTCCAATCCCGCGCCGGAGGACCGGGCGACCCTCGCGAAGTACCGCGAGTCTTCGAAGCTGGTGCGCACCGACGGCATCGTGAAGAAGACCTCGCAGATGATCACCAAGGGCGTCGACGGCGACGTGGAGAAGGCGCGCGCGATCTACGAGTGGATCGTCGACAACACCTTCCGCGACCCGAAGGTTCGGGGCTGCGGGGTCGGCGACATCCGCGCGATGCTCGAGACCGGCAACCTCGGCGGCAAGTGTGCCGACCTGAACGCGCTGTTCGTGGGGCTGGCCCGCGCGGCGGGGATTCCCGCCCGCGACGTCTACGGCGTCCGGGTCGCCGACTCCGCCGAGTTCAAGAGCCTCGGCAAGAGCGGCGACATCACCCGGGCCCAGCACTGCCGCGCCGAGTTCTACTCCGCGGGCCTCGGCTGGGCCCCGGTCGATCCGGCCGACGTGCGCAAGGTCGTGCTCGAGGAGCGGGGCGGCATCCCGCTCGACGATCCCACCACCAAGAAGGCGCGGGCCAAGCTGTTCGGCCAGTGGGAGATGAACTGGCTCGCCTACAACTACGCGCACGACGTGAAACTGCTCAACAGCAAGGACGAGCCGGTGGCGTTCCTGATGTACCCGCAGGCCGAGACCGGGGAGGGCCGCAAGGACAGCCTCGACCCCGACGCGTTCAAGTACAAGATCACCTCGCGCGAGCTCGGAGCCTGATCGCCCGCCGACCCCGCTGACCGGGCGGGGCGTCCGACCGGGCGCCCCGCCTCGCGGTTTACCCACGATTTACCCGCTCGTCATCATTCCGTAACCGCCCCCGCGCACCATGGTGCCATGACCATGACGCGACTGAACGTGGGGGTCGACTCGATGGCGGGAAGCCGGCGGAGCGCAGCGGACAGGCCGGGGGCCGGCGCCAGCCGCGCCGCGAAGGTGCTCGTGGTCGAGGACGAGGCGGACGTGGCGGAGATGATCCGCTACAACCTCGGCAAGGAGGGCTACGACGTCCGGCTGGCCGCCAACGGCACCGACGCCCTCCGGCAGGTGCGGGAGGCGCGGCCCGACGTGATCCTGCTCGACATCATGGTGCCGCACCTGAACGGCTGGGAGATCTGCCGGCGTCTCAAGCAGGACCGCGAGACGCAGGCCATCCCGGTGATCATGGTGACCGGCCGCGTCGAGGAGGGCGACAAGGTCCTCGGCTTCGAGATGGGCGCCGACGACTACGTCACCAAGCCGTTCTCCCCGCGCGAGCTGGTCGCGCGCGTCCGGGCCGTCTCGCGGCGGGGGCGCGCCGGCAACGACACGGCCGGCCAGCCGGTGCGGGCGGGTGATCTCGAGATCGACCGCCAGCGCTTCGAGGTCAAGATGAAGGGCCGGTTGGTGGAGCTGACCCGCAAGGAGTTCGACCTGCTCTCCGCGCTGGTCCGCACGCCGGGCCGGGTCTTCGGCCGCGAGGAGCTGCTGGACCTCGTGTGGGGCCAGGACGGCTTCGTCGAGCCCCGCACCGTCGACGTGCACGTGGCCCGGCTGCGGGCCAAGTTCATCGCCGCGCGGGCCCCGGAGCCGGGCATCGAGACCGTGCGGGGGGTCGGCTACCGCTTCCGGGAGCGCGCCTGACCGCCACCCGTCGGACTGTTAACACGGATGTAACGTCCGCGTCATCGATCCGTCACCCGTTTGCAGCATACTTGCGCCCAACCATAGGGAAAAGAGACGAGAGGAGAGCTATATGACGAAGCGCTGGTGGATCGTGCCGATCCTGCTGCTGGCGATGGCGACGCTCGGGCGGCCCGGCGCCGCCGACGCCCAGATGCTGATGAACGGGGCGGGGGCCACCTTCCCGTACCCGATCTACTCGAAGTGGTTCGAGGAATATATCAAGATCGACCCGGAAGTTCGCTTCAACTATCAGTCGATCGGCAGCGGCGGCGGCATCCGGCAGATCACCGAGCGGACGGTGGACTTCGGCGCTTCCGACGGCCCGATGACCGACGAGCAGCTCAAGAAGGCGCCCGCCGAGCTCTTCCACATCCCGACCGTGATGGGCGCGGTGGTGGCGACCTACAATCTGCCCGGCAACCCGCAGCTCGCGTTCACCGGTGAGGTCCTGGCCGACATCTTCCTGGGCAAGATCACCAAGTGGAACGACCTGCGGATCAAGGCTTTGAACCCGTCGGCGACCCTGCCGGACCAGACCATCGTGGTCGTGCACCGGTCGGACGGTAGCGGGACCACCTACATCTGGGTGGACTATCTCTGCAAGATCAGCCCGGAGTGGGAGAAGGAGGTCGGCCGCGGCACCTCGGTGAAGTGGCCAGTCGGCCTGGGCGGCAAGGGCAACGAGGGCGTGGCCGGCCAGGTGAAGAACGCCCCCGGCTCGCTCGGCTACGTGGAGCTGGCCTACGCGATCACCAACAAGCTGCCCGCCGCGCGCATCAAGAACCCGGCGGGCAAGCTGGTGGAGCCGACGATCGAGAGCACGACCGCGGCCGCGGCCGGGGCGGTGAAGAACATGCCCGACGATTTCCGGGTGTCGCTCACGAACGCGCCCGGGGCCGACGCCTACCCGATCGCGAGCTTCACGTGGCTCCTGGTCTACAAGGACCAGCCCAACGAGTCCAAGGGCAAGGCCTTGGTGAAGTTCCTGTGGTGGGCGATCCACGACGGGCAGCGGCACCCCGCCGCGCTCCTCTACGCGCCCCTGCCGGCTCCGGTGGTGAAGCAGATCGAGGCCAAGATCAAGCAGATCACCTTCTCCGGCAAGCCGCTCCTGGCGGCGCAGTAGCGCTTGGCCGCCGACTCGCTCGCGGGGGTAGGGACGGCCGACGACCTGGCCCTGCCTCCGCGCGCGGTCGGCCGCAGCCGGCGCGGCGTCGGCGATCGGGTGTACCGGGGCCTCATCCTCGCCTCGGTGTGGCTGGTGCTGGCTCTCGCCGGCGGCCTGCTCCTGGCGCTCGGCTGGGAGTCGTGGGCCGCGATCCGGACCTTCGGGCTCCGCTTCCTGATCACCTCGCATTGGGATCCGGTCGCGGGCGAGTTCGGGGCTCTGCCGTTCATCTACGGCACGCTGGTGTCGTCCCTGCTCGCGCTGCTGATCGCGGTGCCGCTCTCTCTCGGCGCGGCCATCTTCCTCGCGGAGCTGGCGCCGTCCTGGGTGCGGCCGCCGGTGGCCTTCCTGATCGAGATGCTCGCGGCGGTGCCGAGCGTGGTCTACGGGCTCTGGGGCATCTTCGTTCTGGTGCCGTGGCTGCGCGACTGGGTGCAGCCCGCGCTCGCCCGGACCCTCGGCTTCCTGCCGCTCTTCCAGGGCCCGCCCTACGGCATCGGGATGCTCGCCGCGGGCCTCATCCTCGCGATCATGATCGTGCCGTACATCACCTCGGTGAGCCGCGAGGTGCTGCTCGCCGTCCCGGGCTCGCAGCGCGAGGCCGCGCTCGGCCTCGGCGCCACCCGCTGGGAGACGACCCGCATCGCAGTGCTGCGCTACGGCCGGTCCGGGCTGATCGGGGCCATCCTGCTGGGGCTCGGCCGCGCGCTCGGGGAGACCATGGCGGTGACGATGGTGATCGGCAACCGGCCCGAGGTCGCCCTATCGCTGTTCGCGCCCGGCTACACGATGGCGAGCGTGCTCGCCAACGAGTTCACCGAGGCGACCTCCGACCTCTACGTCTCCGCACTGGTGGAGATCGGCCTGCTGCTCCTCGTGGTCACGGTGGCGGTCAACGGGCTCGCCCGGCTCCTGGTGTGGAGCGTGGGCGGCCCGGCCCGGGGCGGACGGGCGTGAGCCCGGCGGGGCGGCGGCTGGTCAGCACCTCGGTGAGCGCGCTCACGTGCGGCGCGGCGGTGCTGGTGGTCTGCCCGCTCCTGCTGATCTCCGGGTTCCTGCTCTACCAGGGCGTCTCGGCCATCAACGTGGACTTCTTCCTCCACCTGCCGAAGCCGGTGGGCGAGGTCGGCGGCGGCGTGGCCAACGCCATCGTGGGCAGCCTCATCATGATCGGGCTGGCGGTGCTGATCGGGCTGCCGGTCGGTATCCTGGGCGGGGTGTACCTCGCGGAGTCGCGCGACCGGCGGCTGCCGTGGGTGCTGCGCTTCGTGGCCGACGTCATGAACGGGGTGCCCTCGATCGTCTTCGGCATCTTCGCCTACACCGTGGTGGTGCTCCCGATGCGGCGGTTCTCGGCGCTGGCGGGCGGCTTCGCGCTCGGGCTGATCCTGATCCCGATCGTGCTGCGGACCAGCGAAGAGATGGTGCGCCTGGTGCCGAGTGCCCTGCGGGAGGCCGGCCTCGGGCTCGGCCTGCCGGAGTGGAAGGTGAGCCTGCGCATCGTCATCCCGGCGGCCCGCGCCGGCATCATCACCGGGGTCATGGTGGCGGTGGCCCGGATCGCGGGGGAGACCGCGCCGCTGCTCTTCACCGCGCTCGGCAACCGCTTCTGGCACCAGGGGCTCGACCAGCCCATCGCGGCGTTGCCGCTGCAGATCTACGCGTACGCCATCGCGCCCTACGACGACTGGCACCGGCAGGCCTGGGCCGGGGCGCTCGTGCTGATCACGCTGGTGTTCCTGGCGAGTCTGGCCGCGAGGCTGGCCACCCGAGGCCGGATCGTTGCGCGCTGAGGTGACCATGGGAGACGGCATCTACGTCAAGGCGCTGCGGGCCTGGTTCGGCGAGACCCTGGTCCTCAAGGGCGTCGACCTCACGGTCGCGCCGAACGCGGTGACCGCCATCATCGGGCCGTCGGGCTGCGGCAAGTCCACCTTCATCCGTTGTCTCAATCGCATGCACGAGACGGTGCCGGGCGCGCGGGTGGCCGGGCAGGTGCTGCTCAACAGCGAGGACCTCTACGCCTCGGGAGTGGATCCGGTCCAGGTGCGGCGGCGGATCGGCATGGTCTTCCAGAAGGCGAACCCGTTCCCCACCATGTCGGTCTTCGACAACGTGGCCGCGGGCCTGCGGCTCGGCGGGGTGCGGCGGAAGTCGCGGCTCCAGGAAGAGGTGGAGCGGGCGCTCCGCCACGCCGCCCTCTGGGACGAGGTGAAGGACGATCTCGACAAGTCGGGAGTGAGCCTCTCGGGCGGTCAGCAGCAGCGGCTCTGCATCGCGCGGGCCCTCGCGGTCGATCCCCAGATCCTCCTGATGGACGAGCCGTGCTCCGCGCTCGACCCCATCGCCACCGCCAAGATCGAGGAGCTGATCCACGACCTCAAGAAGGAGCTGACCATCGCGATCGTCACCCACAACATGCAGCAAGCGGCGCGGGTCTCGGAGTGGACCGGCTTCTTCCTGCTCGGCGAGCTCGTCGAGTTCGGGGTCACCAAGGAGATGTTCACGACCCCCGGCGACAAGCGGACGGAAGACTACATCACCGGTCGGTTCGGGTAGGGCGGAGGCGACCATGGCGCGACATTTCCACGAAGAGCTGGAGGCCCTCAAGCAGACCCTGCTCGCGATGGGCGGGCTGGTCGAGGACCAGATCCGGCGGGTCATGCGCGCCCTCCTCGAGCGCGACGACGTGATGGCCCAGGAGGTCATCGAACGGGACCGGCAGGTCAACACCTACGACGTGGAGGTCGACGAGCAGTGCGTGAGCCTGCTCGCGCTGCACCAGCCCGCCGCCGGCGACCTGCGCTTCATCACCACCGCGATGAAGATCGTCACCGATCTCGAGCGCATCGGCGACCAGGCGGTCAACATCGCCCAGCGGGTGCTGGAGCTGAACCGGGAGCCCCAGCTCAAGCCCTACATCGACCTGCCCCGGATGGCCGAGAAAGCGCAGCGAATGGTGAAGGAGAGCCTCGATGCCTTCGTGGCCCGCGACACCGCGCTGGCCCGCCAGGTGTGCGGGGAGGACTCGGAGGTCGATCTCCTCAAGGAGCAGATCTTCCGCGAGCTGCTCACCTTCATGATGGAGGACCCCCGGACGATCCCGCGGGCGATCCGGCTGATCCTGATCTCCCGCTTCATGGAGCGGGTGGCGGACCACGCCACCAACATCGCGGAGATGGTGGTGTACCTGGTCGAGGGGAAGATGGTCCGGCATACGCTGGCCTGAGAAGACGCGCGTGTATACTGCAAGTGTGAGTCCGGATCGTCGGTATCAGCTCCAGTCGGAGGACGCCAACCGGCGCCTCGACGCCCTCCTCGAGCAGCTGCGGGTGCCGGAAGCCTCCTGGCCGCTCTACGCGGAGATGCTCACCACCGTGCTCAAGATGTTCGAGGACGGCACCGGCATCGCCGATCTCAAGATCGCGAACAACGCGTTCAAGGAGATCCGCTACGGGTTCAAGGTCTTCGCCCCGTGGCGCAACGTCCCGAAGGTGACCGTCTTCGGCTCGGCGCGGACGCCGCGCGAGAACCCGATCTCCGAGCAGGCCTACGCCTTCGGCAAGCGCATCACCGGGGCGGGCTGGATGGTGATGACCGGGGCGGGCGGAGGGGTGATGGGCTCGGCCCAGGAGGGCGCGGGCGGCGAGCGCTCGTTCGGCCTCAACATCCGCTTGCCGTTCGAGCAGGAGGCGAACCCGTGGATCGCCTCCGACCCGAAGCTGATCTCGTTCAAGTACTTCTTCACCCGGAAGCTCTTCCTGGTGCGGGAGGCGCACGCGATGGCCTTCCTGCCCGGCGGCTTCGGCACCGCCGACGAGGCCTTCGAGGCTCTCACCCTCATCCAGACCGGCAAGTCGCCGGTGCTCCCGCTCGTCATGCTCGACGAGCCGGGCGGGGCCTACTGGAAGACGTTCGACACCTTCGTGCGGCGCGAGATGGTGGGCCGCGGCCTGGTGGGCGCGACCGATCCGGATCTCTACCGGATCACCGACGACGTGGAAGCCGCCGCCGCGGAGGTGGAGGCCTTCTACCGGAATTACCACTCGCAGCGGTACGTGCGTGACTCGCTCGTGCTCCGCCTGCGGAAGCCGCTGGCTCCCGGGACGCTCGCGGCGCTGAACGCCCGCTTCGCCGACATCCTGCACGGGCCCGCAACGCAGGCGCCCGGACCGGTGCCGGGCGAGGGGGAGGAGCTGCCGGACCTGCCGAGGCTGGTGCTGCCCTTCAACCGCTCCGGGTTCTCCCGGCTGCGGAGCCTGATCGACCTGGTGAACGCGCCGGCCTGACGCGCGCTCGCCGATCTCCGCCTACTCCGGCTCCTCGCGCTCCTCGGTGGTCTGGCACGCGGTGCACACCCACGTGCGCAGCAGGGTGACGCGCTTGGGATCACGCCGGAGCGTCCAGGGCATCAGCTTGCGGGCACCGCAGCGCGGGCACACCTCGGTCGCCTGACCCGGCTGCACCTCGTGCGGGAGCCACGGGATTTTGGGCTTCACGGGGGGCTTCATGCGCGCGATTATACCCGAGCCACCGCCGCGCGTACGCTAAGCTCGGCCGATGTCCGGCCCCTACCTGATCCTCCTCGCCGCCAACCTGGTCTTCGCCACCGGCTACGCGGTGAGCCGGATCGTTCTCGCCGACGTCGGACCCGCGACGCTCGGACTGGCCCGCGTGCTGATCGGCGGGCTGCTGCTGCTGGCCTGGGCGGCCGGGCGCTCGGAGGGTGGCCTTCGCGCGTCGTGGACCGCGGGAGATCGGGTGCGGGTCGGCCTCATGGGGGTGGTGGGCTTCGCGCTCGCCTTCGCGTTCGGTAACTGGGGGCTCGCGCACTCGACCGCCAGCAACGCCGCGCTCCTGATCACCGTCGAGCCGACCACGCTGCTGGTGCTGTCACCGCTCCTCCTGGGCGAGCGCCTGTCGCGGCGCGAGACGCTCGGCGCCGTGCTCACCCTGCTGGGCGCGGTGGTGGTGGTGGTCAACGGCATCCCGGGGCTCACCCGATCGCTCATGCCGCACTGGCGGGGCGACCTGCTGCTGATCCTCTCCGGCGTCGCGTACGCCGCCTACTCGCTCCTGGGTCGGGGCGTGCTGACCCGCCATCCGGTGGCGACGGTGACCGCGCACTCGGTGGTGTGGGGCGCGGTGTCGATCGCCCCGCTCGCGCTCTACGAGTGGCACCTCGGGCCGCCGCCCTCGTGGACGGCGACCGCGATCGCGGGCACCGTCTACCTGGGCGTGGTCATCACCGCGATCGGCTACGCGGTGTGGAACTGGTGCCTGGAGCGAGTGGGGGCCGCGCGGGTGGCCGCCTTCGTGAACCTGCAGCCGCTGGCCGGCGCGCTCCTCGGCGTGTGGTGGCTGCGCGAGCCGCTGACCCCGTTCCTCGTGGCCGGGGGCGTGCTGATCGTGCTCGGCCTGCACCTGACGGTGAAGGGGACCCGGAAAGAGTAGAATACCGGCATGCGGCGCGTGCGGGTGGGGCTCGGCCAGGTGAACCCGACGGTGGGCGCCGTCGAGGCCAACGCCCGGCTGGTCATCGCGGGGATGGAGCGGGCCCGCGCGCTCGGCTGCGACATCGTGGCCTTCCCCGAGCTGATCCTGACCGGGTATCCTCCCGAGGACCTGCTGTTCAAGCCCGCCTTCATCGAGGCCAACCTGCGCGCGCTCGCGGAGGTGGCCCGGGCCAGCCGCGGGCTCACCGCCATCGTCGGCTACGTCGACAAGCGCGACGACATCTTCAACGCGGCGGCGGTGCTGCACGACGGGGCGGTGGCGGGGACGTACCACAAGCAGTACCTGCCGAACTATGGCGTCTTCGACGAGAACCGCTACTTCCAGTCCGGCACCGAGTCGCCGGTCTTCACCCTCGGCGAGACGGTCATCGCGGCGAACATCTGCGAGGACATCTGGTACCCGACCGGGCCCACCACGCTCCAGGCCCTGGGCGGCGCGGAGCTGGTGGTGAGCATCAACGCCTCGCCGTACCACGCGGGCAAGGGCCGGTTCCGCGAGAAGATGCTGGCCACCCGGGCCGCCGACGATCTGGTCTGCCTGGCTTTCGTCAACACGGTCGGCGGCCAGGACGAGCTGATCTTCGACGGTCAGTCGCTCATGTTCAACGAGAAGGGCGAGTGCGTGGCGCGGGGGAAGCCGTTCGAGGAGGACTTCGTGGTGGCCGACCTGGACCTCGACGAGGTCTTCCGGGCGCGCCTGCACGATTCGCGGCGGCGCAAGGAGAAGCTGCGCGCCACCGCGGAGGCCCCGCGCCGGATCGCGCTGCCGCCGCTGCCCGCGCCCGAGCGGCCGCGGCTGCCCGCGCACGAGGTGCCGGTGCTCGAGCCGGTCGAGGAGATCTACCAGGCGCTCGTGCTCGGCACCCGCGACTACGTCACCAAGAACGGCTTCACCCACGTGGTGCTGGGCCTCTCGGGCGGCATCGACTCCTCGCTGGTCGCCGCGATCGCGGTCGAGGCCCTGGGCGCGGCCAACGTGACCGGGGTCACGATGCCGTCGCAGTTCTCCTCGGCGGGCACCCGCGGGGACGCGGCCCGCCTGGCCCGCAACCTCGGCATCGAGTTCCTGCGCCTGCCCATCACCCCGGTGCTCGCCGCGTATCGGCGCGCGCTCGCCAAGCCGTTCAAGGGGCTGAAGGAGGACGTCACCGAGGAGAACCTGCAGGCCCGCATCCGCGGGAACTACCTCATGGCGCTCTCGAACAAGTTCGGCTGGCTCGTGCTCACCACCGGCAACAAGAGCGAGATCGGGGTGGGCTACTCCACGCTCTACGGCGACATGGCGGGCGGCTTCGCGGTGATCAAGGACGTGCCGAAGACGCTCGTCTACCAGGTGTCCGAGCACGTCAACCGGCGCGCCGGGCGCGACGTCATCCCGCGCTCCGTCTTCGAGCGGGCCCCCTCCGCCGAGCTCAGGCCGGATCAGACCGACCAGGACACGCTGCCCGCCTACGTGGTCCTGGACGCGATCCTCGAGGCCTACGTGGAGGGCGACCAGGGCGTGGCCGACATCGTGGCCCGCGGCTTCGACGCGCCCACCGTCAAGCGGGTCATCGCGATGGTCGACCGCAACGAGTACAAGCGGCGGCAGGGGCCGATCGGGATCAAGATCACCCCGCGTGCCTTCGGCAAGGACTGGCGCCTGCCGATCGTGAACCGCTTCCGCGAGTAGGCGCCTGCTCGCCTCCGTCACCCTGTTCCTGCTGGCCGGCCTCGCCGAGATCGGCGGGGGCTACCTCATGTGGCTCTGGTGGCGGGAGAGCCGGCCGTGGCCACTCGGCCTGATCGGCGCCGCCGTCCTCGTCGCCTACGGCCTGATCCCCACCTACCAGGTCGCCCACTTCGGCCGGGTCTACGCCGCCTACGGCGGGGTGTTCGTGGTGCTCTCGCTGCTCTGGGGCTGGGCGGTGGATCGGGTGAGCCCGGACCGCTACGACGTGGCGGGCGTCTGCCTCTGCCTGGCCGGCGTGGCGGTCATGATGTACGCGCCGCGCGCGTCGTGAGATGGCGTCCGGCGGCCGCCTCGACCCCGTTGATCACCTCGGCCGGCCGTGGCGGGTGCACGCCGTCGCCGCCGCGGAGGGGCTTGCGCTCCGCGACGTGTGGGAGGTCGCGATCCCGCTCCCGCCGGACGTGCCGCTCGAGCGGTGGATGGAGGCGCTGCGCACCGAGCCGCGCGGGTTGCCGTCCCGCGCGCTCTTCGGGCTCCGGAGGGCACTCGGCCGCCTCCTCGGCCTCGATCGGGGCGGCACCGGCTTCGTACCGGTCTATCGAGAGGCCGACGAGGTGCTATCGCGCATCAGCAACCGCACCGTGACCGCCTTCCTCCACGTCTCGCTCGTGAACCGGCGTCCGCGCCTCGCGGTGTACGTGAAGCCCAGGGGCGCGCTGGGGCGGCTTTACATGGCGACCATCGAGCCGTTCCGCCAGTGGATCATCTACCCGGCGCTGCTCGGGGCGGGCGCGCGGGCGGCGGAGCGCCTGGGCGGACGCCTGATCTAGGGCGGTCTAGCGGGCGGGCAGGGCGTCCAGCGACTGCAGCGTGGCGAGGCGGCGGTAGATGCCGTCGCGGCGGGTCATCAGCTCGTCGTGGGTGCCCATCTCCGCGATGCGCCCGGCGTGGACCACCACCACGCGGTCGGCGTGCTTCACGGTGGCCAGGCGGTGGGCGATCACCAGCACGGTACGGCCCTTCATCAGCTCCGAGAGCGCCTGCTGCACCAGGAACTCACTCTCCGCGTCGAGGTCGGACGTCGCCTCGTCGAGGATGAGGATCGGCGGGTCCTTCAGGAACGCGCGGGCGATGGCCAGCCGCTGGGCCTGGCCGCCGGAGAGCTTCACCCCGCGCTCGCCCACCGGGGTCGCGTAGCCCTCCGGCAGCGCGGCGATGAAGTCGTGGGCCTGGGCCTGGCGGGCCGCCCGCTCGATCTCGGCGCGGGTCGCGCCGGGCCGCCCGTAGGCGATGTTGTACTCGATGGAGTCGTGGAACAGGAAGGTGTCCTGGGTCACGATGCCGATCAGGCTGCGCAGCGAGGCCACCGTCACCCCGCGGAGGTCGTGCCCGTCGAGGGTGATGCGGCCCGCGGTCACGTCGTGGAAGCGGGGCAGCAGCTCCATGAGGGTGGTCTTGCCCGCGCCGGACATGCCCACGAAGGCGACCAGCTCGCCCTTGTGCACGGTCAGCGAGATGTCGCGCAGGGCCCAGTCCTCCGCCTCGGGATAGCGGAAGCCGGCGTCCTCGAACACGACCGAGCCGGTGAAGGCGGGGAGCACGTGGGCGTTGGGGGCGTCCACGATGGCGGGCGGGGTATCGAGGATCTCGAACACCCGCTCGACCGAGGCGATCGACTGCTGCACGGTGTTGACCATGCGGGAAAGCTGCCGGACCGGCCCGTAGAGCAGCACCACCGCGGCGGTGAACGAGAAGAACTCGCCGGGCGTCAGGGCGCCCGAGATCACCCGGTAGCCGCCGTACCAGAGCGCCCCCATGATCGCGAGCGCGCCCAGCACCTCCATCAGGGGCTCGGCCATCTCGTCGATGCGCCGGTCCTTGAGGGCCAGCCCGAGCAGGCGATCGTTCACCGAGTTGAAGCGCTCCTGCTCGAGGCCCTCGCGCCCGAAGGCCTTGACGATCTTGGTCCCGGTGAACGACTCCTGCAGCACCACGTTCAGCTCGGCGATCTTCTGCTGGGTCCGCCGGTTGATCTTGTAGAGCTTGCGGCCGATGGTGCGCACCGCGATCCCCACCGCCGGGAAGACCGCGATCGCGATCAGGGCCAGGACCCACTCGCGCAGGAACATCACGGTCAGGAGGGCCGCGATGGTGCCCACGTGGCGGACCGCCATGACCAGCACGGTGGAGGAGAGGCGGGCGAGCCGGTTCACGTCGGTCACCACCCGGGTCATCAGCTCGGCGGAGTGGAGCGAGGCGAAGAACGCGAGCGGCATCGACTGGATGTGGGCGTAGAGCTGGCGGCGGAGGCGCGCGATCACCCGCTCGCCCACCGAGGCCATCAGGTAGGACTGGCCGAAGCGGCCCATCCCCTTGATCAGGTAGGCGCCGAGCAGCGCGAGGGGGATGATTCGCAGCATCGCCACGTCGCGCTTCAGGAAGATCTCGTCCATCGCGGGCTTGACGAGCCAGGCGATGAACGCCTCCGATCCCGAGACCAGGAGGGCCAGCACCCCGCCCAGGACCAGCACCGGCCAGTATCCCCGGAGATAGGGGAGCAGCCGCAGCAGCAGCCCGTAGCGCGCGCTCACGCGGCGCCCCGGGCGGCGAGCAGGCGCCGGTAGAGCGCCTCTGTCCGCTGGACCTTCTGGGCCATCGAGAAGAGCGCCTCCACCCGCTTGCGGCCGGCGCGGGCCATCGCCTTGGCCCGGGTCGGGTTCTCCAGCACGCGCAGGATCGCCTGGGCGAGCGCGTCCGGATTGCGCGGCGGCACCAGCAGCCCGGTCTCGCCCTCGACGATCAGCTCCGGATGGCCCTCGATGTCGGTGGCGACCACCGGGGTCTCCACCGCGAGGGCCTCGCGCAGGGAGCCGGTCAGGCCGAGCCCGGCGTAGGAGGCGTCGACCACCAGGTCGCTGGCGGCCAGGATCTCCGGCACGTCCTCGCGGTGACCGAGGACCGAGACCGCGTCGCCGATGCCGCGCCGGAAGGCCCGCTCCTTCACGATCGGGATGCGCGGCGGCGGCGCGCCCACGAAGAGCAGCCGCGCGTGCGGGGCCGCGTGGCACACCCGGGCCATCGCCTCCAGCACGTCGTCGTTGCCGCGCCAGGAGCGGATGCCCACCTGGGTGACGAGGGCGTGGTCGGGCGCCAGGCCGAGCTCGGCCCGGATCCGCCGGCCGTCGACGCCGGGATGGAAGCGGGTGAGGTCGGTGCCCGAGTAGATGACGTCGATCTTGGCCGCGGGCACGCCGTTCGCCACGAGGCCGCGCTTGATCGACTCGCACACCGCCACGATCGCGGCGACGCGGGGGGTGGTGTAGCCGAGGCGCGTCCAGCGGTCCACCGGGAAGCTCACCCCGCGGTTCAGGATCATCACCGGGATGGTGGTGACGAGCCCGGCGAGGAGCGCGAGCGAGCGGGCGCGGCCCTTCTGGCAGTGCACGACCTCGATGTCGTGCTCGCGGATCAGCCGCGCCAGGCTCCACGCCGAGCGCAGGTCGAGGCTCCCGCGCATCGGCACCGCGGCGTGGCGCACCCGCGCGGCCGCGCACGCCCGCTGCCACTGCGCGCTCGGCCGGGTGGCCACCACCACGTCATGCCCGCGCGCGGCGAGGCCGGCGGCGAGATCGCGCAGCTGCATGGCCGCGCCCGTGAAGTAGTCGGCCTTGGGGTAGATCTGGAGGATTCTCACGGGCGGGCGACGCGTCTCCGGTGCCGGGCGGTCACCGGGTACGGAAGAACTCCTTGACCGCCCCGATCACCTCGTCCACCTCGGCGGGGGTGTGCCCGGCCGAGATCGGCAGGGTCAGGATCTCGCCGACCAGGCGCTCGGTCACCGGCAGTGACGGAGGGGCGAACGGCTCCACCGCGGGCTGCTGGTGGCTCGCCACCGGGTAGTGGATGCCGGTGGCGATGCCGCGCTCCTTGAGGAAGCGGGCGAGGGCGTCGCGCCGGGGCGTGCGCACCACGTAGAGGTGGTAGACGTGCCGGGCGCCGGGCGCCTCCCTCGGCAGGCCGAGCGGCAGCCCGGCCAGGCCCGCCGCATAGCGGGCGGCGAGGGCGCGGCGATGGTCGTTCATGGCGTCCAGCCGGCGCAGCAGCACGCGACCGACCGCGGCCTGGATGTCGTTGAAGCGCAGGTTGAAGCCGACCTCGGCGTGCACGTCCTTGTTGACGCGGCCGTGGTCGCGCAGCCGGCGGCAGCGCGCGGCCACGTCGTCGTCGTCGGTGACCAGCAGGCCGCCGTCGCCCATCACGGTGAGGTTCTTCGACGGGTAGAAGGAAAACACGCCCGCGCGTCCGAAGGTGCCGACCTTGCGGCCCTGCCATTCGGCCCCGTGGGACTGGGCGCAGTCCTCGAGCAGCCAGAGGCTCCGCTCCGCGCAGAGGCGCCGGACGCCGTCGAGGTCGGCGGGATGGCCGTAGAGGTGCACCGGCACGAAGCCCACTGTCCGTGGAGAGACCTTCGTCACGGCGTCTTTCAAATCGACCGTGTAGGAGTCGTCGACGTCGACGAACACCGGCCGCGCCCCCGCGAAGCAGACGGCTTCCACGGTGGGGAACGCGGTGTGCGACGGCACCAGCACCTCGTCGTCGGACTTCACCCCGAAGGCCTTGAGCACCATCCAGATCGCGGCGGTCGCGCTGCTCGTGAGCACCGCGTGCCGGGAGCCCTGGTAGCGGGCGAACTCAGCCTCGAAGGCCTTGCATTCGGGGCCCAGGATGTATTGGCGCGAGTCGATGGCGGCCAGCACCGCGGCCTTGATCTCATCGTCGACGGGAGGGCGAGAGAGCGGAACGGTCATCGGCGCGGTCCTCCGGTCAGGGATGCAGGCGCGAGTACTTGCCGCGGAAGTAGAGCAGCGGCTCGCGGCCGGCATCCTCACGGCAGTCGGTCGCCTCCACCTGGGCCACGAAGATCGTGTGGTCGCCGCCCGGGTAGGCGTCGACCACCGTGCACTCGAGCGCGGCCAGGGCCTCGTCCAGGATCGGCAGGCCGAAGGCGCCGGGCCGGTAGCCCAGGCCGACGAATTTCTCGTCGCCGCTGGCGGAGGGGGCGGTGGCGAAGCGCCGGGAGACCGCCTCCTGGCCGGTGCAGAGGATGTTCACCGCGAACTGCCCCGCCGACTTGATGGCCGGGTAGCTCTGCGCCTTCTGCGACACGCAAACCAGCACGAGCGGCGGGTGCAGCGACACCGAGGTGAACGAGCTGGCGGTGAGCCCGGTGGGGCGTCGATCGGCGTCCCAGGCGGTGATGATGGTCACCCCGGTGGCGAAATGACTCATCGCACGGCGGAAGTCGTCGGGCCCGAGCACCTGACCGTTGTAGCAATTCCCGACCGATTTTTCAAGTTCTCCAAGGGCTTGGACGGCACCGCCCCGGGTGACCCCGCGTTGACGCGGGGCCCTTCGGCCCCTATACTGCGCCCACAGCATGGCCACACCCACCGCTCCGACCGAACAGGGCATTCTCGATGCGCTCCGCGCGATCCGCGATCCCGACCAGGGACGCGACATCGTCTCGCTCGGGCTCGTGAAGGAGATTCGCATCCAGGACGCGGAAGTGTCCTTTACGCTGGCGTTCGCCGGTCAGGCGCCCGCCACCAAGGCCGCGCTCCACAGCAGCGCCTCCAAGGCCGTCTCGCAGCTGCCCGGGGTCAGCCGGGTGAGCGTGAAGATGGGCTCGGCCGGCGCGGCGCGGCCGCCGGCGGGCGCGGTGGGGGGGCAGGGCCACGGGCACGCGCACGGCCAGGCGGCGCCGTCGGGTCAGGCCGCGGAGTTCATCCCACAGGTCAAGCACACCATCGCGGTCTCTTCGGGCAAGGGCGGAGTGGGCAAGTCCACGGTAGCGGTGAACCTGGCGCTCGCCCTCAAGCAGTCCGGGGCGGAGGTCGGCCTGGTCGACGTCGACGTCTACGGGCCCGACGTGCCCCTGATGATGGGCGCCAAAGAGCGCCCGGCCATGTTCGAGAACAAGATCATCCCGGTGGAGGCCCACGGCATCAAGATCATGTCGATCGGCCTCCTGGTGGCCGAGCGCGAGGCCCTCGTCTGGCGCGGGCCCATGATCCACTCCGCGGTGCAGCAGTTCCTCCGCGACGTCAACTGGGGCTCGCTCGACTACCTGGTCTTCGACATGCCGCCCGGCACCGGCGACGCCCAGCTCTCGCTCTCGCAGGTGGTGCCGCTCTCGGGGGTCGTCATGGTGACGACGCCGCAGGAGGTGGCGCTCCTCGACGTGCGCAAGGCGCTCGGCATGTTCCGCAAGCTGAACGTGCCGATCCTCGGCATCGTGGAGAACATGAGCTACTTCATCGCCCCCGACACCGGCCGGCGCTATCCCGTCTTCGGCGAGGGCGGCGGCCAGCGGGTGGCGGAGGAGTTCGGGGTGCCGCTGTTGGGCCAGATCCCGCTCGAGATGGAGACGCGCGCGGGCGGCGATGCGGGCGTGCCGATCACGGTCGGGCAGCCCGATTCGGCGCAGGCGAAAGCGTTCCGGTCCATCGCGTCCGCCGCGGTGGCGCGCGTGCAGGCGGTGGCCGGGCTCAAGCTCCCCGACCTGCGCTGATCCGGGTGGCGGCCCAGATCTCGCTGCCGATCTTTCCCCTTCCGGACCTCACGTTCTTCCCGCGCACGATGCTACCGCTGCACATCTTCGAGGCGCGCTACCGGGCCATGATCACCGACTGCCTCTCGCGGGACCGCCGGCTCGCGGTGGTGGGGCTCCGCCCCGGCTACGAGGCCGCCTACGAGGGACGGCCCGCGGTCTACCCGGTGATGGGAGTCGGACGCATCGTGCAGTGGGAGCGGATGGCCACCGGCCGCTACAATCTGCTGCTGCAGGGCGAGTGCCGCGCGCGGATCGATCGCGAGCTGCCCGCCGACACCCTCTACCGCATGGTGGCGGCCACCCCCCTCGAGGACGAGGGAGCCGACGCGCCCGCGGTCGCCCCGCTCACGAGTCGGGTGCGGAGCGCGGCGGCCCGGATCCTGGCCACGGTCGGACGCTCGGGCGAGGAGCTGCAGCAGAGCCTCGACGCGCTGACCGAGCCCGGGCGCCTGTGCGACCAGATCGCCTCCACCCTGATCCCCAGCCCGGCGACGCGCCAGGCCCTCCTGGAGGAGCTGCACGTGGAGCGCCGGCTGGAGCGTCTCGCCGTCGCGCTCGACGACCTCCGGAGCCATCTCCGCGAGGAGGGCGGACGGTGAGGCGCGCGCTGACCGCGCTCGCGCTGCTGGCGCTGCTCGCGGGGCCTGCCGACGCGGCGACCCGCTGGGGCTGGCTCGGGGTGCGGATCCGGGATCTCTCGGAGCAGGAGATGGAGGACATCTCCAAGCGCTTCGGGATGCGCGAAGGCTTCGGAGCGGTGATCGTGGAGGTCATCAAGGAGACGCCCGCCGCGGCCGCCGGGCTCCGCAACGGCGATCTCGTGGTGGCCTTCCGCGATCGGCCGGTGGTCGACACGCGGAGCCTGCAGCGGGCGATCGGCTCGACCACGGTGGGGGAGACAGTGCGCCTCACCGTGCTGCGCCCCGAGGAGGGCCGGCGGCCGGTGCAGGTGAAGGTGGGCGCGATGCCCGACGCGATGGCGGCGGACCGGGTGGCCGCCGAGTACGGCTTCCTGGTGCGCGACCCCGAGGGCCAGCCGGAGCTGGGCGGAGCCCGGCCGAGCTCGGTGCCGTCGGTGGCGGCGGTGCTGCCGCGGAGCCCGGCGGAGCGGGCCGGCCTCCAGGTCGGCGACGTGCTGACCGAGGTCGCGGGGCGGCCGGTGGTGAGCCTCGACGCGGTACGCGAGGCGCTTCTGGCCGCGGGAGCCGAGGGACCGCTCCCGCTGATCCTGCGCCGGGACCAGGAGCGGATCGCGGTCACACTGGAGCCGACGGTCGGGCGCTAGCGGGGCGGTATACTGAGGCGGCCATGATCGTCCTCGGGATCACCGAGACTCACTGTGCGACCGCGGCGGTGCTGCGCGACGGCCGCATCGTCGGCTGCGCCTCCGAGGAGCGCTTCACCCGGTTCAAGAACGACGCGGGCTATCCCCGTCGCGCGATCGACGCGCTCCTGCGCGAGCTCGACCTGCGACCCGACCAGATCGACCTGGTGGCGCTGGCCGGCGCGCGCGCGGCCTCGCGGGAGTGGCTCAACCGCGTGCTGCACGACGAGGAGTACGCCCGCGAGTACTACGGCGTCGCGTGGCCCTCGCGGCGCCGGGCGCTCGAGAAGAAGGTCCGGAAGTGGGGCGCCAGGTTCGGGCTGATCGACGCCTCCCGCGGCAAGTTCGGCATCTCGCAGCGCGAGCGCCTCGGCGCGGTCACCGAGCACCTGGGGATCGGCCCCGATCGCATCGTGTCGCTCGATCACCACACCTGCCACGCCGCCGCGGCCTACTGGGGCTCGGGCTTCGCGGGGAGGCCCGCGCTGGTGCTCACCAACGACAACTCGGGCGACGGCCTCTGCGCCACCGCCTCGACCGGCTCCGGCCTGACGCTCGACCGGCACGAGGCCACCCCGAGCGCGCCCGGGTCGGTGGGCGCCTTCTACTCGTTCGTCACGCTCGCCCTCGGCATGAAGTTCGGCGAGCACGAGTACAAGGTGATGGGCCTCGCGCCCTACGCGCCGGAGAAGTACGCGCGGCGCGCCGAGGAGGCGCTGCGCGCGGTCTTCGACCTCGACGCGGGCCGGCCCGCGCGCTTCCGCTGGAGGGCGCCGGGGGAGCGCTACCAGCTCCTGCTGCGCGCGATGGTGGGCCTGCGCTTCGACTGGGTCGCGGGCGGGGCCCAGCGCCTGCTCGAGGACGTGCTGCTCCGCTGGACCCGGCTCATGCGGGAGCGCTACGGGGGCGGCCGGCTCGTGCTCGGCGGCGGCGTGTTCATGAACGTGAAGGCCAACATGCTCATCGGCCAGGAGGACTGGGTCGAGGACCTCTTCGCGTTCCCGTCGAGCGGCGACGAGTCGAACTCGGTGGGCGCCGCCTATCTCGGCTACCTGCAGGAGTGCGGGCGCCGCGGGGTGACCGCGGCGCCGCAGGCCTTCGGGGCGGCCTACCTGGGCCCGTCGGTCACCGACGAGGAGGCCGAGCAGGTGATCCGCGAGCGCGGGCTCGAGGGCCAGTACAAGGTCGCCTACCACGACCGCATCGAGGAGCGCATCGCCGACCTGCTGGTGTCGGACGGGGTGGTGGCCCGCTGCGCGGGCCGCATGGAGTTCGGGGCGCGCGCCCTCGGCAACCGCTCGATCCTGGCCAATCCGTCGGATCACCGCGTGGTCGGCCTCATCAACCGGATGATCAAGAACCGCGACTTCTGGATGCCGTTCGCGCCGACGGTGCTGGCGGAGCGGGCGGGGGACTACCTCGTCAATCCGAAGGGCCTGGCCTCGCCCTACATGATGCTCGCGATGCCGACCCGGCCGGAGGCGCGGGAGGCGCTCGCGGCGGCGCTCCATCCCCAGGACGCGACCGCGCGGCCGCAGATCCTCGAGCGCGAGTGGAATCCGGAGTACCACACGGTCATCCACGAGTTCGAGCGGCGGACCGGCGTGGGCGCGGTGCTGAACACCTCCTTCAACCTCCACGGCGAGCCCATCGTGGCGAGCGCGGCCGACGCGGTCGACACCTTCGAGCGCTCCGGCCTGCCGCACCTCGCGGTCGGGCGCTGGCTCATCTCGAAGAAGTAATGCCGGCCCGCGCGCCCAGCCCCGCGGGCGGCGCCCCGGCCCTCCCCACCGTCGACGCGCCCTGCTTTCTCTGCGGCGCCGCCGAGGCCGCACCCCTCTGGGTCACGCCGGACCGCGCCTTCGCGGTGCCCGGGATGTACGCGGTGGCGCGCTGCACCCGATGCGGCTTCCTCTACCAGCGCCCGCGCGTGCGCGACGACCACCTGGCCGACTGCTATCCGGATCACTACCCGCGGCACCAGGAGCCGTCGCCGCGCATCCCGTTCAAGGGCTCGTCCGCCCGCGTGCGGGCGGTACGCTGGGCCCTCGCCTCCGCGCTCGGCTACTCGATGTGGCGCGCGGCCGGCGCCGGCCTCCTCACCCGGCTGCGGGCCCGCCTGCTCCTCCGGCGGCTCTACTGGGACTGCCCGGCGTGGCGCGGGCGCGGACGCTACCTCGACGTGGGCTGCGGCTCGGGCGCCGCGCTCGGGGTGGCCGCCGCGCTCGGCTGGCAGGTGGCGGGCGTCGAGGTGGACGAGGCGGCCGCCGCGAAGGCGCGCCGCTTCACCGCGCGCGTGCACGCGGGCGATCTGCAGGCGGCGCCGTTCGCGGCCGGCGAGTTCGACCTGATCACCTCGTTCCACGTGCTCGAGCACGTGCCCGACCCGGTGGGCGCGATCCGGCGGATGCTGGGCTGGCTCGCCCCGGGCGGGCTCCTCGTCATCGAGGTGCCGAACGCGGGCGGCCTCGGCGCCCGGCTCTTCGGCCGCGCCTGGTCCGGCCTCGAGCTGCCGCGCCACCTGTCCCACTTCACGCCGTCCACGCTGACGCGCGCGGCGGAGCAGGCCGGGGGACGCGTGGTCTGGTGCTGGCACCAGGCGAAGCCGCGCTACTACCTCTGGAGCCTGGGCCACTGGCTGCGCGACCACCGCCTGTCCGGGCTCGCCCGCGTCGCCGAGTGGCGACCGGTCTACGGCGTGCTCAAGCTCGTCCTCGAGCTGACGCTCCCGCTCGCCCGCTGGACCCATCGCGGCGAGGTGATCCGGGTGGGGATCGAGCGCAGCTAGCCGGCGGCCGCGGCTCAGTAGCCGCGGCGGCGGTCGACCAGGTAGCGGAGCGGCCGGCCCGCGAGGTAGCGGCGGAGGTTGTCCGCGAAGATCGGCGCGATCTCGCGCGGCGTGCTGGGTCCCGAGATGTGCGGGGTGACGACCACGTTGTCCTGCGCCCACAACGGGTGGTCGGGGGGCAGCGGCTCGGTGTCGAACACGTCGAGGATCGCGCCGCCGATGTGGCCGGCGCGCAGCGCCTCGAGCAGGGCCGCCTCCTCCACGATCGGGCCCCGCGCCAGGTTGATCAGCCAGGCCGACGGCTTCATGGCGGCCAGGGCGGGCGCCCCGATCAGGCCGCGGGTCGCCGCGCTCAGCGGGACAGTGAGGACGACGAAGTCCGCGCGCTTCAGCGCGGTGGCGAGCGCGCGCGTGCGGTACACGCGCTCCACGCCGGGGACGCGGCGCGCGGTCCGCGAGATGCCGATCACCCGCATCCCGAGCGCGCGGCCGGCCCGCGCGATGTGGCGCCCGATGTCGCCCAGCCCCACCACGCCGAGCGTCTGCCCGCGCAGCGGCACCGGATCCACCGGCGCCCACCGCCGCGCGCGCTGGCTCGCCCGGAAACCGTCCATGCGCTGGGTGACCCAGAGGCACCAGCCGATCGCGTACTCGGCCATCCACGGCCCGAAGATGCCGGCGGCCCGCGTGATGGCCACGCGCGGCGAGACCTCGGGCACCAGGACCTGCTCGACGCCCGCGCCCATGCACTGGATCCACCTGACTCGCGTCGCGGCGCCGAGGAGCGGCCGCGGCGGGCGCCAGCAGTAGAGGATCTCGGCCGCGGACGCGAAGGGCGCGGCCTCCTCGGCGGTGGAGGCCACCCGTACCGTGAAGTCGCGCGAGGGCAGGCGGATCAGGCCGGCGTACGCGCGGGCCTCGGCCGGCTCGGGGTTGAAGACCAGGATGCCGCGGGTCACGCGCCGATCTTGGAGAGGATCTGGTCCTCGAACGAGAAGTCGACCGGGCGGTCGGCCAGGCCCTGGGCGCGGTACCAGTGCCAGGTCTGCACGAGCCCGGCGTGCAGGGTGTAGCGCGGCCGGAGCCCCAGCTCGGCGCGCAGCTTCGTGGTGGTGTGCACCGCGTGGCAGTCGTAGACGAGGTTCTGCCCGAACACCGGCCCCGGCTTGGCGAAGCTCTTGAGGAGGGCGGGGTCGAAGTGGCGGAAGGTGACCGGACGGCCCATCGCCTCCGCGATCAGCTCGACGAAGCCGACCTGGCTCACCACGTCCTCGCCCATCACATTGTAGGCCTGCCCGTAGGCGCGCGGCTCGCCGAGCACGGCGGCCATGACCTCGGCCAGGTCCTCGACGTGACCGAACTGGCGCAGCCAGCCGCCCGGGCCGGGCACCAGCACCGGCCGCCCGCGATGGATCCGGTCCATGAAGAAGGTTTCGTTGTTGCGGGTGTTGAGCGGCCCCATCACGTGGGTCGGCCGCACGATCGTCACCGGCTGGCCGGTGCGCCGGTGGCGCTCGAGCAGCACGTCCTCCCCGCCGATCTTGTGGCGCGCGTAGTCGCCCCAGTAGAGCCCGCGCGCGGTCTCCTCGGAGTAGGGGATGGGCAGCGCGTGGTCGTAGACCCGGCAGGTGGAGACGAAGACCAGGTGCGGCGCGCCTGCGAGCGCGTCGGCCAGCGCGGCCACGTCCTCGCCCACGGTGGGCGCGTAGGTCACGTCGTAGACCGCGTCGAAGCGGCGGCCGGCCAGGCGCTCGCGCAGGCCCGCGTGGTCCTTGCGGTCGCCCGTGATCAGGGTGACCCCGGCGGGGAGCCGATCGGGCTGGCGGCCACGGTTGAACACCGAGACCTCGTGGCCGCGGGCCTGCAGCGCGCGCAGGAGGTGGAGGCTGATGAACTCGGTGCCGCCCATCACGAGCACGCGCATGGCCGCCGCGATTCTACCAGAGCCGTCCGGAGCGCGAAGCGGTCGTTCAGCCGACGGTGACCGCCACGCAGGTGGTGGTACGGGTCACCCCGTCGATCACCCCGATCGCGTCGGTGACCAGGCTCCCGATGGAGTCGAGGGTCTGGCCGTCCACGATCGCGATGAAGTCGTACGGGCCGGTGACCGCGTCCATCGCCGCGACCGTCGCGCGGGCGCTCTTGATCTTGGCGAGGGCCTTCTTGACGTTCTTGGTCTTGCCGGCCGCGGTCTCGATCAGCACGTAGGCTTTCATCGTCGTCTCCTTTGTCAGCGCAGGATCCACCACGCGGCCAGGATCGCGCCCGCGGCCGCGACGGCTCCCGCCCCCCGGCGGAAGTTGGTGCGCAGGAACGGGATGGCGAAGAAGGGCGAGCGACGCGCGGCCGGCCGGATGCGCCGGTCGAGGAGGCCGTCGACCAGGGTCATCGCCTCCGCGAGGAGCACGTCGGTGGTGGCGCGCGCGAAGGCGGGATCGGCCAGGGCCGGGTGGCCCACGTAGCCCGCACCGCCGCGCCGCAGCGGGTAGTTGGGCATCAGCCGCTCGCGGAGCGAGTAGCGCGCGGCGGGCAGCCCGCGGTAGCCCTCGTCCACCAGGTCGGGGCGCAGCGCCAGCATGAGCGAAGTCTCCCACCAGCCGCCGTGCGCGTCCTCGGAAAACGCGGCGCGCTCGGCCGCGGTGAGGGGCCGGCCGAGCCCGGTCTCGATCCGCGGCAGCAGCCGGCCGCGCAGGAACTCCCACGCGAGGTGACCGGTGAACGAGGCCATCATCACCCGGTGTCGGCGCGAGACGATGGCGGCCGCCTCCTCGAGAGCCACCAGGTGGCCGGGGCCGCCGTGGCCGTTCGAGACCAGGATGTGCCGGAAGCCCGCCCCCGCCAGCGCGCGCCCGTAGTCCACGACCACGTCGCGGACGACCCGCTGCCGCACCCGGACCGTTCCGACCGTGTCGAACGTGAAGGAGCCCACGTGGAGCGTGGGGGCCAGCACCACCGCCCAGCCCGGCCGGGTCGCGACCACGCGCTCGGCGATGGCCTCCGCGAAGTGGCGCGCCGCGAACGCGTCGACGCCGAGCGGCAGGTGCGGGCCGTGGGTCTCGAGCGGGCTCACCGACAGGATCACCACCGTGCGCTCGCGGTCGAGCGCGTCGAGCGCCGGGGTGGACAGCTCCTCCAGCCGGTGGACGGTCAAAAGCTGCTGCCCCGGGTCGCCCGCAGATAGTCGTCCTTGGCCTGCTCGAGCTCGGCGACCAGCGCCTGCCGCTCGGCGAGCAGGCGGGCCGCGGAGTCGCGGTGGGTGAGCGCGAGCCAACCGAACCGGAGCCGGCCCTGCAGCCGGCCGACCCCGCCCAGGTAGCGATAGGCGAGCAGGCCGCTCACCGGCAGCGAGACCGCGAAGGCGAGCGCCCAGCCGAGGCCGGCGACACGCCAGACGATCCAGGTCTCGAGCGCCCAGAAGAGCGGGAGGGCCACGATGCTCGCGAGGAGACGGGTGGTCGCGTAGTCAGTCTCCTTGCGCGCGGTGCGGTGGGCGATCAGCCGCGGCAGCAGGTAGGGCAGCCCGTTGACGAGACAGCCGTAGGCGAAGATCGGCAGGCCGACCGAGGCCTCCCAGGAATGGCGCAGCCGGGCCCGACCGCGCGTCCGCTCCCCGCGGGCGCGCACCGCCTGGTCGCGCACGTGGTGGGCGGCGAGGAGGCCGCGATAGCGCTGGATGCCGGCCCAGAGCCGCTCCACGCGCGCGGGGTCACGCTCCTCGAAATGCGCGACCGCGTCCGCGATGCCCTGCGAGAGGCGCAGCGGGTCGATCTGTCGCCCGCCGAGGCCGCGCTCCTCCTGCAATTCGCGGACGAGGTCGCCGCGGTAGATCTGCTCCAGCGCGCGGATGAGGTCCTGGCGCTCGGGCCGGGCCACGTGCAGGATCTCCGCCTCCATGCCGGTCTGGATCGCGGAGGTCAGGGCCTCCACCGCGCGCAGCGGATCGTCCCGGTGCACCGCCGCGTACGGCGCCACCGGGATCGGCTCGCCGAAGGAGACGCGGACCCGGCTGCGGAACGACTTGCGGGCGTCGAAGCTCAGGCCGACCGGTACCAGGGCGAGGGGGCCGCCCCGCGCGGTAGCCTGGTAGGTGAGGGCGATGCGCGAGGCGCCCGTCTTGATCCGCTGCACGCGGATCTCGGAGTGGGTCGTGCCCTCCGGGTAGATGCCGACCAGGCGCCCCGCCTCGAGCGCGCGGAAGCAGGCCGCGAAGGCGTCGGCGTTCTTGTCCATCTGCGTGGGGTCGTCCTGCTTGCGATAGACCGGGATGGCTCCGCACGCGGTCAGGAAGCGGGCCACCAGCCGGTTGCGGAAGAGCGCCGCGGTGGCCAGGTAGTGCACCTTTCGCGGGAGCACCCCGCCCACCAGGAGCGAGTCGATCAGGTTGTTCGGGTGGTTGATGCAGAGGAGGACGGGCCCGGCCGCCGGCACCCGCTCGGCGTGGACGACCGAGACGTCCCTGAAGAAGAACCAGAGCCAGAATCGGCTAACCAGCCGGACGCACGTATAGAATCGATCCATGCGCTCCGGTGGGCCGGCGGCCGGCGCCTGGACGCTCACTGCTCCAGGAACCGCTTGAGCGTGCCCGCGAAGAGGGTGGGGTTCTCGACGGGGCGCCGGCCGTTGAAGTCGACGCGGGTCCCTCGCTCGGTGGTGTGATCCTCCGGATCGAACCGGGCCACCAGGGAGAGGGCCTGGGCATTGGCCCGCAGGGCGAGGGTCTCGCCGCGGCTCTCGTCGCCCAGGCGGGCGACGATCACGTAGAAGCCGGCGGTGTCGGTCTCGCCCAGGTAGGAGAAACCGGTCTTCTCGCGGGAGAGCTCGACGCGGACGCCCGCCCGGGCCCGGCCGTCCGGATCGGTCACGTAGCCGAGCACCGTGTAGCGGTACGCGACCTCGTGCTCGGCGTGGGCCGCGGGCACGGTGGCGGGCGTCGGTCCGGCCAGGGCAAGGGCCCCGGCCACCAGGAGCGCCCGGACCCCGGCCCGGCGGCCCACGATCTCAAACCTCACACCGCGATGTCGGCGGAGCGGACCCGCTTCACCCCGGCCTTGGTCATCTGGGCCCACGCCTTGTCGAGCGAGCCGTTGCTATCGATGCCGCGGCAGGCGTCCTCGATCACGGTGGCCCCGAGGCCGACCTTGCGCGCGTCGAGCGCGGACCAGCACACGCAGAAGTCGGTGGCGAGCCCGACCAGGTACACCTGGCGGAAGCCGCGGTCCTTCACGTAGCCGGCGAGCCCGGTGGTGGTCTTGCCGTCGGCCTCGTAGAAGGCGGAGTAGGAGTCCATCTGCTTGCGGTAGCCCTTGCGGATGATCAGCTCGGCGTGCGGAATCTTGAGGTCCTTGTGGAAGTCGGCGCCCGGGGTGCCGTGCACGCAGTGATCCGGCCACAGCACCTGCGTCCCGTAGTCGAGCGAGATGGTCTCGAAGGGTTTCTTGCCCGCGTGCGCGGAGGCGAAGGAGACGTGGCCCGGGGTATGCCAGTCCTGGGTCAGGATCACGTGCTCGAAGCCGGCCCCGAGCTGGTTCACCAGCGGCACGATCACGTCGCCTTCCTTGACCGCGAGCGCCCCGCCCGGGATGAAGTCGTTCTGCACGTCCACCACCAGGAGCACGTCGCGGCTCCCCGGCTTGACCTTGGCACCCTGGGCGTGCGCCGGGGTGACCCCGGCGGCCGCCGTCGCGACCAGCGCCCCCGCCATCGAGCTCCTGAGGAGCTCCCGGCGATCCGTGACCATGTCGTCTCCTCCTGTGCGGTCCGCGAGTGGACGGCTCGCCCGAGAGTATAGTCCCGCGCGAGCGGCGGAGGCCAGGGGCTAGCGGCTCACCGGCTCGATCACCACCGCGGTGCCGTAGGCGAGGACCTCGGTCACCCCGGACGCCACGTCGTTGGCGTCGTAGCGCATGGCCACCACCGCGTTGGCCCCCATCTGGGACGCGTGCTCCAGCATCAGGTCGAAGGCCTCCTGGCGTGCGCGCTCGCAGAGCTCGGTGTAGAGCGTGATGTTGCCGCCGAAGAGGGTCTGGATCGCGGCGCCCAGGTTGACGATGACGTTGCGCGACCGCACCGTGATGCCGCGGACCACGCCGCGATGGCCCACGATGCGGTGACCCTCGAACTCGAGCCCGGTCGTCACCCACTGCGGATGCACCGGCATCGCTCAGCCTCCCCAAGGTGCGTTGAGTGGCCCATCCGCGCGCGATTATACTAACTTCGCGCGGGGGGCAGGGCAGGGACAGTAAGGGCCCGGAGGTGCAACGCTTCCGGGCCCTTCGTTCGTTCGGGGACGCCTCCGTCGGGACACTTGGGGGACAAACTCCAGGACGGGACAGAATCGGCGCGTTAGCACTGTCCAGGTCCACGAGCGCCACGAGGCGGGAGGTCAGGGGGGGCTTTGCGCTTCTTCTTCGGTCGCGGTGGGAGCGCCTGGGCAACGCGATGCCGAGCGCGTCGGGCGGAGCGGGCCAGCCACGGGCTCGGAATCGGGCGAGGGCGCAGTGAGCAAGGATCTTCAGAACAACCGCGCCGCCGCATACTGGGCGAGGCGGTACGCCGCGTAGAGCAAGGCAACCCGTCTGACCCATGTAGGTAGCTGTCGCTGGAGCAGCACGGGTATCTGCTGGACCCCGCCTTGGTCGCAGTCAATCCCCGCATTGACTTGGGCGAACGTCCGAGGGCGAAAGTAGAGGTAGGAGACGAGAATTTGGCCGTCAGGTGGAAGCGCGGGAATCGCAATGTCTTCGTTGCCACCCGGAAACATCTGTCGGTAGTGGTTGATGTCCGGCCAGATCGACACACCAGGAGCGCTCCCATGATGGTGGAGCCTCACGTTCGTTACCAGTCGATGTGGCTGGTGTCTGAATTACCACCGCGTGGGTGTGAACACCTGTCGGTACGCCTCCTGGTGGCGTGACCGTGAATGCAGCGACATGGCCGTACACCCTGGCGCTTGATAGTTCACTCCCATACACTCCCCGGAGGTCGGTCATGTGGCCTATCCTCGTCGATGCGCGTAGGAATGCTTGGAGGACTCGACAATGAGTCCCCATCGGAAATCCCGGCTAAAGAGCCTGATCCTGGTAGTGAGTGCCATCATCAATCTGTCCGGCTGTGCGACCAGCGTCAGCTTCCAGAGCGCCGACCGGAGCACGACGGTCGATGGCACGTTGTTCAAGCCGGACGGGGCGGGGCCGTTTCCTGGTGTGGTTCTGCTCCACGGCTGCGGCGGAATCCGCCCACACTTCGTCCAGTGGGCTGGCGCCATTCGGGACATGGGTTATGTCGCGCTCCTGGTAGATAGCTTTCGGCCTCGCGGGATCAGTGGAATTTGCGCAAGCAGCCAG
>Ga0070706_100000997_pt1 | contig 30774 bp, 31 predicted proteins | sample KBSK5501metaG_FD_65476 | JGI IMG/M metagenome (GOLD analysis project Ga0070706, IMG submission 65476) | Corn, switchgrass and miscanthus rhizosphere microbial communities from Kellogg Biological Station, Michigan, USA - KBS K5-50-1 metaG | ecosystem: Host-associated > Plants > Roots >... | reverse complement strand
GCCGCTCAATCTTGGCGCGCTCCTCTTCTGTCAGTGCCCGTAAATGCAGCGCCATCTTGAAGCCCTCCTTCTCACGACGGACCGCATATATCATACCAGACTTGAGGAACGACGCACTAAGTGGGGAGGCAAGAGATGACGGTGTATGGGATACCGCTGCTGTGGGTCGTGATCGCAGCAGCGATGGTGGTGATAACGGTTGCGCCAGAGGCGGTGGCTGGAGCGTTATCCGGTGTGTGTCGGATGCTGGGATTGCTGGTCCACCTGCCAGCCTGGGGGTTGGAACAGCTGTCGGCGAAGTGTGAGCGTGCGTTACACGCAACGCTGCGGTGGGAGGAGAGCCAGTTGGGTCTGGCGGGAAATGCCGCACTGTTGATGGTCATCTCGCGGCTCTTGTATGGGCTCTTGGCTGCGGATATCGTCATCTCGACGACCTATCTTGATCTCAAAAGCATTGGGCCGATCCTCTTTGGCGCAGACTCTGGCAGTGTGAATCTGCCACTTCCGCTCAGTGTGCCACTGGCAGCCGGGATGCTGACTTTTGCAGTGGTGGCGCTGTTTGGCATGCTGCTACTCGAGTCGCTACATGTAGTGCCGCTCAGTGTGCATCTCTACCCCAATCCGACGCCAGGGGCCAAGCGGCTGATGGGTTGGGTAGCAGGGGTCGGATCATTTCTGTGTCTGGTGATGGTGACGGCAATCTTCGTTGCTCGCCAGATCATTGCCGAGGGGCTGCAGTGGCCGGCAGCGGCGCTCTTGGTGAGTGCCTTACAAGGGCTCTTGAGCAATGTTGCCTCCGTGATTGCGTTCTGGGCGTTGGTGTTGGGTCTGGTCGCCGTGATCTCGGTGGTGTTGGCAGTTACATGGATGCTTTCTCTGGCACTGCACTATCCCTTCACCGGCATCGCGAAAGCACTGGACTGGCTCGCTGACGAGGTGATTCCCCACCTGATCAATGCACTGTCTGCGCCTGGACGCTGGCTCTGGAATACCTTGGTGAATTTGCCGGTGATCCGTGCGATGCGGCTGCCAAGGCTTCGTCGTGCGCAGGCGGCAAGCGCGCTTGCGAAACGAGAACGGTCTGGAGTGGAGGAGAGCCAAGAGGAGCCTGAGCTAGGAGACCAGCTGGAGAACTGGCCGAAGGTGGCGCGCGCCTCGGTGGCGCAGCGTGGGGAAGAAGAGGAGATGCCCGTGGTGAATGGGAAATTGGTGCGTCCGATGACGAGTCTGTTGTTTATTGACACCTTTGGCCATGAAGTGATAGAGCCCCTCTTGGGGGCAGTGCACCGCTTAGGCGGGAGTGGGGGAGTTCGTCTCGCGGGCTATGTGCCGTTGGAACGGATGCCGGATGGACCGATCACACCGCTGACCAATGCTTTGAAGGCCCGCGATGTGAGCATTCGTCCCTGGGAAGTGGAGCAGGCGCGCCGGTCTCAGTCCGCGGTGGCCCCGTATGAAGAGCGGCTCTTGGACACGACGCGCTTTAAGGTCCAAACGGCCAGTGCAGCTGATCACGCTGGCCAGGATCTGATCCTGGTGTTTCTGGATGTACGCCGCCTGAAAGTGTGCGCAGGGGCGCTCACAGAATTGCACCGCAATCTGAGGCGGCAAAGCGTTACGTTGGTGCTACAGATCCCGGCGCTGGGGCTGTCTGATGAAGAGGTCCAAACGGGACTCAACAAGTCGTTGGAGTTGCGACAAGCCGGGGTCATTCAGACAGCGATCGTGGTTGAGGAACGCTCCCCACTGATGCGCCGGCGTGGGGCGAAGGTACAAGCGCGTTACCTGAGCGAGACCTTTGCCCAACTGATCACCATGGAGCGCCATTACGACGGGAATAAGACGTTTTCCGAGCAGCTAACGCTGATTGGAAGTCGCTTCCCATTCGTGGGCCTGGCGGTAGGGAGTGGAAGCCTGGTGATGGGCAACCGATTATCGATCTTTGATCCGGGACGTCACTTTGCGCGTGAGCGCGCAGGACGGGGGAATGCAGAGCAAATTGGAGAGCAAATCAAACTGGTGACCGAAGAGGTACTCAGCGATCCAGCAACCTGCATGGTTGATGTGCCGTTTGATCCGAGTCGGCGACCCGTTCTGTACACGTGTCGGATCCCTCTGGGGGCAAAGGACAACCGGTTTAGTGAAGTAGTGGAAGACGCACAGGTAGCGCTACACGGGGTGATCCCTGGGGCGGTAACGAGCTTTATCCATGCTAATGGAGTCTCCGACGGCACGATTGGAGCCCATTTCTTTACCAGCCTGGCCTGCTTATATGGGATCCGGCGTGATGAGCTGGGCTCAGAAGCAGCGCTCTGGGATCAGGGAGAGCAGACGGTACACGAGCAGTGGGGGCCGCGGATGGTTGAAATAGAACCAGACGATGAGGGAATTGCGGCGAAGGCAGCAGCAAAACCGGCTAGGCGTAGCCGCAAGACGGCGCTGCGGATTGTCTCAGCAAGGTAAAGGGGCGTTGACCCTAGGCAGAGGAGAAAAGCGATGCAACGGTCATATAACGATGGGTACGGAGGGTACGGCTACGGACGAAATGATATGGGGGCTGCGATTGGCAGCGGGATCCTGATGATTACCATTGTGGCCATGGTGATTCTCGTGTATTTGCTGGTTAAGGCCGCTGACCTGGTGATTCGCACGTTTGCCAAGCACCCCAAACACAAGGGGCTGTGGATTGCATTGGCAATCCCTGTAGGCAGCTTTGCCCTGGCAGGGCTGGCGGCTGCCCTGGGATCAGGCGCAGGGGGAGGCAGCTCCCCTGGTAATGTGATCGCAGCAGGGTTTGCGGTGATCGGCGGTATCGGGTTGCTGGGACTGGTAATCACTGCCCGGGTGGTCGAGGTGCGCCACCAGGATCTCTTTGCGCAGGAGAAAGCCCCGCTTGTCAACAACGTCTTGCGTAAGCCGTGGTTTGGTGGGTGGAACGAGGTCGAGGGAGCGGCGGCGTAAGACGGGACGGGGGCCATTATGGATGTGGTGCTGGGGATGACGCCGGATCATGAACAGGCGGTGGTGCTTGGCGGCGTGGAGGCCACCAAACACAAATTGCTCTGTGGGGTGACGGGAGTTGGCAAGAGCAAGTTGTTGGCAAGCATCGCCTTGCAGATCATGAATCAGCGCGGGGGAATGTGCGTTTTGGATCCACACGGCGATCTATGCGATGACATCCTGGGAGTCCTCTATGATGAGGAGTTCTTTGCCGACGAGCGGGCGTATAAGCGGCTGTACTATCTGGATTTCACCCGAACAGATCGCTTTGTTCCCTTCAATGTGCTTTCGCAACCGTATGGAGCTCACGCCATCGCAGCGAGTATCTTGGAAGCCGCCAAACGGGCGTGGCCCAGTCTGAGTGGCGGCTCGGCTCCAGCCTTGGAAAACCTCATGCTTTATGGCTGTTTCGCGCTGACTGAAAACCGGCTGCCACTCACCAAGCTGCCAAAGTTGCTGACGGATGCGACCTGGCGCGGCTCACTGCTACGCCAGGTCAGTGATTCACAGACCCTCGACTTTTTTGCGCGCCTGGATGAGGCTGGTAGACGTGCTGGGGCGCTGTCTGATTCAACACTTCGCCGGGTATCGCTTCTGAGTTTTGATCCGGCGCTGCGTTACAGCTTGGGACAGACAGGGAATATCCTGCGCATGCGGGAGTTGATGGATCAAGGGGTCTGCGTCCTGGCGGACCTCAAGGGATTGCCTGCCGAGACACAACGCTTTATTGGGGCGCTGCTCTCAATCAGCATTGAAGAAGCAGCCCTCTCTCGGGCGGACATTCCTGAGGAAAGCAGACGACCATACATATATATAATGGATGAGTTTAGCCAGTTCTCGGCGCGCTCCGCCGAGTCCTTTGAGCGCATTCTTGCACTCTGCCGCAAGTATTCATTGTCCCTGTTAATGGCGTGCCAGACGTTAGGACAAGTCCCAACAGAGCTGCGCTCCAGTCTGCAAAACACCACACTGATCACCCTGCGACTAGGAGCAGATGACAGCTCCTGGGCGGCAGAGCGCCTCGTGACATTTGACCCGGAGCGTCTGAGCTATTCGGCCACGGGGCGACCTCGGTTTATGAGCGCGAGTGAACAGACGGCAGAGGTGGAGCGAGAGTTGATGAGTCTGCCCCCACGACGGGCGATGTTGCGAGTGGGAGAGCAGACCATTCGCTTTGAGACACTAGGTGTACGAAAACCCAAGGCGACGAGGGAACAACTCGCTGCAGTGAAGGAGCGCTACGCAAGTCTCCTTTTGACGCCACGCGCCAAGATCGAGGAACAGGTCAAGCACGTTGACGAGAGACGACCTCAGGAAGGGACACAGCATAGCACTGGAGCAAAGGTGATTCCACTCTCTCCTCGCCGACGGGTACCTCTGTATAAGAAAGATCAGGATCCAACGGGATAGACAGAATCCTGATTGAATCCCATTACACTGTTTGCTAGGATATAAGTATGCTGCCCCGTCGGACACACCGTCCACAGGCCACAAGAAGCAAGAAATCCCCTTTGGGGAAGGGCATCGAAGTGCGGATCTCGGCAGGGGATGATACGTTGCTACGGGCAGTATACGGCTATCATTTCCTGACCGTTGAGCAGGCAACACGGCTGCTGTATAGCCGAGGATCACTCGTGTATGTCCGCAGCAAGTTGCGGGCCTTAGCGACTGATGGCTATCTACAATGGCTGCGCTTACCAACCAGTGGTCAAGGAAATACCCCACACATCTACACCCTAGCGCGTAAGGGAATCCGGTATCTGGAGGGGGCAGGATTCTCTGACTTCGCACGCTTTCGCCCCAGTGAACAACAAGAACATAGCTATTTCTTTTTGAAACACACCCTGCGTGTGAATGATGTGCTGATCGCTGGAGCGCTTTTAGGTGAGCTTGTGCCAGGAATAACGTTGGCTGAGATGCGTCACGAGCGACTACTTAGACGCACCCCGGTCTATGTCGAGGTAATGCACGGACAGAAGAAGGAGCGCATCGGGGTCGTGCCCGATGGCTGGATGGACTTTCACCTCCACGGTGCGGATAGGATGAGTATCGTCCTGGAGCTGGATCGTGGGACAGTGGAAGAGCGCGCATTCAAGCACAAACTACGTGGTCTCTTGGCCTATGCGAATGGACCCTATCAAGAGTTTTTTGCCAGTGAATCCATCACGATCGCGTTTGCGACCACCGCAGGAGAACTGCGCTTGCGACGGATGCGGGTTTGGTGTGAGCAGACACTTGAGGAGATGGGACAGAAACAGCAAGCCGAATTGCTCTTGTTGACGAGTCTTCCGGAGGGTGAACTGGATCCACGCCGGTTATTTCTATCCCCTGTCTGGGAGGAACCGTTTGGGACGACACCAGTAGCGCTTCTCTCCTGAGAAAACCTATAAGAAGCCTTACAATATTCGTACCGATTTCTTACAAAACTCTGTCGTTTGGAAGCACATGAATGTTTGTTACGATAGGATTCCATGTCTCGCACAGTACCCTTCCTGCACTTAAGATCGCGTCCGAAGATTCACCTGGGGACCAGGAATATCCTGCCATTTCTGCGACTCCCCTACCACCTGAAAGATCCCCAACTCTCATCGCATTTTCACGTCATGGGCACCACAGGCCAAGGAAAATCCAAGCTCTTGGCCAGCTTTGCCGCGCAACTGATCCTAAGTGGACGGGCGTGCTCAGTGGTGGATCCACACGCAGATCTGGCCCACGATGTGCTGCGCTTATTGATGGATGAGGGATACTTTCATCGGCCTGATAGTGCGCAGCGACTCCTGTATGTGGATTTTTCTGACCGTACTGGCTACGTGCCCTTTAATGTCCTTAAACAGCCCTATCCCGTTGATGTGGTTGCACGCAACCTGGTCGAGGCCTGCATGAGAGCCTGGCCTGCGCTCGCCGATGGACAAGCACCACAGTTTGAAAACATCCTCTTGGCCGCAGCGACGGTACTGACAGAAAATAAGCTTCCCGTCACGCAGATCTCCAAGCTCCTGACGAATAAGCCCTATCGGGACCAATTGCTGGGACAAGTCAAAGATCGCGAGGTTGTCTCCTTCTTTGCTGATCGATTTGACCAGTGGGGACGAGAGACGCCACAAATGATCGAATCGACACTGCGGCGGGTCTTTTTACTCTCGTTCTCCCCTGCCCTACGCTTCAGCCTGGGACAGCAAGAGAATGTGCTCGAGTTTCGCCAGCTCATGGACAGCCAAACCAGTCTTATTTTGAATCTCGGTGGGCTGGATGAGCAGACGCAGCGATTGTTGGGATCCTTGGTGACGGTGGGGTTTGAGACGGCTGCACTGTCGCGAGCGGATATTCCGGAAAGCCAACGTCTCCCCTATCACCTGGTGATGGATGAATTTTCGATGTTCTCGGCGCAATCAGAAGAAGCCTTAGCGCGCGTGCTTTCACTGGCCAGAAAATACCGACTGTTTTTGACGCTTGCACATCAGACCTGGTCGCAACTCTCTGAGCGGCTACAAGGGGCCCTGCAAAACAGCACCCCAATCTATTTTCGTCTCGGGTTTGATGACGCGACCTGGGCTGCGCCACGACTGTTTGTGCATGACCCCTACAAGGTCAAGCATGAGGTGCGTCCGCTGGGAAGCAACGAGCTGGGAATAGAACATCACCCGGTGTATTTTCAGCTGCAAGAACAGCTGGAAGGTGCGCTGCGGCGGATTGAGAACCTCTGGCCGCAGCAAGCTTATATCAAAGTCAATCGAAACATTCCACGACTGCTACGCCCCTGGTTTAAGCGCACCAAGACCATCAAGATCCGCACGCGCACCGTGCCGCCGGCGCGAAGCTGGCCAGAGGAGGTCGAGGCGCTCAAAAACGCCTATGCCAGCCGGGTGTTGACCCCACGGGCACAGCTCGAAGGGACGGCGGCGAAGAGTGATGAAATAGAGGTGCAGGAGATAGCGACGGAGAAGAGGGAAAATAAACGAGTAGCGCCACTCCCTGCTGTGCTGAGAGTAAATCCGCAAAGCGAGGAAAAGGTCGCTGACATACCTGGGAGACCACCTGCACATGGCCGGCGGCGGGGGTACCAAAACAACGTGTGCTCCCCTATTGCTGCCATTGCAAGCTGACATATACCCACCTGATGTTAGAAGGAAGCCTCGGAGGCTGGGGAGCTACAGTGGCAATTCCAAGGGATGCTCTGCATATCATGTCTGCGATGATACGCCGGCTGTGCGCTCCTCCGTTTCGGCCCACAGGTCCGCGAAGTAGTCTAGCAGAAGCGCGTGGATGAAGCGGTAGCTGTTCTCGACGCGCAGCAGGAGGACGTGGTCAGCCGCAAAGTCCAGGAATCGCACATAGTCGGCTGGTGCGTTACCAGCTCGTTCGAGCTGTCGCAGCAACTTGGCATGCAGTATGCGCGCCGAAAGGCGGTAACTCCTCCCTCGTATCACATTTAGGACCAATACGGGAACAATGAGAAGCAATGCCCCAACCAATAATCCGGAGTAAAGCCCCGTGACTGTCAAGCCGAGGAGGACTCCAATTGCTAGGCCAAACGCCCCACCGCTCACGATATTAAGCACTATGGTCAGGAGATATCGAACCAGTGTGCGCCATGCGCGCGGTGCCGTCATGATTGCCCTAATGCTTGCTTGCAGGAAGCCATACACTCCCAACTCAAGTCCTTCGAGCAACCCAAACGCAGCAACAGTAAGAACCAGAACGAAGACGAGTTGGCCATAGATCCTCCCGACGAGCGCACCTAGCATTCCACCATATATTCCAACAACGAATGCACCCAGCAGCCCGAACCATCGCCTCCGCCAAGACCAGTAGTACCACGTTTGTACGGCGTCTCTAAAGCCCAGAACTCGTAGCAAGTTCAACGGAGCTTTGAGCAAGCCATATGTGGTCACTCCGAGGACAAGCCCGAGGACTGGTCCACCTTGCAGTCCTCCCACCACTCCGCCAATCAGCGCGTACCGCGATGTGGCGAGCAAGAGAGGACCAACGTGGCTGGGGAATGAACTCCACCTGACGTCCGTCATTCTCTCCAGCATTCTCACGGCCGTGTCTGACGACACTGCAGAAGGCTCTAGGATCATCCGGGCAAGTAACAGCCCGGCACTCACCACTCCAAAGATCACCGCGCCAGCCAATGCACCCAGCAACCCGAAGCCTATCCCTCCAATCAGACCGCCAAGCGCACCTTCGAACGCAATTTCTGGCAATTCGGTTGAGAGGACATAGCCTATGCGGGCGCTGCGACGGTAACTCGTGCGGGCCCGCTCACCGCTTAACCAATCCATCTGCAGGCGTTCTACATCGAATTCCTGCTGATTGTGCGCCTTCATTTGTGTAGCCAGCCATGCGAGGTAATGAAGTGTTTCCTGGTCTGAATAGCTGGCCCAGCGCGCCTTGTCCAAAGTAGGAGCACGCCCAGCGCTTACTTCTGGACTACCAAGCTCAACGTGTCCGCGTCTGCGCGTCAACATGTGCGCCACGTACTCCCCAAAGAGCGCGCGCCTCCAATCGCTGGTTTTCCCTAATCGCGCCAGAGCGCCCGTAGCCCCGTCTAGGTAGATGAGTCGAATTATGCCCAGCATCAAGGGTGTTCTGGCTGCGGAGTGCAACTCGGCGTCAGTTGCCAATGCGTCGCGCAGGCCTTCCAGCCCCTTGCCTTGCGTCAGATAGTAGTCGATCTGCTGATCGGTCAGCGGCTGCACCACTACTGCGGTGCGCAAATGCAGGCGGGTGGGGAGGGCAAAGTACTCGGCACGTCGGCTGCAGACTACCAAGCCCACGCGCTCATGCTCACGATGATACGTTTCAATGGCACCGGCGCAGGCGGCGCGATGCTCCTCCGCCACCTCATCCAGCCCGTCCAGCAGCGGCAGGATCTCCTCCGCCTCCACCCATGCGGCGGCGACCTTGAGAGGCATCTGATAAGTCTCAGCCAGCTCCGCCGCCATCCACTTCGCCAACGGCAGTCTCTCGACCGCCCAGGAGGCAAGGCTGAAGATCACCGGCATCTTCAGTATCTTGCTCGTCTCGGCGCGACCCACCAGCGCCACGGCGAGCTCGACCAGCAGTGTGCTCTTGCCTGCGCCCGGCTCACCCAGGATCAGCAGCTCCTCATGCGCCGCATCGTAGACCGAGGAGATCGATGCGCCTGCATGTTGCTCCTGCCCGTCCTGCTGGCCGTCGAGCCCATCTTCTACCTCTTGCTGTGTGAGTGGAGGCTGAGCCGTCGCCTGCGCCTCTACTCGCAGCTGGAGGTCGATGTGCGCTGCGTCGCCCAACGCATCGCGCAGCCGTCTCGTGTACCGCTCGCACAGCGTTGAGAGAAATGCCTTGCGGTAATTGGGGGTCAGTCGCAGCACGCCAGACAGTCGATAGAGCGCCACCGCGATCACAATCGTAAGGATGGTCACCACGATGAGCAAGGGTACGACGTTTGGCGCAACATAGGGCCGGATCGTGTCGGGCAGAGCCGCTGCCGCAGCGTTGCTCACCACCCCGCCGAGGGCCGCCGCGACCGCGCCCAGGCAGATGAGGCCAATCGCAAGCGCTTGCCGCAGTAGCGTCCGTTCTGCCTTTTCCAATCGGTCTAAGTAGATGGTGGCGATCAACTCCGCTAAGGTCGCTAGGCCGAAGACACGCAACGCATTGGCTTGCAGTTCCGGTGGCAGCTGATCCGTGATGACGTTACCGCCAAGATTGGCCGCAGCGGCGAGAACGGCTGCAAGCGCCAGGAGGATGATGACGGATCGCTGTCTCCGCATACATCCGACCTCTCTGAGAGCGCATCGATCGCATCTCCAATGCGGCTCCAACACGATGATGCCTTGAGGACCGCCATCTTGCACAAAGACAGCGACACGGAAGGCACAGGGAGTAGCGCCTCAATCACGAGCATTATGTCACAACGCACGGTCGAATCCAGACACAGACCCAGGTACCCTAAGAATGGAGGCCTAAAGAAGATCACCTGAGCAAGCTAGTCTCAGGCAGGTGGGTATGTGTCAGCCATTGCAAGCTCTTGACAAGCAACCTGTATTAGTGTATGGTATACAGTAGACATACAGTATTACCTATGATTCGCACACAAGTCTATTTACCAAAGCCACTCTACCAACGCATTGGGGAGGTCGCCCGCAAGGGACGTACCACCAAGGCGCAGGTCATTCGTGACCTGTTGGACCAGGGTCTTGCCACACAGAAAGAACAAACGGTGGGGCAAGCGCTCGCGGGGTTGGCGCAGTTGGGGCGTGAGCTGAAGGTCAAGGGCCCCGCAGATCTCTCGACCAACATTGACACCTATCTGTATGACGACTAACCCATCCTCATCTGCCGTCACGGTGACCGCCGACTCAAGCGGGTTGGTGTCCCTGGTGAACCCGCAGGACAGCAACCATCAGCGCGCAGTGCGCGTCATTGAGGGTTTGGAGCGCCTGCATGGCTCGATTCTGATCCCGTCCGATGTCTTTACCGAAACCATCAATGTCCTCGGCAAGAAATTAGGCCACACCGTGGCGCTGGCGGTAGCCCAACGACTGCTCACGGACGCGACCTTTATTCTCGCCGAGTCAGACGCCGAACTGCGGGAGGTGGCGATGGAGGACTTTCGGGCGCAGCCTGCCTCGGTGAGTTTCACCGATTGTCTCGTGATGGCCTACGCGGATCGGTATGAAACTCTGGATATCTTTGGGTTTGACGAGGTCTTTGCCCGCAACGGATACCATCTGCCAAAACCACTGCCCAAGGCCGCCGTGTAGGCCTTATCTGTAACGCAGAAAGACGGAGAAAACACGCCAGGCGATCGTTGATAGCGAGGGAAAAACAGCCTCGAATTGCTTGCTTGACAAGCAAACAATATTTTGCAATGCTGGATGCATGCCAGCAGATCAAGAATCAGGAAAACAAGGACAGCAGGGACAAGAACAGGGTGAACAACTCCCCAAAGTCACGGTCCACGGGCGTATAGGGCAAGTCTACGATGTTGAATATCTGACCCAAAGAGATATGATGCCCGTCTTTAAATTCTCCGTCGCCGAGCATGCCACTCCAGATGAGACAACCTGGTATAAAGTGACGACCTTTGGTGAGCGCGCAGAAGCAATGGTCAAGCGCTTTGAAGACGGTGAGCTCAAGGTTGGACAGCCCGTGATCGTCGTCGGCAGACTCAAGGTCTCCGAGTACGTCTCACGAAGAACCGGTCAACCAGGTACAGATCGTCAGATCTATCCTTTCTCTGTCAAGCCCGAAGCTCCTGCACAACCAGCGCAACCGCCACAGCCTCGCACTCCACAAGGTTAGTCTTTCCTATACGGTTTCTACACTCATGACTTATGCCAAGCAGTGAAAGAAGATACGGCGATCTCAGCTCAGGGTTTATTATGAACGCTTTGCGGGTGAGGGCTGGCTATGACGTTACCGATGAGCGACTGGGCGCTGGGTATTTCATGGACTTCGGTACGACCGATTGTTGGCTGCGGCTGAGCGTGTTTGAACAGGCGAGAGCGCTGATAATCCAGTCGCAAGGGTTCCAGGCGAGGTTCAAGGGAATCCAGCGGGTCAGTCGTCAAGGAGATGACTTGCGTTTTGAAGTGCTACATGACCATGAGCGGCTCGATGTGGATGTCTACGCCGACGGGACGTATGGCATACGCAAGCTTCGGCTTGATCAAGACGGTTCACGACGGACGCCCACAAGCGTTGCCCCACCCCCTGCGGAGCAACAGCCCCAGGACGAGCGAGAGCGAGTCACCTTGCATGGAAGAGTGGGAAAAGCGCCAACGTTTCGGACAACGGCAAAGCGGGGCGTCTTGATTGGAAGCTTCCCGCTTGGGACGCATCCTGATCTGGAGACCACTGTCTGGCACACCATTCTCATGTTCGATAATCGAGCGAGGATGCTCCAGGAAAAGAACCTTGCGGTTGGTGAAGAAGTTGAAGTGGTAGGCTTCCCCCACAAGCGAGAGATACAGACGCCAGCAGGTGAAAGTAAGACTGTCACAGAGATCTATGCGACAGCCGTCCGTTCGATCCTCACCACTCCAGAAAACGACTCCTAGCGCAAAGCGCCCCTCCTCTCCCCCATTCCCTCTCCCTCATTCCTTTTTCCCACTCAATGCGCCTACGGCGCCAGCATGCCAAGGCGCTCCCATGAAAAGCCCATCACGAGTCCCAAGAGTGCAGAGACATCACTTTATCCGTCTTAAGCCCCAAAAGCTGCTGTAGGCCATCCTGGCGCATCTGCGGGGGGCTGTGGTAATCAGTTGACAATCCATTTTTCTATTTACTATGATTGATTGGTATGGCACAGGAAAAGAGGACTCCCCATGATCCGCGCCGAGAACTGGCCCAGCCCAACTTGGAGAGACTACTCGGGCCACGCAGGGTACGTCCCGTGGTGGACATTGGCTTTGGAGCCGGCTACGGGCTCGAGATAGGGCAACCTGAGACGCCAGTGGAACTGCTTGTCTTTCCCGAGGCTCGAGGGGTGATTGTCGCCAGCGAGACCGTCCATCTGGAGCTCTCCCCTATTATAAGCGTCGAGTGGCATGGCGACCGGCTGGGGGTCGTGAGTGAGAGCGCGGATGAACGCAGCATCCTGGAGGTGACGGGGTTTGGGGGCATCGTGTTCAACCGGCATGCCATTGGGGGCACGGCGGAGGTGCGCGAACCAGCGGAGGCAGATGGGCAACACGAACGCGTGACGATTCGGGGACGAGTAGGACGGACTCCACGTTTTCGTACAACGCAAGGACGAAGACTGCTGATCGGGCAGTTTCCTTTGGCACAGCACTCAGCTGAGGGAGAGACGACCTGGCATACTGTGCTCGTCTTTGGGGAGCGTGCGCAACGTCTGCAAGAAAAGCCCATCGAAAAGGGGCAAGAAATTGAGATCGTGGGCTATCCCCATGACCGAGAACGACGCACTCGTGATGGACTTCCCCGCCAAGTAACCGAATTGTATGCGACTGCCATTCGCCGCACCCTCAAAGACTCGGCCAGCGCATCATCTGACACTGCAGAGCAGACCGAATAACCCCTCCCCTTTCGATCACCTTGCCCAGACTGACCCATGCTAGCCTGTCGCGCGACGCGCCTCTCGCTTTATGCGCTCTCAGCGGGCAAGCGCAGGGGGTTCAAGGGGGAATGTGCTTGCGCGCCAACCCCCCTTGGGGGGTGACTGAAAAATGCCGGGAGAAAGAAATCGCGTGCTTCGTGGGCAGGCATCTCGCCTAGAGATGATTCGAGCATTTTTCAGTGGGGGGTAGCCGGAGGCAAACCGAGGCCAGTGAGGACAAGAAACCCTCGGTTTAGCGAGGAACGAGCGGGCGTCCGGCTACCCCCCACTCACCCCCACCTCACCCGAAGGGTGAGCCATCCCCCTTGTCCTATTTGCGCAGCCCGCGGATGAAGACAGATGCGGTGCGCTCACGCTCGGAGAGTGTAGAGCAGAAGCAGCGCAGATCTTGGGTTCTTAGGGGCAGAAAACGCAAAAAAACGTGACCGAAGTCCTGGCACAGATTGAGGACAGAACTGATACGAAGACAGTTTGTCATCACGCTTATAAAGCTACTCGTGGGGCGAGCAGCTTTGCGAGTATCTTTGCGAGCAAAAACGTGGCTAGGAACAAGAACGGATCTACTAGGTTCTGTCTGACGAATAGCCCGTGATGCGCTACTATCGTCCCGCCTTCATGCGAAAGGTAGCGACGCATGCTTGGTAGTAGAAGGCGATCTTCGTCGCGCGATATGATGATGCATCCAAAGGGACGGAGCTTTAGGGACAGAGGCTGAACTGGGCAATGAATAGAAGGTATGGCAGATGAACAAGATACCAAATTGGGGGCTCGCGGTGGTGGGGATAGGGCTGACCTGTGCACTGGTTAGTGGGTTCCTTTTTATCGCATACCAGCTATTGAAGGCCGTAGGGGTGGATACCTCTAGTGTGAAGGTCGTCGCGCAAACCGTCAACGACGCACTTTGGTTGGTTGGCTGGACGACAATGGTTGCCATATTAGGCGTGCGGGCATTGCTCTTCTCAATTCCATTCTGCAGCCGTCGCGACATACTGGGGACAGTGTGCTCCGGAATGGCAATCTTGTTGGCATACCCCTTCATATTCGCAGTGGTGTGTCAGTCCTTGTATAGACAGTTTGGCGGTTTTGCAGGTGCACACCCTAACGCGGATTGGACTGCATTCGCATTCTCCTGGTTATTCGACGCCGTGACATTCAACGCCTCTCAGATCTGGGAATGGCTTCCTACACCTATTCAGCCTACTACTTGGTGGTCAGAGACGCTTGTCTGGATCTTTTGCCTCGTGTCCGATCTCATCATCTTCGCAGCGCTCATCAACCTGGCGCGCCTGGCCTGGGTGGCAGTAACAGGACGACAGCAGGGCATTGAGCAACAAGGATGATCGCTGCTGGGACAGGACCGCTCGCGCGTGTCAAAAGGTCTCCCTGAATCGCTAGACTCGCGCTAATAGGTCGATTGGCGACCTCCATTATTCGTCAGACAAACCCTCGTAGGACTGAATGTCTCCACTCCTCTCCCCTTGTTCCGCGGTGGTGAGGCCGAGTTGATCTCGCACAACAGCCCAGAAATATGGCATGCGGTTCAGCTTGCGGATCCCCCGCTGTTGATTTGTGATTGAGCGGGCTTCATACAAAATACCAACAAATGAGGCTTCTGCTCGTGCACTTTGCTGGAGAAGGCGCATGGCCTGGGTGCAATTGGCACGGAAGTGGGCAGAATCTGAAAACTGCTGGCTGATCTCTGCAATCACTGCAGTAATCTGTTCCGTGGGTTTGATACGGGTGGGCTCAGGAGAAGCAATACGCTGCGTCAAAACAGCGCTTATCGGGCGTAGAGATCCTGTACGAAGCTGTGAGGGTCTGGTGGTAGCCTGTCCTCGTTCCCCCGTCTCCTGCGTTGTCTCGTGCGTAGCCTTCGATATTCGAAGATGTACATCTGTCTGTTGGGAGACTGTTTCTTGTGTCCCCGATTTTCGGGGAAGCCCTTCCTCGATTTTCGGGGAAGGGGGGGTCTTATTTTCGGGGACGGCCTCGCGGAGGTTGAGACTGTAGCTGGTAGCCTCATTCCCCCGCTCCTTGCTGCTTCTATGGGTGGCGCAGATGATCTTCTGGGTCAGCAGCCCTTTGATCGCGGTAAGTACGGTGCTTTGGCTCAAGCCTGTGCCATGGTCAAGGGTCTCGCCAGCGCGCGTGGTAATACCACTGGTAATCTGGCTGTTGGGCGACAATTAGAAAGGCTCTGACCCACATTCCGTGCAAACTGTCCGTCAGCTCCAGAGTGCCATACTGCTCCCTGCCGCATCCAGTCTGAGGCGGCAGGGAGGCTGCAATGGACCTGGCTGCGTTATTGCCCCACCTCGCTGGGCTCGTGATCTTGCGGTGGCGAGTGGCGCCTAATGCTGTGGAGATCGAGGCAGCGTCGCAAGCCATGGAGGGGCGCTGTCCAACGTGTCAGGTCATCTCGACGTCCGTCCATAGCCACTACTCCCGCACCGTCACGGATGTGCCGATTGGCAACCGGTCGGTCCAGCTCGTTGTGCGGGTGCGGCGCTTCCGCTGCCGCAATCCCGCCTGCTCCCGGAAGACGTTCGCCGAGGACTTTGCCCCCCTCATCAGGCGGTATAACCGCCGGACGACGCTGCTGCAAGAGCTGCTCGACGACATCGGCGTCGTGGTGGGTGGGCGTCCTGGTGCCCGATTTGCTCACCGCCATTGCCTGAGCGCCAGTCGCAGCACGCTCATTCGTCTGGTGCGCGGACTCCCGCTGCCACCGGCTGCACCACCAGTGGTGCTCGGCGTGGACGATTTCGCGGTGCGTCGCAACCACCACTATGGCACACTGGTCGTCGATTTGGAACGGCACCAGCTGCTCGATTTGTGGCCCCAGCGGACCGCGCAGCCGCTCATTCAGTGGTTGCGGGAGCAGGCCGGTCCGCCGGACGTCATCTGTCGTGATCGCGCCGGCACCTATGCCGACGCGGCGCGTCAAGGGGCACCAGCTGCTCGTCAGGTCGCGGATCGCTTCCATCTTGCCTGCAACGCCAGCGCGGTGCTGGAACGCGTGCTCCTGCGCCACGCCAGTGTCGTGCGAACCGCAACGACACTGGAACCCGCATGCTCGAACGATGACGGGCCGAACACGCCTGGGGCCAGTAGTGCGGGAGACGGGGTCGAGGCGCATGCCGCACCTGCCACCACACAGGCGTCTACCACCGCGACCCGGAAGGCCCGTCGTGCCCGTCGTCTGGCACGGTACGACCAGGTCGTGGAACTGTATCGAGCCGGGGCGACCTTCACGGCGATTGCCCAGCGGGTGGGACTGGCGCGCGCGACCGTCCGCAAGTATGTGCATGCGGATGGCTTCCCCGAGTGGCCTTCGCGCCGCACGCCGCTCCACGCTGGATCGGTGCACATGACCTATCTGCAGGAGCGCTGGGCGGCGGGGTGTCATGACTCCACCATTTTGTGGACGGAGTTGCGCGACCACGGATTCACCGGTTCCTTGCGCATGGTGCAACGGGCGATGGCCGGCTGGCGTTCTGCCCCACGCGTGCGCGGCCCACGCCACCACTCTAAAGTCCAGCCCGGTGCGGATGCGGTGCCCGGTGACGACGCTGGACCGCCACTGGAGTCGCTGCCCGCACCGCTGCGCGGCCTGTCTGCGCAACAGGCGGTCTGGCTGTTGCTGCGTCCCGAAGAGGAGCTGTGGGTCACCGAACAGAGCCTCCGTACGCGATTGCTGGAGGCGAACGACGAGATCCGCACCGCGCACCAGTTGATTGCGGGTTTCCGCGACCTGCTGCGCACCCGCGGTCACGACCAGTTCACGACCTGGCAGGAGGCAGCGCAAGCCAGTGAGATTCCTGAGGTGCGCGGGTTTGTGGCAAGCTTGCAACGAGATGAGGACGCGGTACGGGCGGCACTTACCGAAGAGTGGAACAGCGGCCAGGTTGAGGGGCAGGTCACCAAGGTGAAGCTCGTGAAGCGCCTCATGTTTGGCCGCGCCAACTTCGACCTGCTCAAGCGGCGGGTGCTCCTGGCGGGCTAATCGCTGCGCGCCGCTGTCGGGTAGGGCCACGATCACGACTTGCGACTGACGGGTGCTAAGCCGGCTCCGTGCACGGAATGTGCGCCAGAGCCAATCTAATTGACGTTCAACATCTGGCTTAGCGAGATGGTGTCACTCCCCTTCTTGAAGCCAAAGGTTCGGCGAATGATATAAAGCAAGACTTTGAGTTCAGCGCCAGACAGCGTGCTCATTAGCTCGTCGAAGAGTTCATCTGGGACCTGTGTGTAGTTAGGGCTACGAAAGCCCTGAAATAGTGGGTTACGTTTTATGTTGTCAGCCATAGTTGCTTCTAGCAAACCAAGATTGGATAAAGAAATCAACCTATTTGGAGGCTGGGAGGCTTCCCTACTTCCCTCTTTCCCAGTTTCCCTACTTCCCTCCCTTGAGGCGTTTGACGATGATGCTGGCAGGGCCATGTCGCTTATAGTCTTCCACGATATAACCAATTGCACACCTGGCGACATTCTGTTTCGTGCCGTTGAGACCATGCGTACGATTTAGCTCCGTTTTTAAGTCTTCCAATGCGTAGAACTCTTCATCGGTGAACAAGAAACTGTCTTTACGATAGGCCTTGACGCTGAGATCAAAAATAGGCGCAGGTGGGGGAGTGACTGGAACAGGTGGGGCAATTACCTCTTTCACAGTTTCCCTATTTCCCTCCCTACCTACTTCCCTACTTCCCTCTTTCCCTACTTCCTGGTTTTTTTGAACAGGTGGGGGGGAGGACTGAATAGGTGGGAAATTGTCCATAGGGGAGCCGAGCTCGTGAACGGGCGTAGATGTGGCGTTCGGATCAAAGTCAGTAATTCTAGGCTGCTTCATAGCTGATTAACCAATCGGCAAAAACATCATAGGCGATAGCACCAGGGTGTTTTGGTTCAAGTATCGCCATTGGTGTCTTCTGGTCATAGGAGCGAGAAAAGACGGTCGAGTGGGGGATCTTGACGTTGAGAATATTGTCGCGCCAGATCTTGCGAGCGTTCGCCACAATGGCAGGGGAATGGGCAGTTGTCGCTCGATACATAGTGAAGAGGATGCGCAGCTCCTGGTGAGTGAGAGCAAAACGGTTCCACATGATGCGTTGTACATGGGTAATAAGATCGGCGACGCCATCGACGGCCATACGCTCAGCCGAGGCTGGGATGACAATCAGATCAGCTGCGGCGAGGCCATTGAAAGCGAGCATAGCCTTGCCTGGAGGAGTGTCAATCAGTATGAAGTCGTAGTTGGCGCGGAGGGGATTAATAAACTCGGAGAGTTTTAGTTCGTCGCCAGGTTCTAAGGCCTCCTCGATGGCGGCGAGCAGGATATGGGATGAAAGAACATCTATACCAAAGTTGGTCTTTCGAATAGCGAGCTGGGCAGGTTTCGCGCCCATAAAGACGTCGTAGAGGTTAGGGGATTGGTCAGGATCCAGATCAAGATAGCGGGTAGCGCTGGCTTGTTGATCCAAATCCACCACTAATACTTTCTTGCCTCGTTTCACCAAGGCTGCAGCGGTGTTGACGCTCGTAGTGGTCTTGCCAGTGCCTCCCTTAAAGATAGAAAAGCTCACAACTTTCATATTTTGGACAGCTTACGGTCTGCGTTTCACCAACTCCTGATAGGAGGAGAGGGGAATACGCCACTGCTGCTGTTGAGCAGGGCGAAATGCGCCGGGAATTTGGCCGTTCTTGATCCAACGCGAAACTGTTGCACGGTCGACTTTAAGTAATTTTGCCAGCTCGGCTGCGTTAAGATAGGCTTTCATACACGGTCTACTTTTACAATAGGAGAATATTGACTGCTTGTCAATAGGGGAAACTGTTGCATCTGTTGCAGGTGGGTCAGTGGGGATCCCGTTCTAGGGTCTGTCTGACGAATGCACTGTAATGCGCTACCCTTGCTCTCGGGGCGATCATGGCCTTTTTCAGTGTCGAGGATGGTTCAATGCTAGGAGCCGCACCTCACGTCTGCCTGGCGCATCTGTTGTGCCAGGGCACCGCAGCTTTCGTAACACTGAGCCACATAAGGGTTCCAGTAGAACAGCCTGACGCTTTAATCACGGTTTGCTGCCATCCCGTCAGCTCTCCACGCTACTAGCGGTCAACGATATGTGTGCGGGTGCGCTGCACTCGCCTCCGCCAATCGCGGACCCTCTTCAGTCTCGTGATCACCGGGCGCATACATCAAATTACAACTGACACACAAACGACGCTCACGTGAATGTGCATCCAGCAGCGGGATGTAATCCACAGCATGACAACGAGGACATTTCGCCTCTGCTGCCTCAAAGTATCTAAGCGGCATACTCAATCTCCGTCCCACGCCATCCAAAAAGGCTCCCTGTGCTTATCAGTCTATCGCTAGCGATTGTAGCGCGAGGCGCAAGAGTGTATCTGAGGCGCAGCGGCCAGTTATACGCGGTCGCTCCATAATGTTGTACAAAGCGACGCATGTCGCGATCCATCCACCTTGCACCCCACCTGAGCACAGCGGAACTGGCTACTCGATACCGTCAGACCCGGAATCCAATAGAGCGCAGCCGCTGGCACTACCTCTGGCTCTTGGCGCGTGGCTTCACCGCCAAAGTCGTTGCTACCCTCACCGGCTACTCTGCCTACTGGATTGGCCAGATCGCGCGCCGCTACAATGCCCGTGGACCTGAGGGTGTCAACGACCAGCGGCGTCTGGCCCGGCCACATCGACAGTTGTTGACCGCAGCGCACTCTGAAGAACTGCATGCCGCACTGCACGGACCCGCTCCGCAGCACGACCGCTGGAACGGGCGCACGGTCGCCGCCTGGATCGCCGAGCGCCTGGGGCGGCCCATCCGCCGACAGCTGGGCTGGGTCTATTTGCGGCGGCTGGGCGCGCGTCTGCGCCTGCCGCGCCCCCGCCATGTCCACGCGGACCCCCAGGCGCAAGCAGACTTCAAGCAGCGGCTTCGCCCACTCCTGCGCGAGGTCGCCACCGCATTTCCAAACAGCGTGGTCGAGCTATGGGCAGTCGACGAACATCGCGTTGGGCTTAAGCCCATCCTGCACAAGGTGTGGAGTCTAGGCAACCAGCGTCCCTTGGCTCCGGTCCAGCATCGCTACGCCTGGCGCTACTTGGTGGGCTTCGTTCATCCCGCCTCCGGTCGCACGGTTTTTCACCTGGCGACCTCCGTGAGTGTGCCCGTTTTCGAGGCCGAACTCGCCGCCTTTGCCCAAGCTGTAGGAGCGAGTCCCACCAAGCAGATTGTGCTCGTGTTGGATCGCGCCGGGTGGCACAGCACGCAACGCCTGCGTGTGCCAAACCACCTCCACTTGCTCTTTCTGCCGCCGTATTCGCCCGAACTGCAGCCCGCTGAACATCTGTGGCCGCTCACCAATACGGCGCTCCTCAATCGCCACTTCGCCAGTATTGAGGAGCTCGAAGACGCTCAGGCCGAGCGCTGTGTCGCCCTGCAGGCCCACCGCGATCTCGTGCGCTGCACTACACTGTTCTATTGGTGGCCGCACCGTCTGCGCATACGACTAGGGCCATAGGGGCGTCAGCCGATCGTATCTTCTGGGAACGGCGGTGGACCGAGCACCTTCATGGCCCCCGTTGACTCGCCAACCGCAAGGAGACGGGCGATGTCAATCTCTGGCGGTGGCAGCGTTCGGTCCGGCGCCGCGTCTCCCGCCTGACGGAAGAACTCCTCCATCGCGCCGCCGGGAGTGACCACCCACACCGATCGCGCGATGTCAGAGGTAACCAGCAACGCATGGGGGACGCCCCGCGGAATCCACACCCCCGCGCCTGGTCCCACTCGGTGCTCAACCCCGTCAATGTGCAACAGCAGCTCGCCCTCGAGGAGCTGGCCCGTCTCATCGTGATCTGGGTGCAGATGAAGCGGTGTCCGCTTCCCCTTGGCTGCAGCATGCTCGAACAGCATGAGTGCGCCTCCAGATTGCTCGGTCGTCACCTTGAAGCTGACAAGACCGCCCCCGAACCAGATGTTGTCGCCTGCGTCTTGCGTCGTGATCACCGACGTTGTCCTGCTCATGCCTGCCCTCCTCGGCTCACGGAACATCATCATGGGACTATCATCCACATGATGGGTATCTAAGTTCCATGATATAATGTGATCATGGACATGTCAATCCCCTATGAGGCGACCGGCCGCACCGCGCAGAAGATGCGCACGCGCAACGCCCTGATCGATGCGGCGCGCGCGCTAATCGCCAGCGGCGTCACCCCGACCGTCGAGGACGCCGCAGCCGAAGCGGCGATCTCGCGGACGACTGCCTACCGCTATTTTGCGAATCAGCGCGATCTATTGGTCGCCGCCTATCCGGAGACTGAGCTTCGGTCACTGCTGGGCGCCCATCCGCCAGAGGATGTCACCGCTCGGCTCGACGTCGTGGTCCGCGCATACCTGGACAGGACCATCGAACATGAGGCGGCGTCTCGCGCCGCGTTGCGGTTGTCCCTTGAGCTGGATGAGGTCCAACGGGAGCAACTGCTCCTGCGCCAGGGACGCGTGATCACCTGGCTGCAGGAGGCGCTTGCGCCGCTGTCTGGACAGTTGTCGGAACACGCTATGACACGCCTCGTCTACGCCATCAGAGCGTCGGCTGGTATCGAGGCGCTCGTCTGGCTGTGTGATGTGGCTGGTTTGTCGCGCGAGGAGGCGAAGGAACTGATGATCTGGTCGGCCCACTCGCTGCTTCGATCGACCCTCACCGACGGGCGGATGAACCAGACGGGACTCATCGCTGAAAATGCCCAGCAAGACCATCCTGTAGAGGCAAGCGATGAAGCTGTTCGAGGCTCCCGCAAACGCTCCCAAAGGCATCCAGGGTGATGCCAAGGGTGATGCCAAGGGTGATGTCGAAAGAGAGCCCTCCCGTCCCCACTGTTCGACCCAAGAGCGCGCCACCGATGTGCAGGTGTTCGCCTCATTGAAAGATGAGGGAAGATGAGAGGTCGCATGGCACTGGTGTAGAACCAAGGCATGCGACAACGCATCCGCTTCGAATCGCACCCGACTGATGCCCAATTAGAAACGCGCTATCTTCGGGCCCGCACCCACTCGGCTGGGGTGGCTCTCGAACTACAACGGTGCCACGCGACCGCGTATTACCTGGCATGAATAGGAGCATGGGGCTCGATTTGCGCTGTTGCACCCGAGTATATGAATCCCGCCCAATACTAGGGATGCGCGAATTTAGCGCGCGCCTTCGGCAAAATGTCATGCATAAATGCAAGCCGTTGTAAATCATACAGTGCTAATGACGCCCCCGATAAACCAGACTCATTAGGAGTGTAATCTGGCAAGCCGCGCGTCGTCGCTGCGTAACGAGAAAGTCGTATTCGCAGCCGTTGTCCAGACGCAAGTACGCGCGTCCCGCTGGCGCCGATAGGATCAGCGCATCCAAGGTCGGCGCGGTGAGCTTCATGTCTGGCACATTCGCCCCTGCCACCACGACCGCCAGCGGCAAGCCATGGCCCTCATGTAGCGTACTGGGCTTCGTGCACCGCTTGCCGCGATTGGTGGGATTGGCTCCGGTCGCGGCGCCGCCGAAAGGGACTTTGGTCATCACTCCATCCAAGGACAGCCACTCCCAGTCAATGCCCACCAACTCGTCGTACTCCGCGAGTCCCGCCGTCCAGAGCCGTGCAAAATACCTGTCGCGCTCCCAGGGGCGGAAACGGTCGTACACGTCGTCGAGGTCCCAATCTCGCGGGGCAGCGCGTTCTAGTGCAAGCCCGCGCGCAAGACATACAGGGTGGTGCCGAGTATCTCGCGGTCACTGCGCGGCGGACGTCCATCTTTCATGCGCGGATTGGGCGCTGGACAGAACGGCTCCGCCCCTTCACTTCCTGCCTCTCAACCTGTCGTCCCCGTTAATTCGCCTACTCTACCAAGTTTCCGAAAGGGCTTTTAGCTCGTCGTTCCTGGAATGGGGGCGGGCAGCGGCACATGGAGGAGGTTGATGAGCACTCCTGCTGCAGCCAGGGCTGCTCCCACCCAGAACACTGTCAAGGCGAGGCCTCGAACTCCTCTGCTGCCGGTTGTTGCAAACCAAGCGTGTATTACGCAGGATGCGCCCAACAGCACCGATCCTGGAACGACCAACAGCGGATCCTTGAGGTAGCCGAGCAGCGCTGTTATGACGCCTATCACCGCTAGGGCATATGAGATCCAGATAGTGCCTTTAAGCGCGTAGTCGCCACTTGTACGGAGGCCCCGCACTTGCTTGACATTCTCCTGCACCAGATCCACATTGGCACGCACATCCTGATTTCCATTCCACTGCCCAATTAGTGTGAGGACCGGCACAAAAGTTTCATGTGTCAACCCACCCTCACGCGCCATCTCGCCGCAAGAAAGTTGACTGACAAACGCCCGCAGTTGCGTGTCAGAGAGGCCGCCAAGTACGGCCGCGGTGCGCCCCAAGGCGATATGACCAGTTTGGCCAGTGATGTAGTCGTAATGGTCGAAGTAGCCACGCGGCGTACCGATGTGTGCGTGATCGAACATGTCGAGAATGCCACGCAGGTAGACCGTCACTACTCGCGCCACTTTCTCCCGCTTCCAGGGTTCTGCTTTCCATTGCTGCTGCTCATCTTTGGTAATTGACGGAGCATGCAGCTCATGTATGTGCATGATGACGTACTGCACACCCCCGGCGCGCAATGCTGGTTGGCGGGCATAGGCGTCGTTGAACAGCTCAGCGAACAGTTGTGGCAGATCATGCAGCTGGTATTCAGGCTGGACGACATTGCCGTCTTTGAGGATCGCTGGTTCAGTGATTTGATAGAGTTGGCGGTCACTCAGCTCGCGAGATTGCGCCCAAAACCGCTCTGTGCCACGGATCTCTGCCGTCAACTTGATTCCAGGGGCGACGACGATATACAGGGATGCGCCACTGGCGCGCCAACGCTCATCACTGACCGAAGCGAGCGCACCCACGACTTCTTTCGTTGCGAGACCCGGTATGCCAAGGGAAGGTGTAGCTGCGCTCATCCATTTTTCCCATCACGATCGCCACTGGCGCTCGCAGAGTGCGCGCCGGGCAGATAAATCAGATGGCAGCTCAAACACTCGCGCAAATCACGCCCATCAGCATCCCGTACAGGAAGGTAGTCCTGCGCTTGGCAGCGCGGGCAGACCTCTGAGGCGGCCGGGAAATACCCAGGCGCTCGCTCTTCCGACGCAGGTAGCTCGTCGCCTGGGCGTTGGTCTGTGCTAGTGTTCAGGGCGTTCTGGGTGTTGTCCTTGTCGTTCATCCTGATCTCCCTCGGCGCTGTGCGTCGCATGGCTGTTGGTCCATCATAAGCTGGTATTACGCTCGCTGTCCAGTGGCGCTGAGGCACCATGGAAGACGAATGCCGCCCCATACAGTGGATGATCTCGGGCCATGCTTGCGTGCACTTTGCCCGAGAATAGCGGTGGTCTGAGGATGCTATGCGAACGCGCCGGATCGGGTAGAGTACACACGCAAAATGATCGTCATCTCAGCCGATCGGAGTGAGGGCGGGATCTCGGGCTAAAGGCACCCCTCCAGCCTAAGTCGCGCGAGTACCCGACTGTCTCGTATTTGAGGAAGGAAGTGTTACGCCTACGCGCCATAATACACGAACGCCGCCCAGTGGATGGGATGCTCCAGCTTTTGGCGGAAGGCGGCTTCGATGAGCTGACCGTCTTGCTCGTCGTCGGCGAGGCCGAGCCAGGAGAGATCGAGCTGGCGCATGTCCTGTGCGCTCGGCTGCTCGGAGCGCCACTCCGACCAACGCTGGCGCACTTCAGTCAGCGCAGGTGCTGGCGGAGAGGTCTCCCCGCCGGAAGCGCCAGCCGAACCTGCCGCCGCCTGAGCGATTTGTTCGGCCGCGACCTGCACATCGTAGTCCGCCAGCGGACTAGGCGTTGTAACCCGCTCGGAGGTTCCAGGCAAGCCGCGGAGCTCGCGCTGGGCGGCGCTCAAAGCCTCGTCCGGCTCCATTCCATCGAGGAGGTAGCGCCGTTGGAATGCCTCCATCAACACGGCGGTGGACATGTCGTAGACCGACCAGAGGCTACCGACGACGCCAGTCGACCCTGCCACCAGCAATCCGCCGAAGAGGCCGACCGCCTCCTCAGAGAGCCTCTGGAAGTCACCCAGGCCGGACTGGCAGGCGGAGACTACCGCGAGCCGGAGACAAGTAAGGTCTATGTACTTCGGGTCGAGTAGGTCACGCAGGAAGAGACGGGCCCCGGGCGCGACCAGCAGGGCAGAGTGCAAAGGATCCTCGGAGTCGAACATGGCATGCATAGAGAGGTGAGCGACGTCGGCATGTTGGAGGCCCTCTACCACGGCGTTCCAGGTGGCAGCCTCGTCGCGATTAACCGACACCATCGCGAAGCCGGCTTGGCGCATGATATCGGCGACAGACTCGGCCTCCTTGACAGCGTAGGGCAAATAGCCGGGCTTGTCTGGCCCCCAGCTCTCGCCATGGCGGGTGAGCTTGGGGTTGCCAACGACGAAGCCGCGCGTGGGCCGGCCAAGACGGTCAGCGGCAGCCCGTGCCTCCCCATAGGCCCGGCCGCTGGGCGCGTAGGTGAACGCCAAATCGTCGCAGGCGTAGCGCCGTCCGCTTGGGGCGGTCGGCACATCCCGCGGCGCGAGCGGAGTGTAGCTGGCGGCGTGGAGCGGCAAGGTGGCGAGGAAGCCGCCAGAGACCAGTACAGCGCGCCGGGTGCCCGCCGAGCGGGCCAGCGCCACCACTTTGCGCATGAGCTTGTCGCCGAGTCGCGGCAACAACTCGTCGAGCGCCTGGTCGAGCGGCGTGGGCCCCCAGCCTATGACGGCGGGCAGGTAGCCAAGCCGGTTGCGGCCCTCACCGTCAGGCTGTACAGCAAGACGGAAGACATCGTCGGAAGTGAGGTCGTCGAGCCAGTCGCTTCGCACTCCGCCGTCGCGAGGGAGGAGCATTATCAGCGTGCCGGTCGCTTGCGGGCTCAAGTAGACCAGTGCTTCGTCCTGGCGCAGGCCGGCTGCTAACGTCTGGATGTTGATGTCGCGTGCTGGCAGAAACGCAGGATGGGCCGCATGCAGCTCGGCGAAGACCGCGGCAAGCCGGTCGTTGCGATGCCGCGCCTCGCCTGCAAGCTCCAGACTGCCCTCCAGCCCTCCTACCTGGCGGCCCCTCGCCTCAATCTCGACCACCTCCTGGACCGCCGCGACGTACCGCTCCCGCTCGGACGGCGTGAGCACGTTTAGGTCAGCGCGTCGGCGGCCCTGGACTTCCGCCAGTCCGCGGGCGCGGCCGCCTTCAAGGAGCAGCGCCGCCTCCTCCAAGACGCCACGCAGCGCCTGGATCGTAGCCGCGAGACTGTAGAGGCTGGCGCTTTCGGCCCACTCGTCCTGCCGGAACGTGAGCGAGGGGGCCAGACGTTCTAGCGCCTGTGTCGCGGCGATCCCCGACGCGACCGCCTCCCAGGCGCGCACCAATTCGTCCCCCCGGTCGTCTGGCTCCAGTTGCAGGGCCAGTCGCAGGCGAGCACTTGCGAGGACGCCGGCAGCTCTTCTATGCGCGCCTGGCACGATCACAAGTGGATACTGGGAAAGAGAAGCGTCGTAGCAGGCGATGCTATTCTCCAGCGCCCAGCGCCGCTCCTCCCCCTCAAGCGTCCCTGCCAGCTCCCGCAGCGCGTCGCCCTTGTAGTTCTGGGTGGCGGCCCACTCGAGCGGGGCGAGCTCGCGCGTGTACACCAGGAGGGCGGCGTCGAAGCACGCCACCGATTCTTTAAGCGCCCAGCGCCGCTCCTCCCCAGCTGACGCCGACGCTAATTGTATTAGGGTGGCGCCCCTGTTGTTCTGGGTGGCAGCCCACTCGCGCGGGGCGACCTCGAGCATGTACTCCTGGAGGGCGGCGTAGAAGCAAGCCACCGATTCTTCAAGCGCGCGGCGCCGCTCCGCCCTCCCAATCAGTTGCGCCCCCCCAAACAGCTCCACACCCCGAAGCAGTTCCGCCACCTCCCGCAGCGTGGCGCCCCTATTGTTCTGGGTGGCGGCCCACTCGCGCGGGGCGACCTCGCGCGTGTACTCCAGGAGGGCAGCGTCGAAGCACTCCATCGATGCCTGAAGCGCGCGGCGCCGCTGCTCCCCCTCAAGCATCCCTGCCAGCTGCCGCAGCGCGTCGCCCTTGTAGTTCTGGGTGGCGGCCCACTCCAGCGGGGCGACATGGCGCGTATACCCTCCGAGGGCCCAGTCGAAGCACTCCACCGATTCTTCAAGCGCGCGGCGCCGCTCCGCCCCAGCTGACGTCGACGCAATTTGTATTAAGGTGGCGCCCTTGTTGTTCTGGATGGCGGCGTGTTCGCCTGGTTCCGCCATCCACGTATACCCTTCGAGGGCGGCGTCGAAGCACGCGACTGATTCTTCAAGCGCCTGGCGTGACGCTACCTCGCTCGGTCGCTTTGCCAACGCTCGCAAGGCAATGCCACGCGTGCTCAGAACGGCGAGCCGGAGCTGGCCGAGCGTGTGCGCAGCGTCTTCAAGCTCTAGGACGCGGCGGCAGAGCGCCTCCTGCCGCACCGGATCGACATCGCGGCTGAGGAGGGATTGCAGCTCGATGAGCAGCGAATCCATCTCCGAGTTGACCGTGTCCGTTCCAGTACCCTCTCGGCGATTGGCGAGGAAGTTCCCATAGAGCCGCTCCCAGGCGGCGTCTATGTCCAGGGCGCGGACGTGATGGAGCATACCCTGGTGCACTTCACCGGTCTGGCGTTCTCTGTCGACCAGCGGCGCCTCGAGGACGCCGGTGGGTCCGCTCACCTGCCCATCCACTTCAGTCACGCCACTTTGCTCGAGCTTGCCAAATAGCCTGCGGAAGAAGCCCCACATTGCTGTCCATCCCTTCATGTCCGGGCGAACATGCGACTAGCTTTCCCGAATGTTTAAGGGTCCAGTCGCCAGCTATTCCTTCGCTTCCATACCATTTTCCTGTGTTTGCAGCGGGGGAACCACGCAGGGCAGTTTGAGTAAATCTACGTGTAGCCAGCGAGCAGGGTTGGATAGTGCTCACTAGAGCGTGTCCGAAAAGGGCTGAGGGGCGAATTTGCCTGAGCTCAGTAGCATGGGTGAATGGACGCTGATTCGCCCGCTGCTCCCGCCCGAGTCAAGAACTGGCCGCCCCCGTCGTCACCACCTGCGGACACTCTTGGATGCCATCTTCTATGCGGTCCGCGCTGGTCATGCCTGGCGACTCCTGGCGCAGGAATGGCTGCCGTGGAAGACGGTCTAAATGGACTAATCACAAATGACAAATTCTGCCTGACGCGACAGTGCCGCCTGTCCTTGATATGGCCACGATATGGCCACGCTCGCATCCCCTGCCGCGCGCCTGGAGACAAGGATCCCCTGGGTATGCTCCTCGCGATAGTCGAGTGGATCGACGTCGTCGAGGAGGAGGACATGCCAACCCCGCCAACCCCCACGTGGCGTCTGCGCCGTCGGCCAGCTCCTCGGTCGGACGGGCAACAGCGCTGGGATCGGGCGTATCTGCGCCTGCTGCAGTGGACCCCAGCGCCCCAGCGGCCAGCCGAGTCCGCGCCAGGACAGGAGGACAACCATGACGGTCGCGCTCTACGTACGCGTCTCAACCCCGCGCCAAGCGCACACGCAAACGATTGAGCAGCAACCGCCTGCGGGCTCGGGTAGGGGAGAGGAGGGTGACCTCGAGCCCGCGTGTCTGGTGTTTCGTGACGACGGGTACCGCGGTGCGACTTTGCGCCGTCCTGGGCTCGACATCCTGTGCGCGACGCCCTGCGCGACGCCGTCCGTGTAGGCGTCGGACGAAACGCTCAGCCGAGCGCCGCCATCATCGACAGCCAATCGGCGAAGACGACAGAGCAGGGTGGGCCACATAGCTTCGACGGCGGCAAGAAGGTCCATGGACGCAAACGGCATGTGCTCGTGGATACGCAGGGGCTCGTGCTCAAGGTCGTGGTCCATCCCGCTGGTCTCCATGACCGTGTCGGCGCCAAGCAGGTCCTGCAGGGGCTGTCGGCAGACTTTCCGCGGGTGGAACACATCTGGGTCGACCAAGGGTACGCCGGCGCCTTGCGGGCCTGGACACGGGAGCAGATCGGCATCGAGCTGGAGATCGTTTATCCCTGGTGGCGACATATCAAGCGCTACTTCCCGGAGATGCTGGAATCACTGGGCGTCGAGAAGGGCTTTCAGGTGCTGCCACGGCGGTGGGTGGTGGAGCGCACCTTCGCCTGGTTGGGACGCTATCGCCGCTTGAGCAAGGACTACGAGCGGCTGTGCGCGACCACCGAAGCGCTCATCTACATCGCCATGTCACGCCTCATGCTGCGCCGCCTCACGGCTCCCTGAGCGTATTCAGACACGCTCTAGCCACCACTCCGGATCCCGATACTGATTGAGGAAGAGAGAAGGGGGTACGCCTTATTCGTCCATACCCTCGCTATCGTGTCTCGGCCCTTCTCCAGGCTCCTGCGCATGCAATGTCTGGATGATATGACTCGCCGCTTTGCTCACCGCATCCAGCTCCTCACGCAGCCGCTCTGGTGTTGTACCCCACTGCAAGAGATAATCCGCACTAAAAGGATTCTCAATGCCAAAATGACGTGCGACCACATATGCTGTTGCCTCGGCATGGCACTCTTTCAGGTCGCGGGTCAATGGACGCTCCTCTGCCAACGCATGATCCTGGTGCAAGAGTCCATGGGCATATTCATGTAGCAGCGTGAGTGCACGATTGACACTTGCGAGTCCCCATCTGGTCACGATGTCTCTACCACGGTTATAGCCTTCCGCCCCATGGGTCTGATCCTCCTCGGCAACATTAAACCCATCAGCAGTAGCCGCTTGGATTATCCGCGCACAGAAGGCCTCCTGATCACCCTCCAGGGGCACGAAGAAGGGCGCTGGGCGCTTTTCTGGCGTCAATTGGTCAACGTCAAACACTGAGACCGCTACAAACCCTACTACGACACGCTCATCCTCGCCGGTCTCGGTATTGGTGCGCTTGCGCATGCTCGGTGCGAGGATCCGGATCCCGGTCTCACCTTTGGCCACCTGGTAGCCTTCGTCCTGCCAATGACGATAGCTAGCCACCTGGGTGGCAGTTGGGCGCTGAAGCCAAATCAGAAACTGATTGGAGCGCGAGTAGCGATGAAACCGGCTGGCGAAGTCCAAATACTCCTGCAGACGCTGCGACTTGCCTTGGGACATCTCATGCGCGAGGGTTTGCATTTGCTCGCCCACCATAGTCCGCAGCTCAGGTTCGCCGAGCAACGCCTTCTTCTGACGGCGCTCTCCTGGAGAACTATTGGTGGATACATCTGCAGATGCTGGTGGGCGTGGCTCAGTACCTTGGGGTTTAGAGCGTTCTGAGGGCATACAACCTTAGTATATGAAATAGCAAGCGAACGGTGCAAGAAGGATGAAACGCATGACTCAATGGCAAATAGGGAGCTGATCGCAGCGTGGATTGCGGCTGATAAACGACGTATGCGCTTTGTCTGGCGTCATTACACCGTTCAACAAGAAAAATCAATATTTGCGTTCGCGACTAATGCTCAGTCCAGTTAGTGCGTCGTTCCTCAAGTCTGGTATGATATATGCGGTCCGTCGTGAGAAGGAGGGCTTCAAGATGGCGCTGCATTTACGGGCACTGACAGAAGAGGAGCGCGCCAAGATTGAGCGGC
>Ga0070706_100000995_pt1 | contig 30813 bp, 28 predicted proteins | sample KBSK5501metaG_FD_65476 | JGI IMG/M metagenome (GOLD analysis project Ga0070706, IMG submission 65476) | Corn, switchgrass and miscanthus rhizosphere microbial communities from Kellogg Biological Station, Michigan, USA - KBS K5-50-1 metaG | ecosystem: Host-associated > Plants > Roots >... | reverse complement strand
GCGGTAGTGATGGAGCCAAGAAAGAGGTAGGGCGAGAACGAATCAGGCCATGGCCACAGCCGTACTGCCCAAGGAAGTTGCAGGCAGAAGCCAGCCGCCAGGATAAGTGACAACATACCCACGATGGTGAGTGTAGTCCGGAGAATTTTGTCCATAATACCTCCCTCTGCGTCGTTACTTCGAACTCGTCATGCCGCCGCTGTCTGTAGTCAGCGCTTGCTCAGGCTGCAGTCGGAACGTTGGCCCCCTCCAGCATAATCGCGCAGACTACCTCGTAGGCTTCCGCCCAGGCATCATGGTAGGCTGAAGTCCAGCGCTCTCCCAGAATGTCGGCGAAGGTTTCCAAAAGGACCGCTCCGACGATAGGATAGTGTTCTGGCCGGACGCCATAGGTGACGTGTCGCTGGCCCAGGCCTGTGAGGGCGCTCGTCAACACTTCTGGCTTCCTGAGGTTTTGGATCACCAGGGCCAGCGCTCCCAGCAGTTTCTTGCGCTGCTCCTTCATGTCAGTCGAGGCAAAGAAGGCTCTCGTTTGGGGAAAGCTCGTAAAGAGTCGCTCATAGAAGGTTCTGACAAATGCCTCCCCGCATGGGGCAATTGCCTGAAAACTGCTCTCAAGTAATTCGATCTGCAAAGTCATGGTTCACCTGCTTTCATTCAGTGGTTATCATCTTATTGCCATCCACGGCCTACATAGCCGGGGAAGCGTTTTTAAAGACGCCTTCATCTTGGTTGTCGCTGCGTCTGGTATAAGTATGCTCGAACCTGGCCGCCAAGACCATGCGCAAGGGACGCAACGACCCACGCAATCACCCACGCAATGACGCCATCGAGGAGTTGCACCTCCATCCAACAGGTGCTATCATGTGCCTAGACACGTTCTCCTGCTCCCCTCTTCAGCTGGGAGGAGCAGACGCGGCGCGGCTCTCGCGCAGAGGAGACAACGGACATGACGACTGGTTCAGTCCAGCGCTTTGGCGACCTGCTGCGCCGATCTCGGCTGGCAGCAGGGCTGACGCAAGAAGAACTGGCAGCCAAGGCGAGGCTGAGTGTACGCGGCCTGAGCGATCTGGAGCGGGGTGCTCGCCTGGCCCCACGCCGAGAGACCGTCCAGTTGCTCGCGGAGGCACTCCAGCTCTCAGCGGCGGAGCGCACCCGACTAGAAGCTGCCGCCCGCCAGCGTGGAGCCCAGGCGGCAGGCGAGAACCTGCCATCTCCTCAGAGCTCCCTTTCATCGTTGCCTTTTGTGGGACGAGCCCAGGAACTGGGTCTGCTGGAGCAAGTGCTCACAGATGGCCCGCCGGTCCTGCTGGTAGCAGGCGAGCCGGGCATCGGCAAGTCGCGCCTGTTGCAGGCAGGCATCGAGGGGGCGCAGGCGCAAGGTTGGACCGTGCTATTAGGCGGTTGCCATCGACGCAGCGGCCAGGAACCCTACGCTCCCCTAGTCGGCGCCCTGGCTGACTCCTTGCGACGCCAGTCGTCCACTGAGCAGCGGTTGCATTTAGAGGGCTGTACCTGGCTGGTTCGCTTGCTACCCGAACTGGCCGAAACCCAGGTGGTGTCCCCGCCGACCTGGACGCTGCCTCCGGAGCAGGAGCGCCGCTTGATGTTTGTCGCAGTGGCCCGGTATCTAGCCAATGTGGCCGGTCCCGCCGGGACGCTGCTGGTCCTGGATGATCTGCACTGGGCGGGCCCTGATGCCCTCGATCTGCTCCAGGCGCTGGTGCGCGCCCCGGTAGAGCGTCCACTGCGCTTGCTGGCGGCCTACCGAGATACGGACGTGACCGACCAGGACCCACTGGCGTTCCTGGTGGCTGATCTGGTACGGGAAGGGCGGGCCAGCCGCGCATTGCTCGCCCCCTTAGGAGAAGATGAGGCAGCCGCCTTGCTGGCCCAACTGCTGCCGGAGACGGCGGACGGGGACTCCCATCTGAGACAACAGGTGCTCGCGCGGGCTGCAGGAGTGCCCCTCTTCCTGGTCAGCTGTGTCCAGGCGCTCTTCACTGGCCACCTGACCTGGAATGGCGCCAGCCATGTGCCCTGGACGTTGCGCGAGGCCATTCTCCAACGCGTCGTTGCCTTGCAGGAGGTCGCCCAACAGGTACTGCGGATGGCCGCAGTGGTTGGGCGCCACGTGCAGCGAACCCTGCTGGTGGCGGTGGCCGCGCGTGCTGACCTGGCAGAAGAGGCGGTGCTGGAGGCCCTGGAGGGGTGCGGTCGTGCGCGGCTGCTGGGAGAGGCGGGCGAAGATGCCTACCAGTTTACGCATGACCTGATCCGCGAGGTACTCTTGATGGACCTGGGCACAGCGCGGCGGGCGCTCTTGCACCGGCGCGTGGCCGAGGTGCTGGAGGCGACTGTCCCAGCCCCTGCTGTCACCGTCCTGGCCTATCACTTCGCCCAGAGCGACGAGCAGGAAAAGGCCATCCTCTACCTGGAGCGGGCAGGGGATGCTGCGCGAACGCGGTATGCCCAGACAGAAGCTGCCAGCGCCTACCGCGAGGTGATCGCGCGGCTGGAGAAGCTGGGAAGGAGCGTCCAGGCAGCAGCGGTGTCTGAGAAGTTGGGCATGATGCTGGCGCTGCAGGCACGCTACGATGAGGCCCTGGTCACGTTGGAACGGACAGGAGAGGTCTACCGGTTGGAGGGCGACCTGGAAGGGGAGGTGCGTGCGTTGGCACAGATTGGGCGCATCCATCGCTGGCGAGGAACATCGCAGGAGGGGTTAACACGACTCCTGCCCCTGCTAGGACGACTCCCAAAGGCCGGCGCCTCGCGAGCGGCCGCTGCCTTTTACGCAGCACTCGCCTACCTCTATAAGGGCGTCGGCCAGTATAGCGAGCAGTTAGCGGCAGCAGAGCAAGCAGCGACGCTCGCACGCGCAAGCGGTGATGACTATATCCTCACGACAGCCCAGGAGCGCCGGGCAGCGGCGCTCCTGGCGTTGGGACGGCTGGAGGAGACGTGCCGGGCGCTGACCGACGAGGTCATTCCGGCCAGCGAGGCGACCGGGAATCTATGGACCTTAATCACCGCGCACGACAATTTAGCAGTAGCCTATCAATTTTTGGGCGACTATCACCAGGCGCGCGCCACCCTGGAACAGGCTATTTCGCTTGACGAACGCCTGGGCGACCCGGCAGAGATGGCCTATCTGCTCTATGGGCGTGGCCTCAATGCCTTTGCCCTCGGTGAATGGAAGCGAGCACGCCTCGATTTTGAGCGTGCCGCAACCCTCGTTGGCTCGACCGGCCAGTTCTGGTATGCCACCTATCCCCCGCATGGGCTGGGCCTGCTCTGTTTGGCCGAGGGAAGGGAAGAGGAAGCCGTACACTATTTGACCCAGGCTCTGACGCTGGCGCAGCGGAACCATGATATGCAGGCGCTGTGTTGGGTCCAGGGATCCCTGGCTGAGTGGGATCTGTTAACAGGACGACCAGAAGCCGCGCGAGTACGACTTGCGCCCCTGCTCGATGCGCCTGGTCTGATGGTGAGCTATAGCAAGGAAGCTCTTGCACTGCTGGCTTTGGCCTACCTGGAGTTGGGCGAAGTAGGCCAGGCGCAAGCACTGCTGGCACAGGTGCTCAGTACAGCGCGGCAGGCACGGATGTGTCCCACGCTAGTGCAGGCGCTGCGTGTGCAGGCCCTGGTCTTGAGCAAGCAAGAGCGCTGGGAGGAGGCCGAGCACGGCCTTGAGGAAGCGCTGACGCTCTGCCGCGGGATGGCTGCGCCCTATGCTGAGGCAAAAACCCTCTATGCCGCCGGGTTGGTGTCACACAAGAAAGGGGAGTTGGAACCAGCTCGCCAGCGGTTTGAAGCGGCGCTCACGATTCTCGAGCAGCTCGGCGAGCGTCTCTATGCCCGGCACATCGAACAGCTGCTCGGTCAGGGGAACACCGGTGAGCAGAACCTCCCTCTGGAGTCCAGCCAGCAACTGGACTCCAGGGGGGTGTGCGAGAGGGAGAGCGCTTCTCGCTCCTCACGACCACCTGAAACAAGCAGCCGCCACATCAGCATCGATAGCCCACCTGGTCAGGCGTCGGATCCGGTGCGCCGTGGATGACCACGAGATAATGAAAGTAGGCCAGAAATGACAGTACAGGGTGAGTTACTCGAAACCAGTTTTCAGGCGATTGTCTTGCACGGGGAGGCATTTGTGACGGCCTTCTATGAGCGGCTCTTCACCCGCTTCCCCGAAACGAGAGACTTCTTTGCCGCCACCGACATGTTCGAGCAACGCAAGAAACTGCGGCAAACGCTGGCCCTGATCGTCGAGCACATGCAGCATCCGGAAGTGCTGGGCGGTATGCTCCAGGAACTGGGCCAGCGGCACGTCACGTACGGGATCCGGCCAGAGCATTACCCCCTCGTCGGAGCGGTGCTGCTGGAGACCTTCGCGGACTTTCTCGGGAAGCACTGGACGCAGGCGCACCACGATGCCTGGGTCAAGGGGTATGAGGCAGTCAGCAGCCTGATGTTGAAAGGCACTGAGGAGCCGCCTGTGGCATGATGGGACGAGGTTGCACCTGGGACTCACACTCGGACTTCCGGCAAACAGAGCAGCGACCGAAGAGCGTGAGGTCATGCCCTTCGATCGTAAAAGACGATCTTTCAATTTTACTCAAGGAAGGTCAGCTGGTTTTTGCACGCAGGAATGTTTACACTGCTCCGTGCCATTCCTCCGCGAGCAAGCCAAAGTAGTGTTCGTCCTCGAAACGGTCACGGAAGGAGTAGCGCTGGCGCAAGTTTCCTTCATAGGTAAAGCCAAGTTTGAGTAACAGGCCTTTGGAGCGCTCATTCATTCTATCAATGATCGCTTCAATGCGATGCAACCCCAGTTCTGTAAACCCATAGGTCAGAATGGCAGACATCGCTTCAGTCATAATGCCCTTTCCCCAGCAAGCGCGATCGAGTTCGTAGCCCGTCTCGGCACAGTGAAAGCCCGAGTCAAAATGATGCAGGCTGCAAGAGCCGATCAATCTCTCCTCGTCCTGGAGCGTGATACCCCAGCGGATGGCTTCCCGCCGGGCGTAGCGTGTTTGTATCTGCCCGATCAACTTCTGTGTGTCGTCGAGAGATTGATGAGGTTCATGTCCATAGAATTCTAGGACCTCCTTATCAATAAGTATCGCAAAGAGCGCCTCTGCATCACTGGGCTGGATTTGTCGGAGCAGCAGACGGCTCGTAGTGAGAGTTGGAAAGTGGGCTGCGGAACCGCCGCGCACGCGGCGAGGCGTCCCCCAGAATGCCCACTCGCTGAACCAGCCAAGGATATTAGCCCACCCCCACCGTTTGATCTCGCGCTTCCCGGTGGCAACTTCGGGTAGCACCTTGTCCCAGCCACAGTGCTCAAGCGTCACTCTGGTGCCCCCATCAATTGCTTCGAAGCGAATCTCGACCTCGGTGTCATCGATGGCATGATCAGCATCTCGATAGAAGAACACGAAGCGCTCGCCAGGCTCCCACACTGTGATATGGCCGCAATCGAAACCCTCACCGGTGGTGGCATCGTATACCTCAATCCAGCGACCACCTATGCCCGGCTCGATGCGGATGCCAATGGCTCGCCTGGAGTCGTTCCAGTTGATAGGGCCCGGTCTCCACCACTGGCCGATCTCTTCGGTGAAAACTACAAACGCAGTCAGAGGATCGAGAGCCACCTCGACGGTAGCGATAACACTATCAGGAAGTTTCATGTACCTTTTCCTTTCTGGGTGCGCTCGGCGTAGTCCTTAAAGGACTCGAGCTGGTCGGTCCAGAACGCCTGCACCTGGTCGAGCCACGCCTGCAAGGCGACGAAATGATCGGGGCGAAGCCAGTACACGCGAAGGCGGGCATCGTGGTTAGCTTGATCCTCTTGTGAGTCAGTCCTTCCCTGGAGATACGTTTGCCGACAATGTAGGCGTTGGTCTATCCCATCTGTAACACTGCCAGCATATTCCCGGCCGGGTCTTTAAACCAGGCGATATCAGGCCCCATATGTTGAGAAATACCGCGCATGATGCCCTTCTCGTCTTGCGACATACCTTCATAGCGCTCAAAGCTGACGCCTCGGCTTTTCAGTTCATCTACCGCATCATCAATATCATCAACCACAAAGTCCAGCAGAGTGAACGTTGCTGGCTGGTGGTCGTCTTTTGGATACGCAAACGCTGTGCCGCCACCAGGCAAATGAAGCCGTAGCCCAACGCCCTCTTCGACCACTTGTAACCCCAGAATCTGAATATAAAATGCTTTGGCTTTTGCCAAGTCGTTCACCGAAAACCCGCTAAATGCTGTTTTTGGTTGAAACATAACTATCCTCCTTGTTATTTACCGTGTAACTTTACTTCGATTGTCATATGTGTCCTCTTTCACTTTTTCTTGTCGTTTTCATACTATGAGCCGCCAACGAGCGCTGCCGCACAGTACGGATGCCATGCAGCCCTGGCTCGGCAGCCAGCGTACGAGACATCGCCTCTACCGCTGCCCTATCGTTAAAACGCTTTTGTGGCGGACTTCGTACCGTACGAGTACGTTATTTGAGCCATCCCAGGTGCGTGTATCAATGAGTCGAAGCGAAACTTCCGGATTGCCTTCGAATATTGGCGTGCCTGCACCTACTATGACCGAGCCGACCATCAGGTGTAGTTCGTCAACCAGCCCATGGGCCAGCAAGTCGTTCCAGAGTGTGCGGCTGCCAAAGACCAAGATGTCTTTGCCGGCTTGGCGTTTGAGTTCGGCAATCTGGGCGTTCGCGTCTGTGCGGCTGATGATGCGGGTGTTATTGTGCCACGGTTCCGTCTGCTCTCTTGTCATGCTGTCTGATATGACCACTTTGTCTATGGCGTTATCAAGCCGTGAGATCTCCCAATGGGTGGGCGTGAAGTTGGGATCATCTGCCACAGACGGCCAGAAACCCTTGAACCCATCGTATGTATTTCGTCCCAGCAGCAGCGTATCAGCTGCGCGCAGCCGTTCGGCGTTATAGGCGTCGAAGGCTTCGTCCATCGGCAGGACCATGACATTTTCACCTGGTCCCTCGTAATAGCCATCCAGTGACATGATGTTGCTGACAATTAGTTTACGCATGGCATGCCTCCTTATTACTTATGGATGAGTTGGCCATATGGCGCGCTGCCGCCGTCGCCGTGAGGAAATGCGTTGCCATCGCGTTCATGTTCTTATTTGTCAGTTTTATAGTGAAGTAACACGTTTTCAGATTGAAAGTCTCTTGTTTCTAGAAGTTTAAGGTTCAGTGTATTGATATCCTTGAATAGTGATTTTCCCGATCCCAAAATAACCGGAGTTACCAGAATCAAATACTCGTCAACTAACCCTTTATCCGAAAGCTGCTGTACTATTGTGCCGCTACCAAATATCACCATGTCTGCACCTCTCCCTTGTTTTCGTTTCCTCACCTCGTCTAAGACATTACTTTTAATCAGCTCGGAGTTCTCCCAGGATACATCTTTCAAGGTGCTTGAAAAAACCACTTTGGTCATTTGAGTTAATTCGTTGGCAATAATCTGTGCTTCTTTGGGAGCGTTTGGATCAACAGCTACCTTTGGCCAAACACTTTCAAACAGCTGATAGGTTACCCTGCCCATTAAAACCGTATCAGGTTGCATCATCTCATGTATCGCTTTGTCAACTTCGTGGTCCGTTACAAACCAATCAATGTTTCCGTCAGCACCGGCATAAAAGCCGTCAACTGAAATTCGGTTAAACATTACAACTTTTCTCATAAAGTCGTCCTCCTTCTGGATACACACTATTCTGCCTGCTGTTTGCAAGTACAACCAGTATACTACCATGGAAAGCAAAAAACTTCTCGAATCTTACTCTTTTACGAACATTGCCAGGATTCATGCAATCATGGTGGCCGGTTCTGCCTGTGTTGAGCTAAAGAAATAGCGCTCATTTTGAGCGCTATGTGAGCGGTATTTTATAATGAATAGAAACATGAAAAATAGTACATGAATGGGAAATGATAATTTTGATGGTTAGTGGCCCGTATAAAGGGAAACGTCCCACACACCGCGCTCCTACGCATTCCCCCGTAATCTCGCCGCCTGCGTCTCCGCAAAGCGGGCCTCGTCACGCCGACGTAGTTTCTTCAGAGACTCGGCCTTGCGCAGCCAGTTGTCGGGATCATCGGGTCTGAGGCGAATAGCTTCGTTTGCGGCATCCAAAGCGTCTTGATAGCGGTTAAGCTGGTTCAGCACCAGCGATTTATTATGCCAGGCAGTCCTCAGGCGCGGATTTAGTTTGAGGGCGTGTTCGTAAGCAGCCAGCGCCTCGTGGAAGTTACGCAAGTTATACAGCGTATTGCCTTTGCCGTTCCAGGCAAGCGCAAAATTGGGGTCGATATCCAGCGCAAAATTATAAGCCTTCAAGGCATCATAATACTGTCCGAGTTGACGCAGGACACCACCCTTGCCACTCCATGATGGCGCGTAATGCGGGTCGACCTGCAGCGCCTTTTCGTATGATTGGAGCGCTCGTGTCGTGTCACTCATTTCATCAAGCACATTCCCGCGTCTATTCCATGCTTCAACGTATGAGGGGTCCTTCTGGACTGCCTGGTCAAACATTTGGAGCGCTTGCTTCAGTCTTTGGAGGGCATATAATGCTTGGCCTCTGCCAAAATACGCCAGAGCAAACCTGTTATCAAGGTTAATAGCTTCCTGGAAGGCTTTTTCTGCCTCCCTGAAGTGCCCTGTATCATGGAGCAATAGACCTTTATTATACCAGGCTTGTACTAACTGTGGATCGTAGCGTAGCGCCTTTTCGAAGGCATCCAGAGCTTGATTCGAACGCCCCAATGCGTGGAGGGCCAACCCTTTTCCATTCCAGGATGCTGCATTTTGTGGCTCCAACTGCAATGCGTGTTCAAAGGCATCAAGCGCCTCCTGGTGACGGCGTAACTTGCCTAGAACAGTGCCTTTACCGTTCCAGGAAGTGACAAGCCCGGGATCCAGTTGTAAGGCATGTTCAAAGGAAGACAATGCATCCTGGTTTAGTCCTCGCAGTCGTTGCGATAAGCCATATCCCTGCCATCCTAGCGGGTTGGTGTTATTCGCCTTCAATGCCCTGTTGTAAACAGCAATCGCCTCATCCAGGCGTTTTTGGGTATAGAGCGCAAAGGCTTCGTCAAGCAGAGGGTCTTGAGTATACAATAATGGCCTTGATGTCGACCTGGGCTGATTGGTAACTGCTCCTTTTAAGGTGTTCAATACTTCCTGCGCGCTGGCTGGCCGTCGATCACTATCCATAGCCAGCATTTGTTTCAGTAATACGTCAAGCGCAGGATCGATCGCAGGGTTTAATTGTGAGGCGTCTCGAAAGAAAAATGGCTGTTCACTGGGATCAACGCCCGTCAGCAGGTGGTGCAACAGCGCGCCCAGACTATAAATATCGGAGCGTGGCGAGCTTTGCGCCTTGCCGTATTGTTCGGGAGCAGCGTAGCCAGGTGAGCCAAGCGCTACCGTGTCGTGTTGCTTCCCAGGTTTGAAGATACGAGCAATACCAAAATCAATCAGATACACGTGACCACTTTCGCTGATCATTACATTTGCCGGTTTCAAGTCACGAAAAATAATCGGCGGTTGATGTGAATGTAAATAATTCAAGACATCACATAATTGCTCAGCCCATGTGATGACTTGATCCACAGGGAGTGGACCTCCACCTTTTAGCCCCAGATACTCCTCTAGTGTTTGTCCCTCGATAAAATCCATGACCAGGTACGATCGGTCATTTTCAGCGAAGTGCTCATAGATGCGGGGCAAGTTGGGGTGCATCAAATCAGCTAGGAGGTGCGCTTCGTGCTCGAATGCCGCTTCGGCCTCCTGCAGTCGGGCCGGAGTTAATCCAGTGCTGCTCATCTCTTTGATAGCAACAGGACGATTGTTGAAACGTGTATCGGCAGCTTTATAAACTGCTCCCATGCCACCTTGACCAATACGGCTTAACAGTTGATAGCGGCCAGCTAGCAAGGTCTGATCCGGCAAAGAACCGGTTGAATGCTTGAAAGGGAGCAGCGTAGCGCAAGACTGGCAGAAGCGAGCTGTCGGTGGGTTAGCTGCGCCGCAGTTGTCACAGTAGAGTTCCTGCGTCGTCATATCTTTTCCATTTCATGCCAGAGTCGTAACCAGTCCTCGATACTGAGCGTTTCAGCCCGGCGGCTGGGATCGATATTCGCTGCCAGCAACCAAGGCTGTACATCCGCATTTTTGCGATGAAACCCATGCGCAAGCGAATTATGGAGTTGCTTGCGGCGCTCGGAGAAACCGGCCTGTACCATGCGAAAAAAGCTATCACGTTGCCTGGGGGTTAGCGGTACCTCGTCCTTTAAGTCGATACGTAAAACAGCAGAATCAACTTTGGGCGCTGGATAGAACGCTCGCGCTGGCACGCGCACGATGATTTTCGGCTCTCCATAGAACTGAACGCTTATACCCAGCAAACTTAGATCACCCGGACCTGCAACAATGCGCTGCGCGACTTCGTACTGAACCATCACTACAAACAGGCGAGGCGGATTAACGCTTTCCAGAAAATGACGGAACGTCGGAGCCGTAATAGAGTATGGCAAATTTGCCACTAGTTTATAAGGGTCCGAACCAAAAATCTCTGTTGGATCGACATACAGCAAGTTGCGTTCCATGATTTCGACATTGGTAAAATTGCGCATAGTCTTGATGAGCAACGACAACATTTCGCGCTCCAACTCAACAGCTACTACACGCCTGGCATACTTTGCCAGTTCTCGTGTCAGCACGCCTGTACCCGCGCCAAGCTCCAATACCTGGTCATCCGCATGAATTTCTGCTGCTTCAACGATGTGCTGCAAGACAGCATGGTCAACTAAGAAGTTTTGCCCAAAAGCTTTATCAGGCCTTATATGATGCGCGTACAGGAAGTTGCGTAGTTCACGTATATTTGTCAGGTCTATTTCGTCAGACACCAGAGAGGCGCTTTGTTCAATCTCTGTCAATGTTTCACTCGACTATCAACATATCTTCAGTCAGTAATTACATCATATCATCCTTTTACCACCAGGGGCCACGTCGCCAGTACCGATACCGGGTACGACGCGGCCGGAACATTCTAAAAATGACTCCGAAGATAACAAAAAGGATGAGGAGTGGCACCAGGATAACGAACAATATCAACAGGATAATTGTGCCGAATATACTCCCTATCATTCCCAACGCTGATCCCATGGAGCCAAAGATAGCCATTAAAAATCCCACACCTAGTAAAACGAGAATGATAAATGCGAATCGTACGGGATCACGCGGGTGTGGTTGTGGTCGCGCCCATGGTGGTACGCCCTGCCCTTGACCGCTTCGTGCTCGATTGTATGCATTATACGGACGATATCCTTGCTCGTAAGCATCACCATCTCCTCCAGGGGCGATGTATTTGTACTGGCTGCTTACCTGAGCTTGCGATGAACCTGGAACGTTTGCAGTATTCGGAGTTTGTGCCTGATAGTCCTGTTGCATTACAGTTTCATCGTAACTGGAAGGGGGCTCATCTCTAAGAACACCCTCCGGATTTATTTTGCCTGACCAGGAGTAAGGATACTGCGGCTGGTGTATCTCATCCTCCTCGTTCGAGGAGTTTTGCTGATTGGATTGTGATCCCTTTTCAAATTCTTGTTGGCTCATGTATTGCTCCCTGGGTACGATATAACGTACTCTCTAGGTAACTACGTAATCAATATACTAGAGTTGCACAACGTCCCAAAAGCCTGTATCCCTTCCTCGTTACTACATATCATACTATACAATAGTACATCTTTATCCAGATACGAAACGTCAAAAGGCCATCATGCGTTATACTAGATGGTGTGACCAAAGCATTCATTCATCCATTCTAAAAGATATCAGTTCATAGACACTTCGGGAAAAGATAGGATCGTACATGGACGAGTATAACGATAATGCGTATGACGAAGCGCGCGCCCTTGTCAAGGCTGCCAGCGGCGGTGATAGTTCGCGCAATGGACATGCCAGAGGAGAAGAGACAAGTCTGGCGCTTACTCGAACTGTAAAAGAAGCTCTATCAACAGCATCAGGAAAACGAGAAGCACAAGAACTCACTCCACATCGCACACACATCAACCATTTCCTTTTAATGAAGCGTCGCCAGGAACGTTTTCAGCGTAGTATGAAAGCGTCTTCACGCCCATTGATGCTGTTCTTTGTTTTCTTCGCTGTGCTACTATCTTTGGTTTCAAGTGGAGTTGGAGGTGCATATGCTTATTACCAGGCACAGTTACCGCTACTCAACGGCATGGCGAATCATACGCTATTCCAATCAACGCGTATCTATGACCGCAAAGGGCGCTTATTATATGAACTCTATGACCCTAAATATGGGCGGCGCACCTATGTCAATTACAACGATATCTCACCTTTACTGATAAATGCTACAGTTGCTGCCGAAGACCATACTTTTTGGTCCAATAGCGGCGTTGATGTCCAGGGTACACTACGAGCAGCAATTGCTAACTTGCAAAACAAGACTGTTGTTGAGGGCGGTAGTACCATTACCCAACAACTCATAAAGAATCAACTCTTCATGAGCCAGACTCGTAATATCCAGGTCAAAGGGCAGGAAGCTGTCCTGGCATATGGTCTGACACAACAATATCCCAAGTGGAAGATCATGGAAATGTATCTGAATACGGTCTATTACGGTGCCCTGAATTATGGTGTTGAGGCTGCTGCACAAAACTATTTCAATCTGCAGCCCAAATGTACGCGTTCACGTTGCACGGCGGCGGTTTCACAGCTTGACCTTGCACAAGCATCCATGCTGGCAGGATTGCCTCGAAGTCCCTCGTACTATGACCCGACTATCAATAAATCAGTCGCGCTCTCCCGACAAAAAGACGTTTTGCAAGCTATGGTTGGCCTTGGCATGATTACCATCAATCAGGCTCACCAGGCGGAACATGAGATGGCGAAATTCGCTTTTAAGACCTTTTCACACAATATCCAGGCGCCCCATTTTGTGCATTATGTCATTGACCAGGTATTAGTACCGCTGCTTGGAGCCCAAAACCTCCTTGATGGAGGGTATAACATCTATACGACACTAGATTTAGATGTAGAGAAGAAGGTCGAGCAGATTACGTATGACCATCTCTACCGCGTGACCTGCGATAACTATCTTGGCTGTTATGGCCCTTTGAACACACAGAACAACGTGAATAACGCTTCTGTGGTAGTCATGAATCCTTTTAACGGCGAAATACTGGCGATGAACGGTAGCGCGAAATACAATGATAACAATTCCACGGTGCGCGGGAATTATAATGCTGCGTTAGCCCTCCGCCAGCCCGGATCATCGATTAAACCAATCATCTATGCAACCGCCTTTGAAATGGGTTGGTATCCTGCCATGATCCTACAGGATCATAAGACCATTTATCCGACCAGGGTCGCGGATGGCTATTATACACCACAGAATTATGATGGGCACTTCCATACAGGCTTTCCCATGACCGTTCGCAACGCTATAGCGAACTCCTTTAATATACCAGCTCTCGATGCAATCGAGTTTGCAGGGATTCCAAACGTGTTAAATACGGCCGCGCGCTTTGGATTGACTGAAATAGCCAGTCAACCTCTCAGTAAATTTGGTCCATCATTGGCGCTTGGTACCAAGGAAGTGTCGCTGTTGCATCTAACGGGTGCTTATGCTACGTTCGCCAATCGTGGCGAACGTGTGCCGCCAACTTCGATACTTGAGATCACAAACAGCCAGGGCACTCCTCTTTACATTTATAATGCCGCACATCCACAAGGTGTGCGCGCGATCCGCGAAGATGTCGCGTTTCTGATGAGCAGTATACTCTCAGACAAGGCATCGCGCTATCACGAATTTGGACCAGGCAACCCGCTAGAGTTGGATCGCCCTGCAGCCGCTAAAACCGGCACGACCGATAGTTTCAAAGATAACTGGACAGTCGGCTATACACCGTATCTCACCGTAGGTGTATGGGCCGGGAACAGCGATAACAGCGTGATGAATAATGTGATAGGTATCACTGGCGCTGGGCCTATCTGGCACGATGTAATGGAGTTTGTCTCGAACTACTATCACTACCCGGCTGACGATTTCATCAAACCGGCGGATGTACAGCCTGGCAGTGTTTCAGCGTATACTGGCCTTTTGCCACATCCAGGTGAGCCTACCGTCACCGATTGGTTTATCGACGGCACAATGCCAACTATTCAAGGACTTTATACGCCTCCTCCCACTCGCTGCAAGGGTGATAGATGCAATCAACAATGCCCGTTTCCGTCTCCCTTTTGTGGCATACCACCACAAGGACCACCCACAAATATTGTGCCATTCCCAAACGTAATCGGAATGGTGAATAGAAAGTGATCGAGTTGATGGATGAAGAGACCAGGGGAGAACAATATGCCGAAGAACCTACAACGAATACTTCAGCAGGCGAAACAGCACCAATAGAAACTTCATTTCGCCCACTTACACGCGTTGAGAGACGCAACCTGTGGCTTAAAGAGTATGGTGAACAGGACTTCGCACTGCAGATGTGGGCGCGCCTGGTAGAGCAACAAGACCTGGAAATCGAGATGATGCTTCAGATGAATGGCCTGCTGGTATTTGGCGTAATGGTCAGTACCCAGCGCTATGCCCAGTTCTATATTGATCTGAACGAAGAACTACACCGCGAACGTGAGCCAGAGACAGCAGACGCTTTACGCGAATATTATTTGGCCCTTGTGCCTCCTCAGGATCAGCCAGAGATTGGACCTGAAGGATTGCCAGTTGTCTCTCGCTATATACACATGAGTGATGTCACAATTATGAGTGCAGGGCATAAAATTAAAGTGCCCTACTGGCGTGGAAAAATTAGCGAGGTTGATGCATTCGTCGTTGGAGCTACTGCCGGGGAATAAATGCTGTTCGTTGAGCAACTTGTAGCTCATGTCACGATAAGAAGCGATAGCCGACACCCCAGACGGTATCGATTTTTTCGCCCATTGGGCCAAGCTTTTTCCGCAATCGCGTTACATGGTTGTCTATCGTACGATCAAAGCCGTCATAGTCATCACCCCAGATCTGTTGTAAGAGAACTTCACGTTTGAAGACCCAGCCCGGATGCGAGGCCAGCAGCACTAATAAGTCATATTCTTTGGGGGTCAGTTCAAGCTCTTGCCCATCGAGCCGTATAGAGCGCTCGTTGAGGTGAATCTGGAGGGAACCTCTGACAAGAGGTGGAGAAGCATCTGGAGGTAATTCTAACGACGTTTCATCCGGAGGTGTATTCTTTGTCGCGGGCAACTGGCTATCTAATTCTACACGGCGCAAGATTGCTCGTACTCTTGCAAGCACCTGGCGTATGCTAAACGGTTTGCTAATATAGTCACCTGCCCCGACCTCTAGCCCCAGGATCTGATCTACCTCCTCAGTGCGAGCAGTAAGCATGACGATAGGTGTGAGGTACTTCTGGCGCAAGCGGCGACAAACTGCCAGACCATCCAGTCCAGGGAGCATCCAGTCGAGGATAATCAAATGTGGATGATGTTGCTCAACCGCAATAAGGGCTGATGAACCATCGAACACCTGAACGACCGTATAGCCATCTGCTTCGAGATGGGTGCGCAATAAATCACAGAGAGCAACGTCATCTTCGACTACAAGAATGGTTGCCAATGTGTTCTGCTCCTCTCAACGAAAACTTCCTGTTGAAAGCATAAACAAGTTAATCTGATGTGTACTTCTCAGATATTCTATCACGTTGGAGAAGACGAATCATTGCTTGAGGAGAATTTAATTCCTCAGGAATCGGGGCCAGGGTTCATGTCGTGTAGGGGCGCACACTGGAGTAGCAAGTCAGCCCCGATTTTAGTTAGAACTGGAGAATTTTACCCTGGAGTAGTGATACGCAACAGCACAATGAAACGGCTTCCCATGCCCTTTGTGCTCTCGACATTGATGGAGCCGCCCATAGCTGTGACGAGATCATGAACAATAGCAAGACCAAGTCCAAATCCGCCTGAGGCACGTGTTCTCGAGGTGTCGGTGCGATAGAAACGTTCAAAGATATGTTCAAGTTCATCGGCTGAAATGCCAACACCGTTATCTTCAACAATGAGTGCGAGATGTTGTGGGTCCGCTTGCTCAAGATTCATCGAAACGATACCGCCTGCGGGTGTGGAAGTAATTGCATTGCGCACAAGGTTCTGGAGAATTTGAATGAGCCGCTGACGATCCACCAGGACGGGGGGAAGATTAGGGGCAGAGCCGCGCACAAGTGTCACCTGCCGCTGGCTCTTCGCAAGCGGCATCAGTGTTTGATAGACCTCTTCGATGGCTTCGCTCGCTACTACTGGCCGCATATTCAGATGTAACTCGTCAGACTCCATTCGTGCCAGAGAGAGCAGGTCATCAACCAGTATACCAAGGCGCTCTACCTCCTGATGGGCAATGTTGAGATAGTCATACAGCGCTGCGGGTGAAGGTGCTGTGGTTCCTTCTTTTGTCGCCATGAGTAATGATTCAAGGTGACCGGAGATGCTTGCGACGGGCGTTCGTAATTCATGCGAGACATTGACGATAAGCTCATGTCGCCCCTGCTCGGCCTGCTCGGCTCTTGCTCGCTCCTGAGCCGCCATTGCTTGTGCTTCTTCCAAACGCTAGGTTGTATCGCTCATGCCAAGCATTACGCGTGCGAATTGCCCGTACACGAATGTAAGACCATTGAGCAGATGCAGCGTGATGAGGCTTATGCCAAACCCCGTGAGGGCGAACAACAGATAGCGTTGCAACCATTCCTTCATATGAGATACGTCCTGGAGCATGATGAAGAGAATAAAAAAAGGCGCAGTCAGTAGCCCTATGGTGAGTGTAACGATCATTATCGCAACACTCAAAACTAGCATTACAATCGTAATCACGAATGAAAAGATGCCAAGCGGGAATTTTAGCAACAAGTAAGCCAGCGTCTTCCAGGTCATTGAGTTCGTCAACTGTGCTTGTAATCTCTGCCAGCGTGCCATCTGTATTGGAGATGGATAAGACATAGGAGGGATAGTGATATGCAGCCATTGTATAGCCATATGGCGCTCGAAGGCTGCTAGATGCATCCAGGCTGTAATTATCAAGGGAAGCATAAACACTACGATCGGGAAGAATGTGCTTATGCCTACTACTATTCCGGGAATCAGGAATACAAAGTATACGAGGCCGAGCGGGAACGAGACCAGCAGATAGAGGATATTCGCATAGGACTGTTTATCCAGAGCAATGTGAAATATCGATATATTGACCTGCCCAGTGAGCTGAGAAGTATTCATCTTTCCGCTTTCCAATAATGGCTTTGTGATGTGTTGTTGCATATGCATAGTATGCCTCATATTTGTACAGAAAATATAGTCAAACTGTCACGAAAATGTCTCGCCCTCGCTTCATCTCCACAATATTCTGGTACATATTGGAGATATTTTCCGCACACCTGACAGGCATACTTCATCTATAACATGCAACGTAGGTTTGTTCATCACTAAAAAAGAAACTTGCTTGCGTAAGAATGTTTATGATCGAAATCAACAATTCTATGCCTGTCAGGAGAAAAACAGATGACAAAATTGTTTATGGACCAAAACCAAAATACACAGAAATTTGGTCTACCACTTATCCAGGTTGAACATCTCTCGCGCGTGATAGAGACACGCACCCAAAAAACGACCATCTTAAATGATATGACGTTCAATGTTCCCCTGCAAAGCCTCTTCGCAATTAATGGGCCTTCAGGCAGTGGGAAATCGACCATACTCAATATGTTGACGGGAATTGATCGACCCAGCAGCGGTCGTATCGTCTTCGCAGGCGAAGAACTACGCAAGATGAACGAAAATGCCCTGGCACGTTGGCGCGGACAGCATGTCGGCATTGTCTTCCAGTTCTTCCAATTGGTGCCAACATTAACGGCTATTGAGAACGTTCTTTTAGCGCTGGAACTTGGCGGAGGTGGCGGTCTGAAACGCCGACAATGGCGTGAACGCGCCATGAATTGCCTGGCAATAGCTGCTGTGCAAGAGCGTGCTAATCGCCTACCAGGTGCGCTTTCGGGTGGGGAGCAGCAGCGCGTGGCAATTGCGCGTGCATTGGCAAATGATCCGCCTGTTCTCATCGCGGACGAGCCAACGGGCAATCTTGATTCGCATACTGCTCAGCAGGTGTTTGAAACCCTGGCCGGTTTGACACAACAGGGTAAGACGGTCATCTACGTCACCCATGATCTCCACCTCGCCGCGCGTGCCAGCATGCGTATAGAACTCCTGGACGGTCACATTACCGACCATTACGGCGCAGACGCTATTGTTACACTGCCACAGTCGTCAATGGAGGTGCAGCGATAAGATTACCATTGCCAGGAGGAGCGTTAACGCGCAAATCTATCGCCGATGTCACGCGTCGCCGTTTACGCACAATACTGGTTGTGCTGGGTATAGCAGTCGGTGTGCTTGGGCTAACCGCCATCAATATTGCTAGCGGTGCCTTGAACGGTGCTCTCGCATTCAGCGAGAACAGGTCTTCATCGCCCGATCTCTCCTTCAGCGTGCAAGCGGTTGATTCTTCGCTTGCACCTACGCTGGCTGCTGTGCCAAATGTCAAAGCAGTACAGATTGATACACAGTATATTACCCGTTGGCACGTTTCGTCTGTACCGATCAGAATGGGAATTGTGGCCTATACAAATTTCCAGAATGTGAAGATCAAAACTTTTGAACTCAGTAGTGGCCGCTTTCCAGGGCCAGGCGAGATCGTCATGGAGTCGAGCGATCGCACACTCCGAAACTTCGCCATTGGCGACAATGTAACGATTGAAACTGCGCAAGGCCTCAAGCAGTTGCGTATTGTAGGCATGGTACGTACACTTGGTCTTCCCAGTGCGGGATTTCTATCGTTCGCGACCGCATATATGAGCTCGGATGCATTAAGCAAGCTGACAGGCATCAGCAGCGCAAACAACATCGATGTACAGGTGCAAAACACTGATCAGGTGAACTCAACTGCGCGTACGCTGGCGAATGTCCTGCGCAATCAACATGTGGCGATACTCAGCGCATCCACACCAGGGAATAATGCTGACCAGATAGCGAGCGATGCTGTGTTCACCATTACGCGCGTGCTGGCCATTATCGCCCTGATTTTGACAAGTTTTCTGATTATAAACACTGTGTCAACGCTTATTGCTGAGCAAACAAAGATCATCGGAACGATGAAGGCCATTGGCGGGACTCGGCAGAAAGTGATACGCAGTTACCTACTTTCGGTGGCTATCTACGGTATGGTAGGGACTGCGCTTGGACTTGGCCTGGGCATCTTTGTTGGATACCAGTTCCTCTTATTCCTGGGAAATCTTTTCACGCTCGATCTCGGTCCATTCCAGGTGGCTCCAAGCGCCCTGCTGATCGGTATAGCAGTCGGAATAGGCGTGCCTATAGTTGCAGCCATTATCCCTTTGTGGTTAGGAACGAAGATCACCGTCCGTGAAGCAATGATGAGTTATGGAGTGAGTAACGGGAAGAATGGGATATCCCGGAGCAGGATTGGACAACGTTTGACATGGGTTCCACAGACGGCATGGCTTGGCATGCGAGGCATTTTTCGCAAGCGCGGACGCGCAGTGCTGACTCTGCTGGCATTGATGCTTTCTGGCATAGCTTTCATGTCGGTCCAGATAACATCAAACTCGTTTGATCAGTTCTTAAATCAACTATTGGTAACATATCATTTAGATGCGACGGTCAGCACGAAACCCCAACCATATGCTCAGATAAAAGCGCAGATATTGGCTGTACCCAATGTCGCCCGAGTTGAGCGCCTTGAGGACCTGGGTGTCAAAACGCAACAGGGACCATTCGACCTGACAGGCGTTGAAGCAGATACACAAATGTATCAATACCATCTCATCGCGGGACGCTGGTTTCACGGTGATGAGCCGAACGCACTCGTTATCAGCGATGTTGTAGCTAGCAAGTTGTACCTGCATGCAGGAGAGAAGGTAACGTTCTCCGATGCAACAGACACGGCAACATGGTCGATAATCGGTGAGGTTAGCGATCAGAATAACTCCTTAGCTGGAGGTGTCGGCATCACAACGATTGACGATTTACACGCTTTCGAGGGAGTCCCCTCGGACCTTGCACAGGGCTTTATGATACGTGCGCGTGATTCTTCGCCACAAGCTGTCAATCGCATGGCGAATGCGCTTGATGATACGCTAACACGTGCTGGATTGTCGCCAAACATTGAGACGGAGCAGCAAATCGTTGCACGCAATCAGGGCCAGTTCCAGGTACTGACCGCTATATTGTACGCAGTTTCGGTAATCGTAGCACTGGTGGGTATCCTGGGACTCTTCAATACCTTGACGATTTCGGTGCTTGAGAGGCGGCGTGAGATTGGCATTCTGCGCTCGATGGGCGGAACAGGCTGGAGAATTGCAGGAGTCTTCTGGATCGAGGGCATTTCACTGGCAACAGTTGCCTGGTTAGTGGCGGTGATCGTAGGCATTCCGGCTGCTTTTGCCTTTGTGAGTTTGATTGGTGCAGTGCTAGTGCCACTCCCATTCACTTTCGGACCTATAACACCAGGAATTATGCTTGTCTTCATTCTGGCCATTGCTACTCTGGCTAGCTTCGGCCCGGTGCTGAGCGCGGCGCGAGTGCGTGTGAGTGATATGCTTCGCTACGACTAGTTGAAAAGAAAGGGGGAAAAGGACTTCCTCGATAAGGTGCTCGCCATTTATCCACAACAACAGGGATAATAGCAAAGAGAATCTGGAAGGCTTTCTGGTCACACAAGAAGCTTTCCAGATTCTCTTCGCTATATCGCCCGCTCCACAACCTGCTACGGATTGACCTGTACCAGCGTCCCGATAGGAGCCCAGTTATAGAGCCATGCAGCAGCGCTCAGAGGCATAGCAATGCAGCCATGAGTACCCCATTGCCAGCCAAATTGCGGATCATAGTGCCAGCCATCAGTTCCCGGCCCATACACACTATGCCACCAGGAATCATGCAGGAAAAAGCCCCCTGCTCTCCACTCTAACGCATAATTGATGTAGGTCGGCGGGTACCAGTAGGGCGAGCCATACGACCATGGGGAAGTAAAGGTCGTAGGATGAAGTTTCAGAAAGACGTGGTACGTGCCGGTTGGAGTTGCTAAAGCTGGCCGACCGGTCATAACGGCTGAGTTGTAGACCTCTACCCCGTTCTGATAAGCCCACATCCACTGACGAGATAGGCTTACAATAATCTCCTTCCCGGCAGCAGTTGGAGAAGGAGATCCTCCATCTCCACTCGTGCTGGTCGTTGCAGAAACCAGCCCTCCATAGAGGTAGCGCGGGCTACTACTTAAGCTAGAGATGCGATACCAGTTGGAAATGCCTCCCCAGACAACTTGCCCTGAAATTGTGGCATAAACGGTAACGGTCGTACCAGGCGCATAGACAGCGGCAATAGCGTAACTGGTGCTTGGCCCAGTACGTACATTGGCCCAATAGGTCGTCGTGCCTGTCCAGCTTGAAGATGCTAATGAACTAGGGCTAGAGAGTGGGCTAAAGGCGATGATAATCGCCAGCAAAGGAACCAGCAGCCCAAGTGAAAAGAGCTTTTTGATATTCTCTTGCATTCACACCTCCTGGAATTGTAGAACGTACTCCCCTATCTATGAGTATAATGAACTATTGTGACATACTCAAGTGAATGAGGGCACTATTCCAGAAAATGTATAATCTTTGCTTGCTTTCGAAGTCAATTACCCCAGTGCTGAAGCACGGGGCTTGCCCACAACCTCGACAGTCTGGGCTTCGGGGGACATTGACGAGTCCCCACCATCCCGAAAGACGGTATAGCGATTGCGAATATTACGCGCGGCATTGATATCCGCATGAAGAGTGAAGCCGCAATGAGGACAACGAAAGGAGTGACGATGACGTTTACCACGCAAGCCACAACGGGAACAGTTCTTGCTCGTATACCGAGGGTCTACCTTGGCTATGAGCATACCATGCTCTTGTGCCTTATTTGTTGCCGCTTGTCGGATGGCTCCGTGTTGCCAAAGCGAGAGGCGACGACGCAAAGCGCATCCTCTGATCTGGCCCTTTTGCGGCTGCGGCATGTGCAAGTGGGAAGAACGCCTTGCTGTTCAGGAACATCCAACGTGAGTGTGACTCTGCCAATGAGTTTTCCCTTTCTCAGCATGACATTCAGGCTATCAATCTCTTTGGCCCGCTCAAAGGTTGCCTTGAAATCTTCAGGGATCGAATAGTGCAGGTGCTTTCTGCTTGCTACCATCCAGATCGACAAGGTGCCATCCTTACGAAAAGCAGCATCACGCCCACGACTGCCAATGAGAAACAAGGCTCGTGCTCGCTTGAAAAGAAACGGATGAGTAGCAGGTTTCTTGTTGGACTTCGCACTCTGATAGGCGGCACAGGCCGTGCGGATAGCAGAAATAGTCATTTGAGCGGAGAGCGAACCTTTCACCTCATGATACATCAGTCGTTGCAAGGCAAGCGCACCCAGAGGCTTGCCTTCGTTGTAGCAAGGTTCAGACAAAGCATGCTGCACCTCTCGAAATGCCTCAAGGGTGCGCTCCAAGTCTCTGTCCGGCTCGATGGAGATGGTGATGGTTCGTTGAATATCCATGCTAAACTTCTACCACATATATCACTGCCTTGCACGTCTCATGTATGTGGACATTTGCGGCAATTCCCCCACATGGCTAGAAGCAAGTGGCCCCCTAGCCGCAGTTTGGTGGATAAACTCTGCCTTAAAACAGAGCTAGTTGCTCAGGTGGCTCCTCTTTCATTCCAGGTGATTCTGTCTTCATTTGTTTTTCTTCAGACTGACGTTCAGCCTCGGCGATTACCACGGGAATCTTCTTGAAATCGGAGCGAATGGTATCTTTGAGACTTTGTTGATGGAGACCTGCTGCTGGGTGATACATGGCAATACAAATTCTACCATCGATCTTGCGTGCGCGACCATGAATGGCACTGATTTTCTCGCCTCCAAAGAATTTTGCCATTGAAAAGCGACCAAGAGTCACAATGACCTGGGGATTGATCGCGGCAATTTGCCGATCAAGATAATCATTACAGGCGTTGATTTCTGCGGGGAGTGGGTCACGGTTGCCCGGAGGACGACACTTCACTACGTTTGTGATAAATACATCTGCGCGTTTTAGATTGATACTTGCCAGTAGTTCTTCCAGAAATTGTCCGGCAGGGCCAACGAATGGGCGTCCCTGCCGGTCTTCATGGAAACCTGGGCCTTCACCGATAAATATTATCCTGGCATGAGGGTTTCCCTCACCAGGTACTGCCTTTGTACGGCCTTTCCAGAGTTCGCATTTTTCGCATGTAGAGACCTCCGCAGCTATCTCCTTTAAGATCTCCTCTGTAGACATTAGAACCTCTCTTTATAAAAATTCGTACTTAACAATAGTTAAGAGGGCAAACCCACCCCCACTATACACGAAATGTGGGTAAGATCCGTTGTATAGTAGGGGCGGAGCTTGCCCCCGCCCTTGTTTGTTGGCCCGCACTTTCGCGAGAACACCACAATTGTAATTCGTTATTTGACCATCGAAAATGGCATCAATAACTCTTGTTTACCAGCGGCGATCTGGAGGTCGTTGTCCGTAACCACCTTCTCGGCGCTGTCCTCCAGGGCCACCAGAACCACCGGGGCCACCAGAACCACGTCCAGGACCCATTGGGCGACGCTGCCCGCCAAAACCACCGCCGGATCCACCGCGGTCGCCGTAGCCACCACCCGAACGTCCACCATAGCTGCCACCACGATCACCGTAGCCACCGCGGTCACCGTAACCACCGCCACTGGAGCCGCGGCCAGGCATCGAACCCTCACGAGGGCGGCCACCACCATACCCACCACCGGGTCTTCCCATGCCACCACGACCAGAACCGCGTCCAGCTCGTTCGCTATCCAATTCGGAAGCGCTGGGCATTTCACCGCTTAATGCAGCGCGGCGTGAAAGATTCACTCGACCTTGTGGATCGACTTCGATGACCATTACAGTGATTTCGTCACCTACTGAGACAACATCCTCTGGCCGCATCACCTGGTAATCAGCCAGTTGTGATGTGCGTACCAGGCCTTCTTTTCCAGGCAAGATCTCCACAAATGCGCCGAAATCCACCAGCCGACGTACCGTACCGGTGTAGATGCGTCCAACCTCTACCTCCTCGGTAAGAGCGCGTACAGTATCAAGCGCCAGTTGCATCGCGTCGCCAGAGACCGCTGAAACGTTGACAGTACCGTCGTCTTCGATATCGATCTTGGCTCCACTCTCCTCTTGAATCTTGCGAATCATCTTACCACCAGGTCCGATGACAGCGCCGATTTTATCTGGATTGATCTTGATGGATTGGATACGTGGCGCAAACTCCGATAATTCTTCGCGGGGAGCATCGATGGTATCAAGCATTTTTTCCATGATGTACATACGGCCTTCGCGAGCCTGTTCCAGGGCCTTCGCCATAATTTCGTAGGTTATGCCCTTCACCTTGATGTCCATCTGGAGTGCTGTTACACCATCGGCTGTACCGGCAACTTTGAAGTCCATATCTCCCAGGGCATCTTCGATACCCTGAATGTCGCTCAAAACTGCCCATTTGCCAGCGCGTTCGCCCTCGCCCGTAATCAGGCCCATTGCTACACCGGCGACTGGTGCATGAATTGGTACACCAGCATCCATCAGTGCTAGCGTTGTGCCACATACTGAGCCCATCGAGGTCGAACCATTCGAGGAAAGTACATCTGACACCGCTCGGATAGTATATGGAAATTCATCTTGAGTAGGAATTACCGCAGCTACTGCTCGTTCAGCCAGCGCACCGTGCCCGATCTCACGACGGCCTGGGCCACGTAGCGGCTTACTCTCGCCGGTCGAGAATGGCGGGAAATTGTAGTGATGCATGAAACGTTTGCTCTCGCTTGAGCCCAGTCCATCAAGAACCTGCTCCTCACCTGGAGAACCAAGCGTAACCACGCTGAGTACCTGCGTTTGTCCGCGGGTGAAAATGGCTGACCCATGTGTACGCGGCAGTAAACCAACTTCACAACTGATGGGGCGTATCGTCTTGAGATCACGCCCATCTGGGCGAATACCATTGTCCAGGATAGTGTTCCGAACATACGACTTCAGTTCCTTTTCGTAGAAAGCGATAATGTCTTTCAAACGGTCCGGGAACTGTGCGCCCAGAGTTGTAACCAATTCCTCCTGTACCATACTGAGTGCTGCTGAACGCGCTGCTTTATTCGGATTGTTGACAGCGGCTTCGAAGCGTGGATATACAAACTCAGCTACTTTGTTCTTTAATTCCTGGTCAACAGGCGCTGGCCCAAAAGGCCGTTTGGCACGGCTCACAGCCTGCATCAGCTTTTCCTGCATCTTAATGATTTCTTGCAGAGCCTCATGCCCGAAGCGTACAGCCCCCAGCATCAGTTCTTCAGGAAGTTCCTTCGCGCCTGCCTCAACCATCATAACTGCGTCGGACGTGCCTGCGATGGCAAGATCAAGCCGTGTTTCACCCATCTGTGACTCAAGTGGATTAATGACGAACTGGTCATTGATGAAGCCGACGCGCACCGCGCCGACCGGCCCCGCAAAAGGGATATCCGATACACTCAGAGCAGCCGAAGCTCCTACAATGCCCAGAATATCGGAATCATTTTCCTGGTCCGCAGAAAGAACAGTAATCACAATCTGTACATCGTTGCGGTATCCTTTAGGAAAGAGGGGACGAAGAGGACGATCAGCGAGGCGACAAGCGAGGATTGCATGTTCAGAAGCTCGTCCCTCGCGTTTGATAAACCCGCCTGGAATTTTACCGGCGGCATACATACGCTCTTCCACATCTACAGTTAACGGGAAAAAATCAATGCCTTCACGAGGCTCATTACTGCCAACTACGGTGGCAAGGATCACGGTGTCGCCATAGCGCACTAGTACAGCGCCACTGGCTTGTTCTGCCACGCGACCGGTTTCAATGCTCATTACTCGGCCACCGATGACAGCTTCTTGACGATGAATCATAGTTCCTCCGGACTACTTTCTTACTACTACCCTTGCAGGCTAACTTTTAACTCAATTCAATCAATGGTGGGAAACTACAAGGGGTTTTTTACTACTTTGGGGCTTTGATGTATCGCAGCCTACTTTCCCTGCTCATTCTTTACGCTTTTTATGCCAACGTTCATGTGTAAGGGCTAGTTAATCAGACCCTCAACCATTTGGTATTGCAACTACCAATACTAATTCTTTTCCGCTCTCGCCTCTTCGCGTTCTGCAAGAGTTATTTTGCTGCATCAATTATCGTGTGTTGCGGGGATAACCTTCTTCTGTCACTTGTCGCCGTTCGTTCAATCTCACTTTAACGTATGTATCTGTCTCATGCGGTGGGAGAAAATGGTGTCGCGGTCGGATAGTTTGCGCCGACCGCACTCAACACCAATGCTGTGATTAGTGGCGTAGGCCAAGTCTTGCGATCAGGTTTCGATAACGTTCTGGGCTTTTCTTACTGAGATAGGCCAGGAGTCGTCTGCGCTGACCAACTAACATTAATAATCCACGACGCGAATGCATATCATGCTTATGAACTTTTAGATGTTCAGTAAGCTGATTAATTCGCCGGGTCAAGATCGATACTTGTACCTCGGGCGAACCTGTATCCGTTTCGTGAATGCGGGAATCTGCAATGATTTCCGATTTTTCTTCAACACTTAACGGCACTCTTAATATACCTCCTATGTGCCCGGATAAGCAGGGAAACTTTACGTTCGCATTATAGCATGCAACACGATATGAGTCCAGCAATCAAATTGCTAAGCCAGAGCAATTGAAAAGTCCGGGTGCAAGGGGTGTAGCCGCCCTGCCAGGGGTGTAGGGGCACTCCAGACCCTGGCAGGGGGCTGACTCCCCCATGAAACCTTTTAATAAATTTACTACTTTATAGTAACCTTTGCTCCAACCTCGGCCATTTTCTCCGCGATCTTCTCCGCCTCTTCTTTAGAGACCGCTTCTTTAATTGGTGAGGGCGCCTCGTCTACGACTGCCTTTGCCTCTTTCAGGCCAAGACCTGTAATCTCTCGCACAACTTTGATGACGTTGATCTTGTTTGGGCCAACCTCTGAAAGGATAGCATCAAACTCGGTCTGCTCTTCAACTGGAGCTGCGGCAGGTGCGGCTTCGGCTGCTACTGCCACTGGACCTGCAGCGGCCGCTACTGGCGCAGCGCTCACGCCCCATTTTTCTTGCAGAGTCTTGGTCAACTCAACCAGTTCGAGTACATTTAACTTTTCGATTTCGGCAATAATGGTATCTAAAGACATGTGTTTTCTTCTCCTTGTAATTACTCGGTAACTTCGCCTTTGAGTTTTTCGGCGCGTGCTTGAATGACATAACAAAAGTCGCGCATTGGCGCGGTAAGCAAACTATAGGTAGTAGCGAGTGGTCCCTGGATGACTCCAACGACCTGTGCCTTAGCATAGGTTTTTCCGCCCGGTATCCTGGCAAGATTTTCAACCTGGTCAGCAGTCAGTTCCCGACCACCGAGGATACCCGATTTAAGTACGACTATCTTAGAGGTGCGCACATAATCGGTAACAGTTTTGGCAGCGGTTACCTCGTCGTCATAGCCAAATGCAATAGCTGTCTGACCCTTGAAGATGTTCTTGTCCAGGCGATCCATATTATTGCGCTCTGAGGCGATACGCAAGAGAGTGTTTTTGGCGATCTGGAACTCCACCTTGGCAGCTCGCATTTTACTGCGCAGTTCGTTCATATCCTTGACTTTCAAGCCCTGGGTCTGCACCAGTATAGCAACTACGGCGCGTCCAAGCTTATCTGTCAATTCATCAATTTTTTCTGCTTTTGCCTGTGTAGGCATGTATTCCTCTCCTCCTTTCCGAATGGGATGGACTTTACAAAAAACAGCCTCCGGTTAGTTACCGAAGGCCGCAATGAGTTTACATTTTACTTCACCAGACACAATGTAAGATACACATGAGCATATCTATAAAATGCCAGGATAGTATACTGTAGGTTTCCTCGGCAAGCCGACACCTTTGGTGCCATTTACATACATGTAGCATACTTGCTGTCTTCGGTTGGCTATATTTAATTGTAAATTGTTATGTATTAAACGGGTTTCAGCGCAATGGCTGTCGGTACATCCAAACGCACACTGGGCGACATGGTGGATGACAACACAACACTTTTGACATATGCACCTTTCGAGCCAGATGGTTTTGCGCGTACTACCGAGTCAATTACAGCGGTAAGATTGGTCAGCAATGCATCGTCGCTAAAAGAAAGCTTCCCCGCTGGAATATGCAAGAGTGCAGTTTTATCAACTTTGAACTCGACACGTCCCTCTTTAGCCTCACGGATTGTCTTTGCGACATCGAAAGTAATCGTGCCGGCCTTAGGACTGGGCATCAAGCCTCTCGGTCCAAGCTTTCTACCAAGTCGTCCTACCTTACCCATTACATCGGGCGTTGCGATCGCAACGTCAAAACCGAGCCAGTCAGCCTCGATCTGTTTTATCAGGTCATCCAGACCAACAAAGTCTGCGCCAGCTGCTTCTGCTTCATTGGCTTTCTCGCCTTGCGCGAATACCAGCACCTTCACATCTTTACCGGTTCCGGCAGGTAGCATAGCTACACCACGCACCATCTGATCCGCGTGACGAGGATCGACACCGAGCTTCATATGAACTTCGACTGTCGGGTCAAATTTCACATAATTCATTTTCTTGAGAAGTGAAATGGCTTCCTGGGGCTGGTAGAGCTTGCCTGGCTCGACAAGTTTCTCTGCCTCCCGATATTTTTTTCCGTGTTTTGCCATCTTTTCGTGTATGCCCTCCTTGTGGCAGAATAACCGCAGTGACTTGCGGGCAGTGTTTGCTTCCTAACTGACTACATTAGTTTACTGTAATGCCCATACTGCGAGCGGTCCCTTCGACCATGCTCTCAGCACCCTCAATATTGATTACATTGAGGTCTTTCATCTTTATCTCAGCGATTTCGCGCAACTGCTCGCGGCTAATCGTACCGACCTTCGTCTTGTTGGGGGTCGCTGCCCCTTTTTCAACGCCGGCAGCCTTCTTCAAAAGATCAGGCACCGGCGGTGTCTTCGTAATAAATGTGAATGAACGATCCTCGTAGATCGTAATTTCAGCGGGAATGACCATACCCACCTGGCCTGCGGTCCGCTCATTGTACTCCTTGCAGAACGCCATGATGTTGACGCCCTGTGGGCCAAGCGCGGTACCGATCGGGGGAGCTGGATTAGCCTTCCCTGCCGGAATTTGTAGTTTGACTACAGCTTTGATACGTTTTGCCATATTGTTTCAAACTCCTCAAACATAAAAGTCCTTCTCTTGCGGGGTTCCAAGGGGCGGCCAGCCCCTTGGCGGGGTGCGGGGTGTACCCGCTTATTGTTCTTTCAAGCCCGCCGCAGGCGGCGAGGGAAAAAGGGGATTTTCTGGGGTGTCCCCAGACCCCGGCAAGGGGCTAACGTGCCGGGTCCCCCAGACCCTGTACCCTCTGACTCCCATCTGAATGTATATAAATGCTATATTTTCTCAACCTGGAGGAAATCCAGGACTACCGGTGTCTCACGACCGAAAAACGAAACAAGTACTGTTACCTTATTCCGGTCCATATTGATATCGCTGACAGTGCCAATGAATTCGGTAAAAGGCCCATCAATAACACGCACGCTCTGGCCTTTAGCGAAGCTGATTTTAGCTTTCGGTTTCTCCGTCTCCTTGGTTACTTGCTTCAAGATCGATTTGATCTCATGCTCCTGAAGAGGCACTGGACGGGTACCAGAACCAACGAAGCTAGTCACACCAGGCGTATTACGAACAACATACCAGGCTTCATCGCTCATAATCATTTCCACCAGCACATAGCCAGGGAAGACCTTACGCTGTACAGTACGCCGTTGGCCCTGCTTAATCTCCACCTCTTCTTCCATGGGCACAATAACCCGGAAGATTTTGTTGCGCATATCCATTGATGCAATACGAGCTTCGAGATGGCTTTTCACCTTATTTTCATAGCCGGAATAAGTATGGATAGCGTACCATCTACGCTCGCCCGCCTCCGAACCCGATTGTTGCTCTTCTTCTAAATTATCTGGCGTTGTCTGTTCAGTCCCATTGGTATGTTCTTCAGTAACCACAGCATTTTCCTCATTGCAAGACCTGCCTTGCATTCCCCTTGACCCCTGGCTAGATAGTCAATCTCCTTAGGAGGAATGTCTTTTAAGACCTACTTGCCGCTAATCAGTTATTGGAAGAGCTTTAAAAGCCTTCCATCCAACCTTGCCCATCTCAGTGTCCCAAATGGACAAAAAACTGGTAGAGCTGACCAAGCCCCAGGTCTGCTATCCATAACAGAAGAGCAATAGCGGCTGAAAGCGCAATGACCACAAAGGTCATATTCCTGGCTTCATGAAAGGTTGGCCATGTCACTTTATAACGCAACTCATGGTAGGCCTCACGAACAAAACGCACAGGTTTATAATTACGGAACCGAGTCCAAAATGTGGGAGATTGTTTACTCTCACGTTTCGTAGATTTACTCTGCACTTTCTCACTGCCCCGGACATTTGATTCAGCCGCTATGCTCTGGCTGGCACTTTTCTTTTTGTCGGCCATCTTATTTGCCACGTTCAACCTCTCTCGATCAGGAGTGATCGTACCTTTCACGATGTTGGCTACCT